>Ga0310833_100022_pt1 | contig 296829 bp, 306 predicted proteins | sample SM_ome_FD_201312 | JGI IMG/M metagenome (GOLD analysis project Ga0310833, IMG submission 201312) | Sorghum-adapted microbial communities enriched on stacked mutant (SM) sorghum from Joint BioEnergy Institute, Emeryville, California... ...
GCCGAGTCGTTCACCATGCAGGTGACCTCCTGAGACGGGCCGCGACAGGCGCAATCTGTCGCTACCAAGCCCGACTTGGGAGGTCACCTTGCCTCAGAGCCCGGACGAAACGGTGGATTGAGGCTTAAACAACGTCAGCTGAGCGTCGTCCCCGAGAATTACAGCCCACCGTTCGAGGTGGTCGAAGGTCGGAGGCTCAATCCCTTGGTGACGCAGGAGGCGCACCGCCAGCCGCGCATTCTCCCGAGCGGTTTGGATCCGTTCAGCCACGATGGTCCGGCGCAGCCCTTGCGGCACGGACCAGAGTCGGCGAGCACCCTCCGTCTTGGTCCTCAGATAGTGAGGGCGCCGACGATCCAACAGGTCCTCAAAGCCACGAAAGCGACAGCACGCATGCGGACAGACCAGCCGTCCGCGGATGAGCGCGTCAGATAGCAGCGGCACGGCGTGCTTGTCTCGCAATGTGGTCATCAACGGCTCGAGGAACAAGCGCTTGCCAGCACCGCCGCGGCGCTGTTCCCGCCTACTCGGCGTGGGCCGCAGTTGTCGGCTGAGCACGTGCGCCTCCGCGATCCCCAACCCAGAGTCGAACGCGACACGGCCTACTCGAGCGTGGACTACCTCAGCGAACGCTCCGGATCGTCCGAGCAGAACTCCCAAGTGCGACGTGGCGCACGCGTCGACGTACTCGACATATCTCGTGAGCTTCTCGACGCTGTCCCTCACTGCGTTGAAGTTCGTCGGAAGGAAATGGACACCGTCCACCGGCAGGTCAAGCAGCCAGTCGAGCACGATGCCTGGGTCGTTCATTGCGGACCTGCCCGGCGCGATCGTCGCGATAAGGGGACGCCTCTCCAAGTCTCCGGCCCCGTTCACACGGCATGCGGCTTCGGCTATCCGGCGGTTGACCTCGATCCAACCATCTCTGTCCTGGTCGAAGAGCGGAAGGCCAGGGATGGTGTACGCACTCGCGCCACGTTCCTGCACAAACTCGAACGTCGCTCGGACGAGTTGCTCGGCTTGGACGTCATCGAACGTCTCCGGCTTGACCGGCGCGTCCGGTGCAAATGGAAGGCCCGCGATTCTCGCGACGCCCAGGAACGCCTCCCCCGCGAAGCGCAGACTGTGGCAGTCGTAGATCGTCGGGACTCGATCTGTCCTGAAGCGGTCAAGAAGCGGCGGGCCGTCGGCCGCATACGCCGCCTCAACGACGGCGCCGGAGATCGTCGTCGCCTCGTCGAACAGCGTTCCTCCGCCGAGAGCATCCTCAAGCGCGAGACCATCGTGCTGAGTGACTCTGGGGAGATAGGAGAGCCCAGCGAAGAGTCGATCGCCTTGGGATGACATACTCATCGTGTGGACAAACTACGTGACACACCGGACGACAGATTGCTGACATGACGGATCTCGTCGATCGACTCGATCACGCCGCGACTCAGGTTGAGCTCGACCAGGCGGATATCGCGCGTCTCCTCGACACGAGCCCCCGGACTGTGTCGCGCTGGCTTCAACGCGCCACCGAGCCGCGCCCGGATGCCAGGGAACGGCTGTTGGAGCTCTTGGCAGTCCTCGAGCGTCTGTCACAGGTCTTGCGTCCACAGGCCGCGCATGACTGGCTGTACACGCCCAATCCGATGCTCGACAACTTCCGGCCCGTCGACCTCCTTCGCGCTGGAGACTCGCGCTCCATCCTGGGTGCGATCGACGCGCTGGCCGAGGGCGTGGTCATCTAGGTCGTGCCCAACATCGACCTGGTCGAGCGGATCGACCGGAGCCCAGAGGCGACGTTCGACGGCCAAGCGTTCCGGCACCAGCCGCCTCACTACGACCCGCTGTCCGGTACAGGCGCACGACGAGTCGGTGGACGTTGGAATCCGGCACAGAGCTTCAGCACGCTGTACCTCGGAACCGAGCGCCGAACAGCTACGGCCGAGTTCGAGCGGCTGCTTCGCCAGCAGGGAGTCTCGTTGGCCGATGTTCTCCCGCGATGTCTATTCCGCTACGAGGTCAAGTTGCGGAATGTGCTTGATCTTCGCGATTCCGCGACGCTGGCGCTCGTGGGCCTCACCGAAGACGACATTGCTGCGGAGCCTCGATCGAAATGCCAGCAGGTCGGCGAAGCCGCGCACCATTGTGGCCGCGAGGGGATCATCGCGCCGTCCGCTACGGGGTTCGGGAGCGTCCTCGCCGTCTACATAGATCGACTCATGCCTGGCTCCGAGCTGCACCCCTATCAGGAGGAGCTCTGGCTACCGGATGGTGGCCAGTAGTCAGCCGAGGCGCACGTAGCCGGTGGCGCCGCCGCCGTCCGGCCCGTAGGTGCGCCGCGAGACGGCGTTGGAGGAGTTGCCCTCGATCGTGGTGATCGAGCCGTCGAAGCCGACGGACTCGACGATCCCGATGTGGCGGCCGCCCCACACGATGAGGTCGCCCGGCTGGGGCGGCTGGGTGCCGGGCGGGATGAAGCGGCCGGTGCGCTGCGCCCAGTCGGCGACCGAGGCCACGGCGCCGAAGCCCTGGCCGGCCTCGCCGAGCGGGACGCCCGCCTGCCGCGCCACCCACGACGTGAAGTAGGCGCACCACGGGCCGACGCCGGAGCCGGCCGTGGCGGTGCGGTACTCGGCGATCCGCGGCGAGTCGTTGGACCCCGGCGGCTGCTCGGCCTGGCCGAGCTCGGCCTGGGCGATCTGCACCATCCGCTGGCCGGCGGCGCCGGCCGGCGCGCCGAAGAGGCCCGCGGTCGGCGTCGCCATCAGGGCGGACGTGCCGGCGGGGAGGCCGGTGGAGCCGCCCTGGGCGGTGAGGAGGCTCGCGAAGGTCGAGGGCGGCGTGATGGTGGACATCGACGGCGCCGTCGACGTGGACGCGGCGGCGGGCGCCGCCGAACCGGGGTTCAGCAGCGACTGGATCTCGGCGATCCGCACCAACGCGTCGGTCACGCTCATCGCCCTGGTAGTCGGACAGGCGCGGCGAGCCTTGACCGCGATTCGTCAGCACAACGACAGCGGGCCGCCCCGAGGGGCGGCCCGTGTCGCGTTCGAGAGCTCGTCAGGCTCCCTGGGTACTGCCTCCCTACCGCAGGAGGGAGAGCACGTTCTGGCTGGCCTGGTTGGCCTGGCTCAGCATCGACGTGCCGGCCTGCTGGAGGATCTGGTTCTTGGAGAACGTGATCATCTCCAGCGCCATGTCGACGTCGCGGATCCGGCTCTCCGCGGACACCAGGTTCTCCTGGTAGGCGGCGGCGGCGCGAGCGGAGTACTCGAGCCGGTTCTGGATCGCGCCGAACGTCGCGCGGGTGGCGGACACGCCGTCGATCGCCGCGTCGATCTGCGACAGCGAGCTCGCCGACGACAGGTCGTACCAGTTGGCCGAGCCGGCGGCGACGGTCTGGCCGAGCGAGATCATCGCCACGGTGATGACCTGGCCGTCGTTGGCGCCGACCTGGAACGTCACGGTGTTGGTGTTGTCCAGCAGCGAGATGCCGTTGAACTTCGCCGACGTGCCGATGCGCTCGATCTCCGAGGCCAGCTGGTAGACCTCGGACTGGATGGCCGACTTGTTGGCCGCCGAGTTGGTCGAGTTGTTGTACTGGACGGCCAGCTCGCGGATGCGCTGGAGCATGCTGTGGACCTCGTCCAGGTTGGCCTCAGCCGTCTGCACGAGCGACACGCCGTCGCCGATGTTGCGCTGCGCCTGCGCGAGGCCACGGATCTGGCCGCGCATCTTCTCCGAGATGCCCAGGCCCGCCGCGTCGTCGGCACCGCGGTTGATGCGGTAGCCCGAGGACAGGCGCTCCATGGACTTCATCGTCGCCGCCGAGGTGTTGGTCAGGTAGCGGTGCGCACCCAGGGCCTCGACGTTGTTCTGCACGCGAAGGGACATGCGATCTCTCCTTGAGAACGATGGTTTATGTGTCCCGGAGGGCGACTCCTTGTCGCCTCCTGCACCCCCCTTGTCGGCGGGGCCGCGGAACCGCTGAAGCGTTCTGGACGCTTGATCGAGCGCGCGCCGCTCAGCGCGCCGCGCCGGGCACCGAGGTGCCGTGCTTGCGCTCGAAGGCGGCGCGGTCGGCGGCGACCTGGCGCACGATCCACGCGCGCAGCTGCGGGTCCTCGCTCTCGACGGTCTGCGAGAGGCCGTGGCGGATCTGCGAGGTCTGCACGAGCATCGGCGGGCGCCCGTCGAGGCGCAGCCGCTGCAGCAGGTCGGTGTCCTGGAACCACACGACGAGGTCGGGGTCCAGGAACTCGCCCGGCGCCACCGCGTAGGTCTCGAGCGTGTCGCGCGAGAGCGCGAAGCACCAGGCGGCGAAGTCGTTGCGCATCGCGCCGTCGATCGTGAGCGGGAAGACGACCGCGGCGCCGGCGTCGAGCGCCTCGCGCAGGGGCGGCCACCAGCCGGGCAGCAGCTCGACGTCGTCGTTGAGGACGACCATGTAGCGCCCGCGCGCGGCGCGCAGGCCCGCGTTGACCGGCGCGGTGAAGCCCTGCGGGGGCGCGCCGTTGTCGACGACGACGATCTCGTGCGGCGCCTCGGTCGTCGCCTGGGCGGCGGCGACGCACGCGCGCACGCGCTCGCCGGCGGCGTCGAGCGTCGGGATGACGATGGTGACCTCGACGGTCTCCGGGTCGTCGGGGTCGATCGGGCGGCGGGCCCCGCCGGTGCGCCGGCCGGGCGCGGCGACCGCGCTGGCCGGGCACGGCTCGACACGGCCGCGGCGCGCGAGCTCCGCGCACAGCGCGGCGACCTCCAGGCCCGCGGGGGCGGACGGCAGCGCGTCGACGCCGGCCCGGCGCATGGCGATCGCGTGGGCGGCGACCGGCGGCTCCTGCGGCGCCGAGACGGTGACGGGCGTGACGGCGGCGACCTCGGGATCGGCGAGCGCGCCGACGAGCGGCGCCAGGAACCCGGGCGCCACCTCGGGCGCGCCGCGCAGCGCGACGACGACGTCGCCGCGGCAGTGGGCCAGGCCGCGCGTGGCCGCGGCCGCGAAGCCCTCGCGGCGCGGGCTGCGCACGACGGTGACGTCGCCGTCCAGGCGGGCCAGCAGCGCCTCGAGTCCGACCGAGGCGTCGTCGACGACGACGACCTCGTGCGCGGGCTGGTCGGGGTCCAGCGAGGCGACGGAGGTCAGGCAGCGCAGCGCCTGCTCGGCGCCGCCGTCGAGGACGATCAGGATCGAGGCCTGCACGCCCCGATGATCGGCCGCGCCGGGCGCCGCTTGAGCCTGCGGTCAGACGCTGACGTCGATGTGGCCGTCCGCGTCGGGCCCGGCGGGCTCGCCGTCCTCGGGCTCGGGCGCGGCGTCGGCGTGGCGGCGCCGGCGGCGCTGCTCCTCCTCGTCGCGCGGGTCGTGGCGGTCGACGCGGCGGTTGACCGCGAGGCGCTCCACGGACGGCGGCCCGGCGGAGGTCCTGCGGATGGACTGGATGCGCTCCACGGTCGATCAGCCTCGGGTCAGGAGAAGCTCGGCTCCGGGGTGGCGGACGGATGGTCCTCGGCGGGCGCCTGCTCGGCCTGCTCGGCGGCGGCGCGCTCGGCCGCGTCCAGCAGCTCGCGCCGCAGGAGCTCGACCTCGGCGACCACGATCTGGCGCCACACGATGACGGCGACCGCCCAGGCGATGAGGTAGGCGGCGATGCCGGTCAGGAGCGCGCGCACCCCGGCGTCGACGAACGACATCCCGTCGCTGAGGGCGAGGTACTGGACGAGCAGGAAGACGATGAGGCCGGCCCACGCCTTGGTGGCGCGGATCTGGCGCCGGGCCTTCGGGTGGGTGGCGAGGCGGACGGCGGTGTCCAGCGGCTCGGCGTCGACGTGCGCCTCGACCTCGTCGACCTGGCCCTTCCTGCCCTTCTTCCTGTCCTTGGCCATGAGCGGCTACCCCACGAGCTCCAGGGCGAGCGCCTCGACCAGCGCGGGCCGCAGCCCGCCGCGGTCGGCGGACGCGCCGCGCCCGACGTAGGAGACCGGCAGCTGCGCGTCGATCGCGGCGCCGATCGCGGCGCCGAGGTGCTCGGTCTCGTCGACGTGCGTGATCGCGAGCGCGTCGACGCCGAGCGAGCGCGTGCCGCGCACGAGCTCGGCGGCGGCCTGCGGGCTCAGCGTGGCCGGCAGCGTCAGGTGGCACTCGTCGAGCTGGAGCTGGCGCAGCTCGGCGGCGAGCTGGCGCAGCTCGGCCTCGGCGCGCGGCGACACGCCGGGCGTGTCGACGACGACGAGCGCGCGGTCGCCGACGTGGTCCAGGAACCGGCGCGCGGCGTGCGCGTCCTCGGCGGCGTGGACGGGGATCCCGGCGTGCGACACGTCGGCCATCAGCTCGGCGCCGCGATCCTTCGGGCGCAGCGTGAGGAGCGCGACGGGCCGGTCGCCGCGGCGGGCGTAGGCGAGCGCGAGCCGGGCGCTGCAGCGGGTCTTGCCCGAGCCGCCGGCGCCGACGAAGCCGATCACGAGCGATCGGCCCCCACGCACCCGGCGGCGCGGCATCGGCGGCAGGCAGCGCGCGAGCTGGCCGGCGACGAGCGGGCGCAGCGAGCCCTCCGAGGAGAACGGGAGCATGTGCTCGACCGCCTCGGCGACGATCTCGGTCACGAGGTCGGGGTCCATGCCGCGGGCCGTGAGGCCGCGGTGCACGTCGAGCGCGGCCTGCGGCCAGGACGGCTCGACCGGGACGGCCGGGGACGGGATCGAGACCTCGGGCGCCGGGGTCGCGGCGCGACGCGTCATCTCGACGGACGGCGCGGGCGCGGCGGCCGGCTCGGAGGCCGGCGCGCCGTCGACGCGGTCGGGCTGGAACATCGCCGCCAGGGCGCTGGCGCCCTCGCTGCGCGCGGCGGGCGCCGGCTCCGCCGGCGCGGCCGGCGCCGATGCGTTGCCGTTGCCGTTGCCGTTGCCGTTGGTCGCCTCGGTCGGGGAAGCGTGGCCGTCGGTCGCCTGGGCGGCGCTGCGCGCCTCCTCGATGAGCTGGTCCCAGCTGCCGGGCACGTCGGCGGGCACGAACGGCTCGCCGTCCGGCGCCTGGGCGCCGGCGCGCGTGGCCGCCGCCAGCATCCGCTCGAACTCCTCGTCGTCGCCGGCGACCTGGTCGACGGCGGGCCCGGGGATCGCGTCGACCTCGACGCAGCGCTGCGCGAAGAACCCGGCGATGCCGCCGGTCGTGCCCTGGCGGACGTTGAGCGCGATCGCGCCCTCGCCCAGCTCCTCGCGAACCTGCGGCAGGACGTCGGCCAGCGAGCGCCCGCGGAACGTCCGCGCCTCGGGGTGGGTGGTCTGCGGCTGGCTCATGCGCTCACGACTCCGATCGTCTCCACGTTGATGCCCGGCGTGATCTCGTTGTAGGCACAGACCGACAGCTGCGGCATCGCCTGCGAGCACAGCCGCCGCAGGTGGCGGCGCACGCGCGACGAGCACAGCAGGACGGGCCGCCGGCCGCGCGACACGGCCTCCTCGGACTGGGCGTGCAGCGCCTGCAGCAGGGCCTGCGCGCGCGGCGGGGCCATCGCCAGGTACTCGCCCTCGGCGGTCGTCGTGATCGCCTCGGAGACCTCCTGCTCGATGGCCGGATCGAGCGCGATCGCCTTCAGCGTCTGGTCCATGTCGATGTGCGGCGCGACGATCGTGCGGCCCAGCGCCTGGCGCGCGTACTCGGCCAGCAGCGCCGGGTCGCGCGTGAGCCGCGCCTTGTCGCCGATCGCCTCCACGATCGTGCCCAGGTCGCGGATCGAGACGCCCTCCGACAGCAGCGCCTGCAGCACCCGCTGGATCTCGCCGACCGACAGCAGGTCCGGCACGACCTCCTCGACGACCGCGGCGTTGACCTCCTTGAGCCCGTCCAGCAGCGCCTTGGTGTCCTGGCGCGTGAGCAGCTCGGCGACGTTGGCCCGGATCGTCTCGGTGAGGTGGGTGATGATCACCGACTCGGCGTCGACGACCGTGTAGCCGAGCGCCTCGGCCTCGGCGCGGCTGCCGTCGGCGATCCAGGTGGCGGGCAGGCCGAACGCGGGCTCGGTGGTCTCGACGCCCTGCAGCTGGCCGAACGCGTCGCCCGGGTCCAACGCGAGCTGGTGGCCGGCCATGATCGAGCCGCGCGCGACCTCGGTGCCCTTGACCTTGATCGCGTACTCGTGGGAGGCCAGGCCGACCTCGTCGTGGATGCGCACCTTCGGGACGACGGTGCCGAGCTGGGCGGCGAGCTGCTTGCGGACGGCGCTGACGCGCTGCAGCAGCGTGCCGCCGGCGGACTGGTCGACGAGCGGGACGAGGCCGAAGCCGATCGTGAGCTCGAGCGGGTCGATCGCGAGCGCCTCGAACGGGTCGTTGGCGTTGGCGGCCAGCGCGGGCTTGGCGGCCGCCTCGCGCTCCTCGGCCGCGCGCTGCGCCTCGCGCTGGGCGGCCATCTTCGCGAGCGCGCGCCCGCCGAAGAACAGCAGGCAGCCCATGACGAGGAACGGGATCGTCGGCAGGCCGGGGACGAGGGCCATGAGGCAGACGACGACGCCGGCGATGACCGGCGCCTTGCGCTGGTTGAGCACCTGGCGCGCGAGGTCGGTGCCGAGGTCCTTGTCGGACGTCGAGCGCGTGACGATGATGCCGGTCGCGACCGAGATCAGCAGCGCCGGGATCTGCGCGGCCAGGCCGTCGCCGACGGTCAGCAGCGAGAAGTGCTGGGCGGCCTCGCTGAACGGCATGCCCTGCTGGGCGACGCCGACGACGATGCCGCCGATGAGGTTGACGAGCGTGATGACGACGGCGGCGATCGCGTCGCCCTTGACGAACTTCGAGGCGCCGTCCATCGCGCCGTAGAAGTCCGCCTCGTCGCTGATCTCCTTGCGCCGCCTGCGCGCCTCCTCCTCGGTGATCTGGCCGGCGTTCAGGTCGGCGTCGATCGCCATCTGCTTACCGGGCATCGCGTCGAGGGTGAAGCGCGCCCCGACCTCGGCGACGCGGCCGGCGCCGTTGGTGATCACGACGAACTGGATGATCACCAGGATCAGGAAGATGATGAGGCCGACGACGACGTTGCCGCCGACGACGAAGCTGCCGAACGCCTCGACCACGTGGCCGGCGTCGCCGTCGAGCAGGATCAGGCGCGTGACGCTGACGTTGATCGCCAGGCGGAAGAGCGTCGTCAGCAGCAGCAGCGACGGGAACGCGGCGAAGTCCAGCGCGCGCGGGACGTACATCGTGGCGATGACGATCGCCAGGCCGGCCGAGATGTTGGCCGTGATCATCAGGTCCAGCAGCGCCGGCGGGAGCGGCACCACCATCATGACCACGACGAGCACGACCACGCCGGCGGCGACGAGGTCGGAGTAGCGCTGCGCGCGCTTGAGGAAACCAGTCATGCGTTGGAGGGATGCGACTCGGGAGGGACGAGTCGCCCCGGTCATCGGCCACGCGCGCGAGGCCTTGAGGCACCCGCCGACGGATTTCCTAGACCCGCGGGTTTCGCCCCCTGGGCGAACACCCGCAATGGAACCCGAGCCCCCTGGGCGAGGGTGCTACGCCACCCGTCGGCCGGCCATCCGGTACACGTAGGCGAGCACCTGCGCGACCGCGCCGAACAGCTCCTCGGGGATCTGGCGCCCGACGTCGACGGACGCGTACAGCGAGCGGGCCAGCGGCGGGTCGGGCACGATCGGCACGCCCGACTCGGTGGCGATCTCGCGGATCCGGGCGGCCAGCAGGTCGACGCCCTTGGCCACGACCTCCGGCGCCGGGTTGCTGCCGTCGTACTTGAGCGCGACCGCGTAGTGCGTCGGGTTCGTCACGACGACGTCGGCCTCGGGGACCGCCTCCATCATGCGCCGGCGGGAGGCCTCCATCTGCCGGCGGCGGATCGCGGCGCGGACCTCGGCGGGCAGCATCTGCTGCTTGGCCTCGTCCTTGACCTCCTGCTTGTCCATCTTCATCGACTTCTCGGTGCGGTGGACCTGCCACACCATGTCGATGATCCCGATGAGCAGGTAGGCGGCCGCGGCCCGGATCGCGATGCTGAAGACCATGTCGGCCAGCGCGCCGGCGAGCTGCGGCGGGGTCATGCCGATCATCGCGCCCATCTGCGGGATCTGCGGGACGAGCGCGGCCGCGACGATCGCGCCGACCGCGATCACCTTCACGAGCGACTTGGCGCCCTCGAAGAGCGCGTTGGGCCCGTAGATGTTCTTGAAGCCCTTGAGCGGGTTGAGCCGCTGCGGGTCCGGCTTGAGCCCGTGCATGTTCAGCTTCGGGCGGACCATCACGACGTTGATCGCCAGCGCGGCGATCGCGCACGCGGCGACGACCGGCAGCAGCGCCAGCACGACGTGCTGGAGGATCGTCATGAGGATCCCCTCGAGGCCGTCCGCGGTGACGATCTCGGGGTGGGCGCCGAGCCGCAGCGCCCAGTCCATCGCGTCGCGCAGCTGCCCGGTGAGCCGGGGCCCGAACATCATCAGCGCGAGCAGGCCGACGAGCATGACGACCGCCCCGGTGAGGTCCTGCGACCGCGCGACCGTGCCCTTCTTGCGGGCCTCCTGCCGTTTCTTGGGTGTCGCCTTCTCGGTCTTCTCACCGGCCACGTGCGCTCACCCCCCTGATGGCTGATCCCACGGGGGCGTGTTCGGATGTGCGCCCGGCGTGGATGCCGGGCGCCGCCCACCGGACCCGACGTGTACCTGGCGTCCATGAGGGGCCGGTGGGTGGCGATCCGGCGCCGCGGGGGGCGTGCAGCCCGGACGCGCTCTTCGTGGGACCAGTCATCTAGGCCACCCGCAACGTGCGCAGCGCCTCGGAGACGCTCTGCTGCACCTCGTCCGACAGCCAGCCGGCGACCCACGGCAGCGTCGCGCCGATGAGCACGAGGCCGACGATCATCTTCACCGGGAAGCCGACGCCGAAGACGTTCAGCGTCGGCACGACGCGTGACACGACGCCGAACGCGGCGTCGGTCAGCACGAGCGCGAGGATGATCGGCCCGGCGATCTGCACCGCCGAGGAGAAGATCTGCACGAACGCGTCGTCCGCGCCCGCCACCATCGCGGCGATCGACGGCGTCTGGTCGATGCCGACGAGGTCGTAGGTCTTCGCGAACCCGGCGATCACCCACGCGTCGCCGCCGATCGCGATGAAGATCAGGACGCCCAGCAGCGCGTAGAGCTGGGAGATGATCGTCGTGTTCGTGCCGGTGACGGGGTCGACCAGCGAGCCGAACGACAGGCCCATGACGTAGTCGATGAACGTGCCCGCCACCGAGACCGCGGCGAACAGCGCGCCCAGCGCGAACGCATAGGCGAGCCCGACGAGCAGCTCCTTGATCACCAGGCCGCCGTAGACCCAGGCGTCCATCGAGATCTTCACGTCGCCGATCGCCACCGGCGTGAGGCCGACGGCGAGCGCCAGCGCGACGATCGCGCGGACGCGGGCCGGCACCATCCGGCTCGAGAACAGCGGCGCCATCAGGAACAGCGGCGTCAGGCGCGCCAGCACGAGGAAGAACCCGGCCAGCGTCTGCTCGCTGAAGCGCTCGAGGATGAGCTCCGGCATCGGGCCGACCGCTCCCGGGCGGGCCTACGCCCCGACCAACTGCGGGATGCTCAGCCACAGGTCCTGCGCGTAGCCGATCAGCTGGTCGAGCATCCACGGCCCCGCGAGCATCAGCAGTGCGAACGTCGCCACGATCTTGGGGATGAACGTGAGCGTCTGCTCCTGGATCTGCGTGACCGACTGGAAGATGCTCACGAGCAGGCCGGCCACGAGGCCGACGAGGAGCAGCGGCAGCGCGATCTTCATGCTGATCGTGAGCGCGTTCGTCGCGAGGTTGACGACGTCGTCCTGGGTCATGGCCTATCCGAAGCTCTGGACGAGCGATTGCGTGACGAGGTTCCAGCCGTCCACCAGCACGAACAAGAGGATCTTGAACGGTAGGGATATGAAGACCGGTGGCAGCATCATCATGCCCATGGACATCAGCGTGGTGCTGACCACCAGGTCGATGATCAGGAACGGCAGGAATATGAGGAAGCCGATCTGGAAGGCGGTCTTCAGCTCGGAGATGATGAACGCCGGGATCAGCACGTAGGTCGGGACGTCCGCGCGCGTCTCCGGCGGCGGGATCTTCGCGAGCTTCACGAACAGCGCCAGGTCCTTGTCGCCGGTCTGCTTGAACATGAACTCGCGCAGGGGCACCTGGGCCCGGTCGAGCGCCTGCTCCTGGGTGATCTCGTTGGCCTGGAGCGGATCCCAGGCGACCTCCTTGATCTGGCCGAACGTCGGCGCCATCACGAAGATCGTCAGGAACAGGGCGATGCCGACGAGCACCTGGTTGGGCGGCGCGGTCTGCGTGCCCAGGCCGCTGCGGATGAAGCCCAGGACGATCAGGATCCGGGTGAACCCGGTGACGCAGAAGAGCATCGCCGGCACGAGCGTGATGCCCGCGACCAGCAGGAGGATCTGGACGGCGTTGCCGCTGTCCACCATCAGCGCATGGTCCTCTCGCGCAGGCGGTCCATCAGCTGCTGGGCGGTCGTGCCGCCGCGCCCGCCGCCGCGCCGCGGCGCGGGGCCCTCGGGCTCGTCGGGGACGTCGAGGCCGAGGCGCTGGGCCTCCTCCTCGGTGTAGGTCCGGATCGGGACGACGCCGTGGTCGGCGACGCCGACGAGCAGCAGCTCGCGCCCGGCGCGGATGAGGTGCAGGGAGCGGCCCGGCCCGAGCGCGACGACCGCGGCCGTCGACAGCCCGTTCCCGCGCGTGCGCTCCTCGCGCGACGACTTGATCTGCTTGAGCACCCACGTGACGCCGTAGATGACGGCGATGACGATCGCCAGGCCGACGATCGTGCGGACGAGGCTGCCGCCGCCGGAGCCGCCGCCGTCGCCGGACGCCGTGCTCGAGGTGGGAAGGTCGAGCGGGGTGGCCTCGCCCAGCTCCTTGTCGCCCGACGGGGTCGTCGAGGTCTGGGCCACCGCGTAGGCGGGCGCCAGCAGGAGGAACGCGAGGGTCGCCGTCGCGACCGATCGGAGGAGGGAGTTCGACATTCGTTCTATGGAGTCGGGAGGGACGACTCCGCCTCGTAGTCGGTCGGTCCGGACCCGCCTTGAGCCCCTCAAGGGAATCGCGGAAATGCCGACCAACAGCGGTAGTCAGCCCCCGCCCTCCCGTCCACGAGGTACCTGCATGTCCACCGAATCCACGCGCCAGCTCGTCGTCTTCTCCCTCGGCGAGGAGGAGTACGCCCTCCCGATCACGCGCGTCCACGAGATCATCCGCTGGACGGAGCCGCGCTCTGTCGCGTCTGATGAGCCGTGGGTCCGCGGGGTCATCTCGCTGCGCGGGAAGATCGTCCCCGTCTACGACCTCGCCGCCCGCCTGGGCCTCGCCGCCGAGCGCCCCGAGCACGCGAAGATCGTGATCGTCGAGACCGCCGCCGACATGGCCGGCGTCGTCGTCGACGACGTCGAGGAGGTCCTGACCGTCGACGTCGAGCAGCTCGACTCCGTGCCCGCCGCCGGCGACCCCGCCATCGAGGCGATCGCCAAGATCGACCAGCGCCTCGTCGTCCTGCTCGATCCGGTGGGCCTGTTCGGCGGCTCGGTCCTCGACGCCGAGCAGCTCGCCGAGGTCGCGTAGCCGCGGATCCCGGCGACCACGACCAGGTTCCCCGATGTCGGCTGCCCTCCGCCCGCGCGTCGTCGTCGCCGACGACTCCGGCCTGATGCGGCGCGTCGTGACTCATGCCCTTGAGGACGAGGGCATCGAGGTCGTCGGCGCCGCCGCGGACGGCGACGAGGCGCTGGAGCTCTGCCGGCGCCTGCGTCCGGACGCGATGACCCTCGACCTGGCGATGCCGGGCCTCGACGGCATGGGCGTCCTGCGCGCGCTGAAGGACCCGTCGCGCCCGCCCGGAGCGAACGTCCCGGTCGTGGTCGTGTCGGCGTTCTCCCCCGCGCACGGCGCGCGCGCGGTCGACGCGCTCGCCGAGGGGGCGTTCGACCTCGTCGCCAAGCCGGCCACCGGGGAGCCGCTGTCGACGTTCGTCACCCAGCTCGGCGAGAAGGTGCGCGCGGCGGCGGCCAGCCGCCGCGGCGCGTTGAACGGCAACCGTGCCGCCCACGCCGGGCGGGTGCGGCGCGCCCCCGTGGCGCTGCCGCCGCGGCGCGGCGCGATCCGGCCCCGGGCGGGGGGCCCGCGCACCGGGCGCATCGTCGTCATCGCCAGCTCGACGGGCGGCCCGCGCGCGCTCGCCGACCTGATGCCGCAGCTCCCGGCCCGCCTGGGCGCCGGCACGCTCATGGTCCAGCACATGCCCCCGGGGTTCACCGCCTCGCTGGCGCAGCGCCTCGACCGCGCCAGCCGGCTGACGATCAAGGAGGCCGCCGGGAACGAGACGCTCGACCCGGGCGTCGCGCTGCTGGCCCCGGGCGGGTCGCACCTGCGGCTCGTCGACGGCCGGGCGCGGCTGTCCGACGCCCCCGCGATCGGCGCGCTGCGCCCGCGCGCGGACCTGACGATCCAGGACGCGGTCGCCGCGTTCGGCGAGCGCACGCTGCTCGTCGTGCTGACGGGCATGGGCCGCGACGGCCTCGACGGGGCGCGCGAGGTCAAGCGCCGCGGCGGGCGGGTGCTCGTCGAGGCGGAGTCCAGCTGCACCGTCTACGGCATGCCGCGCGCGATCGCCGAGGCCGGACTGGCCGACGCGGTTCTCGACCTGCGCGACCTGCCCCGAGCGATCATCCAGGAGGCCGGCGCATGACGCTGCTGCACACGGGCGCCGACGCGCCCGCCACTCGGACCGCCACCCCTGCCCGCTCCGGCGGCGACGACTACCTCGCGTTCTGCGAAGGCGTGCGCAAGCTGAGCGCGATCGACCTGAGCCAGTACAAGCGCGGCCAGATGGAGCGGCGCATCCGCTCCTTCGCGCAGCGCAAGGGAAGCGCCGACCTGGCCGATTACCTGAACATGCTGCGCACCAGCAAGGACGAGCTCGAGGACTTCCTCGACCGCATGACGATCAACGTCTCGCAGCTCTGGCGCAACCCGGAGCAGTGGGACCTGGTCGGGCGCGAGATCCTGCCCGAGCTCGCCGGCCACGGCCACCCGCTGAGCGTGTGGTCGGCCGGGTGCTCCTACGGCGCGGAGGCCTACACGGTCGCGGCGCTGTGCCGCGAGCACATCCCGGCGGCGCGCACCGCGATCCGCGGCACCGACATCGACAAGCGCATGGTGGAGCGCGCGCGCCGCGGCTGGTTCTCGGCCGAGGACGCCCGCACCGCGCCGCCGGCGCTGCTGCAGCGCCACTTCACACCGGCCGACGGCGGCTTCCAGGCGCGCCGCGAGCTGATCGCGATGTGCACGTTCGAGGTCGGCGACCTGCTGCGCATGACCGTGCCGGCCGGCCGGCTGGACCTGGTCCTGTGCCGCAACACGGTCATCTACTTCAACGACGAGGTGCGCAACGCGCTGCACGAGCGCCTCGCCGCGTCGCTGCGTCCCGGCGGCTACCTCGTGATCGGCTCCACCGAGCGGGTGCAGGACCCCCGCGCCGTGGGCCTCACCCCGACCCATCCCTTCGTCTACCGCAAGAGCTGAGAACTGCCATGGACGTCTCTGAGTACATGCCGATGTTCCTCGCCGAGGCGCGCGAGCACCTCCAGGAGCTGAACCTGGCCGTCGTCCGGATCGAGGAGACCCCCGACGATCAGGAGACCGTCAACGAGATCTTCCGGATCGCGCACTCGATGAAGGGCATGAGCGCGACCATGGGGTTCGAGCGCATGGCGGCGCTCACGCACGAGATGGAGGACGTGTTCGAGCTGCTGCGCCAGCGCTCGGGCGGCCTCCCGCGCGAGGCGATCGACGTGCTCCTGGCCTGCCTGGACGCGCTGGAGGCGACCGTCGGCACGATCGAGGAGACCGGGGCCGAGAACCTTGACCCGGCCGAGCTCATCGAGCAGCTGAAGGGCCTCGTCCGCGAGCGCACCACCGAGCAGGAGGTCCACCGCGTCGGCGGGCCCGCGCCGGTGCCGCCGCCGGAGGTCGTCGCCGAGCGCGCCGGCGGCCGGCGCATCGTGCGCGTCGTCGTCGAGCTGTCCGAGGACTGCGCGATGCCGTCCGTGCGCGCGTACATGGTCCTCAACGCGCTGGGCGAGCAGGGCACGGTCCTGTCGTCGGCGCCTGCGATCGAGAAGGTCGACGCCTTCGAGGGCCGCACGATCGAGGCGTGGATCGCCGCCGAGGCCCACGACGAGGAGATCGTCGCCGCGGCCCGCCGCATCGCCGACGTGACCGGCGCCACGATCGCCGAGGTCTCCGAGGAGACGCTCGACGCCGCCGCCGAGCAGCAGCAGCAGCAGGCGCAGGCCACCGCGCCCGCGGCCGCCGCCGAGCGCCAGGCCAACGGGGCCGCCCCCGCCCAGGCCGGCAACGGCCACAAGCCGACGACCAGCGTGCGCGTCGACGCCTCCCGCCTGGACCAGCTCATGCACTACATGGGCGAGCTCGTCGTGCACCGCACGCACGTCGAGTCGCTGGCCGCCCAGGCCGAGGTGCCGGGGCTCCAGCAGGCGATGGCCGACCTGGCCCGCGCGTCGCAGTCGCTGCAGGCGATGGTCATGCAGGTGCGCATGATCCCCGTCGAGGCGGTCTTCCTGCGCTTCCCGCGCCTCGTGCGCGACCTCTCGAGCAAGCTCGGCAAGCAGGTCGAGCTGAAGCTCGTCGGCCAGGACACCGAGCTGGACCGCACGGTCGTCGACGCGCTCGGCGACCCGCTCGTCCACCTCGTCCGCAACGGCCTGGACCACGGCCTGGAGACGCCCGAGGAGCGGCGCGCCGCCGGCAAGCCCGAGACCGGCGTTCTGGAGATCTCGGCCGCCCACGCCGGCGGCAACGTCGTCATCAGCGTCCGCGACGACGGCCGCGGCATCGACCCCGAGAAGGTCGCCGCGAAGGCCGTCCAGCGCGGCATCATCACCCCGGAGCAGGCCGAGTCGATCGACCAGGCGCGCGCCGCCGAGCTGCTGTTCGCGCCCGGGTTCTCCACCGCCGAGGTCACGTCGGACATCTCGGGCCGCGGCGTCGGCATGGACGCCGTGCGCACGATCATCCGCGAGCTCGGCGGCGACGTGACGTTCATCTCCGAGAAGGGCGCCGGCACGACCGCGCAGATCCGCCTGCCGCTGACGCTGGCGATCATGGCGGCGCTGCTCGTCGAGGTCGACGGCCTCCCCTACGCGATCCCGCTGGAGCGCGTGCAGCGCACGGTCCGCCTCGAGGACCACGTCGTGCAGTCGGTCGCCGGCTCGCGGATGCTCGTCATGCGCGAGGAGGTCTACCCGCTGCTCGACGGCGGCGAGGCGCTGGGGCGCGGCCTGCCCTCCGGCGACACCGACCACGCCGTCATCGTCACGTCCGGCGACCGCACGATGGCGCTCGCCGTGTCGAAGCTGGTCGGCCAGCGCGAGCTGGTGACGCGGCCCCTCCCGCCCGACGTGTCCGACAGCGCGGCCGTGTCCGGCGGCGCCGTCCTGTCCAGCGGCGACATCGCCCTGATCGTCGACTGCGACGCCCTGAACACCACAACCGGGCTCATCGCGGCCTAGAAAGGAGGGCCCGCGACGTCATGACGCACTACACCGACATGCAGCTGGACGCGCTGCGCGAGCTGGCGAACATCGGCTCGGGCAACGCGGGGACGGCCCTCTCGGCGATGCTCGGCCAGCCCGTCGACATCTCCGTCCCCGCCGCCAAGGCGCTGCCGCTCGCCAACGCGGTCGAGGCAGCCGGCGACCCGGAGTCCCTCGCGACCGGCGTCGTGCTGCCCATCTTCGGCGACATCGACGCGACCGTCGTGCTGCTGTTCCCGCCCGACGACGAGGCCATCCTGTGCACGCTGCTGGGCGTCGAGCCCGGCACCGAAGACGGCTACAGCGCGCTCGGCGAGATCGGCAACATCCTCGGCTGCTCGTACGTGAACTCGCTGGCCGAGATGACCGGCCTGGCGATCGAGCCGCGCCCGCCGGAGACCGTGGCCGACATGGTCGGCGCCATCCTCGCGTCGGTCCTCGCCGTGCGCGCGGACTCGACGAACCTCGCGCTGGTGATGGACTCGCGGCTGATCGTCGAGGGTCAGGAGTGCGAGCTGACGTTCCTCCTGCTGCCGAGCCTGCAGGGGATCGACGAGCTGCTGGGCCGTCTGGGGCTGGCATGAGCCGGGTGCGGGCCACGAACGCCGGGAGCCGGGCGCCATGGCGCCGGTGGTGAGCGGAACGGAGCTGATGGTCCGGATGGGCGAGCTCGCGACGTCGGCGGTGGCCGGCGAGGTGCTCGTGACGATCGGGCTGGGCTCCTGCGTCGGCGTCGCGCTCGTCGACGCCCGCCGGCCGATCGTCGGCCTGGCCCACGTCATGCTGCCCGAGGCGCTCGGCGCCGAGGGCCCGATCGCGAAGTTCGCCGACCGCGGCGTGCCCGAGCTGGCGCGCCAGGTGAAGGCGCTCGGCGCGGCGCGCCTGGAGGCCGTCATCGTCGGCGGCGCCCAGATGTTCTCGTTCGGCGGGTCCGACGGGGCCAACATCGGCGCGCGCAACGAGACCGCGGTGCGCGCGCAGCTCGACCGGCTCGGGATCCCGATCCGGGCCGCGGCGACCGGCGGCCGCAAGGGCCGCACGGTGCGCGTGCACGTGGACGGCACCCGCGTGACCGTCCGCGAGGGCGCCGGCGTCGAGCAGGAGCTGTACGGAAGGGGGATCCAGTGAGCGGAGAGCTGCTCAACGACGATCAGATCGCCAAGCTGTTCGACCAGGCCGCCAAGGGCAAGCTGAACCCCGACGTGCCGGTCGCCTCGTCGCGGTCCGCGCGCCGCGCGCACGGCCTGCGCACGATCGACTTCCAGCACCCGACGAAGTTCACCGCCGACCAGGAGCGGCGCATCAAGCGCGCCCTGGAGCAGTTCTGCCGCACGGCGAACCGCCGGCTCTCGGCCGAGGTGCGCGTCGACGTCGAGCTCGAGGTCATCGACGTGATGCAGCTCACCTGGTTCAACGCGCACGCGCAGATCCCGTTCGACTCGGTGTGCGGCGTCATCGACGGCGGCGACAGCAGCGAGGCGCGGATGCTCCTGAGCGCCGAGCAGTCGCTGGTCGTCAACTTCGTCGAGCGCCTGCTCGGCGGCACCGGCGAGGTGCGCGAGCGCAAGCTGACCGACATCGACCTCGTCGTCGCCCGGCGCTTCTTCGCCGCGCTCACCGAGGAGCTGTCGCTCGTGTGGGAGGAGCTGTCGCGCACGGAGCTGGAGCTGCTGCGCCTCGACAGCCAGCCCGAGAGCGCCAACGTCGCCAGCCCCAGCGAGCCGACGCTCGCGCTCGTGATGGAGGGCCGCCTCGGCCGCCTGTCCTCGACGGTCGTGCTGCTCGTCCCCTACCGCTCGGCCGGCTCGTTCGTCGACTCGTTCGGCAGCGGCGCGGACTCCGGGTCGCGCGACCCGCGAATCGCCGAGGCCGTCGACGCGGCGCTGCGCGGCGTGTCCGTGCCGGTGCGCGCGGAGGTCGCCGCCACGACGCTCACGCTCGAGGAGGTCCTCGCGCTGCGGCCCGGCGACACGATCAACTTCATGACGCCGGCGGCGGCCGGCGTGACGCTGATGGCCGACAAGGTGCCCGTGCACCGCGCCCAGCCCGGGCGCCGCGGGCGCTGGCGCGCCGTCCAGGTCGCCGAGGTGCTCCAGGGCGCCGAGCCGCAGACCGGCCCGATCCACGTCGACGGCGAGGGGGTGATCGAGTGAGCGACGCCGGCGATGCGCTGATGCAGATCGGCGAGTCCACCGCCGAGGCGGTCATGGGCGTCCTGCAGGTGTTCTGCCCCGAGGAGGGTCAGGTGACCCAGGGGCTCGTCGCCGCCGTGCCGCCGGGCGTCCATCCGATGGAGGGCGTCCCGGTGCCGGCGGTCGCGACCGGCGTGTCGTTCGTGGACGGCGTCCACGGCGGCAACGTGTTCGTGATGACCGTCAAGGGCGCGCGCCGGCTGGCGGCGTCGATGATGGGCGCCGAGCTGCCCGAGGACGACGCCGAGCTGACCGAGCTCGACCTGTCGGCCATGGGCGAGGCGATGAACCAGATGATGTCGGCCGCCGCGATGGCGACCAGCAAGGTGCTGGGCAAGGAGGTCGAGATCGCGCCGCCGGAGGTGCAGCAGTTCACCGACCCGGCGCAGGCGACCGCCGCGTACGACCCGACGCCGCACGCGGTCACCGCGCAGTTCTCGATCCTCGGCGAGCCGTGCCGCCTGGTGCTGTTCATCCCGAACGCGTTCATCGTGCGGATGAACCGCGCGCTGAGCGAGATGACCACCGAGTACGCCGAGTACGAGCAGGGCCCGCTCAGCCCGCTCGTCCGCGACGTCCCGCTGCGCCTGTGGGCGGAGCTGGGCCGCGTGCGGATGCCGCTGCAGGCGCTCGTGGGCCTGCCGGTCGGCGCGGTGGTCGAGCTCGACCACGAGGTCGACGACCCGATCGACCTCTACGTCAACGACATGCTCTTCGCAACAGGTCGGCTCCTCGTGACCGATGACAGCGAATGGGCCGTGCGCATCGAGACCGTGCACGGCGTTCCCGACAACCCCCGACACCCATCCCCCGATTCCCAGTCGCTGACGGCTGGGCCGACAACCACAACCCAAGGAGACTGACCGACATGGCCCGTGTCCTCGTGGTCGACGACGCAGCGTTCATGCGCAAGATGGTCACCGACGCCCTGACCAAGGGCGGTCACGACGTCATCGGCGAGGCCGGCAACGGCGCCGAGGCCGTCGACCGCTGGCAGGAGCTCCGTCCCGACCTGACCACCCTCGACATCACGATGCCCGAGAAGGACGGCCTCGCCGCCCTCAAGGAGATCATCTCGATCGATCCCGCCGCCAAGGTCATCATGTGCTCCGCCCTGGGGCAGGAGAGCAAGGTGCTGGAGTCGATCAAGCTCGGCGCGAAGGACTTCGTCGTGAAGCCCTTCCAGGCCGACCGCGTCCTCGACGCGGTGGCCAAGGCGCTCGCGTAGCCGCACCCTCCTGTCGCGGCAGGGGGGTGCGGCGACGCCGCACCCCCGCGAAGCTTTTCCCACACGCCGGCGTCGCTGCTCATCCCCGCCGGCCGGCTCGGCGACCTGCTCGGCCGCCGGCGCGTGCTGCTGTGCGGCATCGCCGGGTTCGGCATCGCGTCGCTGCTGTGCGGGCTGGCGCAGTCGCCCGAGATGCTGATCGCGATGCGCTTCGTCCAGGGCGCGGCGGCGGCCATGCTCTTCCCGGTCGGGATCGCGGTCATCGGCAACGCGTTCGACGTGCAGGCGCGCGGGCGCGCGATCGGCACCGTCTACGGCCTGGGCGCGATCGGCACCGCGATCGGCCCGTTCGTCGGCGGCGCGCTGGCCGACGCGCTCGACTGGCGGTGGGTGTTCTTCTTCAACGTGCCGTTCTGCGTCACCGCGTTCGTCCTCGCGCTGCGTCACGTCCAGGAGTCGCACGACCCCTCGGCCGAGCGCGTCGACGTGCCCGGCCTGGCGACGATCGTCGCCGGGATCGCGTGCGTGACGCTGGCGATCGACCGCGGCGCCGCGTGGGGCTGGCTGGGCTGGCGGACGCTGGGGCTCGCCGCGATCGGGCTGGCGCTGCTGGCGCTGTTCGTCGCGATCGAGCGCCGCGTGCGCGCGCCGCTGGTGGACCTGGCGCTGTTTCGCAACACGCCGCACGTGACGGTCACGCTCGCGGGCGGCGCCGGGAACGTCGCCACCTGCCTGATGCTGTTCCTGGCCACGATCTACCTGCAGCAGGTGCGGGGGCTCAGCCCGCTCGAGGCGGGGATCGTGTTCCTGGCGCCCGCGCGGCGCGACGCCGTGTCGCCGAGTAGGGTCGCGCGGTGCGGATCACGGAGGAGAACCGGCCCTGGTGGACGCTGGCCGGCACGTGCATGGGCCTGTTCGTGCTCATGCTGGACTCGACGGTGGTGTCGCTGGCGCTGCCCGCCATCCGCGACGACCTCGGCGCGTCGGCGACCGAGCTGCAGTGGGTCGTCAACGGCTACCTGCTGACGCTCGCCGTCCTCGTCGTCACCGCCGGGCGCCTGGGCGACATGTTCGGGCGCCGGCGCGTGTTCCTCGTGGGCCTGGTGACGTTCGCGGCCGGCCTGCTGCTCGCCGCGCTGGCGCCGGCGATCGAGGTGCTGATCGCCGCGCGGTTCGTCCAGGGCGCGGGCGCCGCGGGCATGCTGACGCTGTCGCTGGCGATCGTCAGCTCGGTGTTCTCCGCCGCCGACCGGCCGCGGGCGATGGGCATCTGGGCCGGGATCTCGTCGATGGCGCTGGCGGTCGGACCGCTGATCGGCGGCGTGCTCGTCGACGCGCTGTCCTGGCGCTGGGTGTTCTGGATCGGGGTCCCGCCGCTGGTCCTGGGCCTGCTGTGGACGCTGCGGGCCGCGCCCGAGAGCCGCGACGAGGAGGCCGGCCGCCGCGTCGACGGGCTCGGCCTCGTCACGCTCACGATCGGCCTGGCCGGGATCGTGCTCGCGCTGATCGAGGGCGACGAGTGGGGCTGGGACTCGGGCGCCACGCTCGCCGCGCTCGCCGCGGGCCCGCTGGGGCTCGTCGCGTTCGCGCTCGTCGAGCCGCGCCGGCGCCAGCCGATCGTCGACTTCGCGCTGTTCCGCAACCGCCCCTATCTGGGTGCCAGCGCGTGCGCGTTCTGCCTGGTCGGCTCGTTCTGGGCGGTGATCTTCTACCTGCCGCAGTACCTCCAGGGCCCGCTCGGCCACCGCCCGGCCGTGAGCGGCATCCTGCTGCTGCCCATCACCGTCCCGATGATCGTCATCTCGCCGCCCGCGGGTCGGCTCATCGCCCGCTTCGGCGTGCGGCGCCTGATGACGGTGGGCATGGCGTGCGGGACCGCCGGCGTGGCCCTGATGACGCGCGTCGACGGCGACGGCGGCGAGCTGACGCTGCTGCCCGCCTTCCTGCTGTTCGGCGTCGCGCTGGGCCTCGTGTACTCGCCGATGTCGATCGCGGCGATGGCGGCGATGCCGCGCTCCAAGGCCGGGATCGCCTCGGGCGTGCTGGCGATGGACCGCGTGCTGGCCGGCGCGGTCACGCTGGCCACCACCGGCGCGATCTATGCCGCGCTGCTGCGCGACGGCGGGGGCGGCGAGCAGGCGATCCCCGACGCGCTCTCGGGCGCCCTGTGGGCGCCCGCCGCGCTGTGCGCGATCGGGACCGTGCTCGCCTGGCTGCTGCTGCAGGATCCGCAGGGCGACGCGGAGGCGACGCACCGCCACCTGCGCCATCCGCACGCGCCGCCGCACTGAGCGGCGCGCCGGCCGCTAGGCGGCCTCGACGTCGGGGACGGCCGGCGGCTCGTCGCCGCCCTCGCCCTCGGACTCGTCGTCCAGCTCGTTGACCTCGGTGATGCGCAGCCCGAAGTCGTCGTCGATGACGACGACCTCGCCGCGCGCCACCTGCTTGCCGTTGACGAGCAGGTCGACCGGCTCGCGGGCGCTGCGGTTGAGCGCCACGACCGAGCCGGGCCCCAGCGACAGGGCCTGGCCGAGGGTCATGCGCGTGCGGCCGACCTCGACGGACAGCTCGACGGTGACGTCGAACAGCCGCGCCAGGTCGCCGCCGGAGGGCGCCGCGCCGCCGTCGGACGCCGGCAGCGGGGCCAGCTCGAGCTCCTCGGGGGACATCGCTTTCACCTCCCTTACTGGACGGTCACGTCGGTGAACAGGACGGAGTCCGCCTCCACGTCGGTCTCGTGGTGCAGGCGCTTGAGGATCTCCTGCTTGAGACGCTGGCGGCCGCGGCTGGTCTGCAGGTCCGTGCCCGACGACTCGGTCACCTCGTCGGTGACGATGTCGCGCACGACCGCCTCCTGGGGCAGGCTGCCGTAGCCCTCGGGCGGGTCGGCGGCGGCGCCGTGGCCGCCCGCGGCCACCGACGTGTGGGCGTCGGGCGCCATCACGAGCGCGACGCCGAGCTTGGCGTACTTGCCGTCGGCGAGGTTCAGCACGAACTCGCTCGGGAGCACGTACACCTCACCGGCGATCTTCGGCTTCGCCTCGGGCGCCGGCTTGGCGATCACGAACTTGTAGACGCCGCCCAGCGCGAGCAGCAGCACGACGGGGACGATGAACTTGAGCTTGGACTTCATTCGGCTTCCTCGGAGGCGGTCTGGGGAACGGCGGGGCCGAGCGTGGGGGTGGGATCGCCGAACGCGGGCTCGGCGTCCGCGCTGGTGGGCGCGGAGTGCTGACGGGGCAGGACGATCTGGACGCGGCGGTTGCGCTGGCGGCCGGACGCGGTCGCGTTGCTGGCGATCGGGTCGTAGTAGGCGCGGCCGGTGGCGACCAGGCGGCGCGGGCCGATCCGGGCGCTGACGAGGACGCGCGTGATGGTCGACGCGCGCGCGGTCGACAGCTCCCAGTTGGACGGGTAGCGGCCCGTGATCGGGACGGTGTCGGTGTGGCCCTCGACCACGACCTGGTGGCGGCGCTCGCGGCGCAGGATCCCGCCGACGGCGCGCACCAGGGGGCGGCCCTCGGGCCGCAGGACCGCCGAGCCGCTGTCGAACAGCAGGTCGTCGGTGAGGATCGTGATGACGAGCCCGCGGCGCTCGATGCGCGCGCTGAGCTTGTCGGCCAGCCCGCGCTCGCGCGCGTAGGCGTCGATGCGCTCCTTGAGCTTCCGCAGGTCCTCGGCCTCCTGCTGGGCGGCGGTCTTGCCGCTGCCGGCGCGCTCGTCGAGGATCGTGCCCTGCACCGCGGCGTCGGAGGCGCCGCCGTCGAGCACGCTGCCGCCGCCCTCCTTGACGGGGCCGTCGAAGGCGTTGGCCAGCGACTTCTTCAGCTCGTCGAACTTGGCGGTGTTCACGTTGGCGATGGCGAAGAGGACGATGAACAGGGCCATGAGCAGCGTGACCATGTCGGCGTAGCTGACGAGCCAGCGCTCGGTGTCGTCGTGCTCGGCCTCATGGCGACCTCGCCTGCCCTTGCCGCGTCCGGCCATGGGCCTACGCCGCGGCGGCGGCCTGCTGGGGCTCGTCCGCGAGTCGCAGGTTCGGGGACGGCTCCTGCGCCGACTCGCGCTCGCCGGGCGGCAGGAACGTGAGGAGCTTCTGCGCGACGATCCGCGGGTTGTCGCCGGCCTGGATGGCGAGGACGCCGTCGAGCACCATCGTGCGCATGTCGGCCTCCTCGCTCGACAGCCGCTTCAGGCGGTTGGCGACCGGGAAGTACACGAGGTTCGCGGTGCCGACGCCCATCAGCGTCGCGATGAAGGCGCCGGAGATCGACGGGCCGAGGCTGGCGGGGTCGGCCAGGTTGCCGAGCACGTGGATCAGCGAGACGACGGTGCCGATGATGCCGATCGTCGGGGCCAGGCCGCCGGCCTTCTCGAACACCTCGTAGACGGCCTTGTGGCGGGCCTGCATGCCCGCGATCTCGCCCTCGAGCACCTCGCGGACGAGCTCGGGCTCGGTGCCGTCGACGACGAGCTGGAGCCCGTTGCGGGTGAAGGCGTCGTCGATGGACTCCAGGTCCTCCTCGAGGGCCAGCAGGCCCTCCTTGCGGGCGCGCTCGGAGAACGTCACGAGGCTGCGCAGGTGCTCGGTGCGGTCGAGGGGCGGCGGCGAGAACGCGACCTTGTAGCCGGTGGGGATCGACCTGACCCCCTCCAGGCCGGTCGAGCCCAGCGTCGCGCAGAACGTCCCGCCCAGGACGATGATCCAGGCGGGGATCACGATCAGCGCGGTGAGCGCGGTGCCCTCGAGGGTGGCGGCGATCGCGATGCACGCGAGCCCGCCGAGCACGCCAATGGCAGATGCGGCCTTCATCCTGTACCAGTCATCGGCACGCGCGCCAGACTCTTCACCCCAGGAGGCTTCGATCTGGACGCTCGGTCCGCTCAGGAGTTGACGAGCCTCAGCGCCCGGTAGGCGATCTGCGTGCGCCAGTCGAGGACCTTGGCCACGACCTCGTTGACGGTCTCGGAGACCGCCAGCTTCACCCCGGTGGTGAGGTGCAGCATCGTGTCGGGATGCGCCTCGATCACCGCGATGAGGTCGGGATTCAGGTGAAACGGCTCTTCTTCGTGGTTCAGCCGGTGGAGGAGGATCATGGTCACGTTCCGTGGGTGGTGGTGGAAGAGCGCGCGTGGGGCGGGGCGAATCCCTCCGAAACGCCCCGCCCGCGCGATCGTCAACCGTGCGGGCCCGTCGGCCCGCGGGCGGCTGCCCGTCAGCTACCGCTTGAGGTTGACGAGGTCCTGGAGCATCTCGTCGCCGGTCGAGATGACCCGCGAGTTGGCCTGGAAGCCACGCTGGGCGACGATCATGTTCGTGAACTCGGTGGCGAGATCAACGTTCGACATCTCGACGGCGCCGCCCATCGCGGTGCCGTAGCCGACCGTCGACGGGATGCCGACGACCTCGGCGCCGCTGGCCGCGTTGGCGACGAAGCGGTTGCCGGAGGCGTGCGACAGCGCCTGCTCGTTCGGGAACGTCGCGAGGCTGATGTAGCCCGCGATCGCGCGGCCGTCGGCGCCGATCGCCGGCATGCCGGCGCCCGGGGTCCAGCCGGCCGGCGGCACGAAGCTCACCGAGCCGTCCGCGCCGATCGAGATGTCGGTCGCGCCGGTCGGGATGTTGATGTAGCAGTCGACGGCGCCGGCGCCGTTGCCTGAGCGGCCGATCACGTAGTAGCCGTCCTGGGTGGTCAGGAAGCCCTCGTTGTTGCGGATGAAGTTGCCCGCGCGCGTGTAGTTGATGTTCGCCGCGGCGGGCGTGCCCGCGGTCGGGTTCGCCGCGTTCGGCGCCGCCGGCGACTGCGCGACGCGCATCCAGCCCTCGCCGGAGATCGCGACGTCCAGCGGGTTGCCGGTGCTCTGCACGCCGCCGCCCGTCATGCGGTTGGAGATCGCGCCGATCGTGACGCCGAGGCCGACCTGGGCCGCGGCCTGGCCGGCGAAGCCGCCCGCCGCGTTGGCGGCGGCCGCGCCGCGCTGCGTCTGCGACAGCGCGTCCTGGAAGCTCGTGGCGCTGGCCTTGAAGCCGATCGTGTTGACGTTGGCCAGGTTGTTCGCGGTCACGTCCAGCATGGTCTGCTGGGCCTTCAGTCCGCTGATCGCGGAGTACATCGAACGCATCATGGTGGTGCTTCTCCTTCGTGATGCCTCGGCCTCCTCGCGAGGAGGGCCAGCCGATGGCGGGTTGCGGTGGTGGGTGCGGCGTCCGAGCCGCTAGGCGATGACCGCCGAGTCGATGTTGGTGAACACGTGCTCGCGCATGTGCGCGCTGTCGACGGCCGTGATGACCGTCCGGTTGCGCACCGAGACGACGAACGCCTTGTCGTCGACGAAGACGACCGACTCCCGCGAGCCCTTGCTCGCGGCGCGGTCGACCCCGCCCTGCAGGCGGGCCATCGACACGTCGTCGACCTCGATGCCGCGCCGCCGCAGCCGCTCCAGCGCATGGCCGGAGAACTGCACCGCGGCGGTGCGCGCGCCGAGCACCTCGCGGAACGAGGTGGACGGCGTGGGGAGGGTGGCCGTGCGGCCCGCGCCCCCGGGGCCCGGGTCGATCCCCGGCGGGATCAGTGCGGGGTTGACCTGGGTCATCGGACCTCCTTGATGGAGCCGAGCTGGATGCCCTCGGCGTCGCCGACGGTCAGCTTGGGTCCGGTGCCGTCGAACCTCACGTTCGTGACGACGCCCGACTGCTCGTTGCCGTCGTCGTCGACGTACGTGACGGTCCGCCCGACGAGGCCGATCGCGGTGTTGCCGACGCTGTCGGCGTGGGCGACCTGGGTCGTCTCGCTGATGTTGGTCAGCTGCTCCAGGATCGAGTACTGCGTCATCTGCATGACGTACTCGGTCGAGTCGCCCGGCTGGGACGGATCCTGGTGGCGCAGCTGCTCCACGAGGATCTTCAGGAACGCGTCCTTGTCCATGCCGAACTCGGAGCCGGACTTCTTCGCGTTGGGCGTGTAGCTCGTCGGCGTGCCCTTCGACAGGGGGTCGACGCCGGTCGACGTGGTCGTCGCCGTGGTCTCGGGGACGGTCACGTCCTGACCGATGCCGGTGATCGTGCTCATGGCGTCCTCCTTCAGGCCATGACGTCGACGAGGACGCCGGCGGCCGGCCGGTCCGTCGTCGCGGTCGGGATGGTCAGGGGCTGGTCCTCGCCGGGCGCGAGCGGGTCGGCGTCGCCGGGCCGGGCGGCGCCGAAGCCGTCGTCGCCGCCGGCGGCGCCGTTGCGGCGCTCGTGGTCGCCGCCGTGGCCGGGCGCCAGGCCGAGGTCGAGCGTCTCGACGGTCACGCCGCGCGCCTCGAGGCCGCGGCGCAGGTCGCCGAGGCCGCTCTGCAGCGTGGCGAGCGTGTCGACGTGATCGACGTGGAGCGTCGCCTTCACGCCGGCGGCGCTGTGCTCGATGCGGATCTCGATGCCGCCGAGGCTCTCGGGATGCAGCACGATCCGCGCACGGTCGGTGCCGCGCGAGGTGGCGACGTGCACGGCCTCGGCCACGGCGGCCGGGGCATGCGGCAGCGCCACCGCGGGCGCGGAGACCGGCGCACGCGAGATCGGCGCGGCGGGCGTGGCCGGCGCGGCGGTCGGGGCGGGCGCGGCCGCCGGGCCGGCCGGACCCGGCTCGGCCCCGGCCGCGGGGGCGGTCGCAGACGAGGCCGCGGGCGCGGACGCGCTCGGCGCTGCCGTCGGCGCGGGATCGCCCGCGCCGGCGGTCGGGGCGGGCGCGGCCGATGCCGTCTCGCCGCCGCGGGCGGCGGCCGGGGTCGTCCCGGCGGTCGCGCTGCGGGCGGCGTCGAGCGTGCGGCCGGCGCTGCCGCGGGCGGTGCCCGCATCGGCATCGGCGTCCGTCCCGTCGCCGGCGCCCGTGCCGGCCGGGCCGGAGGCGAGGTCGGCGGCGGCCTCGGCCAGGGCCGCCGGCGCGTCGGCGGCCGGCGTCGCGGCCGCGGTCGCCGCGGGCGGCGCCTGGGCGCCGGCCGGTGCGGACGTGGACGGCGCGACGACCGGCTCGCCGGCGGCGGGCGCGGGCGTCTCGGCCGCCACGGCGGCCGAGACGGCGCCGGGCACGGCCTGGGCGCCGGTCTGCGCCGGCGTCGGCGTGGCCGCGGCGAGGACGTCGCCTTCGGCGGCCGGCAGGGTCAGCGTCAGCGCGATCGCCGGCGCCTCGACGGGCACCGCGTCCGGGATGACCGGCGCGGCGTCCTCGCCGCCGGCGGGCGGTGCGTCGGCGCCCGCCCCTTCGTCCTGCTGGCCCCCCGCATGTGCGGTCCAGGCCTGCTCGTGCTCGTCGAGAACCCGATCGAACGGGGTTCCCGGTTGGTCCGGGGCGCCTCTGGGCGCCGCGGACGCGTCGCCGGGCCCCGGCGGCGCGTTGGAGATCGGTGTCGTGGTCACAGGATGGTGGGGGTCGTGGTCGTGGTGGTCGTCGGGATCGGGGTCGGCATCTGCGTGCGGTACTCGGCCGCGTAGCCGAGGACGCGCTGCACGTACTGCTGGGTCTCCGCGTACGGCGGCACGCCGCCGTAGCGGGAGACGGCGCCGGGGCCGGCGTTGTACGCGGCCAGCGCCTTGGTCTCGTCGCCGCCGAAGGCGTCGAGCTGCCGGCGCAGGTACTTCGCGCCGCCCTCGATCGCCTGGGCGGGGTCGTGGACGTCGGTGACCCCGAGCGCGGCGGCGGTGCCGGGCATGAGCTGGGTCAGACCCTGCGCGCCCGCGGGGCTGCCGGCGTCGGGGTCGAAGTTCGACTCGGCGCGGATGAGCGCCTTCAGGAGCGCGGGGTCGATCCCGTGGCGCTGGGCGGCCGACTGGATCAGCGCGTCGTACTGGCCGGAGTCGCCGCCGGCGGCGAGCGCGGCCGCCGCGGGCGGCGCGATCCCGGGCGCCTGCAGCGCCGAGAGCTGGTCGGCGAACGAGGTCGCCGGCGTGGCGGGCGCGGCGGGCGGCGGCGTCGCGGCGCCCGCCAGCGTGCCGGTCTGCAGCGCGGTGATCATCTGCTGGATCTCGCTGACGCGGCCCTGGATCGCGGCGGCGCTCATGCGGCCGTCCCTCCCGCGCCGGGCATCGCGGCGGGCGCGCCGCCCGCGCCGCGCGTGCGGCGCGCGAACGAGGTCAGCGCGATCTCGTCGAGGAACGCTCCCTCGACGCGCTCGACGTGCGCGCGGTGCTCCTGGCGGCGCCGCTCCTTGAGGCGCTCGAGCGCCTCGCGGCGGCGGCTGGCCTCGATGAGCTGGCTGCGCCGGGCCTCGACCTCGGCGGTGGCCCGCTCGACGGCGAGCTCGGCGTCGGCGCGCTGGCGCTCCAGGCGCTCGACCCAGAGCTGGTGGGCCTGCAGGTCGCCGGCGGCCATCGCGCGGCCGGCGAGCGCGCCGTCGCGGCGCTGGGCCTGCGCGCGCCCGACCTCCTCGGCGGCCGCCTGCAGCATGGCCTGGCCGCGCAGCTGCGCGCCGAGGCTGGCCGCGAGCTCCTCGCGGGCGCGGTCCTCGGCGTGCTCGCGCAGTTCGCGCACGCGCTCCAGGCGGAAGCGGAACGGAGGGGTCACGGCCCGGTAGTCGGTCGCGGGCGGGCGGGGCGCACCCCGGTTGGACGGCTGTCCGAGGGGCGGCGAGCGGGAGCGGCGGGCACCACGATCAGACCGCCAGGTTCAGGGGCGGAAGGGCGCTGCCGCCGCCCAGCGAGAGCGGGTCGGCGGGCGGCTCGGACGGCTCGACGGGCGGCGGCGCGCCCTCCGGCGCCTCGCGGTCGAAGCCGACGAGCTGGAGCAGCCGGCGGTCGACCTCCTCCCAGGGGTCGTGCTCGTCCAGGCGCTGGCGCAGGAACGCGTCGATCTGCGGCTTGAGCTCGAGCGCGCGGTCGACGACCGGGTCGGTCCCGCGCTCGTAGGCGCCGATCGCGATCAGGTCCGCCTTGTCCTGGTAGGCGGCCATGAGCTGGCGCAGCTCCATCCCCGCCTCGCGCACCTCGGGCGAGGTGACCTCGCTGACCAGTCGCGAGACCGACTGCAGCACGTCGACGGCCGGGTAGTGGCCGGCGTGGGCGAGCTCGCGGGTGAGGACGATGTGGCCGTCGAGGATCGACCGGACCGCGTCGGCGATCGGCTCGTTCATGTCGTCGCCGTCGACGAGGACGGTGTAGAGGGCGGTGATCGACCCGGCGTCGCTCGTGCCCGAGCGCTCCAGCAGGCGGGGCAGCATCGCGAACACCGACGGCGTGTAGCCGCGCGTGGCGGGCGGCTCGCCGATCGCCAGGCCGACCTCGCGCTGCGCCATCGCGAAGCGCGTGACCGAGTCCATCATCAGCATCACGTCGGCGCCCTCGTCGCGGAACCACTCGGCGATCGTGGTCGCCGTCAGCGCGGCCTTGATGCGCACGAGCGCGGGCTGGTCGGACGTCGACACGACGACGACCGAGTCGGCCAGCGCGTCGCCGAGGTCGCGCTCGACGAACTCGCGGACCTCGCGGCCGCGCTCGCCGACCAGGCAGATCACGTTCACGCGCCGGCGGCCGCCCGCGCCGCCGCCCTGGGTGGCGGCGCGGGAGATCATGCCCAGCAGCGAGGACTTGCCGACGCCGGAGCCGGCGAAGATGCCCAGGCGCTGCCCGCGCCCGCAGGGGACGAGGCCGTCGAGCGAGCGGACGCCCAGCCCGAAGCGCTCGGTGATGCGCGGGCGCGTGAGCGGGTCGGGCGGCGGGGCCTCGACCGGCATCGTCGCGGTCGCCTCGACCGGGCCCTGACCGTCGATCGGCTCCCCGAGCGCGTCGAGGACGCGGCCCAGCAGGCCGGGCCCGACCGGCGCCCGCAGGCGCGTGCCGGTGGCGGTGACGACGTTGCCGGGGCCGATGCCGGTCATCTCGCCCAGCGGCATCAGCAGCGTGCGCTTGGCGCGGAAGCCGACGACCTCGGCCTTGACGGGCTCGGCCAGGCGGCCGGCCTGCACCTCGCACACCTCGCCGACCTGGGCCTCCAGCCCGGTGGCCTCGATGATCAGGCCGATGATGTCGCTGACGCGGCCGCGGCGCAGGTGCAGGTCGGCGCGGCCGATCGCCTCGGCGGCCCGGCCGGACAGCACCACGTCGGCGACGGCGCCCTCAGGCATCGGCCAGCTCGTGCTCGAGCACCTCGCGGGCCCGCTGGAGCTTGGTCGGCAGCGTCGCGTCGACCTCGCCCTCCTCGGTGCGCACGACCGCGCCGCCGCGCGGCACGCGGCGCTCGGCCTGGACCTCGCAGTGCTCGATGCCGCCGAGCTCGTTGACGACCGAGGCGACGCGCTCGCGCACGAGCTCGAGGTCCTCGGGGTTGACGAGCAGCAGCACGCGCTCGCGCTCGACGAGGCGGCGCAGCGCCCCGCGGACGGCGTCGAGGACGCGCTCGGGCTGCACGGCGACGGCGGCGCCGAGCGCCTGCTCGGCGATGCGCAGCGCGAGCTCGACGGCGGCGCGCTCGGTGCGCTCCGTCAGGTCCTCGACCTGCGCCGCGACCTGCTGGGCGGCCTGCGCGAACGCCGACGCGGCGGGCTCGACGGCGGCCAGCGCCTCCAGGCGCCCGGCCTCGAAGCCGGCCTGGCGGGCCTCCTCGCGGATCGAGTCGGCCTCGGCGCGGGCGCGCTCGAGGACGTCCTCGGCCTCGCGCCGGCGCTCCTCCTCGCCGATCGTCAGGTCGACCGGCGGCTCGAGGGTCCCGTAGGTGAACGCGTGGACGGCCATCGGTCCTAGACCACCTCGTCCTCGCCGGTGTCCGACTGGCGGATCGTGATCGTGCCCGCGTCGTCGAGGACGCGCGCGGCGCGCACGATCTTCGACTGGGCCTCGTCGATGACCGCCTTGCGCTGCGGCGGCATGACCTCCATGTCCTCGCGCAGCATCTCGGCGCCGCGCTGGGACAGGTTGTTCAGCAGCTTGTCCTTGATGCGGTCGTCGACGCCGCGCAGCGCGATCGCCAGGTCCTTCTGGTCGACGTCGCGCAGCAGGATCTGGATGTCGCGATCGGTCAGCGTGACGATGTCGTCGAACGTGAAGATCCGCTGGCGGACCTCCTCGGCGAGCACCTGGTCGTGATCGGCCATCGCCTGCAGCACGTGGCGCTCGGTGGTGCGCCCCGCCTGGTTGAGGATCTCGGCCAGCGACTGCACGCCGCCGGCGCCGACCAGCTCCTGGTCGAGGATCGCCGACAGCTTCTCCTTCAGCGCCGACTCGAGGTCGCGCACGACGAGCGGGTTCGTCTCCGACATCATCGCGATGCGCAGCGCGACATCGCCCTGGATCTCCTTGGGCAGCTCGGCCAGCACCTTCGCCGCGATCGAGCTCGGCAGCGAGGCGACCACGATCGCGATCGTCTGCGGCGCCTCCTCCTGCAGGAACGCCGCGACCTGCTCGGGCGGCGTGCGGCGCAGGAAGTCGAACGGCTTGTGCTGCATCTTGCCGGCGAGCGCGTCGACGATCTCCTGCGCGCGGTTGCGCCCGAAGCGCTTCTCCAGCACCTCGTAGGTGTAGTCGAGACCGCCCAGGTGGGCCTGGGCCGGCGCGGTCACGTGCTCGGCCAGCTCGTCGAGGATCGCCTGGCTCGTCTCCGGCGTCACCTGGCGGATGCGCGCCATCTCGGACGAGAGCGCCTCGACCTCCTCGTCGTCGAGGTGCTGCAGGATCGCGGCCGCGCGCTCGGGACCGAGCGTGATCAGCAGGATCGCGGCCTTGCGGCGCCCGCCCATGCGCGCGGTCGCCAGCTCGGTGGAGGGGGCGTCAGCGGTGGCAGCCATCGGTCTAGCCCTCGTTCATCCAGGTCCGCAGCGCCGTCGCGATCCGCTCCGGCTCCTTCTGCACGACCTCCTCGATCTGCATGCGCCGCGTGTTCCTCGCCGCGACGAGCGACGGCAGCGGCTCGTCGTCCTCGACGTGCTCGAGCTGCGCGATCGGCATCGGGGCCTCGAGCTGGCGCAGCCAGGCCGGGTCGGCGAGGACCTCGTTCTCCCGGCGGCGCAGGTGGCGGGCCAGGAAGAACAGGAACAGCAGGGAGGCGAGGCCGAGCAGGACGTACTTCGCGTAGTCCATGATCCCGCCGTCGCCGAGCGGCCCGCCGGCGGCGGTCACGTCCTCGGGCTTGGCGAAGGTCATCTGGCTCACGGCCAGCGTGTCGCCGCGGTCGGCCTGGATGCCGGCCGCGCTGGCGACCGCGGTGCGCAGCTCGGCGACCTCGGCGGCGGGCACGGAGCGGTCGACCAGCAGCGCGACGTCGAGCCGGTTGACGGCGCCCGGCGCGACCTTGCGGCGCGTCACGGTCTTGCCGTACACGTTCTTCGTCGTGGTCTTCTCGCTCTGGTAGTTGGACTCGCCGCCCCCGCCGTTGCCCCGCTGGGCGTAGCCGGGGACGTTCGTCTCGGTGCCGGCCGCGGTGCCACCGCCGCCGCCGGAGCCCTCGAGCTCCTCGGTCTCGGTCGTCTCCTCGACCGGGTTGCCGCGACGGTCGTACTTGAGCTGCTCGACCGTCGTCTCGTCGACGTTCAGGTCGGCGTTGATGCGGACCTGGGCCTTGTCGGCGCCGAGCGTGCGCATCAGCATCGCGTTGATCTCGGCCTCCTTGGCGGCGGCGAACCGCGCCTCGGCCTGCGCCTTGCTCATCGAACCGCCGGCGCCGTTCTCGCCCGCCGGCCACAGCATCGTGCCGGTCGAGTCGGTGATCGTGACGTTCTCGGCCTTGAGGCCCTCGACGCTGTTGGCGACGAGGTTGGCCATGCCGCGCACGGACCCCTCGTCGATGGAGGTCGCGTCGCCGCTGATCAGGACCGCGGCGGTCGGCGGCTTGGCCTCGTCCGCGAAGAGCTGGTCCTCGGGCAGCGTGAGCTGGACCGTGGCGCTGGAGACGCCCTCGATGTTGCCGAGCGTCTGCTCGATCGAGGACTCCAGGCCCTGCTGGTAGGCGATCTTCTGCTGGAAGGTGGACGAGCCCATCTTCAGGTCGCCGACCTTGTCCAGGCCGTCCTCGCTCTTGCCGCTGGTGCTGAGCCCGGCGTCGGCGAGCGCGATCTGCGCCTGCGCGGTCTGGGACTTCTCGACGGCGAGCGCGGTGCCGTTGTTGCGCAGCTCGTAGGAGATCCCCTGGGCGTCCAGGGTGGCGGTCATCTTCCCGGTCTTGGCCGGGTCGAGGCCGCTGGCGATCAGCGAGTAGCTCGGGGCGGTGGCCATGCGCAGCAGCACGAACGCCACGATGAGCACGGCGACCACGGAGCCGGCCAGCGTCAGGCGCTGGCGCATGGTCATCGACTGGAGGAGCTTCATCTAGCCGGCGCTCAGACGGTGGTGCGGAACACGTCGTTGAAGGACTCGACCGCCTTCGTGCGGATCGTCGAGGCCAGCTGCATCGACAGCTGCGCCTTCTCGATCGCCATGACGACGGACGTGAGGTCGCCGGCCTGCCCCGTCGCCAGGGCCTGCGCGGCCTGCGCGGCCTCGTCCTGGCGGGCCTGCAGCGTGCGCAGCGAGTCGCCGAGCATGTCGCCGAACGACACGCCCGGCGTGGCGTCGGCGCCCGGGCCGGCGCCGCTCTCGACCTCGGCCGGGGTGGGGGCGATCGCGTCGATCTGCCACTCGGCCCCGGTGGTCATCAGGCTGGGATCGATCGGAGGGATGGTCACCGCAGGAGCTCCAGGGTCTTGCCGAACATCTGCTTGGCGGTCTGCATCGCGGTCACGTTCGCCTCGTAGGAGCGCGACGCGCTGATCAGGTCGACCATCTCCGTCACCGTGTCGACGTTGGGCATCGTCACGTAGCCCTGCGGATCGGCGTCCGGGTGGCCCGGGTCGTACACGCGGCGGCCGGGCTGGTCGTCCTCGACGATCGCCACGACCTCGACGCCGGCGGTCCGGCGGCCGGAGCCGCCCTGGCCGGCGGCGCGGGCCAGCGCGCCCGCGAAGCCCTCCTGGCCGGCGGCGGCGAGCACGACGGACCTGCGGCGGTACGGCTGGCCGTCGGCGCCCTGCGTGGACTGCGCGTTGGCGAGGTTCTCGGCGGTGACATCCATCCGCAGGCGCTCGGCCGAGAGGCCGCTGGCGGAGATGGACAGCGAGTCGAAGAGGCCCATCAGCGCGTCCCGATCGCCGACTGGATGATGCTGCGGCGGCCGTTCATGACCGCGACCAGCGCCTGGTACTCGAGCCCGTTGCGGGCCATCTCGGCCGCCTCGACGTCGATGTCCACGCCGTTGCCGTCGACCTGCATGACCGCCGGGTCGACCTCGGGCGCGAACACGAGCCCGTCGGCCGACTCGGGGTCCTCGCCGGCGGCGTCGCGCAGCGCGGAGTGGAAGTCCACGTCGACGCGCTGGTAGCCGGCGGTGTTCGCGTTGGCGATGTTGGCGGAGAGGGCGCTGTGGCGCGCGGAGGCGCCGCGGAGCGCGGCCTCGAGAAGGTGGTGGGTCGAGTCGAAGAGATCCATGGGCACGGGTCGATGGGATGGCCCGTCCCTGGACCGTCGCGTGCCCCCTCCATGGAGGCATCCCGGTCATCGGACCGGGGTGGGCCTTCTTTAGGCCGATCGATCGAGGACTGGACGTGCGTCCAGACCGGCTGGCGCGTAGCCCGCGATTGCGGTACGGCCCTGGCCGACGCGGCCCAGCTCGGACCGGTTCACGGCCATCGCGACGCGCAGCGACTCGCCGATGCGCGCCTGCAGCTCGAGCGCCTCGCGCAGGGCCGCGCGAGCAGGCTCCGACAGGCGCGCGGGCGGCGGCAGCTGCTCCATCGCCTCCCGGCGGCGGGCATGGAGCGCGTCGAGCTCCTCGACGCGCCCGGCGTCGATCAGCTCCTGCTCCTCGCGCGCGATCTCGACGACGCGGCGCGCGGCTGCGGCGCCGCCGTCGCTCACCGCGGGCTCTCCGCGGCGGCTTCGTCGCTCTGGGCGATCTGGGCCCACGCCTCGCGCATGGAGCTGACCATCGCGATGACGCGCGCGAGCTTCTCGCGGTCGGACTCCAGGCGGATCTCCCACAGGCAGCGGTTCCAGAAGACGTAGATCCCCTCGAGGTTCTCGGAGATCTTGCCCTGGCTCATGTCGAGCGTCGCCTGCAGCTCGTTGACGATCGCCTCGGCACGGCCGATGCGATCGAGGGCGTGCACCTTGGCGCCCTCGCCGTACGCGACGTCCGCCTGGCGCAGGAAGCGGATGATGCCGTCGTACAACAGCACGACCAGCTGACCGCGCGAGGCGGTCATCACCTGCTGCTCCAGGTACGACGCCTGGGATTGCGCGTAGGGGTTCACGTCCCGGTAGTCGGCCGCGAGGGCGTCACGTTGAGCGTCACTTCGACGACGAGCGCGACGAGCCCAGCGAGCTGAGGAGGTCGGCGTACTGCGAGTTGCTGCGCGACAGCGCCAGCTCCATCGCGGTGAACTGCTTGCGCAGCATCTCCTCGCGGCGCACGAGGCGGTCGTCCATGCGGGCGATCGCGTCCTTGATGCGCTGCAGCTCGTTGTTGGCCATCGACACGCGCTGGTCGAGCACGCCGTTGGCGCTCGTCTGGCGGTCGAGCATGTCGCCCCACGTCTGGCTGAGCCCGGTCGTCCCGGGCACGCCGCCGAGGAGCTTCTTCACCCCGAGCGGATCCTTGGCGTAGGCGGCGTCGAACGTCGCCTCGTCGAAGACGAGCTTGCCCTTCTTCTGGTCCGCCGTCGAGGCGGCGCCCGTGCTCGCGCCGGTGCTGATGCCCAGCGCCGCGAAGCTCGTCAGGTCGCCGCCGAACCCGGCGAGCTGCTCGGTGACCTGCACGCGCATCTGGCTGAGCAGGTTGCGCAGGCCGGTGTCGCCGAACAGGACGCCCTGGGCCGCCTCGCTGGAGGTGAGCGGCTGGCCGTTCTCCTTGACGACCTTCTTCTCGGTCAGCTTGCCGTCGATGAAGTCGACGACGTCGTTGTAGGCGCTGACGAACGCCTTCAGCTTCGCCTTGATCGCGTCGCCGTCGACGCCGGGCGGGGTGACCTCGATCGTCGTGTCGGTGGTGAGCGCCTTGATCGTGAGCGTCACGCCCGGGATCACGTTGGCGAGCGTGTTGCTCTGGCTGTCGGCCTGGGGCTCGCCGTTGATCGAGTACTTCAGGTCGCGGCCGGCCTTGTCGGACTCGAACGCGAGCGTCGAGCCGGTGGCCGAGATCGTGGTGGCGCTGCCGGTGGTGCGGCTGGTGAGGACGAGCTTGCCGTCGACGTTGACCGCGTACACGCCGGTCTCCGGCGTGCCGTTGATCTTGCCGACGACGGCGTCGAGCGTGTCGCCGTCCTCGAGCTCGATCACCTGCCCGTTGATGTCCAGGGTGCTCGCTCCGGCCGGCGGCGTGTACGCGTACGTCGCCTGCGCGGCCGTCGCCATCTGCGTGACCGAGATCGTGTACCCGCCGGGCGCGGCGCCGCCGGTGAGCGACGCCGTGATCTTCGAGTCCGACACCGACACCTTCTGGCTCTCGGTCCACAGCAGCGCCGAGCCGAGGTCCTGCGCGGCGGTGCGCAGGGTCTTCATGCGGCTGAGGACGTCCGAGAGCGCCTTCTGGCGCGCGTTGGCGGCCGTCTCGCTGAGCGTCAGCCGCGTGCGCGGGACGCTCTCGGCCGCCATCAGGGCGTCGATGATCGATCCGGTGTCGATGCCGGACGACAGACCGGTGAACGAGATGCCGGCCATGCTCAGCCGACCCTCCTCATGCGGCGGCGTCCGGCGGGAGCAGCGACATCGGATCGACGGCCTCGCACAGGCTCAGCGACCGCACGACGCCGGAGCGATCGTGCAGCTCGGCGGTCACCCCCCGGCCCTCCGCGAGGCCGAAGCGGACGTGCATGCCCGCGGCGTCGAGGCGCTCGTAGGCGCGCGCCGCCTCGTCCACCGCCTCCAGCACCTCCGGCGGCGGGGGCATCCGGCGCTCCCGCTCCGCCGCGAGGTCGATCACCTCGGCGAAGCCGCTGCCCGTCGACGGCAGCACGGCGCGCATGGGCGGGCGCAACGGCAGCGGGGTCACCGCCGCGGCATTGGTCCGCTGCAAGGTCATGGACGTTCCTCCTGGATCGCTCGGCAGCCCATCCGTGGGCCGGTCTCGCACCGTTCATCGACGCGCGCGAGGTGGGCTTGACGTCCTCGACGGCCGTCTGGCCGTCTGTACGGCCGGCGCCGGTCACGCCGCGACGCGCTCCAGCACGCCGAGGGCCGTCGGATGCTCGGGGTCGAGGGACAGCGCCTCCCGCGCCAGCAGCAGAGCGTCCTCGGGCAGCTCGCGGCCGACGGCGACCCAGCTGAGGCCGGCGAGCGCGTCGGCGTCCGGCTGCGTCTCGCGGCACACGGCGATCCACTCGTCGGCGGCCGACTCGAGGAAGCCGCGGCGCAGGTACAGCTGGGCGAGGCGCTCGCGGCGCTCGCGCCAGGGGATGCCGACGACGTCGGCGAGCGGCACGAGCGTGGCGAACGAGTCGACGTCGACGACGCGCAGCAGCGCCTCGAGCATCACGAACAGCGGGTCGGCGGCGGCGGCCGGCAGGACCGAGGGGCCGGGCTCGCCGAGCAGGCGGCGGCGCCAGCCGTCGAGCACGTCGATCTCCTCGAACGGCAGATTCGCCTCGCGCGCGCGCTCGATCCCCTCGACGGCGCCCTCGGCGTCGCCGGCGGCCAGGCGGGCGAACGCGAGGGCCCGCGCGGCGGCGGGACCGCCGAAGGCGTCCGGCGGCACGCGCAGCGCCTCGTCGGCGGCCTCGGCCCAGCGGGCCTGCGAGAGCAGCGTCTCGACCAGCGCGAGGCGGGCGGGGTTCGAGGCGGGCTGGCGCTCCAGCACGGCGCGCAGCTCGACCTCGGCCGGCTCGACGTGCTTGGCCTCGTACAGCGCGATCGCGAGCATGAAGCGCACGGCCGGCGTGACGTCGCCGACGGCCTCGTGCACGGTGGCGACGACCGCGTCGGCGTCCTCGCCGAGCGCGAGCATCGTCGTGGCCAGCGGCTCGACGGACGCCAGGAAGCGGGGGTGCTCGACGAGGCAGCGGTGCAGCAGCTCGCGCGCCTCCTCGAGGCGGCCCTGCCGGCGCCGCAGGTCGCCGAGCGTGGCGAGCGCCAGGAACGTGCCGCAGCCGCCGGTGGCGGTGTAGACGCTCGGCGCGTCGCCCCACTCCAGGCACCGCTCCAGGAGCTGGGCGGCGTGCTCCTCGTCGCCCTTGGCCTGCGCGGCGAGCGCCTGCTCGAAGAGGATGTCGGTGAAGCGCGGCAGGAACGCGAGCGCCTCGTCGCCGCGGCGCAGCGTCTCGTCGTGGTCGCCGCACAGGCGCGTGGCCTTGACGAGGCGGGCCGACAGCGACGGCAGGAAGCCGTAGCTCGTCTTCAGCGGGTCGTCGCGGACCATCTCCCAGGCGCGCTCGAAGGCCTCCAGGGCCCGCTCGTTCTCGTCGAGCGCCTGGTACTCGCTGCCGAGGTTGAAGTGCAGGAACGGCGTGTCGACGCCGTCGGCCACCTGCTTCTCGAGCAGCTCGAGGTTGCGGCGCGACTTGTCCTTGGCCTCGCGCACCTCGCCCAGGTAGCCGTAGTGGTCGATGCGCACGGTCGTGGGCTCGAACCGCTCGGCCAGGTAGCCGGGCAGGCGGTGGGCGATCTGCTCGTGGATGCGGCCCTCGAAGCGGTACTCGGGGCGGTTGCGGAACACGCGCAGCGCGTTGTGGGTGACCGACGTGCCGTCCTCGACGCGCCCGGTGAGGTTCGTCTCGGTGAGGTAGAAGGCCTCGCGCCAGACGCGGCCGGTCAGCTCGCGCAGGCGCGGGCCGTCGCCGTCGACGAGGACCTCGTCGGCGTCCAGGTACACGATCCAGTCGCTCGTCGCGGCGTCGAAGGAGACGTTGCGGGCGGCGGAGAAGTCGCCGGTCCACTCGTGGTGGAGGACCTTCGCGCCGCGCTCCCGGGCGATCTCGACGGTGCGGTCGGTCGAGCCGGTGTCGACGACGATGATCTCGTCGACGTGGCCGGCGACGGCGTCGAGGCACTGCCCGAGCATCGCCTCCTCGTCCTTGACGATCATGCACAGCGAGAGCGTCATCCCCTCGGCGGGGCGGGCGCGGCCGGCGACGCGCTTGGCGCGGTCGCGCAGCGCCTTCAGGTGGACGGAGACGGCGGCGGGCAGCGCGATGCGGCCGTCGAGGCCCGCGGCGCGGCGGCGCGCGATCTCCTCGAGGTTGGTGGCCAGGTGCGGCAGCTGCGGGTCGAGCCGCTGCGCGGCCTTGAACAGGCGCTCGGCGGCCGCCAGCTCGCCGAGCTCGTACAGGGCGACGCCTGCGGTGTTGAGGATCACCGGCTCGCGCGGCTCCTCCTCGAGGAGCGTCACGGCGGCGTCGGCGACGGCCAGGAAGACGGGGGCGATGACGTTGACGCCGGTCCCCTCGGCGGCGAGACCGGTCTCGAGGAGGCGCACGCGCGCCTCGTAGCGGCGGTGGATGTCGTCGATCCGGGCGGCCTCGGCGAACAGGCGCCGGTAGCCGGTCACGTCGCCGTCCGCGAGCAGGCGCTGCGCGCGGGCGCGCAGGGCGACCGCGGGCGCGGCCTGCGGGACCGCGGGAGCGGCGGACGGAGCGGAGCTGGAGACGGGATCGGTGAGGCGCAGTGCCATGCGGTTGAGGACCTCTCGGGCGCTCGAACGGGAACGGGCGCCCCATCAATCGGCCGCAGACTGCGGATCTTTCGTCATCGGGGTCGCCGGTCCGCCTTCGGACGACCGGAATCCCCAGTTCTGGGGAGGGCATGCGTTGACGCATGTCCGACCCTGTATCCCCAGAAGTGGGGATATGGCGGATGCGGCGAGGTCCCGATACCCGGTCTCGTCCCCGCCCCCGGCCTCCCAGGAGTCCCCCTGATGACCACCAGGCCCGCAACGAGCCAACGACGGATGTCCAGCGACGAGACGCTTGCGCTCTGGCAGGAGTACCGGCGGAACGGCGACCCCCGCCTCCGTGACCGGCTCGTCCTGACGTTCGCGCCGATGGTCAAGTACATCGTCTACCGCAAGGTCCGCGAGATGCCGGCCAACGCGGAGGTCGAGGACTTCATCTCGTGCGGCCTGGAGGCCCTGATCGTCTCGATCGACCGCTACGACCCGTCGAAGGGCGCGACCCTCGAGCAGTACGCCTGGACGCGCATCCACGGCGCCGTGCTCGACGAGCTGCGCCGCCAGGACTGGGCCCCGCGCTCGGTCCGCCGCTGGGAGCGCGACATCACGAAGGCCACCGAGGAGTTCTCGATCCTGCACGGCCGCCGCCCGACGCGAGCCGAGCTCGCCGACGCCATGGGGACGAGCGTCGAGGAGCTGCGCCGCCGCCAGGACGAGATCGCCGCGTCCGACGTCACCTCCCTGAACGCGCTCGTGCTCTCCGACGACGACACGACGATCGAGCGCGTCGACACGATCGCCGACGACGACCCGCGCATGGACCCCGAGAACGCGGCCGCGACCGAGGAGCTGAAGGAGAAGTTCCGCCGGGCGTTCGCGCAGCTTCCTCGCCGTGAGCGCGAGGTCGCGGTGATGCTCTACGTGAAGAACCTGACGCTCGCCGAGATCGGCCTCGTCCTCGGCGTGTCCGAGAGCCGCGTCTGCCAGATCCACAGCGCGCTCAAGCGCACGCTGCGCAGCGCCCTGGCCGACGACGCCGACCTGTACCGCCTCGTCGCCTGAGTCAGGCGGCGGGGTCGCCGCGCCGCTGCAGCCGCACGATCGCGTCGACCCGCTCGGTCGGCGCCTCGCCGGCGAACGCGTGCTGCTGGGTCCGCAGGGCGCAGGTGCGCAGGTCCCAGCGGCCGGGCTCGAGCGCGAGCCCCTCGACGACCGCCTCGGGCCCGGGCAGCTCGACGTGCGGATGCTGGTGGGAGTGCGCGTGGCCGACGATCAGCAGCGTGCCGCCCGGCGCGACCCGGTCGGCGGCGGCGCGCAGGATCGCGTCGCGGTCGATCTCGACCGGCGAATGGAGGTAGGTCGCGGCGACGAGGTCGAAGGCGCCGTCGGGCATGGAGGCCGACAGGTCGTGGCGCTCCCAGGCGGTCCGCCCCTGCAGGCCGGCGGCCGCCGCGTTGCGCTCGGCGACCTCGAGCGCGCTGGGCGAGATGTCGACGCCGGTGACCGTCCAGCCGCGTCGGGCCAGCCAGATCGCGTCGCCGCCCTGGCCGCAGCCGAGGTCCAGCGCGGTGCCCGGGGCGAGGTCGCGGGTCTCGTCGACGACCGACGCGTTGGGCCGCCCGCTCCAGCGCGCGCGTCCTTCGCGGTAGAAGGCCTCCCACCACGCGGCGGGGTCGGTGTCGGGGTCGATCGCGGTGTCGTGGCGCATGGCCCGACGGTGGCACCCCCGCGGCCGGTGCGCAACACGCCGTGCCGATCTGGCAAACGCGTCCCCGGGGGAGCGCCCGTCGTTAGCGGCCGGTTAGCGGCCCCGAGGTAGCGTCGCCGCCGTGCGCAGCGATGCACGGAGACCCCGCCCGTGGCGCCCGGCCCACCTACAGCTGGCACGGCTGCACCGCCACCGCCTCGCGGGCGTCGCTGGCGGCGATCCAGGACCCGGTCCCGGGTGCGCCCCTGAACACGCGCGGCACGAAGCAGGGCGCGGTGGCGTTCACCGCGACCCTCGGCGCCCCCCACCCCGCTGGAAGGCGAAGAAGGGCTGGACGATCTGCGGCGTGCAGGCGAGCGTGAAGCTCGGCCACCCCGACGTGCGCGGCCGGCTCGTCGCCGAGATCGGCTACACGTCGGGCGCGCGCAGCGGCACGACGTCGCCCACCGGCGAGGAGACCGTCGCCGTGCGGATCCCGGCCGACGCGCCCGACAGCGCGGGCGTCGCGCCGTTCCGGGGCAAGACGCTGCGGATCGAGCAGGTCCGCGACGTGACCGTCTTCGTCCGGCGAGCCGGCCGATGAGGCCCGTCCGCGCCCTCGCGCCGGCGCTCGGCGCGTTCGCGGCGGCGCCGTGACCTGCGCCGCGCCGCGCTAGCCGTCGAGCCCGAGGGCGGCGAGCTCGGCCGCGAAGGCCGGCGCCTGCAGCCGCTGCGCCTGGGCGCGCGCCGCCGCCGCCAGGCGGCGCGCGCCGGCGTCGTCGCCGGCGGCGGCGGCCAGCAGCGCGAGCGTCGTGTCGACCGGCCCGTACGAGCAGGTCCCCTGCCAGCTGATGCGGCCCGACCACGGCGCCAGCCGGCGGCGGTAGGCCTCGAGCAGCCCGTCGTCGTCCGCCGCCCCGGCCCGGACGACGAGCGCGGCGGCGCGCGCCCCAACGAGGTGCGCGACCAGCCAGCTGAAGTCCTCCTGGACGAGCTCCAGGACGCGGCGAGCGGTCGCGACCGCGCGCGGCGGGTCGGCCTGGACGAGGCCGAGGGCCAGCGCCGCGTTCCAGGCGGGCACGCCGGGCTGGTCGGCGACGAGCTGCTCGAGCGCCGGGCGCAGCTCGCCCACCCGGCCGTCGACGAGGCGCAGCCCGAATAGCTGACCGAACAGGGCCGCCGTCGCGCGCGACTCCGACACCGGCGCGAACTGCGCGAACGCGGAGCCGGCGTGCCGCTCGGCGGCGTCGAGGTCGCCGTCCAGGTGGGCCAGCGCGGCCGACAGGTACTGCAGGGCCCATCGGCGCCCGACGTCGCCCACCCGGTCCACCAGCGCGGTCATCTCGGCGTGGGTGCGCCGCAGCGCCGGCCCGTCGGCCTCCTGGAGGCGGACGGAGAACGCCAGGTGCAGCCCCTCGTAGCGGGCGACCGGGTCGTCGTGCTCGACCGCGAGCGCCAGCAGCTCGTCCGCGCAGCGGCGGCGGGCGTCCGCATCGCCCGGCAGCCCGAGCGCCATGTACGCGAACGGCAGCACGCGCCGGCGGATCTCCGGCGGCGTCGGGGTCGCCAGCGCCTCCTCGAACAGGCGGCGGCTGCGGTCGGCCTGCCCGGTCATCGACCAGGCGAGGCTGCCGGCCGCCTTCACGAGCGCCGCGAGCCGCGCATCGCCGATGCTGGCGACCGCCCGGGACAGCAGCGCGTCGATCCGCGGGTCGATCGCGGTGCTCACCGTCGTGCCGCCGAGGGCGAGCAGCGCGAACAGCGCCTCGGCCAGCAGCGCGTCGTCGCCGGCGCGCTCGGCCCGCCGCGCCGCGTCGGCGAGCAGGTCGACGTGGCCGGGGTCGCCGGCGAGCCGCCGCGCGTCGCCCAGCTCGATCTCCAGGGCCAGCCGCTCCCGCTCGTCGCGGCTGACGGCGATCGCTCGCTCGAGCCAGGCGGCGGCGTCCGCGTGCGCCCCGGCCTCGGTCGCGCCCCTCGCGGCCGCCCGCGCCGCCGCGACGGCCGCCGGCGGCTCGATCGCCGCGGCCGCCAGCAGATGGCGGGCCGCCTGCTCGCGCGCCTGCCGGCGGGCCAGCGCGTGGCCGAGCGCATGGTGCAGCTCCTCGCGGATGCCGGTCGGGGCGTCGGCGAGGACGACCGCCGCCAGCGCCTCGTCGGCGAAGCTGACCTCGTCGTCCGCGGTGCGCACCAGCAGACCCTCGGCGACCGCGGCGTCGAGCCCGTCGGCGAGCCCGAGATCCGCCAGGACCGCGCCGGGCGCCCCGTCGCCCGCGACGGCGGCGGCGGTGAGCGCGTCGCGCATCGCCGGCGGCAGCGCGGCGAGCCGCCGGCGCAGGCGGCCGTCGCGGGCGTCGTCGCGGCGGTCGGCGAGCCGCACGACGGCGTCGAAGCGCTCCGCCGGCTCCCGTCCGGCTCCTGCGACGAGCGTGACGCCCTCCAGCCGCGCGGCCGCGAGCAGCGCCTGCCGGGTCGAGGGGCCGGCCGCGTCGAAGCGCTCGACGAGCAGGACGACCGGGCGCCGCCGCGCGAGCGTCTCCAGGGCCGGTACGAAGCTCCCGACCGGCCCGAGCGCCGGTTCGGGGTCGATCCCCAGGAGATCGAGCAGGTCGAGCAGCGCGGCGACCGCGACGTCGCGGTAGCCCTGCGCCCGGACGAGCGCGACCGCGGCCCCGCCGCTCCTGAGCAGCCGGTCGCGCGCCGCGGCGAGCGTCGCGGTCACCGCCGCGTCCCGGCCGCCGACGACGAGGACGGCGCCGCCCGCGCCGGCGGCGGCGAGGACGTCGTCGACCTCGTGCCCCGGGGCGGCGGCGACGTCGGCGAGCGCGCCGCCGCGGATCGAGGCCTCCAGGCGCTCGAGCTCCACGCCCACCTCGAGCCCGAGGTCGGTGCGCAGCGCCCGGCGGATGCGCGCGATCACGGCCAGCGCCTCGCCGCGCCGGCCGGCCTGCGCGAGCGTCCGGGCCAGGCGCGCGGCGCGCCCCTCGTCGTGGGGCGCGGCGGCGGCCGCGCGCTGCGCGGCGGGCAGGGCGCGGCCGACGAGGCCGAGGGCCAGCGCCGCCGTCACCTCCAGGTCGGCGGCGACCGCCAGCAGGCCGGCGACCTCCTCCCGCACGCGCACGGCGGGCTCTGCGTCGTCCAGCTCGGCGAGCGCGGGCCCGCGCGCCAGCCCCCTGGCCCGCTCGGCCAGCGCGAGCGCCCGCGCCGGATCGACGTCGATCGCGACCTCCGCGTCACGGACCGCGGCGCGCAGCTCGTCGAGGTCGGTCGGCGCCCCGAGCCGGTACCCGCCGCCGACGGTCTCCACGATCCCGCGGCCGGCGGCCGCGCGCAGGCGGCTGACCTGGTTGTGGACGGCGGCGCGCGCCGACGGCGGCGGAGCCCCGTCCCAGAGCGCGTCGGCGAGCTCCGCGAGCGCGACCGTCTCATCGGACGTCGCGGCCAGCCGCGCGACGAGCCGCCGCTGCGACGCCGTGATCGGCACGGGATCGGTCCCAGCCTGCACCGCGCAGGGACCGAGCACCAGCACCCGAACCGAGACCTCCCGTCTCGCCACCGCCGGGAGCCTACGGGGCCGGCGGGCCCGCTGTCTATCCGCGACGTGCCTCGCGCAGCGCGCCGAGGTCCATGCGGTAGGCCCAGACGAGCGCCTCGGCGACCGCGGCCCAGAGCTCCTCGGGGACCGAGGCGTCGAGCTCGAGCGTCGAGAGCGCCTCGGCGAGCGCGGCGTCGTCGCGGACCGGGACGCCGTGAGCGCGGGCCTCCTCGACGATGCGGCGCGCGATCTCGCCGCGGCCGGCGGCGACGATCCGCGGCGCCGCGCCGTCGCGGTCGTAGCGCAGCGCGGCGGCGCGATCGGGCGGGCGGCGCTCCTCAGGCACGCAGGTCCACCGTCCCTCCGCGCTCGCGCACCGACACGCTCGCCGGACGGCCGGTCGCCGCCGCGAGCGCGTCGCGCAGGTCGCCCGCCGCCTCCGACAGGCGCGCCGCCACCTCGCCCGCCGGCGCGTGGACCGTGCCGGTCACCGCGCCCGGCGCCACCTCCAGCGCCAGGTCGACGCGGCCCAGCGCCGCCGCCTCGAAGCGCAGCGTGACCCGCGACGGCGCGCGGCCCCCGCCGCCCGCCGTCTCCCCGGCCTGGTCCGGATCCACGAACAGCCGGGCCGACGCGCCGCCCGGCAGCGTCACGACCAGGCCGGCCCGCAGCGCCTCGGCGAGCGGGTCCGACGTCGCCGCCGCCTGCGCCCCCGCCGCCGCCGGCTCCGCCCCGGACGCCACCACCCGCAGCACGACCCGCTCGCCCTCGGTCTCCTGCACCCGCAGCCGCAGCCGCGTCCCGGCGGCCAGCTCCGGCGGCAGCTGCGCGTTCACCCGCGCGCCGGCCAGGAACAGCACGCCCATCGCCCCCTCCCGCGAGATCACGCGGGCGGCCAGCACGTCGCCGGCGCGCACCGGCAGGTCCGGCACGAGCCCGCCGCGCAGGAGGATGAGATCGATCGGCGCGCCGGCCATCGCCTCAAGAAGTGTGGCGGGTGGCCGACTGTCGTGGCGATGGAACGTGGCCTCTACATCGCGGCCTCCGGCATGCTCGCCGAGCAGGTCCGCCAGGACCAGATCGCCAACGACCTGGCCAACGCCTCCACCGCCGGGTACAAGGCGGACCGCTCTTCGCAGCGCGCCTTCGGCGACCTGCTGCTCTCGAACACCGCCACCGGCGCGGTGGTCGGCCCCCTCGGCGCGGGCGCCCAGATCGCCGAGACCGTGACCGACCTCTCCGCCCAGCCGCTGCGCGTGACCGACGAGCCGCTGGACTTCGCGATCGAGGGCGACGGCTTCTTCGCGGTGCGCACCGACGCCGGCGTTCGGTACACGCGCAACGGCGCGTTCACCGTCGGCGCCGGCGGCATCCTCGTCGACCAGCTCGGCAACCCCGTGCTGACCCAGAACGGCCAGACGATCCGCGTCGGCGCCGACGGGACGGTCGACCCCGGCCGCCTGGGCGTGTTCGCGCTGAACGGCGCCGAGAAGGCCGGCGACTCGCTCTTCACGGGCAACCCGGCCGGCCGGGCCGCCGGCCGCGTCACCTCGGGCGCGCTCGAGGGCTCGGGCGTCGACCCGGCCAAGGCGATGGTCGAGATGATCGCCTCGCTGCGCTCGTTCGAGGCCGGCCAGAAGGCCATCCAGACGATCGACGAGACGCTGCGCAAGGCCACCACGCAGGTCGGCACCGTCACCGGCCTGTAGCGCGGTCGTACGCACGTCCACCCTCGCCTCAAGTCCCGGGCGGCCCGTCCGACGACCGGAGGGACGTAGTGAAAGTGGACTCGGCTGGACCGCAAGGAGCGGGGGCCGGGATTCCTCCACGGACAACGCACCGGCTGGACCGCAGGGAGCGGGGGCCGGGCTTCCAACAGGAACCCGATGCTTGAAGGCATGTACTCGGCGGCCGCCGGCATGGCGGCCCAGCAGCAGCGTCTCGACGCGCTGTCCAACGACGTCGCGAACGCGGGCACGATCGGCTACCAGCGCCAGCGGATCGCGTTCCGCGACCTCGTGTACACGCCCAGCGGGCCCGGCGGCCAGGCCGGCGTGATGGAGGGCTCCGGCGCGGCGGCGGTCACGATCGGCCGCGGCGGCTCGGGCGGCTCCTACAAGTCGACCGGCCACGCGCTCGACGTCGCCATCGAGGGCGCCGCCTACCTCCAGGTCCGCCGGCCCGACGGCACCAACGCCCTCACCCGCAACGGCGCGCTGACGCTCGACTCGCAGCGCCGCCTCCTCGCCGACGGCCTGCCGCTGCAGCCGCCCGTGCGCATCCCCGACGGCGTCGACGAGAAGGACATCTCGATCGCCCCCGACGGCCGCGTGAGCACCGGCGACCGTCAGATCGGCGCCATCACCCTCTTCAGCGTCCGCGCCGCGGACCGCCTGCAGCCGGTCGGCGGCAACCTGTACGTCCCGACCGACGCCAGCGGCCCCGCCACCCGCGCGGGCGCGGACGCCGCGCTGCGGCAGGGCGTCGTCGAGACCTCCGACGTGGACCTCGGCGACGTGATGGCCGACATGATCGTCACGCAGCGCGCCTACCAGCTCGCCAGCCGCGCGATCTCCACGCAGGACGAGATGGCCCAGATCGCCAACGGGGTCAAGAAGTGAGCGTCCTGCCCCCCGTCGACCAGGCGCTGCTCCCCGCCGACGTGCGCACCGCCGGCAAGGAGGCGCGCGAGCGCTACCACGTCGCCCTCGCCTTCGAGCGCCAGCTCACCGCCCAGCTCGCCAAGCAGCTCGCCAGCACCGCCGGCGAGTCGCTCGAGGAGGGCCCCTACGCGCAGCTGCTGCCCGACGCGCTCGCCGACGCGGTCACCGCCGCCGGCGGCCTCGGCCTCGCGCGCCAGATGGCCGGCCTCGGCACCGAGGAGGCGTCGTCGTGACCGCCGCCGTCGCCACCCGCGGCGCGCTCGGCGCCGACGTGATCGCGCACCTCGACGCGCAGATCGCCTCCGCCCGCCGGCTGCTGGAACTCGTCCTGCGCCAAGGCGCCGCGATCCGCAGCCAGCAGGTCGACGAGGTGCTCGCGCGCATGTCCGACCTGCAGCGCGAGATGGAGGTCCGCGGCGGCCTGGAGCAGCAGCGCACCCAGCTCCTGGACCGCGCCGGCGCCCAGCTCGGCGTCCCCGGCCACGCGATCACGCTCGAGGCCATGATCTCGCTGATGGCGCCGGAGGACGCCGAGCCGGCGCGCACCCGCTCGGCCGAGCTGCGCGGCCTGCTCGCCCAGGTCCAGCGCGAGCACACCGTCAACCGCGCGCTGATGCGCCAGGAGCTCGCGTTCCTGGATCACCTCACGCGCATGATGTCCGGCGAGGACGACCTCGGCTACCAGCGGCCCGGCGAGCACGCCGGCCCCAGCCTGCGCGTCGCCGCGCCGTCGCCCACCACCCACCGCGTCCTCGACCTGGAGGCCTGACCGATGCCGAGCGGGATCTCCAGCTTCTTCGGGCTCAACACCGCGCTGCGCGGGCTACAGACCACACAGGCGGCGCTCGACGTCACGGCCCACAACATCGCCAACGCGGACACCGCGGGCTACACGCGCCAGACCGTCGACCTCGAGCAGTTCGTCGGCCTGAAGGTCACCTCCGGCGCCCGCTCGGGCAACGGCGGCGCCCTGCTCGGCGGCGGCGTCGACGTGAGCGCCTACCGCCGCATCCGCGACGCGTTCGCCGACCTCCAGTACCGCACGCAGAAGTCGATCCACAGCGAGGCCGACGCGACCGCCCAGACGCTGGCCAACGTCGAGCTCGTGCTCAACGAGCCGGGCGACCAGGGCATCGCGACCCTCCTGTCGCGCCTGTGGGACGCCTGGCAGCAGGTCGCCAACCAGCCCGAGGACACGGCGACGAAGGGCGCCCTGGTCGTCAACGCGAGCGCCCTGGCCGACGGCATCCGCGCGCTCGACGCGCAGCTCGCGGCGATCAAGGACAACGCCGCCGCCGAGTTCGCCGCGTACACGACCGTCGGCGGCGACGTGCTCGCCAACGCGGCCGAGATCGCGCGGCTGAACGCCCAGATCAAGCAGGCGACGGCCGCCGGCCAGCAGCCCAACGCGCTCCTGGACCAGCGCGACCTCCTCATCGACCGCCTGTCCGAGCTCGGCCACGTGACGATCACCGAGCTGCCCAACAACTCGGTGCAGATCGCCTTCGGCAACGTCGCCACGCCGCTGCTCGTCGACGACACGACCGCGTGGGAGCCGACCCCGCCCGCCACGACGCTGTACCCGACGCCGTCGCCGGGCGGCAAGCTCGGCGCGCTGCAGGAGCTGAGCCGGACCGGCGGCACGATCGACCAGTACCGCGCCGACCTCGACGCGTTCGTCAGCCAGCTCGTCAACGACGTCAACACCGCGCACGGCGCCCCGTTCTTCGACGCGGCCGGCACGACCGCCGCCACGATCGCCGTCGACCCCGGCATCCTCGCCGACCCGACCACCGTCCAGACGACCGCGATCGCCGGGTCGCCGCCGGGCGCCAACGACGTCGCGCTCGCCGTCGCCGCCCTGCGCGGCGGGACCGCGGACCGCCTGTACGCCGGGTTCGTCCTGCGCATCGGCTCCGAGGCGCGCGACGCGAACCGCCGCCTGTCGGCCGCCGAGGCGGTCCTGGCCTCGGCCGACACCCGCCGCCAGTCGGTGTCCGGGGTCTCGATCGACGAGGAGATGGCGAACATGATCCGCTTCCAGCGCGGCTACCAGGCGTCGGCGCGGACGATGTCCACGCTCGACGACATGCTCGACACGCTCATCAACCGCACCGGTCGGGTGGGGCTCTGATGCGCATCACGCAGAACATGCTCAACGACCGGGTGCTGAGCGACCTGGGCCGCGCGATGACGCGCCTGGACCGCGCCACCCAGGAGATGTCGACGCAGAAGAAGCTGCTGCGTCCCTCCGACGACCCGGTCGGCGCCCAGCGCGCGGTGCTCACGCGCGCGCAGCTGAAGGAGAACGAGCAGTACGAGGCCAACATCTCCCAGGCGCGCGGGTGGATGCAGACGACCACCGACACGCTGGCCGAGATCACGAAGCTGCTGCACCGCGCCACCGAGCTGACCGTCCAGGGCGCGACCGACTCCGCCGGTCCCGAGGCCCGCCTGAACATCGCGCAGGAGATCGACCAGATCGTCGCCGCGGTCAAGCACGCGGGCAACACGAGCTACGGCGGCGTCTACCTCTTCGCCGGCACGGCGACGACCGCGCCGCCGTACGACACGACGACCGTGCCGCCCGTCGACACCTACGCCGGCGACAACGGCGTCGTCGCGCGCGAGATCGGCCCGGGCGTGTCCGTCCAGATCAACGCGCTCGTGAACGCCGGCACCCCGCCGGTGCTCGGCGGGGGCGGCGGCGACGGAGGCCTGATCGACACGCTGCGCAACATCTCCGCCCACCTCAAGGGCGGCACGGCGGCCGACGCCGAGGCGCTGCGCACCACCGACCTGCGCGCGCTGCAGGCCAACCTCACGCGGATCAACGAGACCCAGGCCCAGCTCGGCGCGACGCTCAACCGCCTCGACGCCGCCGAGGACCGCCTGGCCGCCTCGACCGAGGCCGCGACCCGACTGCTCTCAGACACCGAGGACGTCGACACCGCGACGGCGATCCTCGAGCTCAGCACCGCCCAGACCGTGTACGAGGCCGCGCTGAAGACCGGCGCGACCATCATCCAACCATCGCTCCTGGACTTCCTCCGGTGAAGGTGGAGCGACCGAAGCAGGAGGCAGCATGTCAGTGACCCTTCAGAGCACGCGCTTTGGGGAGGTGGAGATCCCCGAGGAGGCCGTGATCGAGTTCCCGCTCGGCCTGATCGGGCTGGGCGGGAGTCGGTACACGCTCCTGGCCCGCAACGAGGACGCGGCGTTCGTCTGGCTGCATTCGCTTGACGACCCCGCGCTCGCGTTGCCGCTCACCAACCCCTGGCGCTTCTTCGAGAGCTACGAGGTGGAGATCTCCGACGACGAGGCCGAGCGCCTGGGCATCCGGGCCGACGGCGACACCGCGGTGTACGTGACCGTCCGCGCGGCCGAGTCGTTGGAGGACTTCAGTGCGAACCTCCGCGCGCCGATCCTCGTGTGTAACGGGCTCGGCCACCAGATCATCAACCAGGCCCCGGACGCCCCGGTCCGGGCCCCGCTCTTTCCCTCGATGACGGAGGAGCGGGCGGCCTAGACGCGACATCCCCGGTCGCGACGCCCGAACAGCCAACCGCTTCCAAGGAGGAACTGACCCCATGCTCATCATCACCCGCAGGCCCGGCGAGAAGATCATGCTGGGCGATGACACCGTCATCGAGGTGATCGAGGTCAGCGGTTCGAGCGTCCGCATCGGGATCGACGCGCCGCGATCCCTCCCCGTCTACCGGGAGGAGATCTGGCGCTCGGTCAAGGAGGAGAACGCCGCGGCGGCCACCGCCGACCCGGGCGTCCTTCCCCGTGACCTGCCCGTCACCAAGTAGCGAAAGGACCTCGAAGACCCATGTCCCTGAGGATCAACCACAACATCCAGGCGCTGAACGCGCATCGGCAGCTCTCCGGCACCAGCCAGTCCATCTCCAAGGCGATGGAGCGGCTCTCGTCCGGCTACCGCATCAACCGCGCCAGCGACGACGCCGCCGGCCTGGGCATCTCGGAGAAGATGCGCGGCCAGATCCGCGGCCTCAGCCAGGCGCAGCGCAACATGCAGGACGGCATCTCGCTCGTGCAGACGGCGGAGGCCAACCTGGACGAGGTGCACTCGATGCTCCAGCGCATGCGCGAGCTCGCCGTGCAGTACGCCAACGGCACGATGTCGGCGGCCAACCGCTCCGCCATCCAGTCCGAGGTCGCCCAGCTGGCGTCCGAGATCGACCGCATCGGCTCCCAGGCCCAGTTCAACGGCATCACGTTCCTCGCCGTCAACGGCACCGTGACCTTCCAGGTCGGCGCCAACGACGGCCAGGTCATCACCGTGCCGACGATCAGCCTCAGCGCGGCCCTCCCCGCCAACTACTTCGACCTGTCGGCGACGGGGGCGATCAGCAACCTCGACGCGGCGATCGACGCGATCAGCGCGACGCGCTCCACCTTCGGCGCGGTGCAGAACCGCCTCGAGCACTCGGTGAACGCGGCGAACGCCTACGCGGAGAACCTCGTCGCCGCGGAGTCCCGCATCCGCGACGTGGACATGGCCGAGCAGATGATCGAGTTCACCAAGCTGCAGGTCCTCCAGCAGGCCGGCACGTCGATGATGGCGCAGGCCAACCAGTCGACGCAGAGCGTCCTCGCGCTGCTGCAGAACTGATCGGGTCGCCGGTATGACGACCATCGGTGGCCCGGGCCGGGAGCTGATCAACGGGGGGTACCTCGTGATCGTTCCCGGCCCCTCGGGGCTCACCGCCCGGCCCGCGTAGACGGGCCTGCCTCCACCTCCGCGCGCACGTAGGTGTCCGGCCCCTGCGCGGCGAACTCCATGGGCATCCGGCGCCGCTTCGGTTCCGGGGCCCGCCCCTGCGGGCAACCTGCATCCGTGCAGATCACGACATGCCCGTCGCCCACCGCGTCAACATAGGGCCCCGATGACGACACTCGTCGGGACGCTCCTGTCGGACCGCTACCGGCTCGACGCCGAGATCGGCGCCGGCGGCATGTCGACCGTGTACCGCGCGTTCGACACCGTCCTGGAGCGGCCGGTCGCGATCAAGCTGATGCACCGCGAGACGGCGCGCGACAGCGCCCAGCTCGAGCGCTTCCGCCGCGAGGCGCGCCACGTCGCCCAGCTCAACCACCCGCACGTCGTCCAGGTGATCGACGCCGGCGAGGACGGCGACCCGGCCCATCCGCGGCCGTACATCGTGCTCGAGTACGTCGAGGGCGAGACGCTCAAGCAGCGCATCCGGCGCATGGGGCGCCTGCCCGTCACCGAGGCGGTCGCGTACGCGATCGAGGTGGCGCGCGCGCTGTCGGCCGCGCACGAGCGCGGGATCGTCCACCGCGACGTCAAGCCCCAGAACGTCCTCGTCGACAGCGAGGGCACCGCGAAGGTCACGGACTTCGGCATCGCGCGCACGCTGACCGAGGAGGGCCTCACCGCCGACGGTCGCGTCCTCGGCACCACCGACTACGTCTCGCCCGAGCAGGCGCTCGGACATCCCGTCACCGGCCAGTCCGACGTGTACTCGCTCGGGATCGTCCTCTACGAGATGCTCACGGGCGAGGTCCCGTTCCGGGGCGAGAACCAGATCGCGGTCGCGATGAAGCACGTGCGCGACGAGCTGCCCGACGTGCGCGCGCGCCGCCCCGAGGTGTCGGCGGCGCTGGGCGCGGTCCTCGACCGCGCCACCGACAAGGACCTGGCCCGCCGCTACCCCGACGCCGCCTCGTTCGCCCACGACCTCGAGGACGTGCTCGCGGTCGAGAGCTCGCGCGCCGGGCAGGTGACCGGCGAGGCGACCACGGTCATCCGCTCGCTGCCGCGTCCCAAGCGCTCGAAGGTGCCGCTGCGGGCGCGCGTGCCGCGCCTGCTGGTCGCGCTGGCGCTCGTGCTCGCGGTCGGCGGCGTCGGCGCCGCGCTGTGGCTGGCGCGCGACAACACCGAGCGCGGCGTGCGCGTGCCCGACGTCACGCCGTCGGTGCCCAACGTCGAGGTCGTCCCGCTGAAGACGAAGGCCGCCTCCGACTTCGACCCCGAGGGCGGCGACGGCGAGCACAGCGACGAGGCGATCGCCGCGATCGACGACGACTCCAAGTCGGCGTGGTCGACCGAGCGATACGAGGCCGGGCAGCTCAACAAGAGCGGGGTCGGGCTGTACGTGGACGCCTCGCCCGGCGTCGCGGCGACGCAGATGGAGCTGCGCACCACGACGCCCGGCTGGAGCGGCGAGGTGTACGCGGCCGAGGACGGCCCGCCCGAGAGCCTGGAGGGCTGGACGAAGGTCGCGACGCTGACCGACGTCAAGCGCTCCCAGCAGGTGCCGCTCGACACCGCCGGCACCCGCTTCCGCTACTACCTCGTGTGGATCACGAAGCTCCCGCCGGACTCCGAGAACGCGACGATCAGCGACCTCGCGCTGCTGAGTGAGAAGTAGCGGCGCGGCGCATCGCGGGGGCGAGGGCGCGCCGCTGGTGTGCCTGCACGGGTTCATGGAGACCTGGCACGCGTGGTCGCTGGCGCTGCCGGCGCTGGAGCGCCGCCACGACGTGCTCGCGCCGACGCTGCCCGGGCACGCGGGCGGGCCGCCGCTGGACGGGCCGGCCGGGGTCGGCGCGCTGCTGGACGGCGTGGAGGCGGCGATGGACGCCGCCGGCTTCGACCTCGCGCACGTCGCCGGCACCTCGCTCGGCGGGCACCTGGCGCTGGGGCTGGCCGAGCGCGGGCGGGCCCGCAGCGTCGTCGCGTTCGCGCCCGCCGGCGGCTGGGCGCCGGGCGACGCGGCCGGGCCGCGCGCGGTGCTCGACGCCCAGGAGCGGCTGCGGGCCGAGGTGCGCGCCGCCGGGCCGGGCGCGACCGCGGCGCTGCTGGCCGACCGCGCCGGCCGCCGGCGCCTCACGCGCGACCTGACCGAGCGCTTCGAGCACATCCCGCCCGACCTGCTGGCGCGTCTCGTCGGCGGGGTCGGCGGCTGCGACGCGGCGGAGGCGCTGATCGCCGCCGCCCAGCGCGACGGCTGGCCGCTCGCGCCCGAGCGGATCGCCTGCCCGGTGCGGATCGTGTGGGGCGCCCGCGACCGGCTGCTGCCGTGGCCCTCGGCGGCCGCCGGGCTGCGCGCTCGGCTGCCGCACGCCGACTGGGTGGTCCTGGACGACGTCGGCCACGCGGTCCAGCTCGACGTGCCGGTCGAGGCCGCCGAGCTGATCGTCGGGATCACCGGGGGTCGCTAGGCTTTCGCCGTGGCGCGCGGCGAACCTGGACCGGGGCCGCCGCCTCCCCCGGTCCCGTGGCAGTTCCTGCTGCGGGCGGCCCTCGTGGTCGCCGGGCTCGTGCTCCTGCTCGTCGTCCGGGTGCACGGGTTCGTGTTCTACCTGGCGTGGTTCTTCATCGTGATCGCCCTCGCCAGCGAAGCTGCCGCGACCCTCGTCGTGTGGACCCGCGCCCGCCGAGCGCGGCGGCGGTAGAAGCCCGCGCAGCCGTCAGAAGCGGTAGGCCGCGGCGGCCGCGTGCCGCTCGCGCGCCAGCTCGCACAGCCGCTCGACGAGCTGCGGGTACGGGATGCCCGAGGCCTCGAACAGCTTCGCGTAGACGCTCGTCGGCGTCTGCCCGGGCATCGTGTTGAGCTCGTTGACGAGCACCTCGTCGCCGTCGACGAAGAAGTCCACGCGCGCCAGCCCGTGGCAGCCGACGCGCCGGAACGTCTCGATCGCGAGCTCGCGGACGCGGTCGCGGGCGACGGGCGAGATGCGGGCCGGGACCACGAGCTCCATCCCTCCCGGCGTGTACTTGGCCTCGTAGTCGTACCAGTCGGACTCGTAGGTGATCTCGCCCGGCTCGGACGCGATCGGGTCGTCGTTGCCGAGCACGGAGCACTCGACCTCGATGCCGGTGGCCATCGCCTCGACGATCACGAGCGGGTCGTGCGCGAAGGCCTCTTCGATCGCGCCGTGCAGCTCGGCCGCGTCGGTGACCTTCGCGATGCCGACCGACGAGCCCAGGCGCGCCGGCTTGACGAACACGGGCAGGCCGAGGTGCGCGACCGCGCCGGCCGGATCGGGGTCGCCGTGGCGGACCGCGGCGTAGGCGACCTGCGGCACGCCGGCCGCGCCGAGCACGTCCTTGAAGAGGACCTTGTCCATGCACAGCGCCGACGACAGCACGCCCGCGCCGACGTAGGGCACGTCGAGGCACTCGAGCAGCCCCTGGACCGTGCCGTCCTCGCCGAACGGGCCGTGGAGCACCGGGAAGACGCAGTCGGCGCCCAGCAGCCCGCGCCCCGGGCGCAGCTCGAGCTCGGCGCCGTCGTGCCACCACGTGCCGTCGCGCTCGACGCGCACGTCGAGCACCTGGTGCCCGGCCTCGGCGAGCCCCTGGCGCACCCCGGCGCCCGACGACAGCGAGACGTCGTGCTCCGACGAGCGCCCGCCCGACAGCACCGCGACCCTCATGGCGACGCGGGCGGCGCGATCGCCGCGGAGTCGGAGGGCGGGGTCGTGGCCGGCGGCGGCTCCGTCGTGGTCGGCGGCGGCTGCGTGTCGGTGCGCGGCGGCTCGTACACGCCGACGGTGACGGTCACCCGCGAGTTGCGCTCGACCGTGCGGCCCGGCGCCGGGCTCTGGCGAACCACGACGCCGTCGTCGTCCTCTTCGGTGACGGACCTGGAGACCTGGGTCGGGCGCAGCCCGGCGTCGGCGAGCGCGTTGAACGCCTCGTCGACGGGCAGGCCGGTCACGTCCGGCACGCGCACCGTCGACGGCTGGACGGCCACGGTGATCGTCACGGTCTCGCCGCGGGGGAGCTCGGTGCCAGCCGCCGGGTCCTGGGAGAGGACGATGTCCTCCTCGGCGTTCTCGTGCTCCTGCTCCTCGGTCCGCACGACGAAGCCGGCCGCCTCGAGCGTGTCGCGCGCCTCGTCGCGGCTGAGCCCCACGACCGTCGGCACCTCGACCCGCTCGGGCCCCGTCGAGACGACGAGCGTCACGCGGGAGCCCACCTCGGCCGGCGTGCCGGGCTCGGGCGTGGTCGAGATCACCCGCCCGCGCGGCACGTCGTCGCTGGACTCGCGCCGCTGCCTGGTCTTGAAGCCGGCCTTCTCGAGCGCGCGCACCGCCGCGCGCACGGGCTGGCCGACGACGTCGGGCACCGCCCGCGTCCCCGGCCCCTGCGACACGGTGAGGGTCACCTCGGCTCCCTCCTCGGCCCGTTCGCCCGGCTGCGGGTCCTGGCGCACGACCGTGCCGGGCTCGGCGTCGGACTCGATCCGCTCGACGCTGGGGTCGAACCCGGCGTCCTGCAGGATCGCCAGCGCGGCGGCCAGCGGCTTGCCGGTCACGTCCGGCACCGTGCGCTCGTCGGGCCGCGTCAGCGCGTAGGCGAGCACGGCGCCGCCGGCCAGCAGCAGGATCACGATCGCCGCGATCCACCAGCCCCGCCGGCTGCGGCGCTCGCCGTCCTCGGGCGGGAGGCCGTCGCCGTCGACGCCCACCGGGGTGAACGCGGCGGTCATCGAGTCGGGCGCGCCCGCGAGGATGTTGGCCCGCGCGCGCTCAAGCGCGGCCAGAAAGTCGTCGGCGTCGGCGAAGCGGCGCGCCGGGTCCTTCTCGAGCGCGTGCAGGACGATCCCCTCCAGCTCCGGCGTGACCGCGCCGTTGAACGCGCTGGGCGGGATCGGGGCCTCGTTGACCTGCTTGAGCGCGATCGTCACCGCGCTCTCGCCGTCGAACGGCAGGCGGCCGGTGAGCATCTCGTAGAGGACGATCCCGATCGAGTAGAGGTCGGACTGCGGCGTGACCGCGTGCCCCTGCGCCTGCTCGGGCGACAGGTACTGGGCGGTGCCCATGATCGAGCCGGTCTGCGTCATGTCCGACGCGCCGGCCCGCGCGATGCCGAAGTCGGTGACCTTGGCGCGGCCCTCGGCGTCGACGATCACGTTGTGGGGCTTGAGGTCGCGATGGATGACGCCGCGCTTGTGAGCGAACCGGGCGGCGCGCAGGATCTGGGCGGTGATGTCGATCGCGCGCACCGGGTCCAGCGGCGCCTCCTCCACGATCACCTGCTTGAGCGTGCGGCCGTCGACGAACTCCATCGCGATGTACGAGGTGCCGTCCCACTCGCCGCGGTCGAACACGCCCACGACGTTGGGGTGCGACAGCCCGGCGGCGCTGGACGCCTCGCGGCGGAAGCGCTCGACGAACTCGCGGTCCTCGGCGAAGCGCCGGTGCAGGAGCTTCAGCGCGATCCTGCGCCCGAGCTGGGTGTCCTCGGCGCAGTACACGTCGGCCATCCCGCCCGAGCCGACCCGCTCGATGATGCGGTAGCGGCCGTCGACCATCGTGCCGGCGGGGATGTCGCGCACCATCAGCCCGCGGCCTCCTCGCCGAGGAGCGCCTGGAGCACGGCCTTGGCGACCGGCGCGGCGACGACGCCGCCCTGCCCGCCGATGGAGCTCTCGATCGTCACCGCGATCGCGATCTTCGGATCGTCGGCCGGCGCGTAGGCGATGAACCACGGCTGGTTGAGGTCGGTCGCCGGGTCCTTCTCGGCGGTGCCGGTCTTGCCGGCGACGCTGATGCCCTGCAGCGCGGCGGCGGTGCCGGTGCCCTCGCGCACGACGTTCTCCATCATCCTCCCCAGCTCGCGCGCGGACCGGCGCGACATGACGCGCTGCTCCTCGTGGGGCTCGATGCGCTCGACGATGCGGCCGTCGGGGTCGACGATCCGCTCGGTCAGGCGCGGCGCGACGCGCACGCCGTCGTTGGCGACCACGGCGGCGACCGTCGCCATCTGCAGCGGCGTGACCTGGAGCTTGTCTTGGCCGATCGCCATGCGGCCCACGTCGATGAGGTCCGACTCCGGATCCAGCAGCCGCCCGCGGCTGTACTCGCCCGAGGCCAGCATCTGGTCGCCCGGGTAGTCGAGCGGGGGCTTCGCGTAGAAGCCGAAGCGGGTCATGTATTTCGCCATCGTGGCCTTGCCGAGATCCTCGCCGATCTGCGCGAACACCGTATTGACCGAGTTCGTGAGCGCGGTGGTGAGCGTGATGTCGCCCCAGCTGCGGTTGCCCGAGTTCTCGAGCGGGACCCCGGAGATGACCTTCGGCGAGTCGCCGTTGACGATGGAGTCCGGCCCGTAGCGGCCGGTGTCGAGCGCCGCGGCGGCGGTCACCACCTTGAACGTCGAGCCCGGCGCGTAGGACGCCTGGGTCGCGCGGTTGAACAGCGGCGAGTCGGGGTCGCGGTTCAGCCGCCGGTACGCGCGCGGGTCGCGCACGTCGTTGGCGTCGAAGCCGGGCACGCTGGCCATCACGCGCACGCGGCCGGTGTCGGGCTCCAGCGCGACGACCGCCCCCTTGCGCCCGGCGAGCTGCTGGAGCGCCACCCGCTGGGCGTCGACGTCGATCGACGTGACGACGTCGTAGCCGACCGGCTCGCGCCCGAGGATCTGGTCGACGAGCGACTCCAGCTCGTTCGTCTCGCCGATCAGGTCGTCGTTGCGGTAGCGCTCGAGCCCGGCACGCCCGAGGCTCGTGTACGAGTAGCCGATGACCTGCGAGACGGTCTCGTCGGCGGCGGTGTAGCGGCGGACCCAGGTGTCGTCGGGCCCGCGCACCGAGCGCGCCAGCACCGTGCCGTCCGACGCGCGGATCGTCCCGCGGTGGATGCGCTGCTCCTGCAGCAGCGCGCGCCGGTTCTGCGGGTTGTCGCGCAGCGACTCGGGCCGCGCGACCGTCCACCAGCTCGTCGCGAACACGAGCACGGCGAACAGCGCGATCACGAGCCCGAAGAGGCGGCGGGTCGGGGTGTTCACAGCGCCCGCCTCGCCTTGTCGGAGACGGCCAGCAGCAAGCCCAGGAGCACGAAGTTGGCGAGGATCGACGACCCGCCGTAGGAGATGAACGGCAGCGTCACGCCCGTCAGCGGGATGACCTTCGTGACGCCGCCGACGATGACGAACACCTGCAGCGCGAAGACGGCGCCGAGGCCGGCGGCCAGCAGCTTGGAGAACGAGTCGCTGGCGATGATCGACGTCTTCATGGCCCGCTCGACGAACAGGAGGTACACGACGAGCACGCCGACCGCCCCCACCAGGCCCAGCTCGTTGACGATCACCGCGTAGATCAGGTCGGTGTGCGCCGCGGGCAGGAGCTGGCTGTCGGTGCCGGGGATCTGCAGGATCGACTGGCCGAAGCCCTGGCCGAACAGCCCGCCGTCGGCCTGCGCGAACAGCGACTGCGCGATCTGGTAGCTGCCGCCGATGCGGTCGTACAGCTCGGGGTCGAACGGGTCGCGCCACGCGTCGATGCGGCTCTGCACGTGCCCGACGGTGTTGGCGAAGAACCAGCCGCCGAGCGCGAACAGGCCCAGGCCGATCGCCACGAACGACAGGCGGCTGGTGGCGACGTACATCAGCGCCAGGAACGCGCCGAAGAACATCAGCGACGAGCCGAGGTCGCGGATGAAGACCAGCAGCAGCATCGCCAGCCCCCACACGACGAGCAGCGGGCCCAGGTGCTTGAGCGGCGGCAGCACGACCGGCCCGATCCGCCGCCCGGCGGTGACCAGCAGCTGGCGCGTGTCGCGCAGGTAGCTGGCCAGGAAGACGACGATCCCGATCTTGGCGAACTCGGCCGGCTGGAACGCGATCGGCCCGAGCTTCACGCCCAGGTACGCGCCGTTGACCTGCTGGCCGATGCCCGGCAGGCGCGGGAGCAGCAGGAGCGCGATCGAGGCGGTCGCGATCAGGTAGCGGTAGCGCTCGAGCACGCTGATGTCGCGCACCGCGACGATCGTCGCCGCGAACAGCGCCAGGCCGACGACGAACCACTGCGCCTGCTCGCGCGCCAGGGTCTCGTCGATGCGGTAGATCATCACGAGCCCGAAGCAGGCCAGCGTCGCCGCCAGCGGGAACAGGTACGGGTCGGCGTCGGGCAGCGTGAAGCGGATGACGAGGTGCGCGACCAGGCACAGGCCGAGGAAGATCGCGCCGTAGGTCAGCGAGACGTTCGACAGCACGTCCTCGCGCTGGACGAACACGGCGGCGAACCCGGCGGTCAGCAGCAGCGACGCCGGGATCAGCGCCAGCAACTCCCGATTTCGCGCGCTCACGCAAGCCCCTCCCCTGCGAGAAGGAGCCTCTGGCGAGTTCTCGCCGAGAACACGAGCCCCCAGGGCGAGAGTTCCGCGCTCACGCAAGCCCCTCCCCTGCGAGAAGGAGCCTCTGGCGAGTTCTCGCCGAGAACACGAGCCCCCAGGGCGAGAGTTCCGCGCTCACGCAAGCCCCTCCCCTGCGAGAAGGAGCCTCTGGCGAGTTCTCGCCGAGAACACGAGCCCCCAGGGCGAGAGTTCCGCGGTCACTGGAGCTGACCGAGCTCGAGCTGGCGGACCAGGTCGACGGCGTCGGCGTGCGAGCGCAGCTTGTGGTCGAGCAGCGCCTCGCGGCGGGCGGGCGGCAGCGACGACGCCGGGATGCCCGAGCGGTACTGGGTCGTGTAGAGCTCGATGCCCAGCGGCAGCTCGTAGGGCACGCCGCGGAACAGCGCGATGCGCCCCTCGTCGTCGGTCCCGACGAAGTACACGGAGTTGATGCCGGCGTAGACGCCGAGGCCGATCGTGACGAGCACGGCGCCGGCGACGAGCGCCAGCGTGAGGCGCCTGCGGCGGCGCCGGCGCTGCGGTGACGCCGCCGCGCGCGGGCGCGCCGGGCGCGGCTGCGCGGGTGCGGGCGCCTGGGCGGGCGCCTCCGCGACGGCGGCGCGCACGGCCGGGTGCGAGGCCGTGGTCGAGGCCTGGGCGGGGTCGCCGCCCGACGCCGGCTCGACCTCCTCGACGCGGAAGAGGACGACCGTGATGTTGTCGCGCCCGCCGGCGCGGTTGGCGGCGTCGATCAGGCGCCGCGCCATCTCGCGCAGGCTGCCGCCCTGGGCGAGGATCTCGGCGACGCCCTGCTCGCCGATCATGCCGGTGAGGCCGTCCGAGCACAGCAGGAACAGGTCGCCGTCGCGCGCCGGCGACGTGCGCGTGTCGACCTGCACGAGCGGCTCGGGCCCCAGCGCGCGCGTGATGATCGAGCGCTGCGGATGCTCCTCGGCCTCGGCCTCGCTCAGGCGGCCCTGACGGATCAGCTCCTCGACGAGTGAGTGGTCGTCGGTGAGGCGCTCGAGCCGCCCGTCGTGCCAGCGGTAGGCGCGCGAGTCGCCGACGTGTGCGATCGCCACGCCGTCGACGTCGACGTAGGCGGCCGTGAGCGTCGTGCCCATCCCGGCCTGGTCGGCGTCGGCGCGCGAGCGGCGGTGGATCTCCTCGTTGGCGATCTGGACGAGCCGCGCGAGCCGCACCTCGGTCGGCTCGCCGTCGTCGGGCAGCCCACCGCGGAACGCGTCGACGGCCAGGCCGGAGGCGACCTCGCCCGCCTGCGCGCCGCCCATGCCGTCGGCCACGACGAACAGCGGCGCCTGCACGAAGAAGGCGTCCTCGTTCCCCCGGCGCTGCTGGCCGGTGTCGCTGGCGGCGTACTTGTCGGCGACGCGGAGCATCCGGTCAGCGGTCCTCGTACACGAACTCGGTGTCGCCGATGCGGATGCGGTCGCCGGCGTGCAGCGGCTGCGGGCCCTGGAGCAGCTCCTCGTTGAGGTACGTGCCGTTGGTGGACCCGAGATCCTCGATCACGACGATCCCGCCCTGGCGGATAAGGCGCGCGTGGCGGCTCGAGGCGAACGGATCCTGGAGGCGGATCTCGGCGCTGTCGCCGCGGCCCAGCACCGCGCCGTCGCCGATGTCGTAGGCCATCCCCGGCTGCAGGCCGATGCCGCGCTCCACGACGAGCTGCGGCTCGGCGCCGTCGCCCTCGGGCGTGAGCGAGTGCAGGCCGGTGGCGTCCATCGGCGTGGGCGGCTGCGCGGGCGCCAGGCGCGACGCCGTGCGCCCCCCGAGGTCGCGCAGCGCGTTGCGCGACACCCACAGCAGGAACAGGTACAGGACGATCAGGAAGCCGTACTTGAGGAGGACGGAGGCGGGCTCGACCATCAGGATGCCTCAGTCGATCTCGAAGGTCACGTGCTGGGTGCCCAGCTCGACGTCGTCGCCGTCGCGCAGCGGGTGGGGCTCCGCCCCGATCGGCCGGCCGTTCACCCGCACGCCGTTCGTGCTGCCCAGATCGGCGATCGTCCACCCCTCCGGGCTCGGGCGCACCTCGGCGTGGCGCCGCGACACGTTCCCGTCGTCGAGCACGATGTCGCACTCGCGCGAGCGGCCCAGCAGCGCTCCCGACGCGCCGACGAGCATGCGCTTGCCGTCGACCACGATGATCGCGCGCCCCGCGCGGTTGGCGCGCGCCTCGGACAGCTGCTCCTGATGGCGGTCGGCCACCGAGTAGACCATGGTGTGCCCGCGCTCGGCCGGGGCGATCGGCGCGTCGCCGGCGGCCGCGGGCGCGGCATCGGGCGCGCGCTCGCGCACCAGCCGCGCCTGGATGCCGAACTCGCCCAGCGCCAGGCGCTCGTCGGTGCGGAACTCGATCACCGGGCGCGAGACGAGCGCGAGCCGCTCGCGGCGCGCGTGCTCGAGCAGGTAGGCGGACAGCTCGTCGGCGATCTCGTGCTCGACGCCCTCGTAGCGGGCGCGATCCTCGGGCGACAGCCACACGGTGTACTCGTTGGGGACGTAGGTGCGCGACACCGAGACCGTCCGGTGCTCGTCCATCTCCTTGGCCAGCTTGCGCGCCAGCTCCACGGGGCGGACCTCGGAGCGGAACACCCGCCCGAAGGTGCCCTCGACCAGGCCGGCGATGCGATTCTCGAGGCTGCGCAGGACGCTCATGACCGTGGTTCCCGCTCGCCCGGGGACACCGAAATGGCCATCACGTGCGGGAGGTCATGGTAGGCGAGCGCCGGTGGGACGCGCCGCGCGTCGGGCCGCGCGCATTCCCACCGCGCCGAGCGCGGCGGCGACCGCCCCGAGCGCCAGACCACGTGGTGACGCGGTGTCACCGGCCGCCAGCGTCTCCAGCAGCGCCTGCGTGCCGACCGCCAGCGCCGCCGCCCATGCGGTCGCGAGCGCGAGGTCCAGCGCGGCGCTGCGTCCCCGCACGACCAGCGGCAGAACCGCCGCCGCGACCGCCCACAGCGCGGCGACCGCGAGCAGGCCCGACGACAGCAGCGGCACGATCGCGTCCGACAGCGCGCGAGCGGCCGAGTCCTCCCACGACGGGCGGGCGGCGGCGGTGCCGGGCGGCCCGGCGAGCAGCCGGGTGCCGCTCAAGAGCTCGGCCACGCACAGCCACACGAAGCCCAGGGCACCCAGCGCCGCGCGGCGGGCGACCGTCGCGGCCTGGCCCGCGACCGCCGGGAACGCCGTCGCCAGCCCGATCGCGCCCAGCGCGGGCGCGCCGCCGGGCACCGACCACAGGGTGCCGGCGAGCGGCAGCGCGAGCGGGACCGGCAGCAGCGCCAGGGCGACCACGAGCGCGGTGCCGCTCGCGCCGGCCGCCAGCAGCCACACCTCGAGCGCCCACGCGCACAGCAGCCAGCCGGCCCGCGGCAGGACGGCGACCAGCACGGCGGCCGCGCCGGCCGCCATCCCCGCCTCGACCGGGGCGCGGTCGCCCGACGGGCCGAGCTGCGTCACCGCCAGCGCGGCCAGCGGCGCGACGGTCGCCGCCGCGAAGGCGCGTGCGAGCAGCCGCCGCGGGACCGGTGCGGGCGCGTCGCCCTCGACCGGCGCGTCGACGAAGGGCTCGTCGGCGGCCTCCTCCCACGCGGCGGCGCCGGCGCGGGTGAGGCCGTCGCGCACGCCGCGCAGCCAGCCGCTCTCGCCCGGGTCGCGGTAGCGGCGCTGGATCGCCGTCCAGCGCGAGGCGATGTCGTCGAGCGGACCGCCGTCCACGATGCCGGGCTCGTCGTCGACCAGGTCGGCGGACGCCAGCAGCGCCGCGCGCAGCCGCGCCGGCGTCGGCCGGTCGCGCGGGTCCACGGCGACCGCGGCGTCGATCGCGGCGCACAGCTCCTCGGGCAGGTCGCGGCGCACCCGGCCCAGCTCGGGCAGCTCGATGCCGACGCGGCGGGCGGTGTCGGCCGGGCCGGCGCCGCGCACCGGGTTGGCGCCGGTCAGGGCCTCGTAGAGGACCAGCCCGAGCGAGTAGACGTCGACGGCCGGCGTGATGCGGCGCCCCTCGGCCTGCTCGGGCGCCATGTAGGCCAGCGTGCCGACGACGTCGCCGGTGCGCGTCAGCGCCTCGCCGCCGACGATGCGCGCGATGCCGAAGTCGCAGATCTTCGCGGTCGCCCCGCCGTCGGCGTGCTGCTCGCAGACCATGACGTTGCCCGGCTTGACGTCGCGGTGGATGACCCCGCGGGCGTGGGCGTGGGCGAGCGCCTCGCACAGCCCGGCGCCGATCACGACGACGTCGCGGTCCGACAGCGCGCCCGCATCGAGCAGGTCGCGCAACGTGTCGCCGCGGACGAGCTCGCTGACGAGGTAGCAGGCATCCTCGTCGGCGCCGGTCTCGTACAGCGCCACGATGCCGGGATGGCTCAGCCGAGCGGCCGCCTGCGCCTCGCGCTGGGCGCGCTCGGGATCGGTGTCGTCGAGCGGGATCCGCTTGACCGCCACGTCGCGCTGCAGCCGCTCGTCGTGGGCCAGCCAGACGGTCCCGAACCCGCCGGAGCCCAGCCGCCGCACCAGCCGGTAGCGCCCGAGCAGGAGCTCGGCCTCGGGCGCCGGGCCACCGGCGCCGCGCAGGGTCTCCGCGTGCTGCACCCCGTTCTCGTTCGCCTCCGGGGAAGGAGTTCCCGCTCGTGCAGGGAAACGTGCACGTGGCATCTCCCGCCATACTGCCGGGTTGACGCCCTCCCGCAAGGAGACTGCGTACGCAATGTCGTTCTTCGACGACGACGAACCGCCCACCCGCTCATCCCGCCCACCCCGGCCCCGCCGGGCGTCCGGTCGATCCGGCGGCGGCTCGTCGGCCCGGCCCAGCGACAGCCAGCAGCTGCTGATCCGCCGCGCGGTCGCGCTCGGCGTGCTCGTCCTCGTGCTGATCCTCGTCGTGATCGGCTTCAACTCGTGCCGCAGCAGCGCCAAGAAGAACGCGCTGCGCGACTACAACCGCGACGTCGCCACGATCGTCCAGGACTCCGACGAGCAGGTCTCACGCCCGTTCTTCGAGCTGCTCGGCTCCGGCGGAGAGCAGTCGCCGGTGACGCTGGAGACCCAGATCAACCAGTACCGGGTGGTGGCCGAGGACCAGGCCGAGCGGGCGTCGCGGCTCGACGTCCCCGACGAGATGGTCCCGGCGCAGCGCAACCTCCTGACCGTCCTGAACTTCCGCGCGGAGGCGCTCGGCGCGATCGCCGAGAACATCCGCGCCGCGCTGGGCTCCGAGGAGGCGTCGGCCCGCGCGACCGAGGCGATCGCCGGCCAGATGCAGAAGCTGCTGGCCTCCGACGTCCTCTACTCGCAGCGCGTCGCGCCGCTCATCAAGGAGCAGCTCGACAAGAACGACATCACCGGCCAGACGATCGCCGGCTCGAAGTTCCTGCCGAACCTCGGCTGGCTGGACCCGAACACGGTCGCCGCGCGGATCGGCGGCACCGGGACCTCGGGCGAGCGCGAGCCGACGACCCCCGGTCCCCACGGCCACGGGCTCGTGTCGGTCGCCGTGGGCGACGTGACGCTGCAGCCGCAGCCGGCCGTCAACCGCATCGCCGCCGGCTCCGACGTGTCGTTCACCGTCGTCTTCCAGAACCAGGGCGCCTCCGACGAGCGCGACGTGAAGGTGACCGTGCGCATCACCGGCGCCGGCGACCCGATCGTCGTCAACGACACCGTGCCGCAGACCGTCGCGGGCGCCAACGCCGAGGTCTCGATCCCGCTCGGCCAGTCGCCGCCGATCGGCACGCCGGTGACGATCAAGGTCACCGTCGCCAAGGTGCCCGGCGAGGAGCTGACCGACAACAACACGCAGAGCTACACGGCGCTGTTCACCCGCTGATCCCCCCGCGGCCGACCCTCCCGCTCCGCTGCGTGGCGGGGTACCGTTGAGACCGTGGACGACCTGACGACCACGACGGGCATCGTCGCGCTCGCCGCCGCCGCGACGGCGATCGTCGCGCTCGCACTGGCCGCCGTCCTCGCCCTGCAGCTGCGGCGCGTCCGCGCCGCCCAGCGCGTCGTGCTGGGCAACGGCTCCACGCGCGACCTGGTCGAGCACGCGGCCGAGCTCGGCCACGCGTTCGAGGCGCTGCGGTCCTACGTCGAGGAGTCCGCGCTGCGGCTCGACAACCGGCTCGGGACCGCCGAGGAGCGCCTCGACGGCGTGATCGCCTACCGCGGGGTCCTGCGCTACGACGCCTACAACGAGCTGTCGGGCCGCCAGTCGGCGTCGATCGCGCTGCTCGACGCGACGCGGTCGGGTGTCGTGCTGTCCTCGATCCACCACCGCGACCAGGCGCGCCTGTACGCCAAGCAGGTGCGCGAGGGCGAGTCCGACATCGAGCTCTCGCCCGAGGAGCAGGAGGCCGTGCGGCTCGCGCTGGCCGGCGAGGTCCAGGAGGCGCCGCGAGGCGTCTGACCGGCACGTCGATGCGCGTCGGCTACTTCGGCCCCCCGGGCACGTTCACCGAGGAGGCGCTGCGCGCCAGCGCCCCCGACGGCGTGGAGCCGGTCCCGTTCCCGACCATCCGCGCCACGGTGATGGCCGTGGCCGAGGGCGCGGTCGAGCGGGCCGTCGTCCCGATCGAGAACGCGCTCGAGGGGTCCGTCGACGCGACGCTCGACGCGCTCGCCGTCGACGCCCCCGAGGTCGTGATCGTCGACGAGGTGGTGCGCCCGATCAGCCACTGCCTCATCGGGATCGCCGGCGCCACGCTGGATGCGATCGAGGTCGTGTCGTCGCACCCGCACGCGCTCGGCCAGTGCACGCGGTTCCTGCGCGAGCGGCTCCCGCACGCGCAGCTGGCGCCGACGGAGGGATCGACCGCGGAGGCGGTGCGCGCGGTCGTCGAGGCCGGCGACCCGACCCGCGCGGCGATCGCCCCGCGCCTGGCCGCCGAGCTGTACGGGGCGCAGGTGCTCGCCGAGGGCATCGAGGACGACCCCGGCAACCAGACGCGCTTCGTGTGGCTGGCGCGCGCCGGCGCGACCGTCGAGGCTCGCGGCGGCGCGTGGAAGACGTCGGTGGTGTTCTGGGGCGGCGGCGACGAGGCGCCCGGCTGGCTCGTGCGCTGCCTGTCGGAGCTCGCGTTCCGAGGCGTGAACATGACGCGGATCGAGTCCCGGCCGCGGCGGATGGGCCTGGGCCACTACATGTTCTTCGTCGACCTCGAGGGCCACGCCGAGGCGCCCGCGGTCGCCGAGGCGCTGCGCGGCCTGGCCACGCACTGCGAGGGGCTGCGCACGCTGGGCACCTACCCGGCGGCCGAGTGACCGTCGGGTGACGGCGCGGGCGGGAAGCCGCCTGCGGCCCGTGTGCGCCGCGACCCTCGCTAGACTCGGGGCCGGTCCCATGGCCAGCGTCGCCGAGCCAATCCCTCCAGCGCCGTCCACGCCGCCCGATGAGCACCAGCGGCGTGGACGAGGTTCGGGTGGACGGGTGCTCGTGCTGAACGCGACCTTCGAGCCGATCAACGTGTGCACGGTCCGCCGCGCGGTCGTGCTGCTGATGAAGGAGAAGGCCGAGCTGGTCGAGCGCTCGAGCTGGGACCTGCGCGCCGAGTCGACGACGTTCGCGCGCCCGGTCGTGATCCGGCTCGTCTCCTACGTGAAGGTCCCGCGCGACACGCACAAGCGCAAGATCACGCGCCGCGCCGTGTTCGCCCGCGACAAGTGGACGTGCCAGTACTGCGGGTCGCGCAGCAACCTCACCGTCGACCACGTCATCCCCCGCTCCAAGGGCGGTGGCTCGACGTGGGACAACATCGTCGCCGCCTGCGCGCCGTGCAACCGCCGCAAGGGCGACCGGCTCCCGGCCCAGGTCGGGATGATGCCGGCGCGCACGCCGCGCACCCCGCACCCGGCGATCTTCATCCACGTCGCCAGCCCGACGATCCCGACCGGCTGGCGCCAGTACCTGCCCGAAGCCGCCTGAGCGCGCGCCGCTACGGCAGGCGGACGAGGTCCATCAGCAGCCCGTCGCGCCACTCGCCGGTGGCCGGGTCGCGCCACGACGAGCGCGTCACCCCGACCGGCTCGAAGCCGGCCGCCGTGTAGCAGCGCACCGCCCGCTCGTTGTCGGCCGCCGGCTCGATGACGATGCGGTGGTGGTCGCGGTCGGCGACGAGGTGGTCGATCACCAGGCGCAGCGTCTCGCGGCCCACGCCGCGGCCCGCGAACGCGTCGCCGACGAAGAGGTCGATCTCGGCGCTCCGGTACGACGGCTCGAGCTCCTCGGTGAACTGCACGATGCCGGCCGGCTCCCCGTCGAGCTCGATCACGAGCCGCGTCATGCTCGGCTCCTCGTCGAACGGGAAGTCGGGGTCCATCGGCGCCCACCAGCGCATCACGCCGGGGTCGCGGTGCAGCTCTCGCAGCGGCTCGCGGTCGTCGGGGCGCAGCGGCCGCAGGCGTAGGCGCCCATCGCCGAGGGTCGGCATGGCGCCATCGTCCCAGATCGGCGCCCGAACGCACGAAGGGCGCCCTCGACGGGGGCGCCCTTCGCGTTCAACAGGGACTGGATGAGAATCGGTGGCAACGCTGCTCGCAGCTCGCGCCGCGCGCGCCGGGGGGACCAGATCCGGCATGCCGTCCGACGGTGGCCCGGGTTGGATTCCGCGAGGCGGCTTCCAGCCAATCCGACCTAGCGGCCGGTCACCTCCAGGGTCCCGCAAGAACTGTCACTACAGATACGGACCACCTCCTTTCTCTGGTGAGGCCAGAGTATCGAAGGCGCAGGACGAGCAACAGTCACCGCGCGGACCGCGGAGCGGGCTACTCCTCGGCGGCCTCCGGCTCGCGTCCGCCCTCGGGCGGGGGCTCGTCCCCGGCGGCGGTCGCGACCTCGTTCTCGCTGCCGGAGTCCATCACCAGCGCGACGGCGGACACGCGATCGTCGTCCTTCAGGTTCATCAGGCGCACGCCCTGCGACAGGCGCCCGTAGCGGCTGATGCCGCGCACGGCGGTGCGCTGGACCATGCCGTTGGACGAGATGAACACGAGCTCCTGGTGCTCGCGGACGACGAGCGCGCCGGCCAGGGCGCCCTTGGCCTCGGTCAGCTTGATCGTGCCGACGCCCTTGGCGCCGCGGTTCGTCTTGCGGTACTCGCTGATCGAGGTGCGCTTGCCGTAGCCGTTCTCGGTCACGACGAGCAGCTCCTGGTCGTCGCGCGCGACGTCCATCGCCAGGACCGCGTCGCCCTCGCTGCTGACGTCCATGCCGCGCACGCCCGACGTGTCGCGGCCCATCGGTCGCACGCCGCTCTCGTGGAAGCGCACCGCCTGGCCCTTGCGCGACACCATCAGGATGTCGTCGTCGCCGCTGGTGCGCCGCACGGCGACGAGCTCGTCGTCGTCGCGGATGTTGATCGCGATGATGCCGTCGGCCTTGATCGGCGTGTTGTAGGCCTGGAACTCGGTCTTCTTGACGATGCCGTTGCGGGTCGCGAACACGAGGTACTTGCCCTCGCTGAAGTCGCGGGTGGCGAGCACGGACTGGATCCGCTCGCCCTCGCGCAGCGGCAGCACGTTCACGAGCGCCCGGCCCTTGGCCGTCCGCGACGCCTCGGGCAGGTCGTAGACCTTCGACCGGTACACCTTGCCGCGGTTGGAGAAGAACAGCAGGTAGTCGTGCGACGACGTCACGAACAGGTGCTCGATGTAGTCGCCGTCCTTCATGTCCATCCCGGTGACCCCGCGCCCGCCGCGCTGCTGCTGGCGGTAGGTCATCAGCGGAAGCGACTTGATGTAGCCGGACTTCGTGATCGTGATGACCATCTGCTGGTCGGGGATGAGATCCTCGATGTCGATCTCGTCCTCGGAGTGCGTGATCAGCGTGCGGCGGTCGTCGCCGTAGGCCTCCACGATCTCGCGCAGCTCGTCCTTGATGATGTCGAGGACGCGCTGCTCGGAGCCCAGGATCGCCCGGAACTCGGCGATCTGCTCCATGAGGTCGTTGTACTCCTCCTGGATGCGGTCGGACTCCAGCGCGGTCAGCTGGCCGAGGCGCATGTCGACGATCGCCTGCGCCTGGATGCGCGTCAGCTCGAAGCGCTCGATCAGCGCCGTGCGGGCGGACTCGCGATCGCGAGAGCCGCGGATCAGCGCGATGATCTCGTCGATGTTGCTGATCGCGATCAGCAGCCCCTCGAGGATGTGCGCGCGCGCCTCCGCCTGACGCAGGCGGTACTTCGTGCGCCGCACGATCACGTCGCGCTGGTGGTCGACGTAGTTCTTGATGACCGCGGGCAGCGACAGCGTCCGCGGCACGCCGTCGACGAGCGCGACCGTGTTCACGCCGAACGTCGTCTGCATCGGCGTGTGCTTGAAGAGCTTGTTCAGGACGACCTTCGGGATCGCGTCGCGCTTGAGCTCGATCACGAGCCGCATGCCGGTGCGACCGTCCGAGTAGTCCTGGATGTCGCTGATCTCGGAGATCTTCTTCTCCTCGACCAGGTCCTTGATCTTGACCATCAGGCCGTTCGGGCCGCCCTTCTTGACCATGAAGGGCAGCTCGGTGACGACGATCGCCTCCTTGCCGCGGCCGATGTCCTCGATGTGCGCCTTCGCCCGCACGCGCACCCGCCCGCGCCCCGTCTCGTAGGCCTCGCGGATCCCCTGGCGGCCGAGGATGATGCCGCCGGTCGGAAAGTCGGGGCCCTTGATGTGCTTCATCAGGCCGTCGACGTCGATGTCGGGGTCGTCGATGAACGCGATGACTGCGTCGACGACCTCGTTGAGGTTGTGCGGCGGGATGTTCGTCGCCATGCCGACGGCGATGCCCGACGAGCCGTTGACGAGCAGGTTCGGGAAGCGCGACGGGAGCACGAGCGGCTCCTGGTTGCGCCCGTCGTAGTTGGGCCCGAAGTCGACGGTGTCCTCGTCGATGTCGCGCAGCATCTCCGTGGCCATGCGCGACAGGCGGGCCTCGGTGTAGCGCATGGCCGCCGGCGGGTCGTCGTCGACGGAGCCGAAGTTGCCCTGGCCGTCGACGAGCGGGTAGCGCAGGGAGAAGTCCTGCGCCATGCGCACGAGCGTGTCGTAGATGGGCGAGTCGCCGTGCGGGTGGTACTTGCCCATGACGTCGCCGACGATGCGCGACGACTTGGAGTACGGCCGGTTGGGCTGCAGGCCGGCCTCCTGCATGGCGAACAGCACGCGCCGGTGGACGGGCTTGAGGCCGTCGCGGACGTCGGGGAGCGCCCGCCCGACGATGACCGACATCGCGTAGTCCAGGTACGCGGTGCGCATCTCGTCCTCGAGCGCGCGCGGCTCGATGTTGCCGCCGCTGATGACGTCAGTCCCCATGCTTCACCTCCTTCCGGATCGTGCTGCGCTCAGACATCGAGGTTGGCCACCGCGCGCGCGTTCTCCTCGATGAAGGCGCGGCGCGGCTCGACGACGTCGCCCATCAGCATCGAGAAGAGCTGGTCGGCGGCGGTCGCGTCGTCCATCGTCACCTGCGCGAGCGTGCGCGTCTGCGGATCCATCGTGGTCTCGCGCAGCTGCTCGGGGTTCATCTCGCCCAGGCCCTTGAAGCGCGAGAGCTGCACGCGCTTGGAGCACAGGTCGAGGATCGTCCGCCGCAGCTCGGCGAACGACAGCGCCTCGGCGGAGTCCTCGCCCAGCGTGACCTGGAACGGCGCGGCGCCGGCGAGCTCGAGGAGCTGGCCGTGCACGCGCACGAGCTGTCGGTACTCGTTGTCCTCGAACAGCGTCCGCGGCAGCACGTGCGTGCGCGCCAGGCCGGTCTTCACCTCGACCGCGCGGACCGTGACCGACACGCCGGGCGTGCGGTCGACGATCGTCATCTCGAACGGCTCGCCCTCGACGCCCTCGCGCGTGAGGACGGCCAGCGCCGCCTCGGCGTCCATGGCGCCCTCGTCGAGCAGCGACGACTCCTCCAGGAACAGCACGAGGTCGTGCCCGTACGCGGCGCGCAGCGCCGACGTCCAGCCCTCGTACTGCTTGAGCAGGCGCGTGAAGCGCTGCCAGCGCGTCTCCGTGAGCTTGAACTCGTTGCCGTTGCGGTCGACGACGCCGATCCGGTCGAGCTTGTCGCCGAGGAGGACCTCCTCGAGCTCGCTCTCCTTCTCGATGTAGCGCTCCTGGTTGCCCTGCTTGATCTTGTAGAGCGGCGGCTTGGCGATGTACACGTAGCCGTTCTCGATCAGCTCCGGCATCTCGCGGAAGAGGAGCGTCAGCGCGAGCGTGCGGATGTGCGCGCCGTCCACGTCGGCGTCCGTCATGAGGATGATCTTGTGGTAGCGCGCGGACTCGATGTTGAACTCGTCGCGCACGCCGGTGCCGATCGCGCGGATCAGCGCCTGGATCTCCTCGTTCTTGAGGACCTTGTCGATGCGGCTCTTCTCGACGTTCAGGATCTTGCCGCGCAGCGGGAGGACCGCCTGCGTGTTGCGGTCGCGCCCCTGCTTGGCCGAGCCGCCGGCGGAGTCGCCCTCGACGATGAACAGCTCGGCCAGCGACGGGTCGCGCACCGAGCAGTCCGCGAGCTTGCCCGGGAGGCCGACGCCGTCGAGCACCGACTTGCGGCGCGTGAGGTCGCGGGCCTTGCGGGCCGCGGCGCGCGCCTGCGCGGCCGAGATCGCCTTGTTGACGATCGCCCGGCCCTCGGCGGGGTGCTCCTCGAGGTACTCGGCCAGGCCCTTGTTGACGACCGACTGGACGAAGCCCTCCATGCCCGGGTTGCCGAGCTTGGTCTTCGTCTGACCCTCGAACTGCGGCTCGGCGAGCTTGACCGAGATCACCGCGGTGAGGCCCTCGCGCACGTCCTCGCCGGTGAGGTTCTCGTCCTTCTCGCGCAGGCGCTGCTGCTCGCGCGCGAACGCGTTCAGCGTGCGGGTGAGCGCCGACCGGAAGCCGGACAGGTGCGAGCCGCCCTCGTGCGTGTTGATGTTGTTGGCGAAGCTGTGGATCGACTCCTGGTAGGTCGTGTTCCACTGCATCGCGACCTCGACGGCGCCCTCGTCGGACTCCGCCGAGAAGTAGATGACGTCCTTGGTGATCGGGTCCTTGGCCTCGTTCAGGTAGGCCACGAAGTCGGCGATGCCGCCCTCGTAGTGGAACTCGACCCGCTTGCCCTCGCCGCGCTCGTCGGTCAGCGAGATGTGCAGCCCGGCGGTCAGGAACGCGGTCTCGCGCAGGCGCTGCTCGAGCGTGGTGAACTCGTACTCGGTGGTCTCGAAGATGTCGGCGTCCGGCAGGAACGTGATCGTCGTGCCGGTCTCGTCCGTCGGCTCGCCCTTCGTGACCGGCCCCTGCGGGACGCCGCGCACGTACGACTGCGTCCAGGTGTAGCCGTCGCGCTTGACGGTCGCCGTGAGCGTCTCCGAGAGCGCGTTCACGACCGACACGCCCACGCCGTGCAGGCCGCCGGAGACCTTGTAGCCGCCGCCGTCGCCGAACTTGCCGCCGGCGTGCAGGACGGTCAGCACCACCTCGAGCGCCGACTTGCCCTCCTTCTCCATCGTCGCGACGGGGATGCCGCGGCCGTTGTCGACGACGGTGATGGAGTTGTCGGGGTGGATCGTGACGTCGACCTGGGTCGCGTGACCCGCGAGGGCCTCGTCGACCGAGTTGTCGACGACCTCGTACACCAGGTGGTGCAGGCCGCGCACGCCGGTCGAGCCGATGTACATGCCCGGCCGCTTCCGCACCGCCTCCAGGCCTTCCAGGACGGTGATGTCCTGGGCGTCGTAGCTCTGGTTGGGCGTGGGGTTCTCGGCGGCCAAACGGTCCTCCGTTACGTGAGAACGCCCCGGTCGCGCCACAGCCGGCGGCGGCCCGGGGCGGTGAGAAGTGGTTGACAGAAGAATAGCACAAGGCGGTCCCGGAACCCGGGTCTCGTTGGCCGCTTCTTCCCTGCAAATCGCGCGAAACGAGGGCCGCTCATCGGGGGGTCGCGGTGGTGCGGATCTCGCGCACGAGGTCGTCCCCGAGCGCGCGGTTCAGGCCGGCCACGATCTCGGGCGCCATCAGCGCCAGCTCCTGGGCCCAGACCGCCTGGCGGCAGTACACGGTCACCACCCCGCCGCGCTCGCGCAGCGGGGTGGCGTTCTCGGCCACGACCGCGCCGACCGCCTGCGGCCACACCGCCTGGATCCGGGCCAGCGGCGTGACCGGCGCGACGCTCGCCGCAAGCGCCTCGACGGCCACCGACAGCGGACGCGGCGCCGAGCGCCTCATGCGGCGGCCCTCGCCTCCGCCGGGGCGTCCGGGCGCAGCTCGCCGTCGGCGACCGCGACGCGCGCCACGCCCGCGTCGCCGGCGCCCGGGACATGCGCCAGGTCGGTCGTCGTGACCACGGACTGGCCGTGGCGGGCGATGCGTCCCGCCAGGCGCTCGCGCCGCTCGGGGTCGAGCTCGCTCATCACGTCGTCGAGCAGCAGCAGCGGCGCGGCCCCGCGCGCCTCGGCCAGCGCCTCGCGCTCGGCCAGCAGCAGCGCCAGCAGCGCGATGCGCTGCTCGCCCTGCGACCCGTAGGCGCGCAGGTCGCGGCCGTCGCGCGCCAGCACCAGGTCGTCGCGGTGCGGGCCGTGGCCGGTGAACCCGCGGTCGAGGTCGCCGTCGGTGCGCTCGGCCAGCTCCGCCGCCAGGTCCTCGGGCGTGGCGGCCCGCGACCGCGGCCGGAAGCGCAGCTCCGGCTCGCCGGCGAGGCCCAGCTCGGTCGCCAGCGCGGCGAAGCCGTCGCGCACGAGGTCGATCGCGGCGGCGCGGTCGTCGCGCAGCGCGATCCCGTGGCGGGCGAGCTCGGCGTCCCACGCGGGCAGCGACTCCCGCGAGGCGCGGCCGGCCCGGATGCGCCCCAGCAGCGCGTTGCGCTGCGCCAGCGCGGCCGTGTAGGCCCGTCGCGTGGCCGCGCGCGCGGGCCACAGCGCGGCCACGAGCTGGTCCATGTGCGCGCGGCGCAGGGCCGGGGCGCCCTTCACGAGCTCGAGCCGATCGGGCAGGAACACCGACACCAGCGGGCGGGCGGTCACGTCGACGAGCCGCTCGACCGGCGCCCCGTCGGCCTTCAGGCGCTTGGCCTCGCCGGGCTGGAAGCCGACGCTCAGCGAGTGCGCGCCGTCGGCGTCGCGGGCGTCGATCTCGACGCGGGTCGCGCTCGCCCCGAAGCGGACGAGCTCGCGCTCGTTGCTCGTGCGGCAGGAGCGGCCGGTGCAGCCGAAGTACAGCGCCTCCAGCAGGTTCGTCTTGCCGGCGCCGTTGCGTCCGTGCAGCACGGTCAGCCCCTCCCCGAGCGCGAGCTCGGCCGAGGCGTAGGACCGGAAGTCCCGCAGGCGCAGGCGCGTGACGATCACACGTTCAGGCGGATCGGCATGATGAGGTACAGGAAGCCGCTGCCGTCCGCGGACTCGATCAGCCCCGGCCGCAGCGGGCTGATGAGCTTGAGGATCAGGTCCCCGCTGTCGACGGACTCGAGGCCGTCGCGCAGGAACTCGGGGTTGAAGCCGATCTCGAACGGCTCGCCGCTGAAGGCCACCGGCAGCGTCTCGCTCGCCTCGCCGACATCGGGCGTCTGCGCCGACACCGTGACCTCGCCCTCGCGGAACGCCAGCCGCAGCGGCGCGTTCTTCTGCGCCAGCAGGCTGATGCGGCGCACGACGTCGGTGAACTCCTCGCCGTTGATGCGCAGCTCGTGCTCGTAGCTGTCGGGCAGGAGCTGGCGGAAGTTGGGGAACTGCCCGTCGATGAGACGCGACGACAGGACGGCGCCGCCGATCTCGAAGACGATCTGGTTCGCGCGCACGCCGACGGTGAGCACCGCGTCGTCGTCCCCCTCGCCGCCCTGCGGCACGAGCCGCACGAGCTCCTGCAGCGCGCGGGCCGGCACGTTGGCCTCGAACGACCCGGCCAGCTCGCGGTCCAGCGGCGTCTCCTTCACCGACAGGCGATAGGAGTCGGTGGCGACCATCCGCAGCTCGCGGCCGGACGCCGACACGAGGATGCCGGTGAGGATCGGGCGGGTCTCGTCGCGCGACGCCGACCGCGCCACCCGGGTGATCGTCTCGACGAAGGCGGCCGCCGGCACCTCGACGGTGGTGTCGCCGCCCGGCTCCGGCAGCGGCGGGAAGTCCTCGGCCCGCAGCGTGCGGATGTGGAAGGTCGCCGAGCCCGACTTGATCTCGACGTCCTGGTCGGCGGGACGCAGCTCGAGGGACACCTCGGACGCCGGCAGCGCGCGCACGACGTCGAGCGTCAGCCGCGCCGGGAGGACCGTCGACCCGGGCCGCTCGACCTGCGCGGCGAGGGGCACCCGCAGCGCGACCTCCATGTCGGTCGCCCGCAGCTCGACGCCGTCGGCCTCGGCGGCCACCTGGACACCGGACAGGGCCTGGACCGCGCTGCGCGTCGACGCCACGCGGGCCACCGTCTGAAGCTGCGCCAGCAGCTCGGCGCTCGAGCAGGTGATCTTCACGATGGATGCCTCTCGGTCAGGATCGGAGTCATAAGGCCGGTGAGGATGTGGATGGCGATGTGGGATTCGCGATGCACACGGGGAGTACGGGCCCGTGGACGCGGTGGACAGCATGTGGGCGGACAGTGGAGCATCGCACGAGCGGCGGTCGTCACGAGCGGCCGCGCAGACGCTCGGTCAAGTCCCGAACGACCGCGTTGGCCTCGGGATCGGCGGCGATCCGCTCGGCGGTGCGCCGGCACGCGTGCAGGACGGTCGTGTGGTCGCGCCCGCCGAAGGCCCGTCCGATCGCGGGCAGCGTCTGGTCGGTGAGCTCGCGCGCGAGGTACATGGCCACCTGGCGCGGCCACGCCAGGCGCTGGGCGCGGGCGGTCGAGAGCAGCTCCTCGTGGGTGATCCCGAACGCCTCGCAGGTGGCGCGCTGGACCTCGTCGATCGAGCGCCGGACCGGCCGTCGCTGGGGATAGAGGCCGTCGAGGACCTCGTGGGCGAGGTCGGCGTCGAGCGGCCGGCCCGTCAGCGAGGCGAACGCGACGACGCGGATGAGCGCGCCCTCGAGGACGCGGATGTTGTCGGTGATCCGCTCGGCGATCGCGACCAGCGCGGCGTCGTCGGCCAGGTCGATCCCGTCGTGCTGGGCGCGCTTGCGCAGGATCGTCAGGCGCGTGGCGAGGTCGGGCGCGCGGATGTCGGTGAGCAGGCCGGCCTCGAAGCGCTCGCGCAGCCGGTCCTCGAGCGCGTCGAGGTCGCGCGGCATGCGGTCGCACGTGAGGACGAGCTGGCTGCCCGTCTCGTGCAGCGCGTTGAACGTGTGGAAGAACTCCTCCTCGGTCTTGGCCTTGGCGACGAGGAACTGCACGTCGTCGACGAGCAGGACGTCGACGTGGCGGAAGCGCGCCTTGAAGGCCTCGACCGAGCCGCGGTGCAGCGCGGTGACGAACTCGTTCGTGAAGGCCTCCGCGGTGGCGTAGCGGACGGTGAGCCCGCCGCCGTACGCCTGCACGTAGTTGCCGATCGCGTGCAGCAGGTGCGTCTTGCCGTTGCCGGGCGGCCCGTAGATGAAGAGCGGGTTGTAGGCCTGCCCGGGGAGCTCGGCGACCGCGAGCGCGGCCGCGTGGGCGAGGCGGTTGGCGTCGCCGATCACGAACTGGTCGAACGTGAGCTTCGGCAGGAACGTGGAGGTGGCGGCCGGGGCCGGATCGGGGTCCTCGGCCGGAGGGGGCGCCGGGCGGGCGCGGCCGGTCGTCGCGGGCGCGCGGCGGGTGCGGCCGGTGCGGCCGGCGCGCGGGTCGACGACGACGTCGACGGCCACGCCGGCGCCCAGCACGTCGGTCGCGGCGGCCTCCAGGACGCGGCCGAAGCGGCCGGTCGCCCAGCTGCGCCGGCGCTCGTCGGGCGCGGCCAGGACGAGCGCGACGTCGGTGGCCTCGACCGGCTGCAGCGGCTCGAGCCACAGCGCGAACGTCGCCTCCGGGACCGCGCGGCGGAGGCGGGCGCAGATCTCGGACCAGGCGTGTTCGGGCGATGGATGCACAGACAGCAGGGGGCCGCCTGCTCGAGGCGAGCGGCGAGGCGAACGGCATTGGGGATGGGGACCGCGAGGGCCCCGGTGCCGCGAACCTATCACCAGGCGCGCGGCGGTCGGCGCGCCCCCGCGAGGGGAGATCGCAAATGCCGCGAAAAGCGAGCCGGGCGCCCGCGGCGGAGCCTGTGGACGGGGTGTGGACGGAGCTGTGGACGAGGCCGCCCCGGGGCGTGCGCGGCGACGCGGTAGACTGCGGCGCCCATGAAGCGCACCTACCAGCCCAAGAAGCGCAAGCGCGCCCGCACGCACGGCTTCCGTGCTCGCATGCAGACGCGCGCGGGGCGCCTCGTCCTGAAGCGCCGCCGGTCCAAGGGGCGCAAGCGCCTCACCGTCTGACCGTGTCCGGGCGGGCCAAGCGCGGCCGCCTCACCCGGAGCGCGGACTTCGAGCGGGTCTACCGCCAGGGGCGCTCCCACGGCAACCGGTACTTCGTCCTCTACGCCTTCCCCCGCTCCGGGGAGGGCGAGGCGCGCCTGGGCGTGTCGGTGTCGCGCAAGGTCGGCGGCGCCGTCGACCGCAACCGCGTGAAGCGCCTGCTGCGCGAGGCGGTCGCGAACGCGGACCCCGGGCTGCCGGACGGGATCGACGTGGTCGTCGTGGCCCGTCCCGACGCGCGCGAGCTGGCCGAGCGCGAGGGCCTGGCGGGCGTGCAGGAGGCGCTGGCGGAGCTGATCGAGAAGGCGACCGCGGCGGCCGGCACGTGAGCCGCGTGGCCCGCACCGTGGCCACCGCGCCGATCGTCGCCTACCAGCGGCTGATCTCGCCGCTGCTGCCCCGCCGCTGCAAGTACCACCCCACCTGCTCGGCCTATGCCGTCGACGCGATCCGCCAGTTCGGCATACTGCGGGGCCTCGTGCTCGCGGGGTGGCGGCTGCTGCGCTGCAACCCGTGGTCCCATGGAGGCGTGGACTTCGTGGAGGACCAGCGGCTGTTCGCCGCGCCGGCCCGCGCGCGCCGAGAGACCTGACCCATGCCCGTCTTCGCCAACATCCTCCAGCCGCTGATCGACGTCTTCGAGGCGGTCCTCGTCTTCTTCCACGACACGTTCGGCTTCAGCTGGGGCTGGTCGATCGTGGCGATGACCGTCGTCGTGCGCGCAGCGCTCCTGCCGCTGGCGATCCGCCAGTACAAGTCGATGAAGGCCCTGCAGCGCTTCTCGCCGCAGATCAAGGAGCTGCAGCAGAAGTACAAGGACGACCGCCAGCGTCTCAACCAGGAGATGATGCGGTTCTACCAGGAGAACAAGGTCAACCCGTTCGGGGCCTGCCTGCCGCTCCTGTTCCAGCTGCCGGTCTTCATCTCGCTGTTCTACATGCTGCGCAAGGACCTGCGCCTGGACATCTGCCCGGACATCAACCCCCCGGGCACGACGAACCCCCAGGCGTGCGGCAACATCCCCGACGCGCAGTTCCTGGGCATCCCGGACATCACGAGCAAGGCCGGCGGGACGACGCTGGTCATCCTGATCCTGCTGTACGTCGGGACGCAGGTCGTCTCCACGCTGGTGATGTCGACGCCGACGATGGACCGCAACCAGCGGCTGCTGATGCTGGCGCTGCCCGTCGTGTTCGTGCCGTTCATCATCGGCTTCCCGGCCGGCCTGCTCGTCTACTGGATCACGACGAACATCTGGACGCTGCTGCAGCAGTTCACGATCCGCGAGACGCTCGGCCGCAGATGGGACCGCAAGTGGGAGGAGGAGGCCGCGCTCGCGGGCGCCGGGGGCGGCAAAGCGTCCTCCGAGCCCACGGGCTTCTTCGGCCGGATGGCCGCCCGCGCCGCGGCCGCGCAGGAGCAGCAGGCGTCCGCGGGCGGGAAGTCCGGCGGCGGCAAGGGCGGCGCGCCCGCCGCCGAGAAGAGCGGCCAGGCGCCGTCGCGTCCGCGTTCGTCCCCACCGCCGTCGCGGCGCAAGAAGAAGCGATCGGGGCGGAGGCGATGAGCGAGATCCAAGACGCGCAGGAGGCCGTCCGCGAGTTGCTCGAGCTCGTGGTGGACGCCCTCGACCTCGACGCCGAGATCGCCGTGACGGCCGAGGACGGCGTCGTGACGGGCGCGCTGATCGGCGAGGACCTGGGCCTGTTCATCGGCCGTCACGGCCAGACGATCGACGCGGTGCAGCACCTCGCGCAGCGGATCGTGTTCCACGGCCGCCCCAGTGACCTGCGCATCGTCATCGACGCCGCCGGCTACCGCGACCGCCGCGCCAGCGCGCTGCGCCGCCAAGCCGACGACGCGGCCGACGAGGCGATCCGCCACGGACGGCCGGTGTCGCTCGACGCGATGGTCGCGTCGGAGCGCAAGTTCGTCCACGAGCACCTGCGCGAGCGCGGGGACGTCGAGACCTACAGCGAGGGCGAGGAGCCCGACCGCCACCTGGTCGTCGCCCCGCTGCGCGACGACGCGTAGTCCGCTCGCGCCGCCTCCCGTTTCACGTGTCTCCCGACGGTGAAACACTGCCGCCGATGAGTTCCCTGAGCCAGTTCGACGAGGGCGTCTTCGTGGGCATCCTGGTGGGCGAGGGCCACTTCGGCGGCGACGGCCGCCAGCCGCAGGTGACCCTGCGCATGCACATCCGCCACGCGTCGCTGTTCGAGTGGCTCGTGGAGCGCTTCCCGCAGACGAAGCTCTACGGGCCCTACCACCACGGCGGCCGGTCGTACTACCAGTGGATGGCTCGCGGGCGCGCGCTCGTCCACGACGTCCTGCCCGTGCTCGAGGCGCGCCTGTCGCCGGAGATCGACGAGCACGCGTACCGCCGCTTCACGGACATGGTCGAGCGCTACGCTGACGTGATCGCGCGTGAGCGCGACCGGGCGGCGCGGGTGGCGGCGAGCTGAGCGGCGGGGCGCTCATCGGCTCGCAGGATGTGTTTCACCGTCAGGAAACACGTGAAACGACGTGCCCGGCGCCCTGCAGCGCGCCGATGGCCGCCTCGAGCCGCGCGTCGCGGACGAGCAGCACGTCGGTGTCGTAGGTCGCCAGCGCGAAGATCGACACGCCCGCGTCGGCCAGCGGGGCGGCGAGCGCGGCCAGCACGCCGGTCAGCGTGAAGTCCAGCGGCCCGACGACCTCCAGCGCCCGCCAGCCCGGCTCGGCCCACGCGCCGGCGGGGACGGCGTCCTCCACGCACACGACCGACAGCTCGCCGCGGCGGCGCACGACCGCGGCCAGCCCGGGCGCGGCGAACGCCCAGGCCGGAAGCGGCGCGTCCTCGTCGAGGCGGACCACCGCGTAGCGGCCGGGCAGGAGCTCGAGGCGCAGGGCGACCGGCATGCGGGTCAGCATGCCAGCATGCGGGGCCGATGGACGACCACCAGGACTGGCGCGCCCGCCTCGACCGGCTCGCCGACGCCCACGACCTTCCCGCCGGCGCGGCCGACCGGCTCGCCGCCCTCCTGCTCCTCCTGCGCGACGACGACACCGCGCCCACGACCGTCCGCGACCCCGAGGACGCCGTCGAGGCGCACGTGGCCGACTCGCTCGCCGCGCTCACGCTCGAGCCGGTGCGGGCGGCGCGGCGGATCGCCGACCTGGGCAGCGGCGCGGGCTTCCCCGGCCTGCCGCTCGCCGTCGCGCTGCCCGGCGCCCACGTCGACCTCGTCGAGAGCCTCGTGCGCAAGTGCGCGTTCCTCGAGCGCGCCGTCGAGGCGTGCGGCGCGACGAACGCGACGGTCGTGTGCGAGCGCGCCGAGGCCTGGGACGCCCGCGACGTGGACGTCGTCTGCGTGCGCGCGGTCGCCCCGCTGGCCGTGCTCGTCGAGTACGCCGCCCCGCTGCTGCGCGAGGGCGGCCGGCTCGTGGCCTGGAAGGGCCGCCGGGACGAGGACGAGGAGCGCGCGGGGGCGGAGGCCGCAGAGATCGTGGGGCTCGCGCCGGTCGAGGTGGTGGCCCTACCGCCGCGGCCGGGGGCCGATCACCGCACGCTGCACGTGTACGAGAAGGTCCGCCCGACGCCGCCGCGCTTCCCGCGCCGGCCGGGAATGGCCCGCAAACGGCCGCTGTCGTCCTGAGCGGCACGGTTCGTTCGTCAACGAATCGGGCGGTCCGCGCGCCCGGGCCGACCGCCCGGGCCGGTACCGTGCCGGAGCGATGGGCACGATCTACGCGATCGCCAACCAGAAGGGCGGCGTGGGGAAGACGACGACGGCGGTCAACGTGGCGGCGTGCATCGCCGAGGCCGGGTACCCGACGCTGCTCGTCGACATCGACCCGCAGGCCAACGCGACGGTCGGGCTCGGCCTGCCCAAGGACCTGGAGCCCAACATCTACGACGTCATCAGCGGCGACGCCCGGGCCGAGGAGGCGCTGGCCGAGACCGAGATCGACGGGCTGTGGGTCCTGCCGTCCAGCCCCGACCTCGCCGGCGCGAACGTCGAGCTGCCCCGCCAGCCCGGGTCCGAGGTGCGCCTGCGCGAGGCGCTCGCGCCCCTCCGCGACCGCTTCACGTTCATCCTCCTGGACTGCCCGCCCTCGCTGGGACCGCTGACCGTCAATGCCCTCGTCGCCGCCGACCGGGTGATCGTGCCCGTCCAGACCGAGTACTTCGCGCTCGAGGGCCTGGCCGGGCTGCTCGACACGCTCGGCCTCATCCAGCGCGAGCTCAACCCGCGCCTGACGATCGCCGGCATGCTGCTGACGATGCACGACGGGCGCACGCGCCTCGCGCGCGACGTCGAGGCGGAGGTGCGCGAGCACTTCCCGTCGCTGGTCTTCAACACGGTCATCCCGCGCAACGTGCGTATTGGCGAGGCGCCCAGCTACGGGCGGCCCGTCATCCACTACGACCCGCACTGCCCGGGGTCGGACGCCTACTTCGAGCTGGCCAAGGAAGTGGCCGCTCGTGCCTGAGGAGGAGACGGTGAAGGAGACGATCGCCCGGGACATGCGCGCGAGCCGCGGCAAGACGCCACGGGGCATGGGCCGCGGCCTGTCGGCGATCCTGTCGGTCTCGACGCCGCCCGACGGCGCTCCGGCCGACGAGCTGCGTGAGCTGCCCGTCGAGCTGATCGAGCCCAACCCGCGCCAGCCGCGACGGCGCTTCGAGGAGGAGGCGCTGCAGGGCCTCGCCGACTCCCTGCGCGAGCGCGGCGTGCTGCAGCCCGTCCTCGTGCGTCCCGTGCCCGGCGGCCGCTACGAGCTCGTCGCCGGCGAGCGCCGCTGGCGCGCGGCCCGCATCGCGGAGCTGGAGACGATCCCCGCGCTCGTGCGCGACCGCGAGGACGCGCAGGCGCTCGAGGTGGCGCTCATCGAGAACATGGCCCGCGAGGACCTCAACCCGGTCGAGGAGGCGCGCGCCTGCGCAGCGCTCGTCGAGGAGCTGGGCCTCAGCCGCGAGGAGGTCGGCCGCCGCGTCGGCCGCTCCCGCGTCGCCGTCTCGAACCTGCTGCGCCTGCTCGACCTCCCCGACGAGGCGCTCGAGCTGCTCGAGGCCGGCCACCTCACCGAGGGCCACGGACGGGCGCTCCTGCTGGCCGAGGATCACGCCGCCCGCCGCGCCCTGGCCCGCAGCGCCGCCGCCGAGGGCTGGTCGGTCCGCACGCTCGAGGAGCGCGCCCGCGCCGCCAACGAGCGCGGCGGCGGCCCCGCCCCGCGCGCCTCGCGCACCTCCTCGGCGCGGGTCCATCCCGACCAGGCCGCCGCCGCGAGCGAGATCGCCGACCTGCTCAGCGACGCGCTCGGCCACGAGGTCGTCGTGCGCCCCAGCGGGAGCGGCTACCGGGCCGAGCTGCGCCTCGACTCCGTCGACGCCGCGCGCGAGCTCGCCGCCGCTCTGCGCAGGTAGCGCGGCGGGTCTCCCGGCGCCGCCCGACCCTCGCTATCATCCGCGACCGCGGGCGATTAGCTCAGTCGGTTAGAGCGCTTCTCTGATAAGGAAGAGGTCCCAGGTTCGAGTCCTGGATCGCCCACTCGGATGCCCCGCCCCGGCGGGGCTTCGTCGTTCCACGGCAGCCCCGCGGACGGCGCCTCCACGGTCGTGTGCAGGGTCCCCGAGCCCCTCGCGGCGCATCCGGCCGCGCCGACCGGCATGCTTTGGCGCTCACCATCGCAAGGGAGGCACCTGAATGAAGACGGTTCTGGCGGCGCTGGCCGCGGCCCTGCTGCTGGCGCTCGCCGGCTGCGGCGGCGACGACGAGGGCGACGGCACCGCCGCCGCGACCCAGGCCGGCGCGGCCACGCAGGCCGGCGGCTCGACACAGAGCGCGGATGCGTCGGGCGACGAGTCGTCCGGTGGCGGCGGCGACTTCTGCAACGAGCTGCAGGACGTCGACGACGAGATCCTCGCGACGCCGGATCCGACGAACGCCTCGGACCTCGCCAAGACCTTCCAGGACGCCGCCTCGGCGCTGGAGGCGGTCGACGCGCCGGGCGAGATCGCCGACGACTGGAACACGCTGACCAGCACGTTCCGCGGCTGGGCGGACGCCTTCGAGGGCATCAACCTCGACGATCCGGACTCCCTGGCCAACGCCCAGGAGCTGCTCAGCACGATCCAGGAGGATCAGCAGAAGCTGCTCGACGCGACGCAGCGCATCAGCCAGTACGCCGCCGACAGCTGCGGCATCGAGCTGGGCGACGCGCAGACCGGCTGACCTGACGGCCGGCGGCGCCGCCTGCTCGGCGGCGCCGCTCCGGCCGGTCAGCCTTGGGCGCTCGGGTCGTCGACCAGCTTGCGGTCGCGCTCGAAGCGCCGCGTGCCGGCGTCGTCGAGCGTCTCGTCCGCCGCGCCCTGCTCGTGCATCTCGGCGCGGGACTCGTGCATCCCCGCCTCTGCGCGGGCGCGCTCCGCCTCGTGCTCGGCCATCCGCGCCCGGGCGTGCCGCTCCGCGGCGGCGTCGCGCTCGCGCTCGGCGGCCGCCTCGCGCCGCTGCGCCATGCGCCGCTCGGCGCCGCGACGGCGCTGGCGCGGCAGCAGGACCAGCGCGGCGATGACGATCAGCGCCACGATCACGACGATCGCGATCGCTGCAGTGCTCATCTCGTCCTCCCCTGGACGACGGTTGCCTGCCTCTGCGCTACCCATGACCGATCGCTCGTACGCGGCCCGTCGGCGGCGATCGCCACCATGAGGCCGTGAACCCGCGCCCCCGCTGCTACGTCGCCAGCCCGCTCGGCTTCAGCGAAGCCGGCCGCCACTACTACGCCGACGTGTACCTGCCGGCGCTCGCCGCCGTGGTGGAGCCGGTCGACCCGTGGGGCCTGACCGACCCGGCGGAGATCGAGGCGGCCGACCGCGACGGCACCCACCGCGAGCTCGTCGCCGCGATCGGCGCGCGCAACATCGAGGCGATCCGCTCCTGCACGCTGCTGGCGGCCAACCTCGACGGGCAGGAGGTCGACTCCGGGACCGCCGCCGAGATCGGCTACGCGGCCGCGCTCGGGGTGCGGTGCTTCGGGCTGCGCACCGACCTGCGCGAAGCCGGCGAGCGGGGCGCGCACGTCAACCTCCAGGTGGAGGCGTTCATCGTCGCCAGCGGCGGCGCGATCGTGCGCTCGCTCGACGCCCTCGTCGAGGCGCTCGCCTCGGCCGGGCCGTGATCAGGCGGGCTGGCGCTGGACCTGGCGGCGGATGCGCATCTCGCCGATCAGTGAGCCGGGCGGGCCCAGCGTCACGATCGTGACGATCAGGAACCACCAGCCCCACAGCCCCTCGAGCGCGCCGATGCCGATGAGCGCGCACAGCGCCACGAACCCGAAGCCGTGCGCGGGCCCGAGGACGTCGACGACGCCCTCGGCGCCGGTGATCGCCGCGACGATCAACGGCACCAGCAGGACCGCGTCGACGATCGCCACCCACTTCACCCAGTCGAGTCGGCGCATGACGGTGGCTCGGTCGGGCATGGCGGCCGGAGCCTAGCCCACGCGAATGCTTGGCGCCCTCTCGGCGCGGGGATGTCCCGGCGCTATCCTCGGACGAGCCCCTCCCGGCGACCGAGGAGCCTTGACGTGCAGGAGATGGTGATCTACGGCGTGAGCTTCGACATGGTCGGCAAGCAGCCGATCGTGCTTCTGAAGGCCGTCGACAGCAACAAGTTCCTGCCGATCTGGATCGGGCACCCCGAAGCGGCCGCGATCCTGATGAAGCTGCAGGGGGCGTCGACGCCGCGCCCGATGACGCACGACCTCATGTGCGACATGCTCGGCGAGCTCGACGTGAAGTGCACGCAGGTCTCGGTGACCGAGCTGCGCGAGAACACGTTCTTCGCCTCGATCACGCTCGCCGTCAACGGCCGCGAGCTCGAGATCGACTCGCGCCCGTCCGACGCGCTCGCGCTCGCGGTCCGCTCCGGCGCGCCGATCTACGCGGCCGAGGAGGTCATCGCCGAGTCGGCGATCGAGTTCGAGCACGACGTCGAGGACACCGAGGAGGTCGTCGAGAAGTTCAAGGACTTCCTCGACCAGGTGACCCCCGAGGACTTCGCCGCGGGCGAGCAGTAGGAGAGCGCACGGGGCCCGCCTCCCGGCGGCAGCGGCCAGCATGCCGACCTGTGGCCGCGCGGGCCTTGGTCGGCACCCTAGCTGCTAGGCGGCCAGCTCCGGCTGCGCGAGCTCGACCAGCCGCGCGACCAGGTCGTCGAACCCCAGGCCCGCCTCGTCGGCGGCCTGCGGCAGCAGCGACGTGTCCGTGAGGCCCGGCACCGCGTTGACCTCCAGCACGGTCAGCTCGCCGGTCTGCGCGTCGCGCATCAGGTCCACGCGGGCGAACCCGCGGCAGCCGAAGAGCGACCACGCGTCGAGCGCGAGCTGCTGGGCGCGGGCGGCGTCCTCGTCGGGCAGACGCGCCGGGCACAGGAACGTCGTGCGGCCGATCTCGTACCGCGCCTCGAAGTCGTAGAACGCCTCGTCGTTGGGGACCGCCTCGACCACCGGCAGGGCGCGGCCGTCGACGATCGACACCGCCAGGTCGTGCCCGGCCACGTGGCGCTCGAGCAGCACCTTGCGGTCGTAGGAGAACGCGGCGATCAGCGCGCCCGGCACCTGCGCCGCGGTCGAGGCGAACTTCACGCCGAGCGCCGAGCCGCCGCGCGCGGGCTTGACGACGATCGGGAACGCGAGGCGCTCCTCGATCGCCGGGAGCGCGTCGGCGGCGCCGAGGTCCTTGAACGCCGCCTCGCTGAACGCGTAGAAGTCCGGCGTCGGGATCCCGCGGTCGCGCATCAGGTGCTTGGCCAGCACCTTGTCCCAGCACTGCGCGCACGCCGACGGGCCAGAGCCGGTGTAGGGGACGCCGAGCAGCTCCAGCAGCTCCTGGACCGTCCCGTCCTCGCCCTCGCGCCCGTGCAGCGCGATGAACGCCAGGTCGGGTCGCAGCTCCTGCAGCCGGCCGACGAGGTTCGTCCCGACGTCGATGGCGGTCACCTCGTGGCCCAGGCGCCGCAGCGCGTCCTCGACCCGCTGGCCCGAGCGCAGCGACACGTGGCGCTCCAGCGAGCGCCCGCCCTTCAGCACCGCGATGCGGCTCATCGCGACCCGCGCGCGCGGTTGTCGCCGGCGCGCCGCGGCAGCGGGACGACGTCGGCCAGCGCGCCCTCCGAGCCGGCGGCCGGGGCGGGCGGGGCCTGCGCGGCGCCGCCGGCCGACCCGGTGAGCGTGCCGTACAGCTCGACCTGCTCGCGCACGACCTTGCCGATGCGCCGCACGCCCTCGCGGATGTCCTCCTCGGTGACGCCGGAGAAGTTCAGGCGCATCGACGAGCCGCCGCGGCCGTCGAGGTAGGCGGCCCGCCCGGGGACGAACGCGACGTCGTCCTCCAGCGCGCGCGCCAGCAGGTCGGTCGTGTCGATGTAGTCGGGCAGCGTCGCCCACAGGAACAGGCCGCCCTCGGGGCGCGTCCACGCCGCCTCGGGGCCGAAGAACTCGGCGAGCGCGTCGAGCATCACGTCGCGCCGGCGGCGGTAGACCTCCTTGAAGCAGGTGAGCTGCTCGGCCCACAGCCCGGAGCGGAAGTAGGTCGCCACGAACAGCTGCGACAGCGACGACGAGCACAGGTCCGCCGCCTGCTTGCCGATGTTCAGCTTCTGGTAGACGGGCCCGGGCGCCACGGCCCAGCCGACGCGGATGCCGGCCGACAGGATCTTCGAGAACGTCCCCAGGTAGATGACGAACTCGCCGCCGTCGAGGGAGTACAGCGTCGGCAGCGGATCGCCCTCGTAGCGCAGCAGCCCGTACGGGTTGTCCTCGAGCACGAGCAGCTCGCGCTCGCGCGCGACCTCGACGAGCCGCTTGCGCCGCGGCAGCGACATCGTCACGCCGCCCGGGTTGTGGAACGTCGGGATCGTGTAGATGAACTTCGGGCGGCGCCCCTCGCGCTCCAGGCGGTCGAGCGTCTCCTCGAGCTCGTCGACGCGCATCCCGTCCGCGTCCATCGCGATCTGCACGACGTCGGCCTCGAACGAGCCGAAGCACGGCACCGCGCCCGGGTAGGTCGGCGCCTCGGCGATGATCACGTCGCCGGGGTCGACGAGCGTGCGGCACACGAGGTCGATGACCTGCTGGCCGCCGGTGGTGACGAGGATGTCGTCGGCCTCGACGTTCGTCATCCCCTCGGCGGCCATGACGTGCGCGATCGCCTCGCGCACGTCGTCGAGGCCCTCGGTCGGCCCGTACTGCAGCGCGCGGGCCGAGGCCTCGGCCGCGACCTGCGCGGTGATCTTGGCCAGCACCTCGGCCGGGAAGACGCTCATGTCGGGCAGGCCGCCGGCGAGCGAGATGACCTGGGGCTGCGCGGTGAGCGCCATCAGGTCGCGCATCGCGGAGCTGCGCGTGCTCGTCGCCCGGGCGGAGAAGAGCGCCGCGTAGCGCTCGAGATCGCGGGCCGAGCGGGAGCCTGTCGGTGGACGAGAAGACATGCGGGGGTTCCGCCGGGTAGCTTGACGGTACCGCACCGATGCGTCTCTTCCTCGACATCTGCACCGGCGCCGGAGTCTCTGCTTCGTCCGGCATCCGCCCGTTCCTGCCCGCGCTGGCGACCGGAGCGCTCGCCAGCGCCGACGTCGGCGTCGACTTCGACGGCACCGACTTCGCCTTCCTGGAGGGCTTCTGGTTCCTGCTCGCCGTCCTGCTCGCGCTCATCGTCGTCGTCGCGCTCCAGCGCGCCCGCGGCGCCGAGGCGGTGGAGAGCGGGCCGATCGGCGCCGCGATCGCCGGCCTGGCGATCGGGATCGGCGCCGTCCTGTTCGCCGGCACCCTCGCCGACCACGGCTACGCCTGGTGGCCGGGGCTGATCGGCGGCGCGGCCTGCGCCGCGCTCGGCCAGGCGGCCGCGCGCGGGCTGTTCGATCGCGTGCGCGCGCGGGTCGAGCCGGCCGTGCGCGAGGCCCTCGTCGTCTACGCGGACGGGGCCGCGCTCGTCGGCGCCGTGCTGTCCATCCTCGTGCCGCCGCTGGCGATCGTCCTCATCGCGTTCCTGGTCTGGCTGCTGGTCGGCGGCCGCCGGCGCGCCGGCGAGAAGTACGCCGGGCTGCGCATCCTGAGGTAGCGGAGCGGGCACCGTGAAGCTCGTCCTCGCGGTGATCGACGGGTGCAAGCCCTCGATGCTGGAGCGGGCGGTCACGACCGGTCGCGCGCCGGCGCTGAAGGCGATCCTCGAGCGGGGCGCCTACGTCGACGACTCGGTCGCGGCGTTCCCGTCGGTGACGCCGGTGTGCGCCGCGACGATCGCGACCGGGGTCGGCCCCGACGGCCACCACATCCCGTCGATGAACTGGTACTCGCGGGCCGAGCGGCGCTACGTCGAGTACGGCTCGTCGTTCAGCGCGTCGCGCCGGTTCGGGATCACCCGCCAGCTCACCGACACCGTCTACAACATGAACGGCCACCACCTGTCGCCCGACGTGCGCACGGTGTTCGAGGCCCTCGACGACGCCGGCGTCCGCACCGCCGGCACGACGTACCTGATGTACCGCGGCCGCCACCGCCACGAGGTGGCGCGCGACAACATCCTCTCGCGCGCCGCCGGGACGCTGTTCCGCCATCCGGTGCTGGGCCCGCGGGAGCTGTTCTACGCCGACATCTTCTCCAGCCGCCGCACCCCGTGCCGCTCGCAGCTGGGCATGCCGGGCGTCCGCGACAAGCACACCGGCTGCGTGGCCGAGTTCCTCGTGCGCGAGGACCTCTTCGACTTCCTGCTGCTGTCGCTGCCCGACAACGACACGTGGTCGCACAAGCACGGCCCGCACGCGCAGGTCGAGTCGATCGCGGAGGCCGACCGCCAGATGGTGCGGATGATGGACGCCGCTGGCGGCATCGACGCGTTCCTCGACGAGCACGCGGTGATCGTGGCCGCCGACCACTCCCATGCCGGCGTCGAGCGGGTCATCCACATGGCCGAGGCGTTCGAGGACTACGCGATCCTGCGCCCGCTGGGCGACAACGCGGCCGAGGCCGAGATCGCGGTGTGCCCCGCGCAGCGGTCGGCGATGGTCTACGCGCTCGTCGAGGAGGGCCGCGGCGCGCTGCTGCCCCGGCTCGTGCGCACGGCGCGCGCCACGCCCGGCGTCGACCTGACGATGTGGCGCACGTCCAGCGGCGAGGGCGCGATCGCCGCCGGCGACGCCGAGCTGCGCTTCGCGCCCGGCAGCGACGTCGTCGACCGCCGCGGCGAGCGCTGGTCGCTGGAGGGCGACCTCGACGTGCTGGGCGCGCGCATCGAGGACGGGCGGCTGCTGACGCCCGCCTACCCGGACGCGCTCGGCCGGGTGTGGTCGGCGCTGACGACCCCCACCGCCGGGGACGTGCTGCTGAGCGCGGCGCCCGGCTACGAGTTCGCCGACTGGGGCGGGGTGGCGCACGTCGGCGGCGGCAGCCACGGGTCGCTGCACGCCTCCGACTCGCTGGGCGTGCTCGCCTGGTGCGGCACCGGGCCGGACTCGCGCGACGCGCGCGACGAGTGGTCGCTGCGCGACATCGCGCCGATGGTCACCGGTCACTTCGGGCTCGGGTAGGCCGATCGGCGGCCGGTACCGTGGCGGCGATGCCCACCGGACGGACGTGGCTGGTCGCGGCGCTGCTCGCTTTGGTCCTCGCCGCGCCCGCCGGCGCCGCCGCGACGGGCTCCACGCCCGGATCGACCACGTCGACGACCGGCGTCCCGACGCTCACGACGCAGACCGACCCGAACGCGCTCGTCCGGCCGGAGTCGCTGACCGAGCGGCCCGAGGGCCGCCTGCTCACCGGGAAGGAGGCGCGCGAGATCGCCGAGGCCGTGCCGAAGGTCGTGGCCGAGCGCGAGAAGTTCCCGGGCTCGACGGTCGACGTGTTCCTCAAGGGCCAGACGCGCTGGCAGGTGTCGTTCTACGCCACGGTCGACGGCAGGCGCAAGGAGATCGCCCAGGTCCTGATCCAGGACGCGACCGGCGAGGTCTCCGAGGCGTGGACCGGCCCGCAGGTCGCGTGGACGATGGCGCGCGGCTACCCCGGGGCGTTCGGCCGCAAGGCGGCGGCCGCCTACGTGTGGATCCCGCTGCTCGTCCTCTTCGTGCTCCCGTTCGTCGACTGGCGCCGGCCGCTGCGCATGCGCCACCTCGACCTGCTGATGCTGTGCTCGCTCTCGGTCTCGCTGGCGTTCTTCAGCCACGGGAACCTCGCCGGGTCGGTCCCGACGACGTACCCGCCGCTGCTGTATCTGCTCGGCCGGCTGCTGTGGATCGGCTACCGGCGCGGCGTGCCCGCGCCGGCGCGCCACCTCCTCGGCGGCGCCCGCGCGCCGTACTGGCTGGCGATCGCCACGATCTTCCTCGTCGGCTTCCGGATCGGGCTCAACGTCCTGGACTCGAACGTCATCGACGTCGGCTACTCGGGCGTCATCGGCGCCGACAGGCTCACCCACGGAGACGCTCTCTACGGCGACTTCCCGCGCGACAACGAGCACGGCGACACCTACGGGCCCGTCAACTACCTCGTCTACGTCCCGTTCGAGCTGATCTGGCCGTGGAGCGGCGGGTGGGACGACCTGCCGGCGGCGCACGGCGCCGCGGTCGTGTTCGACCTGCTGTGCCTGCTCGGCCTGTTCCTGCTCGGCCGCCGGCTGCGCGACACGACGCTGGGCATCGTGCTCGCGTACGCGTGGGCGGCCTTCCCGTTCACGCTGTTCAGCCTCTGCACGAACTCCAACGACGCGCTCGTCGCAGCGTTCCTGATCTGGGCGCTCTACGTCTCCGCGCACCCGGCCCGGCGCGGGGTGCTCGCCGCGCTCGCGGGGCTCACGAAGTTCGCGCCGCTGTCGCTCGTCCCGCTGCTGGCGCTGCACGGCACCCAGGGCCGGCCGCTGGGCGAGCGCGTCCGCGGCGTGGCCCGGTTCGCGCTCGGCTTCGCGATCACGGCGGCGATCGCGATGCTGCCGGTGTGGCTGCAGGGCGACCTCGGGCTGGTGTGGGACCGCACGCTCGGCTTCCAGCTCGACCGCGACGCGCCGTTCTCGGCCTGGGGCCGCTACGACGGGCTGGACGGCGTGCAGGTCGCCGTGCAGGCGGCCGCGGTCGTGTTCGCGGTCGCCGCCGCGTTCCTGCCGCGCCGCCGCGACGTCATCGGACTGGCCGCGGTCGCCGGCTCCATCCTGCTCCTGCTGCAGCTCGGCACGACGTACTGGTTCTACCTCTACGTCGTGTGGGTGCTGCCGTTCGCGTTCGTCGCCCTGCTCGGCCGCGACGGCGAGGCGCCGCCGACGCCCGAGCCCCGCGCGCAGGCGCTACCCGGGGACGAGGAGCTGCTCGATCGCGTCGGCGCGCAGCGGGTGTGAGCAGCGGATCAGGACGCCCATCAGCCACGGGTCGTCCTCGGACGTGTCGAAGCGGACCGGCATCTGTGTGCGCATGGCCTCGATCGCCTGCTCCTTGCGCACGCCGATGACGCCGCCCCGCGGGCCGGTCATCCCGACGTCGGTGATGTAGGCGGTGCCGCCGGGCAGCACGCGCGCGTCGGCGGTCGGCACGTGCGTGTGCGTGCCGACGACCGCGGTGACGCGCCCGTCGAGGTGCCAGCCGAGCCCGACCTTCTCGCTGGTCGCCTCGGCGTGCACGTCGACGAGGATGTGATCGGCCTTGCCGCGCAGCTCGGCGACCATCGCGTCGGCCACCGGGAACATCGCCTGGCCGGCCTGCAGGAACACGTTGCCCGACAGGTTGATGACGCCGAGACGCACCCCGTCGCGCTCGACGACCGTCGCGCCGCGCCCCGGGTGGGAGCGCAGGTAGTTGGCCGGGCGCAGGATCCGCGGCTCGCGGTCGAGGTAGGGGAGGATCTCGCGCCGGTGGTAGGCGTGGTTGCCGAGCGTGATCACGTCGACGCCCGCGGCGAAGAGCTCGTCGGCGATCTTCGGCGTGATGCCCAGCCCGCCGGCCGCGTTCTCGCCGTTGACGACGACGAACGTCGGGTCGTGGCGCTCGCGCAGCTCGGGCAGCAGGCGCAGCAGCGTCCGGCGCCCGAGGCCGCCGACGACGTCGCCCACGAAGAGGATGCGGACCTCGGTCATCGGCGCGGATCATCGCGTAGACGCCGACGCGAGGCCGCACCGGCGCGATGTAGCCTGCCCGGCGTGACCACCGAGGCGCGCGGCGTGACCAAGCGATTCGGCGAGCGGGTGGCGTTGCGCGACGTGTCGTTCTCGGTGGCCGAGGGCGAGCTGCTCGCGGTGATCGGCCCCAACGGCGCCGGCAAGACGACGCTGCTGTCGATCCTCGCCGGCATCCTGCGCCCCGACGCCGGCGAGCTGAGCCGTCCGCCGGGCGAGATCGGCTGGGTGCCCCAGCAGCCGGCCGTCTACTCGAAGCTGACCGTGCGCGAGAACCTGAAGCTGTTCGCGCGGCTGGAGAAGGTCGCCGACCCCGACGCGGTCGTCGCGCGCATGCTCGAGCAGACCGGCCTGACCGACCGCGCCGACGACGAGCTCGGCACGCTGTCGGGCGGCAACCGCCAGCGCGTGAACATCGCCGTCGGCCTGCTCGCCGACCCGCCGGTGCTGCTGCTCGACGAGCCGTCCTCCTCGCTCGACCCGCGTCAGCGCGAGCGGCTGTGGGAGTTCGTCGACGCGCTCGCGCGCGAGCACCGCACCTCGGTGATCTTCACCACCCACAACGTCGCCGAGGCCGAGCGCTGGGCCGACCGCGTGCTCGTGCTCGCCGACGGCGAGGTGCTGTTCACCGGCACGCCGCAGGCGCTGCACGGCGACGCCGACGCGTCCGGCGTCGACTTCGAGACGGCGTTCGTGGCGTTCCTGCGCGCGCAGGGCCACTAGGAGCCGCGGTGCGCTGGCTGCTGGTCAAGGACCTCCAGATCCTCCGCCGCTCGAAGCTGCTGGTCGGCCTGCTCGTCGTGTACCCGATCGCGATCGCGCTGCTGATCGGCATCGCGCTGTCGCGCGGGCCCGACAAGCCGAAGGTCGCCTTCCTCAACCAGGTGCCGATCGGGCAGACGACGACGAACATCGGCGGGCGCGACGTCGACTTCGCCGCCTACGCCGACCAGTTCTTCGACGCGATCGATCCGCTGCGGGTGAAGACGCGCGCGGAGGCCGTCGAGGCGGTGGAGTCGGGCGACGCGCTGGCCGGGCTGATCATCCCCGCCGACACGGTCGAGCGCCTGAACGGCGGGCTCGGGCAGGCCGAGGTCGAGGTGCTCTACAACGGCGACGCGCTGAAGCAGTCGTTCGTCGAGGCGACGATCGAGGCCGAGCTGGCGCGCGCGAACGCGACGCTGTCGCGCACGATCGGCGAGGTCGCCGTCGAGGACCTGCGGATCCTCACCGAGGGCGGCGAGATCACGACGCCGCTGGGCCGCCAGTCGCTGCTGGGGCTCGAGCGCTCGCGCGACGTGCTGGACGATGCGCTCGCGCGCCTGCCCGCCGGCGCGCCCGAGCGGGAGGGCCTCGAGCAGGTCCTGCGGTTCGCCGAGCAGGCGTTGATCGGGCTCGAGTTCGCGACGCCGGCCCTGCGCGCGGTCAGCGAGCCGATCCGGGTCCGCGCGACCGTCCTCAGCGGCAGCCGCACGCCGCTGGACGCATTCGCGGTCGCGCTGGCGGTCGCGGTGTCGCTGCTGTTCATCGCCGTGCTGCTGGCCAGCGGCGTGCTCGCGCTCGAGCGCGAGGAGCAGGCCTTCGGGCGCCTGGTGCGCGGCCTCGTGTCGCGCTCGGCGCTGCTGGCCGAGAAGGTGATCCTGGCCGCCGCGTGCTCGGGCCTGGCCGCGCTGGCGATGCTGTGCGGGATCGGCGCCTTCACCGGCGTCGACTGGAGCCGCTTCCCGCTGTGGCTGGTCGCGCTCGCGGCCGCCGCGCTGGGCTGCAGCGCGCTGGGCGTGGCGATCGGCGCGGTCGCGCGCGAGGTGCGCGCCGCCTCGCTGCTGGGCCTGCTGATCGCGCTGCCGCTGGCGTTCCTGGCGCTCGTCCCCAGCGGCGCGGTGGCCGGCGGCGTCTACGACGCGATCTCGGTCGTCAACGCGATCTTCCCGTTCAAGCCGACCCTGCAGGCGCTCGACGCCGCCGTGAACGACGCCGACCCGGGCGTGTGGGGCCCGGCCGCCCACCTGCTCGCCCTCGCCGTCGCATACGGCATCCTGGCCCGCGTCGCCCTGAGACGATTCTGACCATGCGGCTGCCCGAGCGCCTCGACGGTGAGCTGGTCGCGATCCGCGCGTTCGACCTCGGAGACGTGGACGAGCTCGTCGAGCTGCGCGTGCGCAACCGCGCGTTCAACACGCCCTACGAGCCGCGCCGCTCCGACGGCTTCTTCACCCCGGCCGGGCAGCGGGCCGAGATCGTCCGCGATCGCGAGGAGTGGCGCGCCGACCGCATGTACGCGTTCGCGATCGTCGAGCGCTCCACCGAGCGGATCCGCGGCCGCGTGGGCCTCGCCAACATCGTGCGCGGCGCCTGGGACAACGCGACGCTCGGCTACTTCGTCGACGAGGCCGTCAACGGGCGCGGCTACGCGACGGAGGCGGTCCGGCTCGCGCTGCGCTTCGCGTTCGGGCCCGCGCGCCTGCACCGGGTGCAGGCGGCGGTGATGCCCCACAACGTCCGCTCGGCGCGAGTGCTGGCCAAGAACGGCTTCCGCAAGGAGGGGTTCGCGCCCCGCTACCTGCGGCTCGCCGGCGGCTGGCGCGACCACGACCTCTACGCGATCACGGTGGAGGAGACCGACTTCGGGGCTTAGAACCCGCGGGTGGCGTCAGGACGAGCGTTGGATCCGTCGGTGTCGTCCCGGGATCGGTGCGGACCTCCTAGCCTTCGGGCTCACATGGTCTTCCCGCAGACACGTCTGCGCCGCCTGCGCCGGACCCCCGAGCTGCGATCGCTGGTCCGGGAGACCGACGTCCTGCCGCGCAACCTCGTCCTGCCGCTGTTCGTGGAGGCGGAGCTGGACGGCTCCCGGCCGATCGACGCGATGCCCGGCGTCAGCCGTCACTCGGTGGACGCCGCGGTCGCCGAGGCCGGCGAGGCGGCCGCGCTCGGCCTCGGCGGCGTGATCCTCTTCGGCATCCCGTCGGCCAAGGACGAGCAGGGCAGCGAGGCGTGGGACGACGCCGGCGCCGTGCAGCTCGCGGCGCGCGCGATCAAGGCGGCCCATCCCGGCGTCGTCGTCATCACCGACGTGTGCCTGTGCGAGTACACGAGCCACGGCCACTGCGGCGTCCTGCGCGACGACGGGTCCGTCGACAACGACGCGTCGCTGGAGCTGCTCGCCCGCACCGCGGTGTCCCACGCGCGGGCCGGGGCGGACGTCGTCGCGCCCAGCGACATGATGGACGGGCGCGTCGGCGCGATCCGCCGCGAGCTCGACGGCGAGGGCTTCGCCGACGTGCCGATCATGGCCTACAGCGCCAAGCACGCCTCGGCCTTCTACAGCCCGTTCCGCGACGCCGCCGACTCGACGCCCGCGTTCGGCGACCGCCGCGGCTACCAGATGGATCCGGCCAACGGCGACGAGGCGCTGCGCGAGGTGGAGCTCGACGTCGCCGAGGGCGCCGACATCGTGATGGTGAAGCCGGCGCTGACCGCGCTGGACCTGATCTGGCGTGTCAAGCAGCAGACGAGGCTGCCGGTCGCGGCGTACCAGGTGAGCGGCGAGTACGCCATGATCAAGACCTCGTCCATGGACGATCGGGCGCTCGCGCTGGAGACCCTCACCGCGATCCGCCGCGCCGGCGCCGACATCGTCATCACCTACTTCGCGAAGGACGCCGCTCGATGGCTGGCAATCTGAAGATCCGCTCGCGCAAGGACGGCGCGGCCGTGCCGCTCTCCGAGCAGGACAAGCGGCTGCTCAACGCCATGCAGGGACGCTTCCCGCTCGCCCGGCGCCCGTACGCGGCCGTGGCCCAGGAGGTGGGGATGACCGAGGCCGAGGCGATCGCGCGCGTCGAGGAGCTCGTCGCGCAGCGCATCATCCGCCAGGTCACGCCGATCTACGACACGCGCGCGTTCGGCTACGGGTCGATGCTCGTCGCCGCCAAGGTCGACCCCGAGCACCCGTGGCGGGCGGCCAGGATCGTGAACGCCCACCCGGGCGTGTCGCACAACTACCTGCGCAACCACGAGTTCAACATGTGGTTCACGATCGCGGTCGAGGAGGACTCCAGGCTCGGCCTGCAGGGCACGCTCGACGTCCTCCAGGAGCTGACCGGCGCGGAGTCGATCCGCCAGCTCCCGACGCTGAAGCTCTTCAAGATCCGCATGGACCTGGAGATGTCGGCCGGCACCGACGCGCTGGCGTCGGCCGGCGAGGCGGTCGACCCGGCGCCCGCCGAGAAGGTGCCGTTCGACGAGCTCGACAAGGCCGTCGTGCGCGCCACCCAGGGCGACCTGCCGATCGTCGCCGAGCCGTACGCGGCCGCCGCGCACGCCCTCGGGATGAGCCAGGACACGCTGCTCGAGCACCTCGAGGGGATGCGCGAGCGCGGCCTGCTGCGCCGGGTCGCCGCGATCCTCTTCCACCGCCGTGCCGGGTTCAGCGCCAACGGCATGGGCGTGTGGAAGGTGCCCGAGGACCGCGTCGCCGAGGTCGGCCCGCGCATGGCGGCCTTCCGCGGGATCTCGCACTGCTACCAGCGCCCGACCTACCCGGACTGGCCGTACGCGCTGTTCACGATGGCCCACGGCCGCTCCAAGGAGGAGTGCGACGCGATCCTCGACGCGATCGAGCGCGACGTCGACGCCATCGAGGACCGCGCGGTGCTGTACTCCTCGACCGAGTTCAAGAAGGTGCGCCTCCTCTACTTCACCGACGACTTCAAGCGGTGGGAGCGGGAGCACGCCGGCGTCTGATGGCGGTGCCGTCCTCCCTGCGCGACGCTCGCTCCGCCGAGCTCTACGCCCGGGCCGTCCGCGTCCTCCCGGGCGGCGTGAACTCCCCGGTGCGCGCGATGCGCGCCATCGGCCGCGACCCGCTGTTCGCCGTCCGCGGCGAGGGCCCGGAGCTGGTCGACGCCGACGGCAACCGCTACGTCGACTGGGTGATGTCGTGGGGCCCGCTCATCCACGGCCACGCCCACCCGGAGGTCGTCGCCGCGGTGAAGGCGGCCGCCGAGAGCGGCACGAGCTTCGGCGCGCCGACGGCCGGCGAGGTGGAGCTGGCCGAGGAGGTCGCGCGCCGGATGCCCGTCGTCGAGATGCTGCGCATGACGTCGTCGGGCACCGAGGCGGCGATGAGCGCGATCCGCCTGGCCCGCGCGGCGACCGGCCGCGAGCCGATCCTGAAGTTCGCCGGCGCCTACCACGGCCATTCCGACGGGCTGCTGGCCGAGGGCGGGTCGGGGCTCGCCACCCAGGCGCTGCCCGCCAGCCCGGGGGTGCCGCGCGCGGCCGCGGCCGCCACCGTGATCGTGCCCTGGAACGACCCCGACGCGGTGCGCGCCGCCTGCGAGGCGCACCGGTTCGCGGCGATCGTCGCCGAGCCGATCCCCGCGAACATGGGGCTCGTGCCGCCGGCCGACGGCTTCCTGGACCTGCTGCGCGAGGAGGCGACCGCCAACGGCGCGCTGCTGATCTTCGACGAGGTCATCAGCGGCTTCCGGGTCGCGCCCGGCGGGGCCACCGAGGCCCGCGGCGTGACGCCCGACCTCGTGGTGCTCGGCAAGGTCATCGGCGGCGGGCTGCCGGCCGCCGCCTACGGCGGGCCGCGCGCCCTCATGGAGCGCATCGCGCCGGCCGGCGACGTGTACCAGGCGGGCACGCTGTCGGGGAACCCGCTGGCCGTCGCGGCGGGCCTGACCACGCTGCGCCTGCTCGACGACGGCGCCTACCGCCGGCTCGCCGCGACGACGGACCGGCTCGCCGCCGGGCTGCGCGAGGCCGCCGGCGACCGGCCGGTGCAGGTGCAGTCCACCTGCGGGCTGGTGACCACGTTCTTCTCCGCGGAGCCGGTGGCCGACTACGCCGGCGCCCAGGCCTGCGACCTCGAGGCGTTCGGACGCTGGTGCCGGGCGCTGCTGGCCCGGGGCGTCTACCCGCCGCCGTCGCAGTTCGAGGCCTGGTTCCCGTCGCTGGCCCACGACGACGAGCACGTCGATCGCACCGTCGCGGCCGCTGCCGCCGCGTTCGCCGAGGTGTGGAGTTGAATCCCTCGCCCTGGAGGCTCGGGCTCCAAGCGAGAGCTCGCCTCGGGCTCCTTCTCGCGGAGGCGTCGACATGAGCAGGCGCTTGGCAGCTGCGCTGCGCGAAGAGGGCGGGCTGCTGGCCGCCGCGCTTCGCCCCGATCCGGCGCCCGAGGACGCCGAGCCGGCGACGATCGCCGCGTCCGGACCGCGCAGCGAGGGGCGCCGCGACGAGGTGGCGCTGCTCGTCGAGGCGATCCACGAGGGCTACCTCCTGCACTACGGCGAGAGCCGGACGGTCGGCCAGGACGACCCCGACCTCGCGCTCCTGGGCGGCGACCGCCTCTATGCTCTCGGCCTCGACCGCCTGGCTCGCCTCGGCGACCTGGAGTCGGTCGCCGCCCTCGCCGAGGTCATCGCGCGGTGCGCCCAGGCGCACGCCGCCGGGGACCCCGACGGCGCCCAGGACGCCTGGAGGACCGGGGCCAACACCGTCGGATGGGGGATGTCGCACGCGGCCTGACGCCGCCAAACCACCCCGAAGAAGTACGATCCGGAATCGCCGTGGCCAAGGACCGCAGACAAACCAAGAGCAAGTACACCGCCGACCGCAACATCCCCGGCGCGTTCGAGGGCGAGACCGTCACCCGCCGTCGGTTCATGACGACGACGACCCACGCGGCGGGCGCCATCGCGGCCTCCGCGTTCGCGCTGCCGGCCCTCGGCTTCGCGCTCGGCCCCGTGTTCGAGAAGGTCGAGCGTCGCTGGGAGGCCGTCGGCCCCACCTCCGACTTCGGCCCTGACACGTACGTGCCGAAGGTCTTCACCGAGACCTACGGGATCGGCGACGTCGGCAAGACGACCGTGTACGTCCGCCAGCACAACGAGGAGATCGACGGTCCGCAGAAGGACGAGTACGACGCGTACATCGCGATCTCGACCAAGTGCATGCACCTCGGCTGCCCGGTCCGCTTCGTGCCGGCGTCCGAGCGCTTCATCTGCCCGTGCCACGGCGGCGTCTACGACTTCCAGGGCAAGCGCACCGGCGGGCCGCCGGTCCGTCCGCTCGACCGGTTCTACACGCGCGTGCGCGACGGCCAGGTCGAGATCGGCCCGCGCTTCTCGGTCAACTCCGAGCTGCGCCGCTTCTCCCCGCGCTATCCGGGCGAGCCGCTCGACGGCATCGGCCAGTACCTCTACCCGTCGCGGCCCACGGCCCGCAAGCTCTGATCGCCATGAAGTTGAAGCTCCCCGCACCGCCGCTTCCGCCCTCCTTCAAGCCGCAGCCCCGCCGGCCCGGCGAGAAGGAGCTGGGCCCGGCCGGCACGGCCAAGGAAGCGGGCATCTCCGCCGTCGACTGGCTCGACGAGCGCACGTCGCTGTCGGGCGCCGCGCGCTGGATGATGTTCCGCAAGGTCCCCAAGGGGACCAACTGGTTCTACACGCTGGGCTCGGCGACGATGTTCGCCTTCCTCAGCCAGGCGGTCACCGGCGTCTTCCTGGCGATGTACTACCGCCCGTCCGCCGCCGAGGCGTACGAGTCGGTGCGCTACATCACCAACGAGGCGTTCCTCGGCGAGTTCGTCCGGGGCATGCACAAGTGGGGATCGACCGTCATGGTGATCCTCGTCTTCCTGCACATGGGCAGGACCTACTTCTTCGGCGCCTACAAGTACCCGCGCGAGCTGAACTGGGTCGTCGGCGCCGTGCTGCTCGTGCTGACGATGCTGATGTCGTTCACCGGCTACCTGCTGCCGTTCGACCAGAAGTCCTACTGGGCGACGATCGTCGGCGTGAACATCAACGGCACCGGCCCGCTGGTCGGCCCGTACCTGAACGACTTCCTCCTCGCCGGCCCCGACTTCGGCGCCACCACGCTGTCGCGCTTCTACGCGATCCACATGATGCTCGTCCCCGGCCTCATCGCCGCGCTCATCGGCGCCCACCTGTACCTGGTGGCGAAGCTGGGCACGACGGCGCCGCCGTGGCTCAAGGCTGAGAAGGACCCCGAGCTGCGCAAGGAGTCCGCGTGAATCGCCAGCAGAAGGAGGAGTACCTCCGCGAATACGCCATCCTGAAGGCCCAGGGGAAGCCGTTCTTCCCCTACGCGGTCGCCAAGGACTCGATCATGGCCGTGATCGTGATGGGCGTCATCATCACGATGTCGATCGTCCTCGGCGCCGAGCTCGGCCCGAAGGCGGACCCGACGACCACGACCTACGTCCCGCGTCCGGAGTGGTACTTCTACTTCCTCTTCGAGCTGCTGCGGATCATCAAGCCGGACTACCTGGTCCCGCTGGCGACGCTCGGCATCCCGACGATCTGCCTGATCCTGCTGTTCCTGCTGCCGTTCTTCGACCGCGGCCCGGAGCGGCGGCCGGAGAAGCGCCCGCTGGCGACGACGTTCGGCATCTTCGTGATCGCCGCGATGGCGTACCTCACCTACCTGGGCGCCAGCGCGGGCTCGCCGACGGAGATCGAGCTCGAGACGCCGAAGGCGGTGCAGCAGCAGGGCGGCGAGGTGCTCGCCCAGTTCGAGGCCGGCCGCGCGGTCGCCGCGCAGTCGGGCTGCCTGGCCTGCCACAAGTTCGGCGAGAACGGCAACGACGGCCCGGGCCCCGAGCTGACCGACATCGGCCAGCGCATGTACCCGCAGTCGATCCGGCGCACGCTGATCAACCCGACGCCGCCGATGCCCTCCTTCAGGGACCTGCCCGAGGACAAGTTCAACGACCTCGTGGTCTTCCTGTCCAACCTCAAGTAGGCGGACCATGAGCACCGGGACCCTGCCCGACGGGCAGGTGCGGGCGATGTTCGACCGCATCGCCGGCGTGTACGACGCGATGAACTCCGTCATGACGGCGGGGCTGCACCATCGCTGGCGCCGGCGGGCGATCGACCTCGCCGCCGTCGGTCCCGGCTCGAAGGTCCTGGACGTCGCCACCGGCACCGGCGACCTGGCGATCGAGGCGGCGTCGCGCGGCGCCGAGGTGATCGGCAGCGACTTCTCGGAGGGCATGCTCGAGCGGGCGCGCGCGAAGGCGCCGCAGATCCGCTTCGAGCAGGCCGACGCGCTCGCGCTGCCCTACCCCGACGACGCGTTCGACGCGGCGACGGTCGGGTTCGGGGCGCGCAACTTCTCCGACCTCGGGCGCGGCCTGGCGGAGATGGCGCGGGTCGTGCGGCCCGGCGGTCGCGTCGTCGTCCTGGAGATCACGACGCCGACCCGCCCGCCGCTCTCGACGTTCTTCTCGCTGTGGTTCGACCGCATCGTGCCGCTCGTCGGCCGGCTGGCCGGCGACCCCGACGCGTACTCGTACCTGCCGAACTCGGTCAAGCGCTTCCCGGGACCGCGCGACCTGGCGGCCGAGATGGAGCGCGCCGGCATGAGCGAGTTGCGCTGGATCCTCACCGGCGGCGGGATCATCGCGCTGCACGTCGGCACCGTGGTCGAGGCCGGTCCCGGGGACGGCTGATGGCCGCGGAGGTCGACGCCCTGGTCGACACGCGCGGCGAGGCGCTGCGCGAGCGCCTGGCCCGCGTCGAGACCCGCCTGCGCGAGATCGCCGCGGAGGCGGCGCCCCCGCTGGACCGCCTGGCCGGCGAGACGATCGCCGCGGGCGGCAAGCGCCTGCGCCCGCTGCTCGTGCTGCTGGCCGCGACGGACCCGCCGGCCGACGACGCCGGCCTGATCCGCGCCGCGGTGGCGGTCGAGCTCGTGCACTCGGCGACGCTCGTCCACGACGACGTGCTCGACGCGGCGGCGCTGCGGCGCGGCCGCCCGACCGTGTGGGCGACCGCCGGGCGCGACGGCGCGATCGCCGCCGGCGACTACCTGTTCGCGCGCGCGTTCGGGGAGCTGGCCGCCAACGGCCGCGTCGACGAGGTCGCGGTGCTGTCGGACGCAAGCTCGGCGCTGGCCCACGGCGAGCTGCTGCAGCGCGAGGACGCCTTCGACGCCGGCGTGGCGATCGAGCGCTACCTGTGGCGCTGCGAGCTGAAGACCGCGCGCCTGTTCGAGGCCGCCTGCCGGCTGGGCGCGCTGGAATCCGGCGGCCCCGCCGAGGAGCTGGGCCTGTTCGGCCGGCGCATCGGCCTGGCCTTCCAGCTGCTCGACGACGTGCTCGACGTGGCCGGGCCGGTCGAGCGCACCGGCAAGCCGCGCGGCACCGACCTGCTCGACGGCACCGTCACGCTGCCGTTCATCTTCGCGCGCGAGCGCGACCCGTCGCTGCGCGACGCGCGGCCGGCGACGCCCGAGGAGGCCGAGGCGGTCTGCGACCGGATCGCCGCGACCGGCGCGCTCGACGCGGCACGCGAGCGGGCGCTCGAGATCGTCGCCGACGCGAAGGCGGGCCTGCCGTGGCCGGACCCGGCGCTCGAGCTGGTCGCCGACGGCGTCGTGGCGCGCTACGCGTGACGCTCGCCCAGGGGGCTCGGTTCCTTGCCGGGTGTTCGCCCAGGGGGCGAAACCCGCGATGGCACGGGTCCTGGTGCGCCTAGAAGTCCTCGGGGAGGATCAGGCCGGCCTGCAGCGCCTCGGCGAAGCGCTCCACCTGCTCCTCCATGTTCGCCCGGATGAGCGTCTTGAGGTCGCGCACCAGCGACTCGGTCCCGCGGTCCAGCTCCTCGTCGAAGGCCTCGACGACCTCCTGCTCGAACACGCCCGTGCCGACCCACTCGCAGTTCGGGCAGCGGAGGGTCACCTGCCAGTGCGAGGCGCCCGCCTCCTCCCAGTCGACCGGGTAGACGAGGTCGCTCGAGCACGTGCCGCACACGTGCAGCTCGGTCGTCGTCTGGGTCGTGGGGCCCGGGTACGCGTCGCCGCTCTGCTCGAAGTAGACGACCTCGATCGTCTTGCCGCTCGGCAGGACGACGCGCCGGACGAACTGGTGGCGGTGGTCGGGCTGGGCGCTCATCGACACGTCCCCTTCATGCCCACATACATCGGCGTTCGGGAAACGGCACTTGAGCCCGATCTCGCGACCGTCTCGCACGGAGCCCCCGGAGCGGTACCCTGGACGTCATGTTCAACCAGATCGGGCCGCTGGAGATCGCGATCGTCCTCGTGATCGTCCTGCTGATCTTCGGTCCCAAGCGCCTGCCCGGCCTCGGCAAGTCCCTGGGCACCGGCATGCGCGAGTTCAAGGATTCGATCACCGGCAAGGACTCGGCCGACAGCGACGCGCCCGCCGAGCGCGCCACGCTGGCGCGGGCCGAGGAGCCGGCGCGCAGCAGCGAGACGGCCGCGCCGACGGCCGACCAGCGCAGCTGAGCGGAGGACCATGGCCGCGACGGCTCTGCGCCGACCGGTCGGCCATGATGACCGGCTGAGCCTCGTCGAGCATCTCGACGAGCTTCGTGCGCGCCTGATCGTCTGCCTTGCGGCGCTCGTCGTCGTGTTCGGCCTGTGCCTCTGGCAGAACGACCGGCTGCTGAACATCGTCAACCAGCCGCTGGAGCGCGAGACCCAGAAGCAGGTCGACCGCGGGCAGGGCACCCTCGGCGGCATCGCCGCCACGCAGCGCTCGCTGCTCGAGCTCGCCCAGGTCAACCGCGCCACCGCGCTCGAGCTGGCCAAGCCGAGCTCCGGACTGCCCGCCGACACCCGCGCGATGTTCGCCGCCCAGGCCGAGCAGCTCGCCGCGGTGGTGGACGGCGTCCCCACGAACATCGAGGGCAACAAGCCGGTGACTCTCGGGATCGGCGAGCCGTTCACGATGACGCTCGCGATCGCGGCGATGTTCGCGTTCGTCCTGGCGATGCCGATCCTGCTCTACCAGGCCTACGCGTTCGTGATCCCGGCGTTCACGCGCGAGGAGCGAAGAACCGCGGTCCCGCTGATGATGCTGGTGCCGGTGCTGTTCTGCGCCGGCGTCGCGTTCGGCTACTTCCTCGTGCTGCCGGCGGCCGTGCGGTTCCTGCAGAACTTCAACGCCGACGAGTTCAACGTGCTGCTGCAGGCGCGCGACTACTACAAGTTCGTGGCGCTGACGCTGCTGGCGTGCGGCGTCGTGTTCCAGATCCCGGTGGGGATCCTGGCGCTGACGCGGCTGGGCGTCCTGCAGGTCGGCACGCTGCGCCGCAACCGCCGCTACGCGATCGTGGTCATCGCCGTCCTGGCCATGCTGCTGCCGGGCACGGACCCGATCACGATGCTGATCCTGATGGGACCGCTGGTCCTGCTGTTCGAGCTGAGTATCCTGCTCGCTTCGGTCTTCGCGCCGCGCCCTGCGCTCGCGGACGGCGACGGGGCCGACGACGAGGAGCCTGACGACGATGCTGTTTGACCTGCGCGGCCGGGGTCGCCGCCGCACGATCCAGGTGATCTACCTGACCTTGGCCGTCCTGATGGGCGGCGGTCTGATCCTGTTCGGGATCGGCGGCGCCACGAGCGGCGGCCTGGTCGACGCGATCACCGGCGGCGGTGGCGGTGGCGGCACGTCGTTCGAGGAGCGCGTCGACGAGGCGCGCGAGAAGGTCGCCGCCAACCCGCAGGACGCCGCAGCGCTCGCCGACCTCGTGCTCGCCCGTTGGGCGCTGGCCCAGCAGGAGGCCAACGAGCAGGACGTCGAGACCGCCGAGGAGGCGTGGAACGCGCCCGAGGTGCGCGAGCAGCTCGACCTCGCCGACCGGGCGTGGCAGCGCTACGTGGCCCTCGATCCGGCGGAGATCAACGCGGGCGCCGCCGGCGCGATGCTGCAGGTCTACAGCCTGCTCAACCAGCCCGAGAAGGGGGTCGGCGCCGCCGAGGCGCTGACGGAGGCCCAGCCCGATAGCTACGGGCCGTACACGCAGCTCTTCCAGGTGGCCCTGCAGGCCGGTCAGCAGCGCAAGGCGCAGCTCGCCTACGACCGTGCGCTCGAGCTCGCCGGCAAGGACTCCAAGCAGACCCGCGACACCGTGAAGTCGCAGATGGACGCCGTCCGTCAGGCGATCGAGAACCCCGGCGCCGCCTCCGGCGACGACGCCTCGTCGGCCACCGGCGAGTAGCGCGCCGGATCGCCGCCCGCCGCGCGGGGGTGGCTAGAATGTCGCCTCGTCCCGGGCCGTTAGCTCAATTGGCAGAGCAGGGGACTCTTAATCCCAAGGTTGTAGGTTCGATTCCTACACGGCCCATCTCCGGCGACTCCGGCGCCTGGTCCGGAGCTCGCCCAGCGCCGGACCCGCCGTCCGGCGTTCGGCATCGCCGAACCTGGCCTGGGCCGCGAATCCGCACCGCTGCGCGGTCGTCCGGCGATGCCGAACGCACCGCTGCGCGCGCTCCGCCCGGCGTGCGAGCGTCGCCGCGTGTCCCAGCTCAACGATGTGCGGCCCATGACCGGCGACGAGTACCTCGAGTCACTGCGCGACGGCCGCGAGATCTACGTGTACGGCGAGCGCGTCGCCGACGTCACGACCCACCCGGCGTTCCGCAACGGGGCGCGCTCGGTCGCCGCGCTCTACGACGCGCTCCACGCGCCCGAGGCCGAAGGCGTCCTGCGCATGCCCACCGACACCGGCAACGGCGGGTGGACGCACCCGTTCTTCCGGACGTCCACGAGCGCCGAGGAGCTCGTCGAGGCGCGCGACGCGATCGCCGCCTGGCAGCGCCTCGTCTACGGCTGGATGGGCCGCTCGCCCGACTACAAGGCCGCGTTCCTCGGCACGCTCGGCGCCAACGCGGACTTCTACGCGCCGTTCCAGGACAACGCGCGCCGCTGGTACCGCGACGCCCAGGAGCGCGTCCTGTACCTCAACCACGCGATCGTCCACCCGCCGATCGACCGCAACCTGCCGCCCGACGAGGTCGCCGACGTCTGCATGCACGTCGAGGACGAGACCGACAACGGGCTCATCATCTCGGGCGCGAAGGTGGTGGCCACCGGCTCGGCGTTCACGAACGCCAACTTCGTCGCCCACTACGGCCTGCCGATGCGCAAGAAGGAGTACGCGGCGATCTTCACCGTGCCCATGGACGCCAAGGGCCTGAAGCTGATCTCGCGCGCCTCATACGAGATGACCGCGGCTGTGATGGGCAGCCCGTTCGACTACCCGCTGTCCAGCCGCCTGGACGAGAACGACGCGATCCTGATCATGGACCGCGTGCTGGTCCCGTGGGAGAACGTGTTCGCCTACAGCGTCGAGGCGGCCAACGAGTTCTCGCACGGCTCGGGCTTCACCCCGCGCCTGACGCTGCACGGCTGCACGCGCCTGGCGGTCAAGCTCGACTTCATCGCCGGCTGCGCGATGAAGGCGGTCAAGCTGACGGGCACGCACGGGTTCCGCGGCGTGCAGATGCAGATCGGCGAGATCCTCAACTGGCGCGACCTGTTCTGGGCGCTGTCGGACGCCATGGCGCGCACGCCGGACCCGTGGGTCGGCGACGCGGTGCTGCCCAACGGCGCCTACGGGATGGCCTACCGGACGTTCATGGGCATCGGCTATCCGCGGGTGCGCGAGATCATCCAGCAGACGCTCGGCTCCGGGCTGATCTACCTGAACTCGCACGCCGCCGACTGGGGCAACCCCGACGTGCGCCCGTACCTGGACAAGTACGTGCGCGGGTCCGGCGGCGTGGCGGCGGTCGACCGCGTCAAGCTGCTGAAGCTGCTGTGGGACGCGGTCGGCACCGAGTTCGCCGGCCGTCACGAGCTCTACGAGCGCAACTACGCCGGCAACAACGAGGCCGTGCGCTTCGAGACGCTGGCCTTCCACGAGCAGCGCGGCACTGCGGCGCAGATGGAGGGCTTCGCCGAGCGGTGCATGGCCGACTACGACCTCGACGGCTGGACGCGGCCGGACCTGGTCGACCCCGACGACCTCGGCATCACCTACGGCGCGAGCGCCTAGGCCGCCAGCCGGCGCGACACGCTCGCCGCGACGCCGCAGAGCGCGTCGCCCAGGCGGGTCGTGTCGCGCGGGAAGCGGTAGGCGGGGACCTGCAGGCCGATCGCCGCGACGACGGTCCCGTGGGCGTCGGTGAGCGGCGCGGCGATCGCGGCCACGTCCGCGGCCAGCTCGCCGCGGGCGATGGCCACGCCGCGGCGGCGCACGCCGTCGAGCGTGCGCTCGAGCGCGTCGAGCGCGGGCAGCCCGTCGAGCAGCGCCCGCACCTCGCCGCGCGGCCGGGCGGCGAGCAGCACCAGGCCGCAGGCGGTGCGGTGCGCGGGCGCGCGCGTGCCGGGCGCAGCGCCGGCGAGGCGCACCATCGGGTGGTCGCCCTCGACGCGCTCGACGACGACCACGCTGCTGCGGTCCAGGGCGCAGAGCACGACCGTCTCGTGCACGGCGCGCGTCAGCTCCTGCATGGCCGGCATCGCGTGGCGGCGGAAGTCGAGCCCGACGCGCATGCGCTCGCCCAGGCTCAGCAGGCTCCAGCCGAGCTGGTAGCGCCGGCGCGGGGTCAGCGACAGCAGGCCGACCTCGACCATCGACCCCAGCAGCGCATGGGTTGTCGACTTGGGCATCGACAGCGCCCGGGCGATCTCGCTCATGCGCCACTCGGGGCGATCGGCGGTGAACAGGTCGAGGACCGGCCCGATGCGCCGGACGCTGGCGACGCCGCGGTCGCGCGCGAGCGGTTCGGTGGAGGAGACCCCGGTCAACCTGCTCGGCGAGCCTAGATGATCCGCCGCGTGGACGCGCTCAGCCGCTCGACGAGGAGGTGTGGTTCTCGGCCGCCGCCTCGGCCTCCCGCATCTGCGCCTCCTTCTCGGGCGCCCGGTAGGGCGGAGGCGGGTCGGGCAGGCTCGGCTTCCCGCCGATCAGGTTGAGGAAGTCGGCGCCGAGGCGGGCGGTCGGGCGGTCGGGCCGGAAGCGGTGCCTGGCCTTCTCCATCTTCGCGGGCCCGTAGCGCTTCTTGGCGAACGGCGAGTTCGGCTTCCCGAGGCGGACCGCGCCCCACAGGCCGAGCGGGATGACGAAGATGCCCAGCACGCCGAGCAGGATGCGGCCCTTCATGAACGTGATGCCGGCCAGGATCAGCGTGATGAGGACCCACACGGCGGTGCCCACGATCGAACGGGTCTCGTCCAGGCCGTACGGCTGCACGCCGATCACGACGAGCGCGCCGAACACCGCGGCCATGATCACCGCGTCCAGCGACGCGCGGCCCTCCTGCGACCAGTAGACGTCCTGCAGGCGCACCCACAGGGCGAACTCGTCGAGCGTGAACCCGGCGCCGATCCCGAAGCCGACCGCCGTGATCTGCCACCACGGGCTCTCCATCTCGGTGGCGAACGCGGTGAACCCGCACAGCAGCAGCAGCACGATGCCCCACACGAGGTGGTGCAGGTGCACGCCGCCGGTCTCGACGCCGCCCGGCCACCAGGAGACGCTGCGGGTCAGGCGCGCGCTCGTGCGGATGAAGCCGAACGAGCACAGGAACGACAGCAGCACCAGGAAGGCCGCCTCACGCCCCGGCTCGGGGTGCGTGCGCACGAGGTCGATGGAGATGATCTCGGCAAGGATCACTTGGCGTCGGCGACTCCGTTCAGGGTGTCGGTGACCCGCAGGAGATCCCCGGTGCGGTACAGATCGACCGCGAGGATGTTCGGGAACAGACCGCGCTCGCGCTGGCAGCGCCGCGCGCGCCCGAGCAGGAAGTCGTAGCTGTTGATGCGCCGGGCGTTCGACGTGCGCGGGATCGGATACGTGTCGATCCAGTGGTTGAGGAGGAAGAGCCGGCCGCCGCTGGACCCGCCGCGGTTGGGCTCGCACGACATCTCCTCGGCGCTGCGGAAGGTGTACGGCGTCTCCTGCATGTAGTGGTAGCCGTCCAGGTACCACGCGACCTGCGGGTCGCCGCCCTGCTTCTCGGCCATCATCAGGACCCGCTGGCCGCTCTCGATCATCTCGCGCAGCGTCGGCCACGGTCCACCCCGCCCGGCCGGCGGGCGCTTCCAGACGTAGGGCTCCAGGCCGCTGTCCTTCACGGCCTTCGCGATGTCCTTCGGCGTGGGGCCGTCGTCCTCGACGATGATGATGAGGACCTCGTGGGGGTGGGCGACGAGGAAGTCGCGGATCTCGCGCAGCCCGTCCTCGATCGGGAAGGCGCCGAGCTCGCACATGACGTGGCACAGCCACACGCGCATGGGTCCCGGCTCCTGGCCGCCGCTGAGGAGCCGGTCGCGGATGCGCGTCGCGGCCGCGGTGGCCTCCGGGCCCAGCTCGCGCTCGGCGACCTCGCGCTGCTCGCCGTCGAGGTCGGTCAGCACCCGGTTGCCCACCTGCTGGCCGTAGTGGGCGTCGATGAGCAGCGCGCGGACCCCGTCCTGGAGCTGGCCGGTGAGCCCGCGCTCCTGCTGCCCGAAGAGCCAGTTCGGGTACTCCGACGAGGACATCGCGTTGTGGGTGGCGGCGAACGCGACCTCGTTCAGCGGCCGGTCGCACAGCTCCTCGCGCCCGTTGCAGGCGGTGATGTCGCCGTCGGCTTCGGCTTTCGTGGCTCCGGTGCCGAACAGGCTCGCGATGAGCAGCGCGACGAGCACGGTCGCGACGCCGCCGACGATCCACGGCGCGTAGCGCCGCCTCCGGCTGCCGACCTCGGCCTCGGCCTCGGCGGCCTTCTCCCGCTCGCGCCCCTCGACGACCATCCGCAGGATCTCCTCGACGCCCTGGTAGAGGACGTAGACGCCGGCGAGCACGAGCGCCACGTCGAGCATCCAGCGCCGCTCGGCGATGATGAGCGCGCCGGCGACGATGAACGCGATCGCCCGCGCGAGCCGCTTCCAGGGGCTCGCGGGCACCGTCGCGATGACGTCCCAGGCGCGCTGGAGCGGGCGGCGCACGTCGACGGGCCGCAGCAGCGCGGCGGCGGCCGCGGCGACGACCGTGCCGCAGCCCAGGAGCACGAGCGCCCACGTGCGGAGGTCCTGCAGGAACACGTCCCAGACGCTGCCGGCGGCGGCGCCGTCGGCGGGCAGCGAGAAGCGGCCGGTCAGCTGGCTTCGGCCGATCTGGTAGGCGATCACGATGAGCGCGCCGGACACGGCGACGCCCATTCCGGCGTGCACGATCGCCCTCCGCCGGTTGGGCGCGATCCCGATCGCGGCTGCCAGCAGCACGATCGTGAACGCCCCGAACAGCCAGGCGAGCTCCTCGAGGCCGTCGGCGAGATCGGACAGCCGCAGCGCTTCCAGGGCGGCCTCGCCGGCGTCGAGCTTCGCCGCGAAGTCGCCCGGCAGCTCCCGCGCGATCTTGGGGTCGAGGCGCTCGAGCGCGCCGGACAGCAGCACGCCGACGTCCAGCAGCGTCAGCGTCGCGGTGTCGCGGTCGTGCGTGAAGACGGTGCGGTGCAGGTCGCGCACCGCCTTGTGGAACAGGCTCTGGAACGCGGGCGTCGTGACGATCGTCCCGGACGCGGTCTCGATGATCGGGCGCACCGCGGCCAGGTCCGGGTTGGCCCGGACGACCTGGTTGGTGATCTGGCGCCCGATCAGGTCGCGGACGGCCTGCTCGCGCAGGGCGCTGGTGGCGCGGTCGGCGAACTGGTCGGAGTCGAGGACCGCGACCCGCAGATAGCCCGCCAGGAGCGCGACCACGAGGCAGATCGCGGCCAGGGCCACGCACACCATCGACGCGATCCGTCGCGCACGCACGGTCGGGCAGGCTACCGGGGCGGGTGGCGGCAGGCGCCGTGCGCTACGCGGTGGCGGGCGCGGCGAGCGACGCCTCGCCCGCGCGGGTCCACACGATCTGCTCGCGCCCGGGGCCCACGCCGACGAGGACGATCGGCACGCCGACGAACTCGGAGACGAAGCGCAGGTAGTCGCGCGCCGCCTGCGGCAGGTCCGACTCGCTGCGCGCCTCGCCGATGTCCTCCGACCAGCCGGGCAGCTCCTCGTACTCGGCGCGCGCGTGGTGCAGCACCGACTGGTGGTAGGGGAACGCGTGGAACTCCGCCCCCTCCTCGCCGCGGTAGCTGGTGCACAGGTGCAGGCGGTCGAAGCCCGACAGCACGTCGAGCTTGGTGATCGCCAGCGCGGTGAAGGTGTTGATGCGGGCGGCGTAGCGCAGCGCGACGAGGTCGAGCCAGCCGGTGCGACGGGCGCGCCCGGTCGTGGTGCCGAACTCGCCGCCGCGCTGGCGGATCTCCTCGCCGAGCTCGTCGGCCAGCTCGGTCGGGAACGGGCCGGCGCCGACGCGCGTCACGTACGCCTTGGCGACGCCCCACACCTCGTCGATGTCCTTGGGCCCGACGCCGGCGCCGACGGTCGCCGCGCCCGACACCGGGTTCGAGCTCGTCACGAACGGATACGTGCCGTGGTCGATGTCGAGCATCGTCCCCTGGGCGCCCTCGAAGATCACGTTGCGGCGGTTGTCGAGCAGGTCCCACACGAGGCTGGTGGTGTCGGCGATGTACTGCTCGATGCGATGGCCGTAGGTGAGGTACTCCTCGGTCATCGTGTGGAGGTCGAGGCTGGGGTCCTTCGCGAAGGGCCGCAGCGACAGCCGCTTGGGCTCGAGCGCCGCCGTGATCTTCTTCTTGAGGATCTTCTCGTCGAGCAGGTCCTGGACGCGGATGCCCAGCCGGGCCGCCTTGTCGGCGTAGCACGGGCCGATCCCGCGGCGGGTCGTCCCGATCTGCAGCTTGCCCAGGCGCGTCTCGCCGGCGTGGTCGAGCAGCAGGTGGTAGGGCATGATCAGGTGCGCGTTGGCCGACACGCGCAGGCCGCTCGTGTCGATGCCGCGGGCGCGCAGGCCGTCGATCTCGTCGGTCAGCACCTTCGGGTCGATGACGACCCCGTTGCCGATCACGCACTTCTTGCCCGGATACAGGATCCCGCTCGGGATGAGGTGGAACTTGAAGGTCTCCCCGTCGCGGATGATCGTGTGGCCGGCGTTGTTGCCGCCCTGGAAGCGCACGACCGCGTCGGCGCGCTCGGCGAGGAGGTCGACGACCTTGCCCTTCCCCTCGTCGCCCCACTGGGCGCCGACGATCACGATGCCAGCCACGGGTCAGAGTGTAGGGTCGAGCTCGCGGCGCCGATCGGAGCCGAAGAGGGCGAGCGGGTCGCCGCACATCTCGACCAGCCGGGAGACCGTGCGGGCGCCGATCTGCTCCTCCAGCTCGTCGGCGGTCGCGTTCGTCGTGAGCACGATCGAGCGCTGGTCCTCGTAGCGCGTGTTGACGATCGAGTAGAGCTGCTCGTTGACCCAGTCGGTGCGGTGCTCGGCGCCGAGGTCGTCGATGTGCAGCAGGTCGACGGTGGCGAGCCGGTCCAGCAGGCCGAGCAGGCCGTCCTCGGAGTCGATCGACTCGCGCAGCACGCCCATCAGGCGCGGCAGCGAGTAGATCGCGGTCGTCCGCCGCGCCTCGATCGCCGACTTCGACACGAGCATCGCCAGCGTCGTCTTCCCGGTCCCGGGGTCGCCCTCCAGCCACATGCCGCGGCCGGCGTCGAGGTTGGCCTCGATGTCGTGGCAGAAGCGGCGCACGACGTCGACCACCGTCGGGTCGATCTCGGTCACCGGGAAGCGGTCGAAGGCGACGTCGCGGTACTTGCGCGGGATGCGCGCCTCGAGGCTGCGCGCCCGCGCCGCCGCGACCCGCTGCGGCCGGCAGCGGCAGTCGCTGGCCGTGTTCGTCGAGTCGTCGATGACGAACCCGGAGCCGTCGCAGATCCCGTACGGGCAGGGAGTCAGGTCCGCGCTCACTGGTAGCGCTCGCCGGCGTAGTTGAGGAACTTCGGGTACTCCTTGCGGAACGTGAGCGTCACGTCCCCGAGCCCGCCGTTGCGGTGCTTGGCGATGAGGATCTCCGCCAGCCCCTGCGCCTCGGACTCGTCCTTCTCGTAGTACTCGTCGCGGTAGATGAACATGACGAGGTCCGCGTCCTGCTCGATCTGGCCCGAGTTGTGCGTGACGATGCCGTCCGCCAGCCAGCACGCCGGGCCCGGGACCGTGAGGTCGTAGACGTCCTCCTCGCCGGCGTCGTCCACGGCGACGACGCGGTCCCAGAACAGGTCGCTGCCCGCCGCGTCGCGCAGGGCGTCGTCGTCGAGCAGCTCGGCGTAGCCGAGGAGCGTCTCGCGCGGCGGGGCGAAGGCGAAGTGGGCGGCTCCGCCGTACGCGGTGCCCCGCAGCGCCGCCATCTGGCGCTGGGTGACGCCCTGGGCGGCCGTCGCGGTGCGCACGCCCGCCCACGCCTCGCGCGGGAGCGTGTCGACGTTCGTGGTCGCCCGGCGCCCGGCGAGGGCGACCCGAAGCCGCTCGCCCTGGGCCACGCGCGGACCGAAGGTGCCGACCGTCTCCAGGAATCGCAGCTGCGCCTCGGCGCCGGAGACGAGCACGTGGTGGGTCGGCCGATGCTCGCCGCCGGAGGCGGAGACGTTGATGCGCGCGACGATCCCGAGGCGCAGCAGGAGCGCCGCGACGTCGGACGCGAGCCCGGGGCTGACCGTGGAGTACGCGACCCGACGGACCGAGCGTCCGTCCGACGCGCGCGTGCCGTCCCAGATCGAGCCGTCGGTGGCCCACAGGTGACGCAGGAGCAGCGCGATCTGCCGGTCGGGCAGGCGGAACGCCTCGGCGGGGATGCGCTTCTCGTGCGAGCGCTGGCCGAAGATGCCCAGGCCGCGCAGCCACGCGTTCACGCCGGCCGGCGCCCACCGCGTGCCGTTGCCCGAGATCACGAGCTGGTGCCGGGAGCCGCGGCCCGCGTGGCGCGTGACCGTGCAGCCGAACCCGCGCTCGGCCGCCTCGCGCACGGCCGCGCTGTTCTCCTCGGAGGCGGTCGTGTAGCGCATCGGCTGGCCCGGCAGGTAGCTGCCGTCGCCGATGAGCTGGCCGAGCAGGACGACGTGGTCGTCGGGCCACTCGACCGTGTCCGTCGGCTCGGGGATCCGGCGCGCCAGCGCGACGCGGTCGCCGGGCGCGAGGGTCTCCATCCGCCGCCAGCCGTCGTGGGCGCGGACGCGGTGGTCGGCGGTGGCGCGCAGCGTGCGGCCCGAGGCGAGCCGCAGCGCGAGCACCCGCCGCCGGCCCACGCGCCAGACGCAGTCGCTGGCGGCGGTGACGGTGCGCCCTCGCTCGTCGACGGCGACCACCTCGGGCGTGGTGCCCACGAGATCGCGGATCGGCGTGCGGCGGCCGTCGGCGAGCTGGACCAGCGTGTCACCGGTGACGCACTCGCGCAGGTCCGAGAGGATCGGCTTCTTGTCGTGGCGCTGCTCGACGGCGCGGCTGAGCTGCGACAGCGCGATCACGGGCACGTTGAGCTCGCGCGCCAGGATCTTCAGCCCGCGCGACATCTGACCGACCTGCTCGACGCGGCTGTCGGTGCCGGGGTCGGGCCGCATCAGCTGCAGGTAGTCGACGATGATCAGGCCGAGGCCGCCGGGCGCCTGCTGGTGCAGCCGCCGCGCCTTGGCGCGGATGTCGAGGATGCCGATGTCCGACGAGTCGTCGATGTAGAGCGGCGCCGCGCTGAGCTTCTTCGTCGCCTCGAGGATCTTCGGCCACTCGCTGTCGGCCACCCGCCCCTTGCGCAGCTTGTCGCCGAAGATCCGCCCCTGGGAGGCGACGAAGCGCTGCGCGAGCTCCGTCTCCGACATCTCGAGGCTGAACAGGGCGACCGGCCGGTTGTACTCGATGGCCGCGTTCTCGGCGATGTTCGTGACGAGCGCGCTGTTGTGGACGATGACGTCGTCGGCGACGAAGTTGTGGTCGCCCGGCACCGTCAGGTCGTAGGTCTCCTCCTCGCCGACGTACTCGATCGACGCGACCGCGTCCCACCAGACGTCGCAGGCGGCGAGTGCATCGGCCACCGCGACATGCGTCGCGGTGGCCGAGCGGTCGCCGGCCGCGCGTCCGATCGCGGATGTGAACTCGCGCCCACGGGCCGCGGCCGCCTGGCGCGGGACCGCGATCCGATCGCCCGGGCGAAGGGTCGCCAGCTCTCGCCACCCGCGAATCGTCAGCAGCGGATGGTTGGCCGTCGCGTCGACGCGACGGCCGAGCTTCGTCGTCAGCCGAAACAGCTTCTGGATGCCACTGCGCATCCCGGCGGCCACGCGCGCCGGTCGGAGGCGGAGGTCCGGACCGAGCGACGAGACGAACACCTCGTCTCCGGCCTCGAGCGCCTCGACCAGCTCGTCGATGCGTCGCCGCGCCCCGGTTCGGGGATCGGCGACGAGAGTTGAGCCCCGTAGGCATTTCCCCATCGAGGGTCGTGCCGCGAGGATGATCAGGTTGCCCGGCTGGAAGCCGCCGGTGATCTCGTCGAGGTCCTTGAAGCCCGAGGGGGTGCCGGTGAGGGCGGTGCCCTCGGCCGACAGGCGCTGCATCTTGTCGAGCTCGTCGTGGAGGATCTCCTCGATCGAGCGGAAGTCCTGCTGCTTGTCGTCGTGGGCGACCTCGAGCATCGCCTTCTCGGCCTGCTCGACGAGGTCGCGGGGGGCCATGCGGTGCTCGGCGACCGAGGCCTGGATCTCGTAGGTGGTCTGCAGGAGGCGGCGCAGGAGCGCGTTCTCCTTGACGATCTGCGCGTAGCGGCGGGCGTTGCCCACCAGCGGGACCGAGGCGGTGAGCTCGTCGATCGCCGCGGCGCCGCCGGCGGCCTCGAGCTCGCCGGACTGGCGCAGCGCCTCGGTGACCGTCAGCGGGTCGATCGGGTCGTTGGCCGCGTAGAGCCGCAGCATCGCGGCGTACGTGATGCGGTGGCGCTCGCGGTAGAAGTCCTCGGGCCGCAGGCCCTCCTCGATCACCAGCGCGTACAGGGAGCGCTCCGACAGGAGGATCGCGCCCAGGACCGACTGCTCGGCTTCGAGGTTGTGCGGCGGCGCGGTCACGCCGTTCAGGCGCGGGTCGGGCGGGGCGAGGCCGGGGTCGTCGGTGAGTGCCATCTGAGCTGATCGAAGCTAGCGCGCCGATCGGCGGCGTGAACGCGAAGTTGCCGCTGCGTGCGAGGACTTCCGCAGAGGCGTGTCAGATCGCCGGGAAGCGATCGCGATGCGGGCACGATTCGCGCCCGAACGACCGCCGCCGGCCCTGGGGCCGGCGGCTGGCGAAGCATCGAGGTGGCCGCGGCGGGCGGCCGCGCGGGAGGCGCTACTTGGCCTCCACCACCATCGTCTTGACCGACGCGGTCGCGCCCTCGGCGATCTCCACGTCGACCATGTAGGTGCCCACGTGCTTGATCGGCTCCGCGAGGTTGATCTTGCGCTTGTCGACCTTCAGGCCGCGCGCCTCGCGGATCGCGTCGGCGATGTCCTGGCTCGTCACGGAGCCGAACAGGCGGCCGTCGTCGCCCGCCTGTTGGGCGATCGTCAGCACCGTGCGCGACAGCGTCGCGGCGTTCTCCTTGGCGCGCTCGATCGCCTCGGCCTTGGCCTTCTCGAGCTGGGCCATGCGGACCTGCGCCTGCTCGATCGCGCCCTTCGTGGCCGGCTGCGCCAGCTTGCGCGGGATCAGGTAGTTGCGCAGGTAGCCCTTGGACACCTCGACGACGGTGCCGCGCTCGCCGACGCCCTCGACGTCCTTCAGCAGGATGGCCTCGGGCATCGTCAGCGGTCCTCCCGGCGGCCGCGGCCGCGCCCGTCTTCCTCGCGTCCCCCGGACGGATCGACGTACGGCAGCAGCGCCAGCTCGCGCGCGTTCTTCACGGCGGTCGCGATCTGGCTCTGGTGACGACGGCAGGCGCCCGTGATCCGACGCGAGCGGATCTTGCCCTTCTCGGACACGAACTTGCGCAGCGTCGGGATGTCCTTGTAGTCGACCTGCTCCTGCTTGTCGCGGCAGAACGGGCAGGGCTTGCGGCGCCCGCTGCCGGGACCGCCCTTCTTGTCACGCCGCCGGGTCGGCTTCCCGCGGCCTCGCGCCTTCGCCAAAGTCTCCTGATCCTTCTCGAGTAGAAAGCTGTCTGCGGCCGCGCAGCACGACGAACGGCGCGCAGCCCCGGCCACCCATTGTGACACAAGGCGTGCGCTAGCACGGATGGCGGCGGAATCGCACGCGCCGGCGGCGAGCCCGTCCGCCGCCGGCGCGGGCTCGCGGGCGGGCGGCGGACGCCTAGAACGGGATGTCGTCGTCGACGGCGCTGCTGGAGCCGCCGCCACCGCCGCCGACCGGGGCCGGCGCGAAGTCGTCGGTCGAGACCGGGACGTCGCTGCGCGGCGTGAACCCGCCGCCGTTGCCGCCGCCGTCCCCGGGGCCGCCCAGGAACTGGAGGTTCTCGGCGATGATCTCGACGGCCTCGCGCTTGTTGCCGTTGCCGTCGGTGTACTCGCGCCAGGAGAGGCGGCCGTCGACCGCGACGCCGCGGCCCTTGGAGAGGTACTGGGCCGCGTTCTCGCCCTGGCGGCCGAACACCGTCACCGAGAAGTAGTGCGCCTGGTCGACCCACTCGCCGCTGGCGGCGTCCTTGCGGCGCGTGTTCGTGGCGATGCGCAGGCTGCAGACCGACAAGCCGCTGCCCGTCGAGCGCAGCTCGGGGTCGCGGGTGAGGTTGCCGGTGATGATCACCCGGTTGATGTTCGTGGCCGCCATGTCCGGCGTCTCCTTCTTTCGGCTCTGAACGGTCTTGCGGCGAGCCTAGCGCGGGGTACGGCGGGAACCGCGGAAGTCCGCGGAAACTGCGGCGAGATGTTGCGAAGGCGGCGCAGACGGCGCCGCGCCGCTACAGCGCGGGCTCGTAGTCCGCGTCGATCGCAGCGGTGATGCCGGGCTCGGGCGGCGGGGGCGTGCCGGGCGCCAGCTTGATGATGCGATGGCGCAGCAGCCCGTCGGCGATCGAGAGCGTGCGGTGCAGCTCGTCGAGGACCGACGCGTCGTTCACGTGGAACTGGAACAGGCGGTAGTCCGCGGTGTCCTGATGCGCGATCTCGTAGGCCAGCTCGCGGACGCCCCAGTCGTACGCGCCCAGGAGCTCGCCGCCGGCGGTGATGATGCGCTCGGCGTCGGCGACCACCTTCTCGCGCACCACCTCCTCGGCCTCGAGGTCGAGCAGGAGCATGAGGTCGTATGTCGGCTGAGGCTTGGCCATGCGGCGGATGAAGATAGCACCCGCCGGGGGGCGGGTCCGGGGCGTCGCGCGCCTAGGGACCGGCATGGAGCCGCTCGTGCGCCGCATCCGCTGGGGCAACGTCACCGCCGCGACGGTGGTGGCCGTGCTCGTCGCGGCGCTCGTGGTGTGGCCGCGGCTGGCGCCGGGGGACCCGCCGCTCCCGCCCGCGCAGGCCCGGCCCGTAACGCCGGCGCCGGTCCCCGCCGCGCCGGCGCGGGAGGCCGAGCCCGAGCCGCCCGCCGCGCCGCGGCCGGCGGCCGCGGAGCCGCCGCCGCGCCGGGAGCGGGAGCGACGTCGCACGAAGGCCCCGGAGCGCCGCACGCAGCAGCGTCCCCGAACGACGCGGCGCGACGCTCGGCAGCGACGCGCTCCGCCCGCGGCGGCGACCCCGCCGGGCCGGCCGCCGGCCCGCGCGCCGTCGCCGCTCGCGCCGGCCCCGCCGCCCGGCCCGTCCGAGTTCGTCTTCGGCTGAGGCCGCCGCGCGCGGCTCAGGCCGCCCGCGCGCCGCCGCGCTTGCGCGCGATGTCCTCGAGCTGCTCGTCGATCCAGTCGCCCGGGTCGCGCGCGGTGATGATCTTCCGCAGCCCCTCCGCGCGCCGCTGGCGCTCCTCGGGCCCCATCGTCAGCGCCGCGTGGATCGAGTCGGCCAGCTCCTGGATGTCGAACGGGTTGACGCTGAGCGCGAACTCGCCGAGCTCCTCGTGGGCGCCCGTGTTCTCGCTCAGGATCGACACGCCGTTGCGCGAGTTGACGACCGGCCCCTCCTTCGCCACGAGGTTCATCCCGTCGAACATCGCGTTCACGAGCAGCACGTCGTAGTGCTTGTAGGCCGCGACCGCCTCCTCGAGGTCGTCGCGCAGCTTGAGCTGGATCGGCATCCAGTCCGGCGTCCCGTGGCGGTGGTTGACGACCGCCACCAGCGCCTCGATGCGCTCCAGGTACTCGGCGTACTCGGGCACGTCGGTCCGCGACGGCATGAGCTGGGCCACGAACGTCACGCGCTCGCGGAACTCGGGGTGCTGCTCGAGGAACAGGTCGTAGCCGGTGAACCCGCGCAGCACGTTCTTGGACAGGTCGGCGCGGTCGACGCGCAGGATCATGTGGTCGCGCCGGCGGCGCAGCACCTCCTGCTCGAACGACCTGGTGCGCTCCGACTCGGCCACCCGCCGCGTGGCGGCGGCGTCGATCGGCAGCGGGTACGCGCGCACCCACACCTCGTGGCCGCCGTCGTTGATGACCAGGCCGGCGTCGAAGTCCACCTCCAGGCCCATCAGGTCGCGGCAGCACTGCAGGAAGTTGCGCTTGTAGGCCTGGGTGTGGAAGCCGATGATGTCGTTGGCCAGCAGCCCCTCGTAGATCTCGCGCCGGATCCGCGACGGCAGCACCCGCCACGCGTCGGGCTGCGTCCACGGGATGTGCACGAAGTGGTGCAGGAACACGTCCGGCCGCGCGCGCCGCACCAGCCCCGGGAGCGTGTACAGGTGGTAGTCGTGGACCATCACGACGGGGTCGTCCATGCCGTCGATCTGGTCGATGACCGCCAGCGCGAGGTCCTCGTTGACGACGTTGTAGCCGTACTCGAACGCCTCGACCTCGTTGCGGCGGATGTCCGGCGCGTTGCTGAGGTCCCACAGGTAGTGCTGGATGAACCACAGCATCGGGTTGGCGAAGACGCTGTAGAAGCGGTCGAACGCCTCCGGGTCGCTCTCGACGAACCGCACGAGGTAGTGGCCCCCGTTGGGCGTCTGGACCTCGAACGGCTTGCCGTCGTGGTGGCGCGCCCGCTCCGCGTCGCCCTGCGTCATCGACGACGCGATCCACACCGCCTCGCGATGCGACGCCAGCCCCGTCAGCGCGGTGACGAGGCCGCCGCCGCCGCGCTTCATCTCGCCATCGTCCGAGAAGGTGACGGGGCCGCGGTTGGAGACGAGGATGAGCGGGGCCCGGTCGGTCACGACGAGGACATCATCTCCCCGAAGACCTTCAGGTAGTCGCGCAGGTAGCGCGGGGTCAGGAACCGCTCGCGCACGTGCTCCTTGCCGCGCCGGCCGAGCGCCTTGCCGAGCGCCGGGTCGCGCAGGATGTCGATGCAGCGCGCCGCGCACGTCTCGACGTCGGACACCAGGTAGCCGGAGAGCCCGTTCTGCACCTGCAGCGGGATCCCGCCGACGTCGCCGCCGACGAACGGGCGCGCCTTCCACAGCGCCTCGGTGACGGTCAGCCCGAAGCCCTCGCGGATCGACTTCTGGACCACGACGTCGGAGTGCGACTGGAACGCGTTGACCTCGATCGCGCCGACGTTGTTGAAGTTGTTGAGGATGTGGATGTCCTCGTCGCCGTCGGCGTGAGCGACCGTCGCGTTGAAGAAGTCCCAGCCCTCGGGGTCGTCGGACGCCATCGAGCCGACCAGCGCGAGCTGCACGCCGGGGATCTCCTCCTTGACCTTGCGGTAGGCGTCGATCACGCCCAGCGGATCCTTCCACGGGTCGAACCGCGACACCTGGCACATCAGCGGCCGGTCGACGTCGATCCCGAACTGGCGGCACACGTACGAGGCGTCCTCGGGCGACAGCGCCATGTTCTTGGGCGCCAGCGGGTCGATCGCCGGCGGCACGATCCGCACGTCGCCGCGCATGCCGTCGGGCACGTACTGCTCCATGTGGAAGAACGAGACCGGGTAGTCGCGGATGACCGGCAGCAGGCGCCCGATCGTCGCCGGGTTCGGCGTCGACAGGTCGATGTGGCAGCGCCACAGCCAGTGCCGGGCCTTCTCGGGCACGAGCTGGTGCAGCCCCGCCGGCTGCGGGTCGTGGACGACGCACACGTCCCACCCGGGTGCGAGCTCGCGCGCGTTCATCTCGTTGTACCGCTCCCAGGTCGCCCACTGCTCGGGTGTCAGGTCCTGCGGGTTGCCCTGCAGCGCGTTGTGCATGAGCTTGGTGGCGTTGAAGAACTCCTCCCGCCCGTAGATGACCTGCCACTCGACGTCGAGCCCGGCGTCCTTCATCAGCGGGACGAGCGTGTAGAGGATCTCCGACACGCCCCCGCCGAACGAGGTCGCCGAGAGGTGCACCACGCGCAGGCCCCGCAGCGGCTCGGCGAGCGCCCGCACCTCCTCGGCCAGCGCCGGCCCGACGAGGTGGGTGTAGTCGGCCAGGTTCTTGGTTCCGACGTTGACCGTTTGCAGCACGCGCAGGAAGCTACCCGGTGGGCGGACGGGCAGGCAGCTCGAAGGAGAACGTCGTGCGTCCCGGCTGCGACTCGACGGTGAGGCGGCCGTTCATCCGCTCGGCCAGCTCGTGGGCGATCGCCAGGCCCAGTCCGGACCCCTGCGCGTCGCCCGACGTGTAGAAGGGCTCGAAGATCCGGGCTACGTCGGCGTGGCGGATGCCGGGCCCGCTGTCGCGCACGGCCAGCGCCACGCGGCCGTCGCTGCGCGACGCGCCGACGACGACGTCGGTGCCGGGCGGGGTGTGGACGAGCGCGTTGTCGATGAGGATCCGCAGCACCTGCGCGACCCGCTCGGGATCGCACACCGCCTCGACCGTCGTCGGCGGCAGCCGCAGCTCCAGGTGCGAGCCGTGGGTCGACAGCGCCGGCAGGAACTCGCTGGCGACCGCCCGGGCGATCATGCCCACGTCGGTCGGCTCCGGCCGCAGCTCCAGCGACCCGGCCTCCAGCCGCGACAGGTCCAGCAGCTCGGTCGTGAGCGTGCGCAGCCGGGCGACCTGGTCGCGCACCTGCACGAGGAACGTGCGGCGCGTGTCCTCGTCGAGGTCCTCGTCGAGCAGCAGCTCCACGAAGCCCGACAGCGAGAAGATCGGCGTGCGCAGCTCGTGGGAGGCGGTGGCGATGAAGCGCTTGCGCGCCTGGTCGAGCTGCGCGAGCTGGCGCTGCATCTCGTCGAGCGTGCGTGCGAGCTGGCCGAGCTCGTCGCGGGAGCCGACCGGGAAGCGGGCGGAGAAGTCGCCGGCGGTGACCTGCCGCGCGCCGCGCTCCAGGCGGCGGATGCGCAGCGACAGCGGCCGCGACACGAGCAGGCCGACGAGCAGCGCCACGATGACCGCCAGCCCGCCGGCGACGAGGATCCGCTGGCGGATGAGGTCGACGGTCTCGTTGACGTCGTTCAGCGGCGACGAGAACACGACGACCCGCGCGACGCGGCGGTTGTAGCGCAGCGGCCGCGCCGCCTGCCCGAGACGGCCCTCGTCGCTGGCCTCGGTGCCGGTCACGACGCGCCCCGCCTTGGCGGCCTCGAGCGCGACCGCCAGCGACAGGTCGGAGATGTCGACCTCCTCGGCCGAGTCGGAGATCACGTACGTCGTCAGGCCCTCGGTCCCGCGCGTGACCCCGAGCAGCGTCACGCGCGCGTTCGCGCGGTCGGCCGCCGCGCGCACCGCGCTGTCGATCGCCTTCTCGTCGAGGTTGGAGCCGATCGCCTCGCGCAGCGGCCGCGAGTACGTGCGCGCCGCCGTCTTCAGCGACTCGAGCTTCTGCTCCTGCAGGCGCTCCTGGAGCGACGGCAGCACGTACAGGGTGATCACGCCGACCGCCACCAGGGCCACGACGAGGAAGCCCAGGGCCAGGCGCGCGCTGATCGAGCGGAGGATCACCCGCGCCCGCCGGCGCGCTCCTTGTCGCGGAAGCGATAGCCGACGCCCCGCACGGTGAAGAGGTACTCAGGGTCCTTGGCGTCGCGCTCGAGCTTCTCGCGCAGGTGGCGGATGTGGACGTCGATCGTGCGCGGGTCGCGGAACGCGGAGTCGCCCCAGACGCGGGTCAGGAGCATGTCGCGGGTGAACACGCGGCCCGGGTTGCGCGCCAGCGCGGCGAGGATCTCGAACTCGACGTACGTGAGCTCCACCGGCTCCCCGCGGACGGTCACCGCCCGCTTGGCGAAGTCGATCTCGAGGTCGTGGACGGTGAGCGGGGCGTCGTCCTCGATCTCCTGCGCGCGGGACATCGCGCCGCGGCGCAGCGCCGCCCGCACCCGGGAGCGGAACTCGCGCATCGAGAACGGCTTGGTGATGTAGTCGTCGGCGCCGAGCTCGAGCCCGATCACCTTGTCGACCTCCTCGGCCTTGGCCGTCAGCATGATGATCGGCACCGTCGAGCGGGCGCGCAAGCGGCGGCACACCTCCAGCCCGTCGAGCTGGGGCATCATCACGTCGAGCACGACGAGGTCGAACGGGCCCTCGTCGAAGCGCGCGAGCGCCTCGCGGCCGTCCGCGGCGCGGACGACCTCGTAGCCCTCCTTCTGCAGCGGATACGACAGCAGCGTCTGGATCGCCTGCTCGTCGTCGACCAACAGGATGCGGGGTGCGCGGTCCATGGCCTCTGTCCTCCAATATGCCAGGGGAATGCTCGACCTGCGCATCTATCGGGCCGCGTTCGTGCCCGCGGTGCTGGCGCTCGTCGTGGCCGCGTTCTCCCTGCAGACGCGGCCCCGGCCGATCACCACGGCGCTGCCGCCCGACGCCTTCGACGCGCCTCGGGCGATGCAGCTCCTCGACGACCTGGCCGAGCGATTCCCGGACCGCCGGCCCGGATCGGAGGGCGACATGGCGCTGGCGGGCGCGGTCCGGCGCACGTTCGCGGCCACCGACTTCGCGGTGACGACGAGCGACGCGCCCGGCGAGACGATCGACGGCGAGCGCACGCTGCGCACGGTCGTCGCCCAGCGCCAGGGGCGGGTCAGCCGCGCGATCGTGCTGCTCGCCCACCGCGACGCGGCCTCGTCGCCGGCGCGAGCGGAGCTGTCGGGCACCGCGACGCTGATGGAGATCGCCCGGCTGCTGTCGGGCCGCACGACGCGCCGCTCGATCGTGCTGGTGTCCACGAGCGGCGGCAGCGGCGGCGCGGCCGGCGCCGCGCACTGGGCCGACACCGTGAGCGGGCCCGTCGACGCCGTCCTCGTGCTCGGCGACATGGCGGGCACGCGCCAGCGCCGCCCGCAGGTGGTGCCGTGGTCCAACGCGCTCGGCGTCGCCCCGCAGCGCCTGCAGCGCACGGTCGAGCAGGCGCTGCGCGCCGAGTCCGGCCCGCCGGGCTCGACCCAGGCCCTCATGCAGGCGCTGCGCCTGGCGTTCCCGCTGACGGTCTCCGAGCAGGGCCCGATCCTCGAGGCGGGGCTGCCCGCAGTGCTCGTCAGCGCGTCGGGCGAGCTCGGTCCGGGGCCGAACGACCCCGTCGGCGTCGGCCGCCTGGAGGCGATGGGGCGGACCGTCCTGCGCACGCTCACCGCGCTGGACGAGGGGCCCGACGTGCGCCCGTCCGGGCCGCAGGCCGTCGTGCTCGTGCGCAACCAGATGCTGCCCGAGTGGGCCGTGCGCGCCCTCGTCGCCGCGCTGCTGCTGCCGCCGCTCGTGGCGGGGATCGACGGCCTCGCGCGCGTGCGCCGCCGGCGCGAGCGGATCCTGCCCTGGATCGGCTGGACCGCCGCGCTCGGCTCCCCGCTGCTGGCCGCGGGCCTCGTCGTGCTCCTGCTCGGGCTGCTGGGCGCCGTGAACGCGCCCGCCGCGCCCGCGCCACCCGGCGCGATCCCCGTGGCGGCGGGCGCGCTCGTCGGGGCCGTGGCCGCCGTGGCGCTGGGCTTCCTGGCGGTGTGGCCGCTCCTGCGCGCCCTCGCGCCCGCGTCGGGCGACGGCGGCGCCGGGGTCGCCGTCGCGCTGCTCGCCCAGGCGCTCGCCTGGGTCGTGTGGGCCGTCAACCCGTACGCGGCGCTGTTCCTCGTCCCCGCCGTCCACCTGTGGCTGCTGGCCGCCGCGCCCGAGGTGCGCCTGCGCCCCGGCGGCCGCGTGCTGGCCGTGCTGGCCGCCCTGGTGCCGTTCGCGCTCGCCGCGCTCGCCTACGGCGTCGCGCTCGACGCCGATCCGCTCCAGCTGGGCTGGATGGGCGTGCTGGCGGTCGCGGGCGGCCACGTGTCGATCCCGTCGCTGGTGCTGTGGAGCGCGATCGCCGGCTGCGGCGTCGCCGCGCTGGTCGTCGCCGCGCACACCGCGCCGTCGCGGCCGGCCGGCCCGGCGCTGGGCCAGGTACGCTCGCGCGGACCGCTGACGTATGCGGGCCCAGGTTCGCTGGGCGGAACCGAATCGGCACGGCGGCGATGACCCCATGAGGCGCCTGCTGCGATCCCTGTCCACCGTCTTGATCGTCGCCGGCGTGCTCCTGATCGCCGACGCGGCGGCGACCGTCGTCTGGCAGGAGCCGCTGTCGGCGATCATGGCGGCGCGCAGCCAGGCCAAGCTGTCCGAGCAGCTCGACGAGCTGGAGGAGCGCACGCTCGCGCCCGCCGACCTGCGCGCGATCGAGGCGCTGCCCTCGACGGAGCGCCGGATCGCGTTCGCGGCGCGCCGCCTGCGCGAGCGGACCGCCGCGGGCGACGCGCTGGGGCGGATCGTGCTGCCGACGCTCGACAAGGACTTCGTCGTCGTGGCCGGCGACGACCCGGCGTCCCTGCGCAAGGGTCCCGGCCTGTACCCGGAGACGCCGCTGCCGGGCCAGGGCGGGACGACCGCGGTCGCGGGCCACCGCACGACGTACCTGGCGCCGTTCCGCGACCTCGACGACCTGCGCCGCGGCGACCACGTGCGCATGGAGATGCCGTACGGCACGTTCACCTATGCCGTGCAGGGGACCGAGATCGTCAAGCCCGACGACGTGTCGGTGATCGACCCGGTCGGCTACGAGCGCCTCGTCCTCACCGCCTGCCACCCGCTGTACAGCGCGGCGGAGCGCATCGTCGTGTCGGCGCGCCTGGTGAAGGTCGAGCCGGCGCCGGATCTGCGGAGATAGCGGCGCTCGACGGATCTCCGATCGTGCGCGGCGCCCGGGGTGCCGATGCGCTTCGCGGGCATGGGTTTCGGCGGCCAGCAAGGGACGGGTAGCACCGCGAGCGGCACGCACGGCGTGGCGGGAGGCGCCTATCGGGTCGACGCCGCCGCGGTGGCGGAGGCGATGCTCCGCCACCCGGGCGTCCGCCGGCTGCTGGGCGCGCCGCCGGTCAGCCCCGCCGGTGCTCGAAGCCTCGCAGCCCCTCCGTCGGCCTGCCGTCGCGCGTGAGCGTCGCGCCCGGCGGGCCCTCCTCCACTCGCCCGACCCACCGCACGACGCCGGCGGCCTCGGCCGCCGCCCGCGCGTCGGGTGGGACGCAGGCCAGCAGCTCGTAGTCCTCGCCGCCGGTCGCGGCGAGCTCGTACGGGTCGGCGCCGATCGCGGCGGCGACCTCCTCCAGTCCCTCGGGCAGCGGCAGCTCGTCGAGCGCGACGACCAGCCGGCAGCCCGACATGCGGCCCACGTGCCCGGCGTCGGACGCGATCCCGTCGGACAGGTCGATCAGCGCGTGCGCGCCGGCCCGGGCCAGCGCGATCCCGGCGTCGAAGCGCGGCATCGGGCGCAAGTAGGCCTCGACCAGGCGCTCTCCGCCCTGCGGCGAGCGCGCCCGGCCGTCGAGGATCGCCAGGCCCGCCGCGGAGGCGCCGAGCGGACCCGTGACGCCGACGAAGTCGCCCGGCCGGGCGCCGTCGCGCCCGACGACGTCGGCCGGGTCGTCGGCCCAGCCGACCACGGTGAGCGCGAGCGTCAGCGCCGGGCCCGACGTGATGTCGCCGCCGATGATCGACGTGCCCGTGCGGCGCGCGACCGAGGCCATCCCGGCCGCGATCTCCAGGACCGTGATGTCGCCGATCGTGGCCGGCAGCACCAGCGACACGTAGGCCTCGCCGGGCGCGACGCCCATCGCCGCCAGGTCCGACAGGGCGCCGGCCAGCGCCCGGTGGCCGACGTCGCGCGGCCCCGCCTGGCCCAGGCGGAAGTGCACGCCGTCGACCATCGTGTCGACCGACGTCACCGAGACGCCGCCGGCGCGCACGACCGCGGCGTCGTCGCCGGATCCGCGCAGCACCCGGTCCCCGGGCGGACCCAGGCGCTCCTTGATCGCGTCGATGAGCGCGAACTCGCCCCGGGACGCCGGGCCTGGGCTCCCCGGCGGCGCGCCGCCCTCCATCGTCGCGCTACCGGTGGCGGTAGACGATGCGGGCGCGGTCGAGGTCGTAGGGCGACAGCTCGACGCGGACGCGGTCGCCCGGGAGGATGCGGATGCGGAAGCGGCGCATCTTCCCCGCGACGTGTCCGAGCACGGTGTGGCCGTTGTCGAGCTTCACGCGGAACATCGCGTTCGGCAGCGCCTCGACGACCTCGCCCTCGAATTCGACCTTCTCTTCCTTGGCCATGCGCCTATGGAGACTAGCCGCTACGGCGTGACCGCGCCCTGGGCGGCGCCGCCCGCGGGCGGCGCGGGATCGGCGGGTGGGGGCGCCGGCGGCTCGGGCGTGGGCTGCGGCGGCGTCGTGGTGGCCGGCGGCTCCTGCGGCGGGGACTCGTAGCTGTCGGGGTCGAAGCCGCCGTTGCCGCCGCCGCCTCCTCCGCCGCCGCGGTTCCCGCGTCCGCCGCGGTCTTGGCCGGGCGCGGCCGAGCCGCCGGTCTCGAGGTCCTGCGCGTCGCTGTCGCCGTCGCCGGCGACCTCCTCGCCCGGGGCGCCGGTGGTCGCGTACTTGCCGAAGAACGGGGTCGGCTCGAACGGCTCCTTGGGCTTGGGGAAGTCGCCGCAGAACGAGCCCTTGGCCTCCTTCATGTACGCGCCCCAGATCTGCGCCGGGAACGTGCCGCCCGCGACCGCGATCCCGTGGACGTTGTACATCTCGATCCCGCGGTCCGGATAGCCGACCCACACCGCGGTCGACAGCTTCGGGGTGAAGCCGACGAACCACGCGTCCTTGAAGTCGTCGGTCGTGCCGGTCTTGCCGGCGGCGGGGCAGCCGATGTTCGCGGCCGTGCCGGTGCCCGACTGGATGTTCATCTCGAGGATGCGGGTCGCCTCGGCGGTCACGCCGTCGCTGAAGACCTTCTTGCGCTTGCGGGTGCCGAGCTTCTCGGTGCGCCCGTCGGGGAACGTCACCTTCGTGATCGCGGTCGGGCGGTTGCGGTAGCCGCCGGAGGCGATCGTCGCGTAGGCGTTGGCCATCTCCAGCGGCGAGACGCCGTTCTCGAGGCCGCCGAGGCCCTCCGCCGGGTAGCTGTTCAGCTTCGACTTGATGCCCATCTTGCGGGCCGCCTCGGTGACCGACTCGGGGCCGAGGTCGAGGTCGAGCTGCGTGTAGATCGAGTTGTCCGAGGAGAGCGTCGCGCGCGTGATGCTGGCCGAGCCGATGTAGGAGTTCGAGTACGTCTGGACGTCGATCGGCCCCCACGTCGGGTCCTCGAACTTCAGCGGCTTGGACACGTAGTACGTCGAGTCCGGGTCGACGCCGCGGTCCAGCGCGGCCATCAGCACCATCGTCTTGAACGTCGAGCCGGGCTGGCGATGCCCCTGGGCGGCGAGGTTGAACTTCGACTTGCCGTAGCTCGCCGACGACGCCATCGCGAGGATGTGGCCGTTGGACGGGTCGATCGTGACGACCGCCGAGGCCGGGTCGCCGGGCTGGTTGAGGATCGAGCTCATCGCCTCGCGCGCCTTGCGCTGCAGGTCGAGGTCGATCGTCGTGTGGATGGTGAGGCCGCCCTTGCGGACCTTGTCCACGCCGTAGCGCTCGATCAGCTCGGAGCGCACGAAGTCGAAGAAGTAGTTCTCGCGGCGCTGGGTGTAGTAGCGCGACTTCTCGACGCCGAGCTTGCGCGCCTTCGCCTCGGCCGCCTCCTGCGGGGTGATCATGCCCTGCTCGGCCATCGCGTCGAGGACCTCGTTGCGGCGGTCGCGCGCGCCCTTCTCGTTGAGGAACGGGTTGTACGCGGTCGGCGCCTGCGGCAGCCCGGCCAGCAGCGCCGCCTCGTGCAGCTCGAGCTTCTTGGCGGGCTTGTCGAAGAACACGCGCGCGGCCGCCTGCACGCCGAGCGCCTCCTGCCCGCCGACCGTGCCGTAGGGCACGTTGTTGAGGTAGCGGTCGAGGATCCACTTCTTGGAGTGGAGGTTCTCGAGCTCCTCGGCGAGCTTGGCCTCGCGGATCTTGCGCTTGTAGCCCTCGATGCCGTCGCGGACGGTGTCGCCCGTGTACATGTTGCGCACGAGCTGCATCGTCAGCGTCGAGCCGCCCTGGATCGTCTCGCCGCGGCTCGTGAGGTTCTTCACGCCGGCGCGCACGATGCCCTCGAAGTCGACGCCCTCGTGCTCGAAGAAGCGCTTGTCCTCGATCGCCACGGTCGCGTCCTTCATCACCTGCGGGATGTCCTCGGACGGGATCGGGGTGCGCAGGATGTCGGCCTGGATGAAGCCCAGCCGGGTGCCGTCCGCCGCGTAGACCGCCGACGACTGGCCCGGGTTGATCGGCTTGAGCTCCTCGATCGTGGGGCCGGAGCTGGCGACGCTGACGACCCAGCCGACCGCGGCCAGCCCCCCGAGCGCGACGGCGCACGCGATCACCCCGAGGCCGAGGAGGAGGATGTGAGCGCCGCCGTGACGGTGTCCGCGGCGACGCCGCTTGCGATCGCGGCGGGACATGGCTCGTGAGCTGAGGACGCGCGCGCCGCTCCCGAGGCGCGCCAGGACAGGATTCTAGGGAAGCCCTCGTTCCCCTCCGCCTGCCACCATCGGCGCGATGGGAGCCGACCGCACGCGATCCGGCCTCGCGCTGGGCGAGGCGTGGACCGCGCTGTGGACCTCCCGGCTGCTGGTGTGGATCGCCGGCGTGGGCGCGGTCTGGGTGTGGGGCCTGAGCGACCGGGCGCCGGGCTTCGACCCCGCCGGGGTGACGGGCGGGACGCTGTTCGCGCCCGCCGCCCGGTGGGACGCGGTCTGGTACCTGGTGATCGCGCGCCACGGCTACGTCGACGACCCCAGCGCCGCGTTCTTCCCGCTCTACCCGCTGCTGCTGCGCGGGCTCGGCGGCTCGGTCGTCTCCGGGATCCTGCTGTCGTGCGCGTGCCTGCTGGCCGCGCTCGTCGCCCTGCGCGAGCTGACCGCGCTCGAGCTCGGCGGCGAGGCGGCGCGCTGGACGGTGCTGATGCTCGCGTTCTCGCCGATGGCGTTCTTCCTGTCGGCCGTCTACAGCGAGTCGCTGTTCCTGGCGCTCACGGTGGGCGCCGTCCTGGCCGTGCGGCGCGAGCGGTGGGCGTGGGCGGGCGTGCTGGGGATGCTCGCCGCGGCGACCCGCGCGACCGGTGTGCTCGTCCTGGTCGCGCTCGTGATGCTCGCGTTCGCGGGCGGCGCGCGCCCGCGCGCGCGGGACCTCGCCTGGCTGGCGCTCGTGCCGGCCGGGTTCGCGGCGTTCCCGGTCGGCCTGGCGCTCGCCGGGCTGGACTGGCGCGCGCCGTTCGACGCGCAGGACGTGTGGTACCGGGAGTGGGCCGGGCCGCTGGGCGGCGTGTGGGACGGCCTGGTGGCGGCCTGGGCGGGCGTGCGCCAGCTCGTCGCCGGGGCGGACGGGCGCATCTACTTCCCGCAGGCGGCGGGCGACCCGCTGGCGATCGCCCGCATCAACGTGGTCCTCGCGCTGTGGCTGCCGCTCGTGGCGATCGCGCTCGCCGGCGTGCTGCGGCGCCTGCCGCTCGCCTACGGCGCGTACGTGATCGCCTCGCTCGCCGTCCCGCTGTCGTATCCGGTCGTGCCCCAGCCGCTGATGTCGCTGCCGCGCTTCGTCCTCGTCTGCTTCCCGCTGTGGATGTGGCTGGGGTGGCTGCTGGCCCGCCATCCGCGCGCCCGCGCGCCCGCGCTCGCGGTGAGTGCGATCCTCCTGGCCGTGAGCACCGCCCAGTTCGCGACCTGGCACTTCGTGGCGTGAGCGCCCCGCCGCGGCCGGCGGTCCTGCTCGACGCGCTCGGCACCCTCGTCACGTTCCCGCCGCCCGCGCCGCGGCTGCGCGCGCTGCTGGCCGAGCGCCACGGCGTGGACGTGGAGCCCGGCGAGGCGCAGGCGGCGATGCGCGCCGAGATCGCCCACTACCGCCGCCACCACGGGCGGGCGGCCGACGCGGCCGCGCTCGCCGAGCTGCGGCGCGAGTGCGCGGCGGTGCTGCGCGACGCGCTGCCGCCGGCCGCGCGCGCCGCGGTCGGCGTCGACGAGCTCGTGCCCACGCTGCTGGACGCGATCGCGTTCGAGGCCTACCCGGAGGCGCCCGCGGTGCTCGACGAGCTGCGCGCCCGCGGGCACCCGCTGGCGGTCGTCTCCAACTGGGACGTGTCGCTGCACGAGGTCCTGGGCGCCACCGGGCTGGCCGATCGCGTCGACGCGGTCGTGACGTCGGCCGAGCTCGGCGCCGCCAAGCCCGACCCGGCGCCGCTGCTGGCGGCGCTGCGGGCGCTCGGCGCCCCGGCGGCCGGGGCGCGGCACGTCGGCGACACGCCGTCCGAGGACGTCGAGGCCGCTCGCGCGGCGGGCGTCGAGCCCGTGCTCGTCGTCCGCGACGGCGCGCCGGCGCCGCCCGGGGTGCGCGCCATCCCCGATCTGCGCGGGCTTCTCGATCCCTAGGCTGAGCGGATCGTGAGCCGCACCGACGACCCGATCGGCCGCCCGCCGCCGGCGCTGCCCGAACGCCCCGAGGCCCTCGGTCCTCCTCCCCAGCCGCCGCCGAGCCGTGACCCGGGCGGGCCCGGCTGGCCGCTGTGGACGGCGTTCGTCGCGCTGATCACCGCGTTCGTGCTGGGCAACGTGCTCGGCGGGATCGTGTACGGCATCGCCGACGCCAGCGGCTACGACGTCGACGACCCGCCCGCCGGCTACCTGATGGCGGCCAACCTCGTCTTCCAGGGCTCGCTGCTGGCCTCCGCGCTGATGTTCGCGCACTTCTACGGCGGCGTGAGCGCGGCGAAGCTGGGCCTGCGCCCGGTCCGCTTGCGCACCGGCCTGACGTGGGCGGCGGCGACGCTCGTCGCCTACTACGTGTTCCAGGCGGTGTGGATCAGCGCGCTGGGGCTCGAGAACGAGAGCGACGAGATCACCGACCGGCTCGAGGCCGACCCCTCGACCGCGACCGTGGTCGGCATCGCGATCTTCGCGGTCGTGATCGCGCCGATCGTCGAGGAGGTCTTCTTCCGCGGGTTCGTGTTCGGCGCGCTGCGCTCGTCGATGCCCCCGGTCGCCGCCGCGGCGGGCACCGGCCTGCTGTTCGGCGGCGTCCACGCGTTCGGCTCGCCGATCGGGTTCCTCGTGCCCCTGGCGATGCTCGGCTTCCTGCTCAGCCTCCTGTACTGGAAGACCGGATCACTCCTGCCGTGCATCGCGCTGCATGTCGTCAACAACAGCATCGCGCTGTCCGTCGCCCTGGGCTGGGGATGGCAGATCCCGGTGCTCACGGCGGCCGCGCTGGCCGCGGTCGCCGGCATCCTGCTGCCGGTCGTGCGCTCGAACGGGCGCCGAGCCGCTCCCGCGTGACCGGCGCACGCCGTAGGATGGCCGCTCGATGCGCCCAGTCCGTCTTGCCCTGATCACGCTCCTGCTCGTGCCCGCGACGGCCGCGGCGCAGGACCCTGCGCCCGCCACGCCCGAGCCGCCTCCGGCGCCCGCGCCCGCCCCGGCCCCGACCCCGGAGCCGCCGCCGGCCCCGACGCCGCCGGCCCCGACCCCGCCCGAGCCCGCCGCGGGCAGGCTCTCGCTGAAGGTCGCCGACGACGAGGTGCTCGCCGGCTCGCGCATCCGCGTCGAGGGCCGGCTCACGCCCGCCGTGCGGGGCGAGACGGTCAAGGTGCGCTTCGTGCGCGGCGGGAAGACGCTGCGCGAGGTCACCGTGCGCGCGGGCGACGGCACGTTCGTGGTCGGCTACCGGCCGCGGACCGGCGGCCGCGTGACGGTGCGCGCCGTGCACGAGGCGTCGGCGTCCGTCGGCGCGGCGCGGGCCACCCCGCGCCACGTCACGGTCATCAAGCCGTCGGCGCGCCCGGGCGAGCGCAGCGCCTCGGTGCGCTGGCTGCAGCGCAAGCTCGCCCTCAAGCACTACGCGGTCTCGCGCAGCGGCGTGTTCGACGCCGCCACCGGCCGCGCGGTGATGGCGTTCCGCAAGGTCACCGGCATGGCCCGCACCGAGCAGGCCACCGAGGACGTCTTCCGCCGGCTCGACCGCGGCATGGGCGACTTCAAGGTCCGCTACCCGCAGCACGGGCGCCACGTCGAGGGGGACATCACCCGCGGCGTGCTGGCGCTCATCAACCCGGGCGGGAAGGTGCATCGCATCTACACGACCTCGCCCGGCGCGCCCGCGACGCCGACGATCACCGGCAGCTTCCGCGTGTACCTGAAGACCCCGGGCACGAACGCCAAGGGCATGGTGCACTCGAGCTACTTCATCCGCGGCTACGCGGTGCACGGCTACGCGAGCGTGCCGCCGTACCCCGCCAGCCACGGCTGCTTCCGCATCCCGATCCCCAACGCCGCGTACGTCTACGACTGGATGAAGCTGGGCACGCGGGTCGACGCCTACCGATGAGCGTCGACGAGGCCCGGGCGCGGCTGGTCGCCGAGCTGCGCGAGCACGCGCTCGTCATCGGCGAGGTCGTCCTCACCAGCGGCGCGACGGCCAAGTACTACATCGACGCCAAGCGCGCGATCCTGCGCCCGCCCGGGTTCCGCGCGCTCGGCGAGCTGGTCGCGGCGCGGGCGCGCGAATGGGGCGCGACCGCGGTCGGGGGCATGACGATGGGGGCCGACCCGGTCGCCTGCGCGGCGCTCGCCGGCGGGGCCGACGTGAAGGCGTTCTTCGTGCGCAAGGAGGCCAAGCACCACGGCCTGCAGCGGCGCATCGAGGGGCCGCTGCTCGACGACTCCGACCGCTGCCTCGTCGTCGAGGACGTCGTGACCACCGGCGGGTCGACCCTGGCGGCGATCGCCGCCCTCCAGGAGCAGGGCCGCACGATCGTGGGCGTCGTGTCCGTGCTCGACCGCCTGGCCGGCGGCGGCCCCCGCATCGAGGAGGCCGCGGGCGCGCCGTACGTCGCGCTGACGACGATCGACGACGTCTATCCGGAACGTCCCGACCGGGCCTGAATCGGGCACTACAGTTCGGGCACGCCCTCGTAGCTCAGTGGATAGAGCACCGCTCTCCTAAAGCGGGTGCGCAGGTTCGACTCCTGCCGGGGGCGCTGGACGCCGGGTGCATGAGCGGGCCGCCTGTCGGGCATACCTCACCGGAATGCCCGACATGGCCGTCCGGCCCGCACCGGTCCCGCCCGCCGACGGTCAGGTGCTCGGCGCGCTGCAGCGCATCACCGACGCCGCGCTCGCCTACCTGCCGCACGACCGCCTGCTCGAGGAGCTGATCGCGCGCGTCTGCGAGATCCTCGAGGCCGACACCGCCGCGCTGCTGCTGCTCGACGAGGCGCGCCCGCTGCTGCGCGCCCGCGCCGCGCGCGGCCTCGAGGAGGAGGTCGAGCGGGGCGTCGTCGTGCCGCTCGGCGCGGGCTTCGCCGGCCGGGTGGCGGCCGAGCGCCGCCCGATCGCGATCGAGAACCTCGAGGAGGCCGACCTCGTCAACCCGCTGCTGCGCGAGCGGGGCATCCGCTCGCTGCTGGGCGTGCCCCTGCTCGTGGAGGGCCGCCTGCTCGGCGTCCTGCACGTCGGCAGTCTCACGCCGCGGCGCTTCACCACCGCCGAGCGCGACCTGCTGAGGCTCGTCGCCGACCGCGCGGCGCTGGCGATCGACCACGCCGCCCTGGCCGAGCAGCAGCGGCTCGCCGAGGCGCTCCAGCGCCACCTGCTGCCCCAGGACCTGCATGCCGTCCCCGGCCTGGAGGTCGCCACCCGCTACATGCCCGCCAGCCGCGACCGCCTCGGCGGCGACTGGTACGACGCGTTCGAGGTGACGCCCGGCGAGATCGTCGTCGTCGTCGGCGACGTCGTCGGCCACGGGCTGGCGGCGGCCGCGGTGATGGCCCAGCTGCGCACGGCGCTGCGCGCCTACGCCGTCGAGGGGCACCCGGAGGCGGAGGTGGTCGAGCGCGTCAACCGGCTGATGTGCGAGCTCGGCCCCGACGCCACCACCACGCTCGTCTACACGGTCATCGAGACGCAGCGCCAGCGCCTGCGGGTCGTCAACGCGGGCCATCCGCCGCCGCTGGTCGTCGACCCCGGCGGGCGCGCGCAGCTGCTGCCGCTGCAGGGCGGCATCCCTCTGGGCGCGTCGCCGCTGGCCTCCTACCGCAGCGACGCGCATCCGTTCCCGACCGGCTCCACCGTCCTGCTCTACACCGACGGCCTGGTGGAGCGGCGCGCCGAGCCGCTCGACCGCGGGCTGGAGCGGCTGCGCGCCACCGCGCCCGGCGCGGGCGGCATCCAGACGATGTGCACGCGGATCGTGCGGCGGCTGGCCGGCGACGACCGAGCCGACGACGTCGCCCTCATCGCCGCTCGGGTGCCGCCGCTGGCCAACCCGCTCACCACGCGCTGGCCCGCCGACAGCCACGTGCTCGCCGACGTGCGCCAGATGCTGCGGCGCTGGCTGCGCGAGCGCGGCGTCGGCGACGGGGACGCCTACGACATCGTCGTGGCCTGCGGCGAGGCGTGCGCGAACGCGATCGAGCACGCGTACCGCCCCGGCCGCCACAGCTTCGAGGTCCACGCCGTCGAGCAGGACGGGCGGGTCCGCGTCGAGGTGCGCGACCACGGGCGCTGGCGCGAGGCGCGCGGCGTCAACCGCGGCCGCGGGCTGCCGATGATGCGCGCGCTGATGGACGCCGTGGCCGTCGAGGACGCCGAGGACGGCACCCGCGTCGTCCTCGAGCGCGACCTGTCCCGCCCGGCGCCCGTCGGACCGGGATGAGCGGGCTCGCGCGGGTGCTCGAGGACCGTCGCGGCGGGGTGCTGGTGGCCGCGCTCGACGGCGAGGTCGACGCCTCCAACGCCGCGGAGGTCGCCGAGCGCCTGCGGCGGGCGCTCGGCAACGCGAGCACCGCGCTCGTGCTGGATCTGTCGCCGACCAGCTACCTCGACAGCGCCGGCATCAGCCTGCTCTTCCGCCTGGCCGAGGAGCTCGGCGCCCGCCAGCAGCGGCTCGTGGTCGTCGTCCCGCCCGGCGCGCCGGTCGCGCGCACGCTGCAGATCACCGGCGTCGGCGGGGCGGTCCCGATCCACCCGGACGTCGCCGCCGCGGTCGCCGGCGTCGCGTAGCTACGCCTGGACCGCCGGCGTCCCGTCGGCTCCGGGCGCCTGCTCGTCGCCGCCCTCGCCGGCCGGCACGTAGTCGGGCTTGACCTGGCCTGCGGTCTGCGGGCTGGCGTCGGAGATCGACGACGCGGCGATCTCCTCCGGCGTGACGTTGAGGGGGTGGTGGCAGGCGGCCAGGTGGCCGTTCGCGTATTCGGTCAGCGGCGGCACGACCGTGCGGCACACCTCCGTCGCGCGCGGGCAGCGCGTGTGGAACACGCAGCCGGGCGGCGGCTGGATCGGGTTGGGCGGCTCGCCCGGCACGACGATCCGCCGGCGCGAGCGGTTCTCGCGCGGGTCCGGGATCGGGATCGCCGACAGAAGCGCCTGCGTGTACGGGTGGATCGGCTTGTCGTAGAGGTTCGCCGCGGGCGACAGCTCCATGATCTTGCCGAGGTACATGACCGCGATCCGGTCCGACACGTGGCGCACGACCGACAGGTCGTGGGCCACGAACAGGTAGGTCAGCCCGAGGCCGTCCTGCAGCTCCTCGAGCAGGTTGATGATCTGCGCCTGGATCGAGACGTCGAGGGCGGACACCGGCTCGTCGAGCACGACGAGCTTGGGGTTCATCGCCAGCGCGCGGGCGATGCCGATGCGCTGCCGCTGGCCGCCCGAGAACTCGTGCGGGTAGCGGTTGATGTGCTCGCGGCGCAGCCCGACGCGGTCCAGCAGGTCGCGGGCCTCGCGCTCGACGTCGCCGCCGCTCACCCCGCGCTGGCGCAGCGGCGCGCCGAGGATCTGGGCGACGCGCTTGCGCGGGTTCAGCGAGGCGAACGGGTCCTGGAAGACCATCTGCATCTCGCGGCGGTAGGGCCGCAGCGCGCGGCGGTTGGCGCGCGTGATGTCGGCGCCGCGGAAGCGGATGCGGCCGGACGTGGCGTCGAGCAGCCGCAGGACCGTGCGCGACAGCGTCGTCTTGCCGCAGCCCGACTCGCCGACCAGGCCGAGCGTCTCGCCCTCGCGCAGCGAGAACGTGACGTCGTCGACGGCGTGCACGTTGGCGACCGTGCGGTCGATCAGCACCCCGGACTTCACCGGGAAGTACTGCTTGACGTGCTCGACCTCGAGCAGCGGCCCACCGTTTCCACTCATCGGTGCTCCCCGATGCCGCGAGAAGGAGCCTCAGGCGAGTTCTCGCAATGGAGCCCGAGCCCCCTGGGCGAGGGCTCCGCCAGGCCGATCTCGCCGTCGACGACGCGCAGGGCGCGCTTCTGCTCGAGCGTCAGCCAGCAGCGGTCCGGGTGCCTGGCGCCGCGATCCGCCAGCGGCGGCACCTGCCCACAGCGCTCGAACTCGTGCGGGCAGCGGGCGCGGAAGTGGCAGCCCTCCGGCGGGTCCAGCAGCGACGGCGGCAGGCCCGCGATCGACGGCAGCCGCTCGCTGCGGTCGCGGTCGACGCGCGTGATCGAGCCCAGCAGCCCCCACGTGTACGGGTGCTGGGGGTCGTAGAAGATCTCGTCGACCGTCCCCTCCTCGACGATCCGCCCGCCGTACATGACCGCGATCCGGTCGGCGATGTCGGCGACGACGCCGAGGTCGTGGGTGACGAGGATGATCGCCGTGCCGGTCTCGTCCTTGAGCTCCTTGAGGCGCTCGAGGATCTGGGCCTGGATCGTGACGTCCAGCGCGGTCGTCGGCTCGTCGGCGATCAGCACGCTCGGCGAGCACGACAGCGCCAGGGCGATCATCACGCGCTGGCGCATGCCGCCGGAGAACTCGTGCGGGTAGGCGCGGGCGCGCTCGGCGGCGCGCGGGATCCCGACGCGCTCCATCAGCTCGACGACGCGGTCGCGCACCTGCGCCTTCGACAGCTTCTCGTGGGCGAGGATCTGCTCGGCGATCTGGTCCCCGATTCGCTGGACCGGGTTCAGCGACGTCATCGGGTCCTGGAAGATCATCGCCATCTCGGCGCCGCGGATCGCGCGCAGCTCGTCCTCGGAGGCGGTCAGCAGCTCCTGGCCGCGGTAGCGCGCGCTGCCGCGGAACGTCGCGTTGGGCGAGCGGTTGAGGCCCAGCAGCGACATCGCGGTGACGGTCTTGCCGGAGCCCGACTCGCCGACGATCGCCAGCACCTCGCCGGCGGCGAGCGTCAGCGACACGTCGTCGACGGCGTGCACGACGCCCTCGTCGGTGCGGAACTCGACCTGCAGGTGGTCGATCTCGAGGATCGGCTCGGCCATGTCGGTCACCCCAGTCGGATCCGCGGGTCGAGGACGGCGTAGACGATGTCGACGACCGTGTTGAGGACGACGATGAACACGGCGCCCAGCAGCGTCACGGCCATGACCGGCGGCACGTCGAGCCGGCCGATCGCCTCGGCGAAGTACTGGCCGACGCCCTGCAGGTCGAACACCGACTCGGTGAGGACCGCGCCGCCGGCGATGACGAGGCCGAAGTCCAGGCCCCACAGCGTCACGATCGGGATCAGCGAGTTGCGCAGCACGTGGCGCGTCATGACCCGGCGCTCGGAGATGCCCTTCGCGCGCGCGGTGCGCACGTAGTCGTCGTTGATCGTGTCGAGGATGTTGGAGCGCAGGATGCGCGAGTAGACGCCGATGAACAGGATCGCCAGCGCCGTCCACGGCAGGATCAGGTGGTACAGCCACTCGCCGATGCCGCCCTGGGCGATCTCCACGTAGCCGCCGTTGGGGAACCACTCGAGCTTGTAGCCCAGGTAGTAGTTCATGAGCGCGCCGACCCAGAAGACCGGCATCGAGATGCCGATCAGGGCCAGCACGGTCAGCACCCGGTCCGAGAAGCGGCCCGCCCGCACCGCGCTGTAGAGGCCGAGGATGATGCCGAGCGTCATCCACAGGATCGCCGCGCCGATCCCCAGCGCGAACGTCCGCGGCAGGCCCATCCGGATCTGCTCCCAGACGTTGGTCTGATCGCTGTAGGAGACGAGCTTGCCCGTGAAGATCTGCTTCATCATGAACAGGTACTGCTGGGGCAGGCTCTCGTCGAAGTGCCACTCCTTGCGGATCTGCTCGATCTGGGCCGGGGTCGAGTTCTTGCCGGCCATGCGCACGGCCGGGTCGCCGTTGGGGATGACGTTGAAGATCAGGAACGTCAGGATCGAGACGGCGAAGAGGACGAGCACCATCCCGACGAGCCGTCGCACGATGAAGCGAGCCATGCGACCTCAGTGCTCCAGGCGGATCTTGGCCCGCGGGTCGAGCGCGTCGCGCACGCCCTCGCCGAAGATGTTCAGCGCCAGGACGGTGAGCACGAGCATGATGCCCGGGGCGATGGTCAGGTGCGGGGCCGACGTGAGGAACTCGATCCCCTCGGAGATCATCAGGCCCCATGACGGCTCGGGCGGCTGGACGCCGGCGCCGAGGAACGACAGCGCGGCCTCCAGCAGGATGGCGTTGGCCACGATCAGCGGGAAGAAGACCAGCAGCGTCGAGGCCAGGTTCGGCAGCAGCTCCGTGAGCATGATCCGCCACGGCCCCATGCCCTGCGCGCGCGCGGCCTCGACGAACTCCTTCTCGCGCAGGGCGAGCACCTGGCCGCGGATCGGCCGCGCCAGGTACACGACGTAGGCGATCCCGATGATCACGGTCGGGATCCACAGGGAGCCCGATTTCAGCGACAGCGGTCCGATCGTGATGCCGCTGATGTTCAGCGACACGCCGAGCGCGACCCCGAGCAGGATCACCGGGAACGCCCACATCACGTCGAAGCAGCGGGAGATGATCCAGTCCAGCCAGCCTCCGAAGAACCCGGAGAGCAGGCCGAGCAGGGTCGCGAAGACCATCGTGATGATCGAGGCGCCGATCCCGATGAGCAGCGAGTTGCGCCCGCCGTAGAGCAGGCGGACCATCACGTCGCGGCCGTTGCGGTCCGCGCCGAGGAAGTACTCGCCGTGCCAGGTCGGGCCGATCGGCACGCCGTCGAAGGCGACGATGTTGCGCTCCTCGCCGTCGATCGTGATCGTGTCGGCGATCCGGTTCTGGTAGGGCGTCGTGTGCGCGACCTCGTCGGCCCAGATGGGCGCGGCGAGCGAGACCGCGACGAGCACCAGGAAGAGCACGCCGAACGCGAGCGCGACCTTGTTGCGGCGCAGGCGGCGCAGGGCGATGCGCCACGGGCCGGTGCCGGCCGGCGCATGACGCTCCTCCGCGGCGATCGCGGCGGGAAGGTCGTCGGAGAAGTCGGTGGCGGCGGAGTCGGTGCTGGCCATGGAAGCGTGGGGAGCCGGGTGGCGGAGCGGGGGCGCCCGCGAGGGGCGCCCCCGGCCGTCGCCGTCGCTACTTCAGCTGGAGCAGCGAGAAGTCGACCTCGTACACGGGATGCGCGACGACGCTGTCCCAGGCGACGCGGTCGGACACCAGCTTCGTCAGCTGGCGGTTGCCGTACGGCGCGATGTAGGCGCGCTCCACGGCGAGACGGTCGGCCTTCGCGTAGTCGACCGCCGCGGCATCCAGATCGGTGTTCTTGTCGGCGCCGTCGATCAGGTCGTTGATCTCCGGGTCGTCGACGTTGCCGAAGTTCTGGTTGTTCGTCTCCTGGATGGACGACCCGTTGATCAGGAACATGAAGTTCGCCGGGTGCGGGAAGTCCTGGAACCAGTTGGCGAAGCCAGCCTGGGCCTTGGTCTTCTGGTTGCCGATGGTCTGGAAGTAGACCGACGCCTCGACGATGCGCGGCTTCGCGTTGAGGCCGATCTGGTTCATGACGTCGGCCACGTACTCGGTGACCGGCTTGGACGGATCCTCGTCGTTGCCCCAGACGGTGACCTCGGCGCCCTCGGCGCCGGCCTCCTGGATGAGCTGACGCGCCTTCTCGAGGTCCGGCTCCTGCGTCGGATCCCCGTACGGGCACGGCTCGATCTTCTGGTAGCCCTTCATGCCGGGCGGCAGGAAGTTGCAGCTCGGGGCCAGCAGGCCGCCGAAGATCCGCTGCATCGCGCGCTTGTCGATCGCGAAGTTGACCGCCTGGCGCACGCGCTCGTCGTCGAACGGCTTCTCGCGCGTGTTCATGAACACGTAGTACGTCGAGTTGGTGACGTACGGCTCGAAGCGGCCCTCGGCCTTGTCCTGCACCTCGCGCAGGCGGTCGGCCGGGGGCGGGTCGATCAGGTAGTCGACCTTGTTGTTGATGATGTCGTCCGTCTGACGCTGCTGGTTCTTGACGATGGTGACGTCGATCTTGTCGACGTTCCCCGTCGGGACGTCCTCGATGCCGTAGTCGGCGAACTCCGGGACCTTCTCCAGCGTGAACCCGCGGTTGGGCACGGACCGCGTGATCTTGTACGGGCCCACGCCGGGCGGCGGGTTGCGCGTCATGTTGCGGAACGGCGTGTCGCCGGGCACGATGCCGGCGAAGTTCATCGCCAGGACGTAGTCGAACGAGCCGATGCGCTCGGACAGGCGGATCGTGATCTCGCCCGTCTCGTCGTTCGTCTCGATGCCCTCGATGTCGGCGTTCGGCTTGCCGGCCTTCAGGTAGTCCTCGGCGCCGACGATCGGCAGGTAGAAGGCGCTACCGCCCGACTCGAGGTTGAGCACGCGCTTGATCGTGTGCTCGAAGTCGGAGGCCTTGACGGGCGTGCCGTCGGAGAACTTCAGGCCGTCGCGCAGCTTCAGCTTGTAGGTGAGGCCGTCCTCGGAGATCTCCGGCATGCTCTCGGCGAGGCCGGGGATCAGCTCGGCGCCCTCGGCGCCCTCGGTGTGGCGATAGGTGAGCAGCGGCGTGTAGACGACCCACTGCGCGTTCCAGCCCTCCACCGTGTAGGTCAGCGCCGGATCCATGTAGTCCGGGCTCGACGTGTAGTAGCCGGTGAGGGTGCCGCCGGCCTGACCGCCTTCGGTCGCGGCGTCGGTCGCGGCGCCGGTGCTGCCCCCGCCCGTCGTGGAGCCACCGTCGTCGTCGCCGCCGCAGGCCGCGACGAGGAACGCCGAGGCGGCGACGAGCATGAGGGCGAGCAGAGCCCTGCGAATCGTGCTCAAGTGAGTAAACCTCCTCCAGGGGGTTCATGCCCGCACCGGTTCCTCCCGGCGTGCGGGTGGAGACAGCCTCCCAAGTGGGAAAACACGCTACTCCCTTCGATTCTCGGCAGCGCTGTACCCCGGGTCCAAAGATGAACGCTGCGGTTCACCGCGAGAGCGAACCGCTCCCACGCCCCGCAGGTTGCCCCGGGAGGGCCCGTCCTACTCGGGGTCGTCGTCGTAGAGCGACTCGCGCGCCAGCTCCTCGCCGGCGGCGTTGAAGAGCTTCACGTCAAGCTCGTCGGCCCGGTAGGCGTCGGGCGCCAGCAGCGTGAAGCGCCCGTCCGTGGTCAGCGGGCACTGGTCGACGCAGAGGTCGGCGAGCTCCGCGGTGGCGATCGTCCCGCCGGGGACCAGCGGCACGCCCCACACGAGCGTCATCGTGGCCACCTCGCCGTTCTCGCCGCGCCAGCCGCCGATGACCTCGTCGCAGAGGTCGAGCGTCCAGTCGGGGTTCTTCTCGGCGGTGTCGTCGGTCACGTCGGCGACCGCGCGCAGGCCCTCCGGCTCGCCCGAGCGGTCCTCGCCGGCGCGGTAGGAGACGACCCCGAACACCTCGTCGCCGTCGGCGGTGCGCGCGGTGGCGGGCACGTAGGTGCGCCCGTGCCAGGTGCGGTCCGGGAACCAGGCGATCTCGCCGAACTCGACGTCGATCGCGCCGCGCAGCTCGCGGGCGAGGACGTCGGCCCAGCGGCCGTAGGGCGCGACCTCCTGGGGAGGCTCGGCGGCGAAGCGGGGGACGACGCGGGGTTCAGGTGCCATGACGGCCGGGACCCTATTCGACGACCGCCGGTCAGACCTCGAGCAGGATCGTGACCGGGCCGTCGTTGACGAGCTCGACCTCCATGTGCGCGCCGAACACGCCGCGCTGGGCGCCGAGCGCGTCGCACACGCGCTCGTAGAGGCGCTTCGCCTGCTCGGGCGGGGCCGCGTCGACGAAGCTCGGCCGGTTCCCGCGGCGCGTGTCGGCCATCAGCGTGAACTGGCTGACGCACAGCACCTCGCGGTCGCCGAGCGCCTCGTTCATGCGCCCGTCGGCGTCGTCGAAGATCCGCAGCGCGCGCAGCTTCGCCGCCATCCGGTCGGCGGTCGCCTCGTCGTCGTCGTGGCCGACGCCCAGCAGGACGAGCAGCCCGGGGCCGATCGCGCCGGTGACGGCGCCGTCGACGCGCACCTCGGCGCGGCTCACGCGCTGCACGAGAGCCTTCACAGGAGGGGGGAGAGGGCGACGGCGACCACGAGGACGATCATGGTCGACCACGCGACGGCGGAAGCGGCGATCCGCTGGTCCAGGCCGTACAGGTGGGCGATCAGGACGGTGTTGACGCCGCAGGGCATCGCCGCCTGCAGCAGGTAGGCGTCGGGCACGGCGATGATCGCCGCCGACAGGCCGAGCAGCAGCAGCGGCGCCACCGCGAGCCGCAGGCCGAGCACGGCGGCGACCGGCGCGGTCAGCGCGGGCGGGAACGTGAGCGCCCCCTCCTCGGACTCGGCGCCCAGCGACAGCCCGACGACGAAGAACGCCAGCGGGACCATCCCGTAGACGAGGACCTGCGCGACGTCGACGAGCAGGTCGGGGGCGAGCGCGTCGGGCGCGAGCAGGCCGAGGACGACGGCGATGAGGAGCGGGTTGCGCAGCAGCGCGATCAGGAGGTCGCGGCGGGGTGCGGCCCGCTCGCTGCCCATCACGGCTCCGATGGACATCGCGACGACGACGAAGAGCGGCGCGTTCACCGCCGAGTCGTAGGCGATTGCGTAGCCGAGCTGCCCGGAGCCCAGCGCCGCCCCGGTGAGGGGCAGCCCGACGTAGCCGGTGTTCCCGATGAGGACGGCGATGACGAAGGCGCCCGTCGCCGGCCGGCTGAGCCGCAGCCAGCGGGTGGCGACCACCCACGCGATCGCGGTCACGACCCCGAGCGCGACGTAGGCGAGCACGATCCCCAGCCCGACGCCCGCCGTCAGCTCCAGGTGCGCGACGACGAAGAAGTAGATGAACGGCGCCACGACCCACAGGAGGACCCGCGTGATGCGCCGGGAGATGTCGCGCCCGCCGTCCGCCAGCCGCGGCTCGGCGACGATGCCCGCCCCGATCGAGGCGGCGATGACCGCGGCGACGAGGACGACGCCGGTCAAGCGTCGCGCAGCTCGGCGGCGGCGCGCTCGGGCGCGACGACGTTCAGGTTCACCCCGGTGCCGAGCTCGAGCCCGGCGAGGACCGTGAGGCGCGGGAGCACGTCGATGCGCCAGCAGAAGTGGTCGGCGCCCTGCGGCGCGGTGCGCACCCACAGGTTCAGCGGCGGGCTGGCGCCGAGGAGCCGTGCGAGGCGGTTGAGCACGTCGTGGAGCAGGCCGGCTCCGAGCGGGCCGTCGTCCTCGAAGCGCGGCGCGGGCCGGCGCGGGGCGATCAGCACCTGGTAGGGCACGCGCGACGCGTACGGCGCCAGGCACACGGCCTCGTCGTCGATCGCCACGATCCGCTCGCGCCGGCGGACCTCGTCCTGCACGAGGTCGGCGAGGAGGTTGCCGCCCATCGTCCTCGTGGCGTACGCGCCGAAGCGCTCGCGCTCGCGCGCGATCGCGGCGGGCACGAAGTCCAGCGCGTAGAGCTGCGCGTGGGTGTGCGGCAGCGAGGCGCCCGCCTCGCGGCGCTCGTTCACGAGCACGTGGACGCACGCGGCGCCCGCCTCGACGTGGTGGCGCATCCGCTCGCGCCACACGCCCATCGCCTCGGCGACCTGCTCGGGCGCCAGCTCGGCCAGCGTGGTCGCGGCCTGCGGCGCGTTGACGATCACCTCGTGGGCGCCGCGCGCCGCCATCGCGGTGAACAGGTCCGGCTGGGCGTCGCGCTCCGGCTCCGGGCTGTCGGGATCCAGGGCCGGGTACAGGTTGGGCACGACCCGCACCGTCCAGCCGGGGCCGTTCGCCGGGCCGCCGTTCGGGCGCCGCGCGAACACCTCCGGCGGCGTGCGGTCCTCGTGGCCCTCGAGAAACGGGTCGCTCGCCGGGTCCAGCGGCGGCGCCGGCTCGGCGCCCGGGCCGCCGCCCGGGCGGGCGGCGCGCTCGGCGGCGACGATCGTGCGCAGGCCGGTGAGCGGGTCGACGCGGACCTCAGGCATCAGCGCCGATCGCGTAGCGCCGGATGTCGGCGTCGAGCTGCTCCTGGCTGGCGTAGCCCCCCTGGTGCAGGTACTGCAGCTCGCCCTTCGCGTCGTAGAAGGCGGTGAACGGCAGGCCGCGGACCACGCCGAGGTCGGTGCCGCTGGGGATGCGCGGGAGCGTGTAGCTCGGGTACGTCACCGGGAAGCGCTCGAGGAAGCCGGACGCGTCGTCGTCGTTGTCCTCGGTGTCCAGGCCCAGGAACGCCACCTCCTTGCCGAGCTCCAGCGCCGCCTTCTGCAGGAACGGGAACTCGGCCTGGCACGGCCCGCACCACGACGCCCACCCGTTCACGACGACCGGATGGCCGCGCAGCTCCTCCAGGCGCGCCTCGAAGGCGTCCATCCCGCCGGGCAGCAGCTCGTTGGCCTGCTCGTGCAGCGCGGCGAGGGCGGGCGGGGCGCCGGCCAGGCGCTCCTGCGCCTCGGTCGTGGAGATGGTCTGCGCCGGGGGCGCGTCGCCGCCCTCGCGCTGCATCAGGCCGATCGCGACGATCGCGACGAGGCCCAGACCGATGACGGCGAAGACGAGGCGGCTCACGACCCCGAGGCTAACGGGAGGGGCCCGCGTGCCGTCCGGGCATGCGGTATCCTTGGATCACCCGACGCGGAGGCCGACTGGGAGGTCGACCTCCGCCGCATGTTCCGGGTGGGTCCCGGCACCTCGGGTCGCGAGCCGTTCGCAGTCCGCGACCCCCATTTCTCCATTCCCCCGAGCCTTCATGGCTGATTCAACGCCAGCGGCGGTCGTCGCGGCCGCACCTCTTCCGTCGCCAACGGAGATCGCTCAGGCCGAGCGGTTCACCCGTGAGCGCTTCGTCCACGAGGGCGAGGACCCGCAGGTCGCGCTCGCCCCGGGGAGCGCGCGCCGCCGTGCGCTCGACGCGGCGCTGGCCGAGATCGCCGAGGGGCTGACCGCGCCCTCGCGGGCGTGGCGGCGGTCCTACTCGCTGCTGCTCGGGCTCGAGCGGCTGCTGAGCGAGGACGAGCCGCACCTGGCCGACGGCACGCTGCTGAACCCCCACCAGGTCGACGCGCTGTCGGGCACGCTCACCGCGCTGCTCGCCGCCGCCCAGAACGGGCACGCGGTCGCCACGGCCAACGGCGCGGGTCCGCGCAGCGACGACCCGCGCGCCGGGTCCCCGGCGGTGCCCGGCGAGGAGGACGTCGACGAGGAGCTGCCCGACGACGAGGAGCCCCAGGACTGGGAGGAGCCGGCCGCCGCGGGCGACGACGACGAGACCCAGCTCGCCGAGCAGCCCGAGGACCCCAACGCCCACAAGCGCTTCTGGTTCGAGCACGCGACCGGCGCCGGCAAGACCGTCGCCGCGCTCGGGTTCGTCGAGGCGTCGCGCACCGGCGGCGTCCTGATCCTCACCCACCGCCGCAACCTCGTCGACCAGTTCCTCGGCGAGCTGCGCGACCGCGGCTACGGCGACCGCATCCGCGCGCCGCTGATGCAGGGCGACCCCGAGCCGGCGGACGGCCCCGTCACGGTCGAGACCTACCAGTGGTTCGTCCGCAACGCCGGGCGGATCTCGTCGGCCTACACGGTCGTGATCTGCGACGAGGCGCACACCGCGCTGGGCGAGAAGACGTCCGCCGCGATCCGCGCCTGGACCGGCCCGATCTTCGTCGGCATGACCGCGACGGGCGCGCTCATCGCCCGCCACGTCACCGACCTGTTCCCGACCCAGACGTCGCGCTTCGACCTCGCGCAGGCCGCCCGCCGCGGCGTCATCGCCCCGCTGCGCTGCATCCGCATCCCGCCGGGCGCGGGCGTGCGCTCGATCGCGAAGGTGCCGCTGCGCCGGGGGGACGTCGACGTCGAGTTCGACCAGGAGATGCTGGCCGAGCTGCTCGACCAGATCCCCTTCAACATGGCGGTCGCCAACCTCTACAAGACCCGCTTCAACGGCCTGCCGGGCGTGGTCTACGCGGCGGGCGTGCGCCACGCCTACAACGTCGCCGAGGCGTTCCGCAACGAGGGCCTGAAGGCGGTGGCGGTGTCGGGCGAGACGCCCAAGCGCGAGCTGGCCGACATCCTCGCCCGCTACGAGCGCGGCGACATCGACGTCCTCGTCAACGCGCAGCTGCTGGCCGAGGGCTGGAACTCGCCGCGCGCGACCGTGTGCATGCACCTGGCGCCGACCGCGTCCAAGCGCATCTACCAGCAGCGCGTCGGTCGCGTCACGCGCCGCCACCCCGGCAAGGAGGCCGGCATCGTCGTCGACTTCGTGCACCCGGCGACCAAGCACGACGACCCGGTCGTCACGCTGCACTCGCTGCTGGACCGCGACGTGTACCGGGGCGGTGCGATCGTCGTCGGCCCGGTGCGCCGTGGGCGCGGCCGGCGCGTGCGCGTCGAGCGGCGCGTGCTGCCGGTCACCGCCGATCCGGAGCGGCGGGCGCAGGTCTTCGAGCGCGAGCTGTGGCGGATCGCCGTCGAGCACCTCGACTGGGGCGAGCAGCACGTGTGGGCGGCGCTGGCCGGCGCGCGGGTGCAGCCCAGCGGCTGGCGGCGGGCGCGCGCGATGCTGCACTTCGACAAGTCCGGCGAGCTGAAGCGCCGCTTCCTGCTCACGGCCGTGCAGCGCAACAAGAACCCGCAGCTGCGCATCCGCGCGCTGCAGGAGATCGCGCAGGCCAAGGACGCCGAGGCGTTCGACCTCGCCATCGACGAGATCGGCGGCTGGTCGCGCGACGAGCGGCGCGAGGCGGTGAAGGTCGGGCTGCAGGCGCTGGCCGAGAAGCGCATCGGCCGCCGCGACCAGGCCAACGCCTGGATCTGGCGGATGGCGGAGTACACGCGCGAGGTCCACGAGGAGTACGCCGTCCAGCGGTGGCCCGAGACCAAGCGGCTGCTCGGACTGCTCGTGAACTCGTCGGGCGGCGCGCACGCGCGCAACGCCCGCCGGCTCGTGCAGGCCGCCCGCAAGCAGGACCGCCGGTTGAGCGCGGCGCTGCTCGCGGCGGCGCTCGCGCACACGCCCGAGGCCGAGGAGGTGCTGCGCGGTGCCCGCACGCGGATGGCGCGCAAGCCGAACTCGCTGGCGCGCGACCTGCTGCGCAACTTCCCCAAGAAGCGCTCCCGGGGCAACCGGCGCAGGAAGAAGGCGGGCGAGGAGGCCGCGGTCGAGGGCGTGGAGGTGCTCGAGACCACCGAGCTGGAGACCACCGACGGCGAGACGGCCGGAGAGGGCGCGGAGGCCACGGTGAAGGCCGGCGGCGAGCAGGCCGACGAGCAGGACGCGGTCGAGGCGATCGGCGCCGCGGCGGCGCTGCTGCCCGGCCGCGAGGCGCCCGATCAGCCGCCGCTCGTCGACGCCGACGGCGAGGTCTTCGACGACGCCGAGCCGGCCGAGGCGGCCGCGGAGCCCGAGCTCGAGCCCGAGCCGGAGGAGACGCCGAAGCCGAAGCGGCGGCGTACGACGCGCAAGAAGGCCGAGGAGCCGGCGCCCGAGCCCGAGGAGCCTCAGGCCGAGACCGCGCCGGCCGAGGCCGAGCCCGCGGCGGCCGAGGCGGAGGAGAAGCCGAAGCGGCGCACGACCCGTCGCAAGAAGGCCGACGCCGACGCCGAGGCGGCAGCCGCGGAGCCGCAGGCGGAGGAGAAGCCCAAGCCGCGGCGGCGCACGACGCGCAAGAAGGCGGAGTCGGTCGAGGCGGTGGCGGCCGAGGCCGAGCCCGCGGCGGCGGAGGCGGAGGAGAAGCCGAAGCGGCGCACGACCCGTCGCAAGAAGGCGGAGGCCGAGCCGGTCGAGGCCGAGGCGGCGACCGCGGAGCCGCAGGCGGAGGAGAAGCCCAAGCCGCGGCGGCGCACGACGCGCAAGAAGGCCGCGGAGGTCGACCCGCCGGCCGAGGCCGCGTAGCGCGCCGCTACGGGCGCGGCACCGCGGTGAAGTTCGCGTGGCCGACGAGGCGCCAGCCGCCGCCCCGCCACACGTACGTCGAGAGCCGCGACACCGGGTCGCGGGTCACGGTCTGCCCGTCGATCGTCTCCAGCGCCGTGACCGTGTAGCGGATCACCCGCACGTTGCCGCTGCGGGTGCCGACCACGTCCGACAGCGAGAAGCCCCCGACGGTCGCCGGGTTGGCGAGGTACTCCGTCTTCGTCAGATGGGTCCCGTCGGGGCGCTGGAGGAGGAAGGCGTTGGCCAGGAAGCGCTCCAGGCCGGTCATGTCCCTGGCCTGCAGCAGCCGCAGGAACTCGGACGCGAGCACCTGGTCGGGCGCGTTGCGCTGGGCCAGCGCCGGCGAGCTCGCGGGCTTCGCCGTCGCCGCCGGCGCGGTCGCGAGCACCGCCGCCGCCGCGATCGCCGCCACCCAGATCCGTCCGGCCTTCATCCCTCGTCCTCCTCGTCCGTGACGCGCCGACGCTACCGCGCGAGGTGGACCTCGCCGGCGTCGAGCGCGCTCCGCGTCCCGTCGGCGTGCTCCACGACGAGGCGCCCCGCGTCGTCGAAGCCGCGCGCGACGCCCCGGCCGTCGGCCCACTCGACCTCGCGGCCGGCGAGCGCGTCGCGGGCGCGCAGCGCGTCGAGCACCTCCGCGTCGGGCGCGGCCAGCCACCGCTCCAGCGCGCGCAGCAGCCGCTCGAGGGTCGGCTCGAGGTCGGCGGGCTCGAGCCCGAGCGTGCCGGCGCGGTCGCGCACGTCGGGCGGCAGGTCCTCCGGGCGGACGGCCACGTTGAGGCCGATTCCGAGCACGGCCCAGCCCTCCTGCGGGCGTCCCTCGGCGAGGATCCCGGCGACCTTGCCGGCGGGCGGGTCGCCGGCGCCGACGAGCACGTCGTTGGGCCACTTCACGCGCGCGCCCTCCCCGGCCACCTCGGCCACGGCGACCGCGGCGGCCAGCGGCAGCAGCGCCGGGACGTCGCGCAGCACCAGCGACGCGATGAGCGCCCGCCCGGGCGGCGCGGTCCACGAGCGGCCCTGCCGTCCGCGGCCGGCGGTCTGGGCGGTCGCGGTCACGAGCGTGCCGTGCGGCGCGCCGGCGGCGGCCAGCTCGCGGGCGCGCACGTTCGTCGAGCCGACCTCGCGCAGGTGCAGCCGCGGGTGGCCGAGCGTCGCGCTCATCCCGCCACGCGCAGCCGCAGCTCGGCGTCGCGGCCGAGCCTCAGCTCCCGCTGCGCGGAGCCGCGGTTGACGGCGAGCGAGAGCTGGCGCTGGGCGTCCTCGTAGAGCAGCAGCTCGCCCTCGTCGACGTCGGCGAACGTGTGCGCGAAGCGCGCCCGCCGGACCCGCCCGCCGGCGTCGACGGCGAGCTCGGCGCCGAGCCGCAGGCCGGCGGCGGTGAGGTCGGCGTGGGTGGCGTCGAGGACGACGTTGCCGAAGCGGTCGCTGATGAGGGCATGCGCGACGAGCGCGCCGTCCTCGATGCGCGCGGCCGGCAGCTCGAGCGGCGTCAGCTCCTCGACGGGGATCGGCTCGCCGACGTCGCCGAGCGGCTCGCCGCGCACGAGCGCGGCGGCGACCGGCGCGAAGATGTCGCGCCCGTGGAAGGTCGCCGAGACGGGCTCCAGGCGCCAGCGCGAGCGGCCGATGTCGACGGCCTCGACCACGCCGCCGAAGCGCTCGGCGGCCAGCATCAGCAGGCCGTTGTCGGGCCCGACGAGCAGCTGCTCCTCCTGCGCGCAGCGCAGCGCGACGGCCCGTCGCGTGCCGCCGACCTGCGGGTCCACGACGGCCAGGTGGACGCCCGCGGGCATGAACGGGAGCGCGTTGCGGAGCACGATCGCGCCGAAGCGCACGTCGTGGCGCGGGATGCCGTGCGTGACGTCGATGACCCTCGCCACGGGGGCCAGCCCGACCAGCACGCCGTGGCAGACCCCGACGAACTCGTCCTGATGCCCGTAGTCGCTGGCGAACGTGACGAACACGGCCGGGAAGGGTAGACGCCGGGCGATGACCGCCGACGATCCCGACGCCCCGACGGGCCTTCCCGACCCCGACGCGCCCGAGCCCGAGCCGCTCGGCCCGCCCGACGCCGACCCCGGCGGGGCGGGGCGCACGCACGGCGAGGACGCGATGCCCGGCATCCCGCGCGAGGGCGAGGAGGGCCCCACCGACGGCTGACCCCGCGTTGGTTGTCGGGTTCGTCGTGCCAGGCACGACGAACCCGACAAGCAACGCGATGGGGTGGGGTGCGGCGGTACGCTCGCGACGGTGCCCGCCCGCGTCCCCCCGCCGCGCCGCCAGCGCCCGGTCCACCGGGGCGACGCGGTCGAGCGCGTGCTCGTCGGCGTCGCGCTGGCGGTGCTCGCGGCCGTGCTCGTCGGCGTCGTGCTCGACGCCTCGCTGGTCGTGACCGTGCTCGTCGCGGCCGGGGTCGTCGTCGTGGCGCTGCTGATCGCGCAGGTGCTCTAGCCGCGCTCCGGCGCGCGCCACCGCACCGCGCCGGCCAGCACCGCGATCGCGACGAGCGTCGCCAGCACCTGGCCCGCCTCGCTCAGGACGCGCGCGCTCGTCGTCAGCGCGTCGTCGGCGGTGAGGTGGAACGCGAGGTGCGGGAGCTCCCACGCCAGGTAGGCGGCCGCGGCGACGATCACGAGCCGCCGCTCCAGCCACACGAGCGCGGCGACGAGCACGAGGGTCAGCGCCAGCGACAGCGCGCCGGCGTCGCGCACGAGGTGCTCGTCGTAGGGGCCCAGCGGGGCGACCCACGGGCTGCCCGGCCCCGGGAACTCCGAGTGGAACGAGCGCGGCGCGACCAGCGCCCACACGGCGATCGTGCCCTGCACGATCGCGAGCACGGCCAGGCCGGCGCGCAGCAGCGACGAGCGCGGGGGCATGACGGCACCCTACGGCGCCGCGCCGTCAGCGCGCCACGTCGGCGACCAGCGCGTCGACGAGCCCGTCGGGCGTGTGCTCGGCGGCCTCGACGTGCGGCTCCAGGCCGTGCTCGCGCAGCATCGCGCTCGTGACCGGGCCGATCGAGACCAGGCGCGGCCCCTGCAGCGTCGCGCCCGCCTCCAGCGCGTTGCGCACCGCGGACGCGGACGTGAGCGTGACGTAATCGGCGCCGTCGACCGCGGCGCGGGCGGCGTCGTCGAGCGGCGCGGCGACCGTGCGGTAGAGCGCGAGCACGTCGACCTCGGCCCCGCGGGCGCGGAGCGCGTCGGGCAGCACGTCGCGGGCGTCCTGGGCGCGGGCGATCAGCGCGCGCGTGACCGGGACGTCGCGCAGCGCCTCGACCAGCGACTCGGCGATCGCGCGCTCGGGCACGACGTCGGCGACGATCCCGCCCTCGCGCAGCCTCGCGGCCGTGCCCGGCCCGATCGCCGCGATCGTGGGGCCGGCGAGCGCGCGGGCGTCGCGCACCTCCTCCAGCAGCCGCGCCGCGCCGTTCGGGCTGGTCACGCACAGCAGGTCGTAGGCGCCGATCTCGGGCAGCGAGACCGGCAGCGGCTCGATCGCGATCGCCGGCGCCTCGACGACGGTCGCCCCGAGCGCGCGCAGGCGCGCCGCGAGCGCGCTCGCCTGCGCACGGGCGCGCGTGACGGCGACGGTCAGGCCCGACAGCGGCCGCGCCTCGCCGATCCAGGCCAGCTCACGCGCCAGCCCCGCGACCGGGCCGACGACCGTGATCGACGGCGGCCGCATCCCCGCCCGCGCCGCCGCGTCGGCGATCCGCTCCAGGGTCGAGACCACGACGCGCTGGTCGCCGAGCGTCCCCCGCTGCACGACCGCGGCCGGCTCGGATCCCGGACGGCCCGCCGCCATCAGCTGCGCGGCGATGCGCGGCAGCGCGCGCACGCCCATGTAGAAGACGAGCGTGCCCGGGAAGGCGGCCAGCGCCGCCCAGTCGAGTTGGGACTCCGGCTTGCCCGGGTCCTCGTGGCCGGTGACGAACGCGACCGCGGGCGCCACCCCGCGCTGCGTCACCGGGATGCCCGCGTAGGCCGCGGCCGCCACGCCGGCGGTGACGCCGGGCACGACCTCGAACGGCACGCCCGCGCGCCGCAGGACCTGCGCCTCCTCGCCGCCGCGGCCGAACACGAACGGGTCGCCGCCCTTCAGCCGCACGACGGTGCGCCCCGCCTGCGCGTGCTCGACCATCAGCCGGTTCGTCTCCTCCTGCGGCACCTGCTCGCCGCCGCCGACCTTGCCCACGTCGATCACCTCGGCGCGCAGGCCGTCGAGGACGCCCGGCGGCACGAGCCGGTCGGTGAGCACGACGTCGGCCTCCTCGAGCAGCTCGCGGGCGCGCACGGTCAGGAGGCCCGGGTCGCCGGGACCGGCGCCCACGAGGTAGACGCGCCCGCTCACGCGACGTCCTCCAGCAGCTCGCGCGCGCCCGCCGCCAGCAGGCGCCGGGCGACCTCGCACCCCAGCGTCTCGGGATCGGGCCCCGACATCTCGTCGCGCACCCAGGCGGACCCGTCGACGCGCCCCACGAACGCGCGCAGCCGCAGGCCCTCGCCCTCGACCGCCGCGTGCGCGCCCACCGGCGTGTGGCAGTCCGCGCCGAGCGCGCGCACCAGCGCCCGCTCGCACGTGAGCGCCCGCAGCGTGTCGTGGTCGGTGATGCCCGCCGCGGCCTCGCGCGCCTCGCCGTCGTCCAGCCGCGCCTCCAGGAGCAGCGTCCCCTGCCCGGCGGCGGGGACGATCTCGTCGGCGAGCACGCACCCGACCGCGTCGGTGCGGCCCAGGCGCTCCAGCCCGGCGAGCGCCAGCACCAGCGCGTCGACCTCGCCGTCGGCCAGCTTGCGCAGCCGCGTGTCGACGTTCCCGCGCACGGGCACGAGCTCCAGGTCCGGCCGCGCCGCCCGCAGCGCGGCCATCCGGCGCAGGCTGCTCGTCCCCACCCGCGCGCCGGCCGGCAGCGCGTCGAGCGACGGCGCGCCGCACAGCGCGTCCCACGGCGCCCCCCGCGGCGGGGCGCCCGCCACCGCGAACCCCTCGGGCAGCTCCGCCGGCACGTCCTTGGCCGAGTGCACGGCCAGGTCGGCGCGCCCGGCCGCCAGCGCGTCCTCGATCTCGGCCACCCACTCGCGCTTGTCGGCCACGGCGCGGCGGCGGTCCCCGCTCGTCACGACCTCGACGAGCTCCGCCTCGCCGCCCAGCAGCGCGGCCACCGATCGCGCCTGGGCCAGCGCCAGGGCGCTGCCGCGGGTCGCGATCCGCATCAGCGTCGCAGCTGGCGGACGTTGTCGCGCTCGGCGCCGGGCGGCTCCTCGGCGTCCGCCGCCGCGGCCGGCGGGTCGTCGAGCCCGAACAGCTCGCGCACGAGCTCCAGGCGGCCGTGGCCGCTCTCGCGCAGGCGGATCGTCGGCTCGTGCAGGAGGCGCTGCATCACGGCGCGGGCGATCGCGTCGACGCGCGCCAGGTCGCGGGCGCTCGCGGTCTCCCAGCGCCCGGCGTTCTCGGCCAGCACCTGGTCGACGATCGCGCGCCCGTGCTCGCGCAGCGCGGCGATCGACGGGCGCACGTCGCGCTGGCCCATCCACTCGGCGAAGCGGCGGATCTCCTCCTCGACGATCGCCTCGGCCACCTCGGCCTCCCGCTCGCGGCGCGCCAGCGTGTGCCCGACGACCGACTGCAGGTCGTCGATGTCGAAGAGCGTCACGCCGTCCAGGTCGCCGCAGCCGGGCTCCACGTCGCGCGGCACGGCGAGGTCGATGATCAGCAGCGGCCGGCCGCCGCGCTCGCGCATCACGTGCGCGAGATCCTCCTCGTGCACGAGCGGGTGCGGCGACGCGGTCGACGACACGACGATGTCGGCCGCCACGAACTGCTCGGGCAGCTCCTGCAGCGAGACGACGTGGCCGCCGAAGCGCGCGGCGATGGAGCGGGCGCGGTCGGCGCGCCGGTTGGCCAGGAAGACGGTCGCGACGCCCTCGCCGGCCAGAGCCTGGGCGGTCAGCTCGCTCGTCTCGCCGGCGCCGATGATCACGACGTGGCGATCGCGCAGGTCGCCGAGCACGTCCTGGGCGAGCCGCACGGCCACCGACGACACCGACGCGCGGCCCTCCGACAGCGCGGTCTCGGCGCGGACGCGCTTCCCGGTCTGCAGCGCCGCCTGGAACATGCGGTGCAGCATCGGCCCGGCGGTGCCGGTCTCGCGGGCGAGCTCGTGCGCGTGGCGGACCTGGCCCTGCACCTCGGCCTCGCCGACGATCATCGAGTCCAGCCCGGCCGCCACCCGGTACAGGTGGCGGGCGGCGTCGCAGTTGCGCGGCGTGTAGCGGACCCCGGCGAGCGCGGCGACGTCGATGCCGGCCCGCCCGGCCAGCGCGCTGGTCAGCGCGTCCTCGGCGGCGACCGGGTGGGGCGACACCGCGTAGAGCTCGGTGCGGTTGCAGGTCGAGACGACCGCGGCCTCGCTCACCGAGGGGATCGCGACCGCCTCGCGCAGCAGCTCGCGGGCGCGCGTGTCGCCGAGCGCGAGCCGCTCACGCAGCGCGATCGGCGCGGTCTTGTGCGAGACGCCGATGCACAGGACCTCGCTCACGTCGAGATCCGCTCCGGCTCCTGCTCGGGGGACGGCGGCGTGTCGCGCCGCTCGCGGACGAGGTCGTCGAGCTCGGTCAGGTCGCGCTCCATGCGCGCGACGCGGATGCCCATGATCGCGAGGTAGATCAGCAGGAGGGCCAGGAAGACGAGGTACGCGGCGACGACGTAGGGGGCGCCCTGGTCGCCGGGGAGGGTGTCAGCGAACATCAGATGATGGGGGCGGCGGAGCGCCGCTGGACGGGAGCGTCGTCGAGGAGCTGGCGGCGCAGCGAGCGCAGGCGGCCGCGGGCCAGCTTCGTCGCGATCTCGAATCGGTAGAGGGTGTAGAAGAGCAGCGCCATCCCCGCGAGGCAGACGAGGAACGTCAGCCACATCGATCCGGGCAGCTCGCCGGAGCCGAACGTCTGCGGGTGGACCTCCTGCGGCTGGGCGCGCACGGCGCCGAAGCAGATCGGCACGAACGCGCCGGCGGCGATCGCGAAAACCGACGCGTAGCGCGCCTGGCGCTCGCGATCCTCGATGGCGAAGCGCATCGGCGTGTAGGTCCCGTAGAGCAGGAACACGATCAGGAAGCTGACGAGCGTCGGCTCGTCCCACAGCCACCAGACGCCCCAGGAGGTCTTGGCCCAGATCGCCCCGGTGACGAGCACGGCGACGCCCAGGATCAGCGAGATGTGGATGGCCACGTAGCTGCGCAGGTCCCAGATCGGCTCGCGCGTGCGCAGGTGCTGGATGGCCAGCAGGCCGGCGACGATGAAGCCGGCCAGCGCGACGATCGCCAGCGGCACGTGGAGGTAGAAGATCTTCTGGCGGAAGCCCTGGTCGGCGTCCAGCGGCGCGTAGAACGCGGCCACCGCGAACGCGCCGACGAGAACAACGATGGTGGCGACGGAGAGGCCCCGCAGCCCCTTGCCATACATCAGGGGTCAGTCCTCCAGCAGGGGATCGAAGACTGCGACGGACAGCAGCCCGAAGACCAGATCGTACAGACCGAGGATCGCCAGCCACTTCGCGTCCAGGCCGCCCGCGCCGCCCTCCCGCAGGAGCGGCTCGAGCAGCCCGGCGGCCGCGATCACGACCGGCACGAGCAGCGGCAGCGCGATGAGCGGCCCGAGCAGGTCGCGGGCGCGGGTGCGCACGGCGATCGCCCCGACGAGCGCGGCGATGATGGCGAAGCCGGCGTTGGTCAGGGCGAGCACGAGCAGCAGCTCCGGCAGCGCCTGCCCGAGCCCCGGCTCGAGGAGCAGCAGCGCGAACGCGGGCACCATCACGATCTCCAGCGCGACGAGGTAGGCGAACAGCGCGATCGCCTTGGCGACGAACAGCCAGGTGCGGTCGACCGGCGCCAGCAGGAAGCCGTCGAACCCGCCCTGCTCCTCGTCGGCGACGTACAGGCGATTGAGGCCGAGCATGCCCGCGAACAGGAGCGTCACGACGAGGATCCCGGCGGCCAGGTCGCCCTCGACGGTGGCGCGGTCCAGCGCGAAGTGGAAGACGACGAAGATCGTGAGGCTGAACAGCATCATCCCGGGCACGGACTCCAGCGTCCGCAGCTCGAGGCGCAGCTCCTTGCGCAGGAGGGCGGCCAGGACGCTCACCGGTACAGCGCTCCGATCTGCTCGACGGTGACGTCCGCCGCGGGTCCCAGCAGGACGGGGCGCCCGCCGCGCAGGCCCAGCGCGACGTCGGCCTCGGCGAGCCCGCCGGCCGGGTCGTGCGACGTGACGACGCGGGTGCGCGGACGCTCCGGCGCGCCGGCCAGCAGCGGCTCGAGCGACGCCGCGGCGGCCGGGTCGAGGTTGGCGCGCGGCTCGTCGAGGAGCAGGAGCTCGGGGTCGTGCAGGACCGCGCGCGCGGCGGCCGCGCGCTGCACCATGCCGCGCGAGTAGGTCGAGATCGGGTCGCCGGCGCGGGCGCTCAGGCCGACCGCGTCGAGCAGCTCGTCGACGCGCTCGGGCGCGACCCCGTGCAGCCGCGCGTGGTAGCGCAGGTTCTCGCGGGCGCTGAGCTCGCGGTACAGCATCGGGTCGTGGCCCAGGAGGCCGATGCGGCCGCGCACCTTCCACGCCTCGCGCGGGAGCTCGCAGCCGAACACGCGCGCCGTGCCCGTCGTGGGGCGCAGCAGCGTCGCGAGGATGCGCAGCAGCGTCGACTTGCCGGCTCCGTTGGGCCCGAACACGACGAGCGTGCGGCCGGCCGGCAGCGTCAGCGAGACGCCGTCGAGCGCGGCGCGCTCGCCGTAGGCGCGGCCGAGGCCGGCCAGCTCAATGGCGGTGGTCACCGCGGATGGTGGCGACGGCGTGCGCCAGCACCGGGGCCACGACGCCGAACACCTCGTCGATCGCCTTCGGGGAGCCGGGGAAGTTGACGACGAGGGTGTCGCCCGCGACGCCGGCGATGCCGCGCGACAGCGCGCCCATCGGCGTGTGGCGCCGCGACTCGGCGCGCATCGCCTCGGCGATCCCCGGGATCTCGCGGTCGACGACCATGCGCGTGGCCTCGGGCGTCACGTCGTCGGGCGTCAGCCCGGTGCCGCCGGTCGTGAGGATCACCGCGAAGCCCTCGTCGACGTAGTGCTGCAGGCGGTCCTCGATGAGGCCGAAGTCGTCGGGCACGACCTCCATGGCCGCGACGTCGCAGCCGGCCTCCTCGGCGCGCTGGGCCAGCAGCGCTCCGCTGGCGTCCTCGCGGTGCTCGCGCGACACGCCGGTGGAGATCGTCAGGATCGCGCAGCGCATTGGCCGCGCAGCGTAACGGGCCGGGGGCGCGCGGCTCCCCCGGGCGGCATCTTGTTAGGGTGACCTAATATGACGACGGCCACCGCCCGCCGGCCCTTCCCCCACTGCACCGGGATCGCCCCGGTGCTGCGCGTCGAGGACGTGACGCCGCGCATGCGCCGCATGACGTTCGACGGCGCGGAGCTCGAGGACTTCGTGGTCGAGGAGCCCGGCGAGATCATCACGCTGCTGTGGCCGGCGCCCGGCCGCGAGCTGGTGCTGCCGCGCGAGGGCTGGCGCTTCCCGCCGGGCGTCGCCGACGCCCAGCACGCCCGCAACTACACCGTCCGCGACTGGGACCCCGACGCCCGGAAGCTGACGATCGACTTCGTCGTGCACGGCGACCACGGCCGCGCCTCGCGCTGGGCCCGCGACGCCGTGCCCGGGGACGCGGTCGGCGTCGCCGGACCGCGCACGCACTGGACCGCGCAGCCCGAGGCCGACTGGACGCTGCTCGTCGCCGACGAGACCGGCCTGCCGGCGCTGGCGGCGATCGCCGACACGCTCCCCACGGGCCACCCGGCGATCGCCGTGATCGAGGTCGCCGACGCCGCCGAGCGCCAGCCGATCCCGACCTCCGCCCGCCTGGAGGTGCACTGGGTTCACCGCGACGGCGCCGCCCCCGGCCCGCGCGCCCCGCTGGCCGAGCACGTGCTCGCGCTCGACCTGCCGCCGGGCGAGGGCCGCGCGTGGGGCGGGGGCGAGGCCGCCGCGATGCGCCGGATCCGCGACCACCTCAAGGGGCCGTGCGGCCTCGCTGCCGGCGCGGTCTCCGTGCTCGGCTACTGGAAGCACCGAGACACCGACAGCTGGGAGTGACGTGACCTCGCTTCGCCGCCTGACCGCCCTCGCCGCCGCGCTGGCGGCGGTGATCGCCCTCGCCGCGTGCGGCTCCGACGACGGCGGCTCGACCGCCACCGGGAGCGCCACCGTCGCCGACGGCGCGGCCGGGACCTTCCCCGTGACCGTCGAGCACGAGTTCGGCACGACGACGATCGAGAAGCCGCCCGAGCGGGTCGTCTCCTACGGCTACACCGACCAGGACACGCTGCTCGCGCTCGGGATCACGCCGGTCGGGATCCTCCAGTGGATCCCCGAGTGGAAGCGCGGCGTGGGCGCCTGGTCGACCGCCGCGCTCGGCGACGCGCAGCCGGAGATGCTCGCCAACGAGACCACCCCGGACTTCGAGGCGATCGCGGCGCTGCGCCCCGACCTCATCTCGATCGTCAACTACGACCTCGACAGGTCCGCCTACGAGAAGCTGTCGCGGATCGCGCCGACCGTCCCGACCGTGAAGGGCTACCCGCCGTACGGGACGCCGTGGGACGTGATCGCCACCCAGGTCGGCGCCGCGGTGGGCAAGCGCGACGAGGCGCAGCGGCTGGTCGACGAGGCCGAGGCCGCCTTCCAGGCCGTCCGCGACGAGCATCCGGAGTGGGCCGGCAAGCAGGTGATGATCGTGACCCCGTCGCCCGAGGGCGGCATGTACATCTTCGCCGACTCCGACTCGCGCGGGCGCTTCGTCTCCGAGCTGGGCTTCGAGCAGCCGCCCGAGGTGGCCGAGCTCACCGGCGACGCGTTCTACACGGAGATCAGCCCGGAGCGCTTCGACCTGCTCGACGGCGACGCGCTCGTGATGCTGGCCGACACGACGGCGGCGAAGGCGTCGCTCGACGACATGCCGACCTACCAGAGCCTCGACGTCGTGCGCGACGGCCGCGTCGTGACGGTCACCGACCTGGAGCTGAGCATGGCGCTGTCGGCGTCGACGCCGACCGCGATCCCCTACGCGCTCGAGCGGCTCGTGCCCGATCTCGAGAAGGTGCTGGCGAAGACGGAGTAGCCGGCGCGGCTACCGCGGCGCCCGCCGCCAGTCGGCGCGGCCGCCGGTCTTCTCCAGCAGCGCGACCTCGGCGATCTCGACGCCCCGCTCGATCCCCTTGACCATGTCGTAGACGGTCAGGGCGGCGACGCTCGCGGCGGTCAGCGCCTCCATCTCGACGCCGGTCTTGGCGGTCACGCGCGCCGTCGCGACGATGCGGACCAGGCCTGCGCGGGCGTCGACCTCGCAGTCGACCGACACCTTCTCCAGCGGCAGCGGGTGGCACAGCGGGATCAGGTCGCTCGTGCGCTTGGCCGCCTGGATGCCCGCGACGCGGGCGGTGCCGAGGACGTCGCCCTTGGGCGCATCGCCGTCCAGGATCGCCTGCGCGGTCGCCGGCGTCATGCGCACGAGCGCCTGCGCGGTCGCCGTGCGCGTCGTCACCGCCTTGTCGCCCACATCGACCATGCGCGCGTTGCCGGCGTCGTCGAGGTGGGTGAGCTGCCCCATCGCCCTCAGACCGCGGCGTGCTGCGCGGCCGCGATCAGGTCGCGCACCGCCTGCTCGTCGCCGCGCTCGAGCAGCTCGATCGGGTCGGGATCGCCGTTGACGATCCCCTCGAAGAACTCCTTGCGGTCCTGGTAGGTCGGCAGCGTGGACTTCGCCCAGCCGCGCGCCTCGTTGAGCAGGATCGCCAGCCGCGCGTACGGCTCGCCGTACTGCTCGGCGATCTGGCGCTTCATGCGCTTGGCCAGGGCGGGCGACGCGCCGGCGGTCGAGATCGCGATCGCCAGCGGGCCGGTGCGGACGATCGCCGGCAGGATGAAGTTGCACAGCGGCGGCACGTCCACGACGTTGACGAGCATCGCGCGCCGCTCGGCGTCCTCGTAGATGCGGATGTTCGTGTCGGTGTCGTCGGTGGCGGCGATCACCATGAACATGCCCTCGAGGTCGGCGGGGCCGGCGTAGTCGCGCCGCTCCCAGGCGATCGAGCCCTCGGCCGCGAGCTGCTCGAGCTCGGGCACCGCCTCGGGGGCGATCAGCGTCACGTCGCCGTCGCAGGCCAGCAGGCCCTCGACCTTCTCGAGGCCGATCTCGCCGCCCCCGATGACGAGGGAGCGGCGGCCGCGCAGCCGCAGGCACGCGATGTAGAACGGCGTGTCCAGCATGTCCTGCACGCAGGTCTGGTCGCAGATCCCGCGGCGGAACTGGCAGACGCACGGCTTTCCGCGGTAGGCGGCGGCGGGCATCGGTCCGAGGGTAGCTCGCTCGGCCCGCGCCGAGCCTGCTGGCCGCCCTGATCGTCACGAACACGCTCGGCGGCGACCGCGCGATCGAGCTCGACGCCCGCGCCGCCGGGCTGGCCGCCGCCTGCGCGGCGCTCCTGCTGCGCGCGCCGCTGCTCGTCGTCGTCGCGGCCGCCGCCGCGGTGGCGGCAGGCGTGCGCGCGCTCGGACTCGCCTAGCGCCGGCGCAGCGCGCGCCCGACGGCGCGGGTGAGCGGCAGCGGCCCCTGGCGCAGCGCGCGCTCGCGGTCGCGATCGCGGACCGAGCGCAGCTGGGCGACCATCCGGCCCGCGCGCTCCACGGTCGCGTCGTACGGGCCCCACCACAGCGCGGCCCCGCGGGGCGGGTCCCACGTGATCGCGCGCGGCGCCGCGAACGCGCGCAGCGCGTCCACCCCGCCGGCGCCGCCGCCCCACGGCGCGGCGGGCAGCGACGGGACGACGCGGTGGTCGTTCAGCCACACGGTCCCGGCGCCGAGGGCGCGAGCGATCCGCTCGCCCTCGTAGCGGTTGGCCGTCCACACCGAGATCCCCGGGCCCGGCGGCAGGCGCTCGACGGCGGCGATCGCGTCCTCGGTGGAGGCGACCGCGGTGACGGCCAGCAGCGGCCCGCCGGCCGGCTCGGTGGCGACGCGCATCGCGTCGGTCACGCCGTCGACCACGGCCGGGGCGAAGCGGCCGTCGGCCAGCGGCCCGCCGGTCACGAGGCGCGCGCCGGCGGCGAGCGCCTCCTCCAGCAGCGGCGCGGCCTCGCCCGCGTCCTGCACCGGCGCCAGCGTCCCCGCGTGCGCGGCGGCCCGCGCGACGTACGCGCCGTGCACCGGCTCGGCCACGAACGCGCGCCGCAGGGCCCCGCGGGTGCGCCCGCCCGCCGCGAACGCGGCGTTCACGGTGCCGCGCGCCGCGCGCGCCACGCCCGCGTCGGCGAGCACGAGCGCGGCGCCGACCCCGGCGGTCTCCAGCGCCACCGGCACGCCGGCGCGGGCGCACTCGAGCGCCACCTCCCGCCCGGCCTCCTGCGTGCCGGTGAAGACGACCTTGGCCAGGCCCGGCGCGGCCACCAGCGCCCGCCCGGCCGCGTCGTCGCCGGGGAGGACGGCGAGCAGGCCCTCGGGCAGGCTGGCGCGGGCGAACAGGCGCGCGATCCGCTCGCCCGCCACCGGCGCGCGCGGCGACGGCTTGAGGACGACGCCGTTGCCGGCCAGCAGCGCGGCGCCGAGCTGCCACAGCGGCTGCGCGAACGGCGCGTCGCCGGCGCCGACGACCGCCACGACCCCGAGCGGCTCGTAGGTGCGCCGCGCCCGCGTGATCGGGCTGGTCGCCCGCGGCACGGCCAGGCGCCGCTCGCGCAGCGCTCGCGCGCCGCCGTCGGCCAGCCAGCGCAGCCCGTCGACCGCGGGCAGCAGCTCCAGCGCGATCACCTCGGCCGGGCTGCGGCCGCCCTCGTCGCCGAGCACGCCGGCCAGCTCGTCGAGCTCGTCGATCACCGCCTGCGCGGCGCGGCGCAGGTAGCGGGCGCGGTCGGCCACGCGCAGGGCCGCCCACAGCGGCTGCACCTGGGCGCTGGCGGCGACGAGCGCGGTCGGGTCGGCGGACACGGCCGACAGGGTGTCAGACGCGGTCGTCGCCGGGGGTCTCGGACGCCGCCCACTTGGGGTGGTGGCGGGCCGCCCACGCCGCGTCGACGTCGCCCAGCACCATGCCGCGCAGCGCCGGGCGGGTCGGGCGGTGCACGAGCGCCAGGTACAGGTGCCCGGTCACGAGCGCGACCGCGACGAACATCGCCCCGTCGTGCAGGACGATGGTGCCGGCGAAGCGCAGGTCGGTGTCGCGCTCGCCCAGCCACAGCAGCACGCCGGACACGGTGAGCAGGACGGCGAGCGCCGCCTGGACGATCGCGTGCGCCTTCTGGCCGGCGTTGAAGCGCCCCTGCGGCGCCGGGCGCCCGCGCAGCCAGCGCAGGTCGTCGGCGTCGAAGCGCTCGATCTCGCGGCGGTCGCGCGCGAGCGTGCGCCGGTTGCCGGCGAGGGCGATCAGCGCCAGCGCGGCCAGCCAGGCGACCGCGGTGGCGAGGTGGATCGTCTTGGCCAGGGGCCGGTCGGGCAGCAGCCGGGTCAGCGCCGGGACGTACAGGACCAGCCCGGAGCCGAGCATCACGAGGAAGGCGAGCGCGTGGACCCAGTGCAGCGTGCGCTCCGTCGCGTCGAAGCGCGGGATGCGCCGCGTCCTAGATCCCGTTGGAGCGACCGACCCAGGCATCGGCGTCGTAGCCGCGCCGCTCCCAGTACCCGGGCTCGACGCGGTCGGTGACGTGCAGCCGCGCGACCCACTTCACGCCCTTGTAGCCGTACATCCGCGGCATGACCACCCGCACCGGCGCGCCGTGCTCGCGCGTCAGCGGCGCCCCGTCCATGTCGTAGGCGAGCATCGCGTCCGGGGCCCGCACCTGCTCCAGCGTGAGCGTGTCGACGTACGGCTCCTCCGCCGAGACGAAGTCGATCGCGCGCGCGCCCGGACGCACGCCGCCGGCCGCGTCGAGCAGCGCGTCGAAGCGCACGCCGCCCCAGCGCACGTCGGACACCGACCACCCGGTGACGCAGTGGAAGTCGGAGACCTGGTCGGCGCGCGGCAGCGCCCGCAGCTGCGCGGCGGTCAGCTCGACCGGCTCGCGCACGAGCCCGTCGACGCGCAGCCTCCACGTCGCGGGGTCGAACGTCGGGTACGGCGGGTTGACCGCGTAGATCCGCCAGCCGCCCGCCGGCGACGGGATGACCGCCGACAGGCTGTCGGGCAGCGCGCCGCCGGCGCGGTCGAGCAGCCGCACGAGCGGCTCGCCCCACACGAGCGAGGACAGCCCGAGGCCGACGAGGCCGAGGAAGGCACGGCGGCCCAGCGGGCGTCCGGCGGGCGGCTCGGGGCGAGCGGCGTCCACGCCGCTCATCATCCCGCGTCGCGCGCCCGTTCGCAGCCTCCGAGGAGCGTCAGTCGCCGCGTTCGCGCCAGCGCCGCCACGCCTCGAGGCGCTCGGCGAACGCGGCCTCGCGCTCGTCGGGCTCGTAGAAGCGCTCCTCGACGCCCTCGGGCAGCAGCCGCTGGCGCGTCAGGTGGCCCGGGTTGTCGTGCGGGTAGTCGTAGTCCGCGCCGCGGGCCGGGGGCGAGCGCAGGTAGGGCGGCGGCGGCTGCGCGCCGACCTCGCGGACGTGGGCGCGCGCCCTGTTGAGCGCCTTGTAGGCGGCGTTCGACTTCGGCGCCATCGCCAGGTAGACCGCGCACTGGGCGAGCGCGTGCGCGGCCTCGGGCATCCCGACGTGCTCGACCGCCTGGGCGGCGGCGACCGCGACGACGAGCGCCTGCGGATCGGCGTTGCCGATGTCCTCGGAGGCGAGGATGACCATGCGCCGGGCGATGAAGCGCGGGTCCTCGCCGCCCTCGATCATCACCGCCAGGTAGTACAGCGACGCGTCGGGGTCGCTGCCGCGCGTCGCCTTGATCCACGCCGACGCGAGGTCGTAGTGCTGGTCGCCCTGCTTGTCGTAGCGGATCGCGCGCCGCTGCAGCGCCTCCTCGGCGACGGCCAGCGTCACCCGCTCCGCGGTCTCGGCGGCCAGGTCCAGCGCGCCCAGCGCGGTGCGCGCGTCGCCGCCCGAGCGCTCGGCCAGGAAGTCGATCGCCTCGTCGTCGGCGTCCACGCCGGCGCGGCGCAGCAGCACCTTGATGTGCTCGGCGCTGAGCGGCCCCAGCTCGTAGACCGCCATGCGGCTGAGCAGCGCCGAGTTGACCTCGAAGTACGGATTCTCGGTCGTCGCGCCGATCAGCGTCACCAGCCCGTCCTCGACGGCCGGCAGCAGCGCGTCCTGCTGGGCCTTGTTGAAGCGGTGGATCTCGTCCAGGAAGAAGACCGTGCGCTGCCCGCTCGTCTTGCGCCGGAAGTCGGCGCGCTCGAGCACGCCGCGCACCTCGGCGCGGCCGACCTGGACCGCGCTCAGCTCCTCGAACGCGGCGTCGGCCGAGGTGGCGACGATCCGGGCGAGCGTCGTCTTGCCGCTGCCCGGGGGCCCGTACAGGAGCATCGAGTGCGGGCGGCCCTCCTCGATCGCGCGCCGCAGCGGGCTGCCCTCGTGCAGGAGGTGCTCCTGCCCGACGACCTCGGCCAGCGTCGCCGGGCGCATGCGCGCGGGCAGCGGCGCGTCGGCGGGCGCCGAGGCGCGCGCCTCGCCGTCGGCCGCGGAGGTCGGCTCCGGGTCGCCCGTCGGGAACAACTGGTCTGCCACATCCACCAGTATCCCCGGCCCATGGACGTCCCCCTGTCGACGGTCCTGCGCGAGTGGGGCCGCATCGGCGTGATCGGCTTCGGCGGTCCGCCCGCGCATGTGGCGCTGCTGCGCGACCTGTGCGTGGAGCGCGAGCGGTGGATCGACGACGTCGAGTTCGAGGACGCCAACGCCGCGTGCGGCCTGCTGCCCGGTCCGGCCTCGACCCAGCTGGCGATCTACTGCGCCCATCGCGTCGCCGGCGTGCCCGGCGCGCTGGTCGGCGGCGCCGCGTTCGTCCTGCCCGGCCTGGCGCTGATCATCCTGCTCGCGGCGACCGCGCTGGGCGAGGGCGCGCCCGGGTGGGTGCTGGCGATCGGCGCGGGCGCGGGCGCCGCGGTCGTGCCGGTCGTCGCCGAGGCCGGGCTGGGCCTCACGCGCACGGCCCTCGACGGGCTGCGCGGCTGGCGGCTGGCCCGCGCGACCGCCTATCTGGCGGCCGGCGCGGCCGCCGTCCTGGCGCTCGGCATCCTGGTGGTCGCCGTGCTCGTCGCCTGCGGCCTCGCCGAGCTGGCCGTGCGCCGCATCGGTCCGCGCCTGCGCGTCGTCGGCGTGCAGGCGTGGCCGGTCGTGCTCGCCGCCGCCTCGGCGCTCGGGCCGCTGACCTGGACGGCGTTCAAGGTCGGGGCGCTCTCCTACGGCGGCGGCTTCGTGATCATCCCGCTGATGCAGGCCGACGCCGTCGAGGTGAACGGCTGGATGACGAACGCGGAGTTCCTCAACGCGGTCGCGTTCGGGCAGCTCACGCCGGGTCCGGTCGTGCACACCGTGGCGGTCGTCGGCTACGCCGCGGGGGGCCTCGGCGGCGCGCTGCTGGCCTCGCTGGTCGCGTTCGCGCCCTCGTTCGCGCTCGTGATGGCGCTCGCGCCGCGCTTCCACGGGCTGCGCGCCAACCGCACCGCGCGGGCGTTCCTCGACGGCGCCGGGCCGGCGGCGATCGGCGCGATCCTCGGCGCCGCCGTCCTCCTGCTCGAGGGCGTGCGCGAGACGTGGCAGTGGCCGCTGCTGGCCGCGGCCGCCGCGGCGCTGCTCCTCGCGCGCCGCACGCCGCTGGAGGTGCTCGTCGGCGGCCTCGTCGTCGGCCTGGTCGCGTGGGCGCTCGGCGCGCCCGTCTAGCGGTCGCGGCGGGCGGTCGGCGCGGGAGACGCGCCCGCATGCTTAGCATTGCGCGCCATGCCGGACCTCCAGGGCGCCGCCACCGAGCTGCTCCAGCGGCTCATCCGCTTCGACACCGTCAACCCGCCCGGCGGCGAGCGTCCGGCCCAGGAGCATCTCGCCCGGCTGCTCGCCGACGCCGGGTTCGCGGTCGAGCTGCTCGGCCGCACGCCCGAGCGCCCGAACCTCGTCGCCCGCCTGCGCGGCCGGGCCGACGGGCCGACGCTGTGCCTGCTCTCGCACGTCGACACCGTCCTGGCGACGCCCTCCGACTGGGAGCACGACCCGTGGTCGGGCGACCTCGCCGACGGCTGCGTCTGGGGGCGCGGCGCGCTGGACATGAAGAGCCAGACCGCGGCCGAGATCGCCGCCGCGATCTCGCTGGCGCGCGAGGGGTGGCGGCCCGCGGCGGGCGAGCTGCTCGTCGTCGTGCTCGTCGACGAGGAGACCGGGGGCGCCGAGGGCGCGCAGTGGATCTGCTCCGAGCATCCCGGCAAGGTGCGCTGCGACTACGTCCTCAACGAGGGCGGCGGCTCGGTCATCCCGTTCGAGGGGCGCCGCCACCTCGGCGTCTGCGTCGCCGAGAAGGGCGTGTTCCGCTTCCGCGTGTCGACCGACGGCGTCGCCGGCCACGCCTCCAACCCGCGCATCGGCGACAACGCGCTGCTGAAGGTCGTGCCGCTCCTGGAGCGCATGCGCGACCGCCGCCCCGGCCACGACGTCACCGACGCGGCGCGCGCGATGCTCACCGCGCTTGGGCTCGACGCCGACGACCCGGCGGGGGCGCTGGCGTCGCTGCGCGAGCGCGACCCGGCGCTGGCGCTGCAGGTGGAGCCGATGCTCGGCGTGACGATCGCCCCGACCCGCATCTGGGCGTCGGAGAAGATCAACGTGATCCCGGCGAAGGCGACGATCGGCGTGGACTGCCGCGTCCCGCCCGGCCTGGGCCGCGACGTCGCCGAGCGGCGCGCCGTCGAGGTCCTCGGCGCACCGGACGAGGCCGGCTACCGGCTGGAGTGGACCGAGCAGGTCGCCGGCAACGCCTCGCCGATCGAGTCCCCGCTGATGGACGCGATCCGCGACTGGGCTGCCGAGCACGACCCCGACGCGACGGTCGTGCCGACGATCATGCCCGGGTTCACCGACTCGCGCTCGTTCCGGGTCGCGTTCCCCGACGTCGTCGCCTACGGCTTCTTCCCGCACCGCCACATGACGCTGCACGAGACGTTCCCGCTCGTGCACGGGGCGAACGAGCGCATCGACGTGCGCGACCTCGGCCACGCGGCCGCGTTCTATCGTGACGTGACGCAACGACTGCTCGGGTAGGTCGGCGGGCGATGCCCCGGGAACGTCTCTCCTCCGCGATCTTCGGACTGCCGATCCAGCGCATCCGCGAGGGCTACTACTCCGACCAGTACTTCAACCTGACGAAGGAGCTGCTCGAGCACGAGGGCCACCGGCCCGAGGTCCTCATGCAGGTCTTCCAGAAGGAGGAGTCGGTGCTGGGCGGCATCGATGAGGCGATCGCGATCCTGCGCGAGTGCTCCGGCGAGCGCGGGCCCGACGGCGTGTGGCGGCCGGGGTGGGATCGCCTGGAGGTGCGGGCGCTGTACGAGGGCGACCAGATCTCGCCGTACGAGCCGGTGCTGACGATCCGCGGCGACTACGCGCTGTTCGCCCACCTGGAGACGGTGTACCTGGGCTGCTTGGCGCGGCGGACGCTGATCATGCGCAACGTCCGCGAGGTCGTGCAGGCGGCCGGCGGCAAGGACATCCTCTACTTCCCCGCGCGCCACGACCACTGGCGCGTGCAGACCGGCGACGGCTGGGCCGCGCACATCGCCGGCGCGATCGGCGTGTCGACCGACGCCCAGGCGTCGTGGTGGGGCGGGCGCGGGGTCGGCACGGTGCCGCACGCGCTGATCGCCTCCTACGACGGCGACACGGTCGCGGCGGCGAGGGCGTTCGCGCGCCGCTACGCCGAGCACATGAACGTGACGGTGCTCGTCGACTTCGACAACGACTCGGTCGGGACGTCGCTGGCGGTCGCCGACGCGCTCGGCGACGACCTGTGGGGCGTGCGCCTGGACACCAGCGAGGCGCTGGTCGACAAGTCGCTTGAGGGCACCGGCCTGCACGGGGTGCAGCCCGAGCTCGTGCGCCTGGTGCGGGCCGCGCTCGACGACGCCGGCCACGAGCACGTGCGCATCGTCGTCTCCGGCGGGTTCAACGCGGAGAAGATCCGCCGGTTCGAGGCCGAGGGCACGCCCGTCGACGTGTACGGCGTCGGCTCGTCGCTGCTGCGCGGCGCCAACGACTTCACCGCCGACGTCGTCGAGGTCAACGGCCGGCCGTGCGCGAAGGTCGGCCGCGGGATCTGGCCCAGCGAGCGCCTCGAGCTCGTCGACTGAGACCTAGACTCCGGCGCGCATGTTCGCCCGCATCGACCACATCGGCGTGGCCGTCGAGGACCTCGACGCCGCCATCGCCCTCTACGAGCAGACCTTCGAGATGGCGCTCGTCCATCGCGAGACCGTCACCGAGCAGGGCGTCGAGGCGGTCCTCCTCGACGTCGGCGAGAATCACGTCGAGCTGCTGCGCCCGCTGGGCCCGGACACGCCGGTGGGCCGCTTCCTGGCCAAGAAGGGGCCGGGGCTGCACCACGTCGCCTACCAGACCCCCGACATCGAGCGGGCCCTCGCGGCGCTGAAGGCGGCGGGGACGCGCCTCATCGACGAGACGCCGCGGGTCGGGATCCGCAACTCACTGGTAGCGTTTCTGCATCCGGGCGCGTCGGGTGGCGTGCTCACCGAGATCGTCCAGCCGTCCAAGGAGCACTAGCAACGATGGTCCAGGTATCGATCGGCTTCCAGGCCAGCCCGCCGCTCGCCCTGCGCGTCGAGCAGTCCGAGCTCGATGCGCTCCTCGCGGCCGTGGGCGGGGAGGGCTGGCACGACGTCAAGACGCAGGACGGCGCGGTGCGGCTGAACCTCGAGCACGTGCTCTGGGTGCGCACCGAGAACCGCGAGCGCGGCGTCGGGTTCGGCACCGCCTGACCGTTCGCCGATGCCTGCGCGCGCCGTCGAGTGCGCGCGGTAGGCTGCCCGCCGGCATGAGTGCCGCGGAGGTCGCAGAGGGGAAGCAGCAGCCGCTTGGACGCGCCGTCGTGCTGTCGCTGGTGGCGATGGCGCTCGCCGTCTTCGTCATCTCGAACGACATCAGCGCGATGACGGTCGCCGTGCCCGACATGGAGCGCGACCTCGACGCGACCGTCGGCACGGTCCAGTGGGTCATCAACGCCTACACGCTCGTGTTCGGCGTCCTGATCGTCACCGGGGGGCGGCTCGCCGACCTGTACGGGCGCCGGCGCATGTTCTTCGCCGGCTTCGGCATCTTCGCGCTGTTCTCGCTGATCGGCGCGCTCGCGCAGGACCCGTGGATGCTGATCGGCGCGCGCGCCCTCATGGGCGTCGGCGGCGCGCTGATCTGGCCGTCGGTCGTCGGCCTCATCTTCGCGATCGTCCCCGCCGCCCGGGCCGGCCTGGCGGGCGGCCTCATCCTCGGCGTCAGCGGCGTCGGCAACGCCTGCGGGCCGATGATCGGCGGCCTCCTGACCGACGTGTTCGACTGGCGGGCGATCCTGCTGCTGAACCTGCCGGTCGCCGCGATCGCCGTCCTCGTCACGCTGCGCACGGTCAAGCCCGACGCGTCCGGCGAGGAGCGCGAGAAGCTCGACCTGCTCGGCGTCGCGACGCTCTCGCTGGCGCTCGTCGCGTTCCTCGTCGCGCTCGACCAGGCCACCGACTGGGGCTGGGGCGACTGGCGGATCGTCGTGCTGCTGGTCCTGTCGGTCCTCCTGCTCGGCGCGTTCGCGGCCACGCAGCGGCGCACCGGCGTCGACGTCCTCGTCCCGCGGTCGGTCATCCGCAACTCGGCGTTCCGGGCCGCCTGCCTGGCGACGCTGCTGACGTCGGGGATCTGGTTCGTGGCGATGCTCTACGCGCCGCAGTTCACGCAGAAGCTCCTCGGCTTCGACGCGCTCGAGTCGGGCGTCGCGCTGCTGCCGATGATGGCGCTGTTCGCGCTCACCTCCTTCGTCGCCGGACCGCTCTACAACAAGGTCGGGCCGCGGCCGCTGCTGATCACAGGCGCGGCGCTCATGCCGATCGGGATCGTGCTGCTGAGCTTCCTCGACGCCGACTCCCCGTACGGCGCGATGGTCCCCGGCCTCGCCGTGCTCGGCATCGGGGCCGGCTTCTTCTACTCGACGCTGACGAACGCGGCGATCACCACGCTCGACGCCGAGCAGGCCAGCCTCGGCGGCGGCATCCTCTTCATGTTCCAGCTCGTCGGCGGCACCATCGGGCTGGGCCTCACGACGACGGTCGTGCTCGGCGTCTCCGACGGCGCGGCCGGCGGCGCCGAGTTCGTGGACGGCCTGACGGCCGGCTTCCGCGTCGACGCCGCGCTGGGCATCCTCGGCCTGATCGCCGCGGCGGCCGTGGTGCGCCGGCGGGTGGCGCGCTCGTCGGCCGCGTCCGACGGCGCGGAATAGCCGCGTCCCGCCCAGCGCCGACGGCTCGAGCCCGACGTGTGGCACCTGGCGGCCGGTATGCGGACGCCATGTGCCACACGTCCCCGCGAGGCGCGCGGCGCGAGCAGCGGGCGGGGCGCTGCCCTGGACAGGCCGCCCGCCCGCGGCTAATCTACAACCGTATGGTTGTAAGTCCCGTGCCGCCGGCCGACGCCGACCTCGACCGCGAGCTCGACGAGCTCTTCCACGCGCTCGCCGACGCGACCCGGCGCGACATCCTGCGCCGGTCCGTCGACGGCGAGCTGTCGGTGTCGCGGCTGGCCGACGCCTACCCGATGAGCTTCGCCGCGGTGCAGAAGCACGTCGCGGTGCTCGAGCGGGCGGGGCTGGTGACCAAGGCGCGCACCGGGCGCGAGGTGCTCGTGCGCACCGATCCCGACGCGGTCGCCCGCGCCCGGGAGGCGCTGGACCGGCTCGAGCTGGCCTGGCGCGGGCGCGTCGACCGCATGGCCGAGGTGCTGGCCGCCGACCGGACCACCCCGAGGAGAGGACGCGACGCATGAGCGTCATCAGCATGGAGAAGGACGTCGAGGGCCTGACCCTGACCCTGGTCGCCGAGTTCGACGCGCCCATCGAGCGCGTGTGGGAGCTGTGGGCCGATCCGCGCCTCCTTGAGCGCTGGTGGGGGCCGCCGACCTACCCCGCGACGGTCGAGGACCACGACCTGCGTCCGGGCGGGCGCATCCGCTACCACATGACCGGGCGGGAGGGCGACCGCCACCACGCCTGGATGGAGGTCGTGTCCGTGGACCGGCCGCGTGCCCTCCGGGTGCGCGAGGGGTTCGCCGACGAGTCGGGCGTGCCCCTCGACGGGATGCCGGTCGGCACGATGGACGTGACCTTCGCCGAGGCGGGCGGCCGCACGCGCATGGAGCTGCGCTACGCGTTCGACTCGCGCGAGGACATGGAGCGCCTCGTGGAGATGGGGATGCCCGAGGGCATCCGCCAGGCGGTCGGCCAGATCGACGCGCTGCTCGCCGAGCCGGTCTCCTCGTGACGGCGGCTACAGCTCGCGGCGCGCGAGCTTGAGCGCGCGCTCGGCGGCCCGCTTGCGCAGGGGCCGCCGGCGCCAGCGCTCGAGCACGAACGGCTCCGACACCGACAGGTCGTCCTCGAACACCTCGGTCAGCCGGCCGGCGACGCGCGTCGACTGCACGCACAGCGTCGCCTCGTCGTGGAGCTGGAAGCTGCGGTTGTCGAAGTTCACCGAGCCGATCGACGCCCACGCGCCGTCGATGCACAGCGTCTTGGCGTGCAGCATCGTCGGCCCGTACTCGAAGACCTCCACGCCGCAGTCCAGCAGCCGCTCGTACTCGGCCCGGCCGGCCGTGCGGACGAACTCCTTGTCGATGTGGCTGCCGGGGACGAGCACGCGCGTGCGCACGCCGCGCTCGGCCGCGTCGCACAGCGCGTCGACGAATGCCGGGCGCGGCGCGAAGTACGCGGCGGTGAGGTCGAGGGTCCGTCGCGCCGACGCGATCGCCAGGAAGTCCAGCGCCTCGACCTCGGTGTCGCCGACCCCGGCGCTGGAGCGCACGAGCTGCATCGGCCCGCCGCCGTCGACCGGCTCGAGCTCGGGCAGGTAGGCGTCGCCGACGAGCACGTCGCCGGTCGCCTCCAGCCAGTTCTCGGCGAACGCGCCCTGCAGCCCGCGCACGACCGGCCCGCGCACCCGCACATGCGTGTCGCGCCAGTGGTCGGGATCCTGCGCGTCGCCGGTCCACTCGTCGGCGATCCCGACGCCGCCGGTCATCCCGACGCAGCCGTCGACGATCAGCAGCTTGCGGTGGGTGCGCTTGTTGATCTGGCGGATCGCGTACGCCTTCGGCGGGCGGAAGAACGCGACCGACACGCCGGCCTCGCGCATCTCGCGGGCCAGGTCGCGGTCCATCTTCGCCGTCCCGACCGCGTCGAGGATCACGTTCACCTCGACCCCGGCGCGGGCGCGCTCGCACAGCGCCGCGGCCACCTCGACGGCGATGTCGCCCCGCCAGTAGACGTAGGTCTCGAGGTCGATCGTGCGCTGCGCCCCGCGGATCGTCTCCAGGAACGCCGGGAAGATCTCGTCGCCGTTGACGAGCACGTCGAGCTCGTTGCCCTCCGACACGGGCGCGCCGGTCAGCGCCTCGCACGCGTACAGAAACGCGTCGGACTGCACGTCGAGCGCATCGCCGCGCAGCTCGTAGCCGTGGCGCTGCTCGCGGCGGTGGCGCAGCGAGTCGCTCGCGTACCAGACGGCGCCCGCGAGCGCGAGCCCGCCGGCCCAGGCGGCGTGCGGTCGCCAGCCGCTCACGGCACGACCACCTCGACGGCGTCCGCGTCGGCGCAGAAGGACGCGGGCTCCAGCGTGCACACCTCGCCGTCGACGTTCCAGCGCGTCTGGGGCGCCACCGTCACCTCGATCCGCGCGCCGCGGGCGTGCGCGACGCCCGGCTGGCGGACGATGCGGCCGCTGCGCAGGCCCCACGCACGGCGCGCCAGCGCGGCGCGCGTGCCGGCGGCGACGGCCACGACGTCGAGCAGGCCGTCGTGCGGGTCGGCCTCCTCGATCCCGCTGCCGGCGCCGAACGCGCCGGTCGCGCCGATGACGACCTGCCAGGCGGGGCCGTCGTGGACGGCGCGCCCGTCGCAGCGGACAATCGCCGCGACCGCGTGGCCGGTGAGGCCGGCCCGCAGCGCGCCTGCCGCGTAGGCGAGCGGACCCAGGCGCGGCTTCAGCGGCGCGGCCCGGCGGGCGGCCACCACCGACAGCCCGCAGCTGGCGGCGTTGACGAACGGGCGGTCGCCCGCCCAGGCCAGCTCGATCGCGCGGGTGGTCGCGTCGGGGCGGGCCGCGAGCCCACAGGCCGCCTCCATCTCGCGCGGCAGCTCCAGCGCCCGGGCGAAGTCGTTCGCGGTCCCGGTGGCGACGACCGCCAGCGGGATGCCGGCGCGCCCGGCGATCGCCGCGGCGGCGCCGATCGACCCGTCGCCGCCCGCGACGACGATCCGCTCCGGGCTGCCCTCCGCGGCGCCGTCGACGTCGCCGACGTCGAGCACCGTGACCTCCGCGCCGCGGGCGCGCAGGGTCGACGCCACCGCGTCGGAGGCATCCGTGCCGCCCGAGCGGGCGTTGGCGACGAGGGTGACGCGCACTGGGCGGAAGTCTCGCCTATCGTGGCGCTCCGCAAACGTGGCCACCGCCCCTCCCCCCACCGAGCCGGCCGCGCGGCGGTCGCTGCGCCGCCGTCTCGCGGGCGGTCCGCTCGCCCGCGCGACCGCGGCCGCGGACCTGCGCCTGTACCGGCTCCTGCGCCACGACCTGCACCGGCCCGGCCTCACGCCCGCGGTGCGCCGCTTCTCGGCCACGGGCGAGCACGCCGCCTGCTGGCTGGCGCTCGGCCTCGGCGGCGCGGCGCTGGACCCGGCCCGCCGGGACCGCTGGCTGCGCGGCACGGCGATCGTCGCCGGCACCTACGCGCTGAACACCGCCATCAAGGGCGTCGTGCGGCGCCGGCGGCCCGCGCTGGAGGGACTCCCCGCGCTCATCGCGACCCCCACCCAGCTCAGCTTCCCGAGCGCGCACGCGTCGTCGTCGTTCGCGGCCGCCACCGCGTTCCGGGGCCTGCTGCCGGGCGGCCCGCTGCTGGCGGTCGCGACGGCGATGGGGCTGTCGCGCGTCTACCTCGGCGTGCACTACCCGACCGACATCCTCGCGGGCGCCGCGCTCGGGACCGTCGTCGCCACTATCTTGCGCCGCCCATGAAGGTCGGCATCGTCGGCATGCCCAACGCGGGCAAGTCCTCCCTGTTCAACGCCCTCACCAAGGCCGGTGCGGAGGCGGCGAACTACCCGTTCACGACGATCGACCCGAACGTCGCGGTCGTCCCCGTCCGCGACCGCCGCCTGGACCAGCTCGCCGCGCTGACCGGCGCGACCGACATCCGCTACGACACGATCGACTTCCACGACATCGCCGGACTGGTCGCCGGCGCCCACAAGGGCGAGGGCCTCGGCAACAAGTTCCTGGCCAACATCCGGGAGACCGACGCGATCGTCCACGTCGTGCGCGCCCACCACGACGAGAACGTCATCCACTCCGAGGGCCGCGTCGACCCGCTCGGCGACATCGAGATCATCGAGACCGAGCTGATCATGGCCGACCTCGAGCAGGCCGAGCGCCGCCACGAGCGCGTCGTGCGCGCGGCGCGCGGCGGCGACAAGGCGGCGATCGCCGAGGAGGCGTGGCTGCGCGAGCTGATCGCCGCGCTGCAGGAGGGCCGGCCGGCGCGCAGCGTCCCGCCGCCCGAGGAGGCGCCCAACGCTCAGCGCGACCTCGGGTCGCTCACCGCCAAGCCGGTGCTGTTCGTGGCCAACGTCGACGAAGGCGAGACGGAGGTGCCGCCGGAGATCGCCGCCCACGCCGCCGCCCAGGGCGCGGTCGCCGTCGCCGTCAGCTCGCGCCTGGAGGCCGAGCTGAGCGAGCTCGACGACGACGAGGCGGCGGCGATGCGCGAGGAGCTGGGCCTGCACGAGTCGGGCCTGGATCGCGTCGTGGCCGGCGCCTTCTCGCTGCTGCACCTCATCACGTTCTTCACGGTCGGCGAGCACATCGCCCAGGCCTGGCACCTGCGCGACGGCCTCACCGTCTGGCACGCGGCCGGCGAGATCCACACCGACATCCAGAAGGGCTTCGTGCGGGCCGAGGTCATCTCCTGGCAGGAGCTGCTCGAGGCCGGCGGGTACGCCGGCGCGCGGGAGCGCGGCACGCTGCGGCTCGAGGGCCGCGACTACGTCGTGCGCGACGGCGACGTCATCACGGTCAAGCACACGGGATGAGCGGCGAGGAGCAGATCGGCCAACGGCGGTTCCAGCCGCCGCCGGACGCGACCGAGATCCTCGTCCTGCGCCACGGGGCGTCGGCGCCGGTCGCGCCCGGGATGCTCCACGAGCTCACGCCCGACGGCTGGGGCGACCCGGACCTCGCGCCCGAGGGCGTCGAGCAGGCCGAGCGCCTGGCGCGCCGCCTCGAGCTCGAGCACATCGACGCGATCTTCGTGACGTCGCTGCGGCGGACGGTCCAGACCGCGGCGCCCACGGTCGAGCGCACCGGGATCGAGCCGATCGTCGTGCCCGAGCTGACCGAGGTGCACCTCGGCGAGTGGGAGGGCGGCGAGTACCGCCTGCGCTTCCGCCGCGGCGACCCGCTCGTCCTGCAGGCGCTGCGCGAGGAGCGCTGGGACGTGATCCCCGGCGCCGAGCCCGCCGAGGCGTTCGCCGAGCGCGTGCGGCGCGGGATCGAGCGCGTCGTGGAGCTGACGGGGCCGGGCCGCACCGCGGCCGCGTTCGTCCACGCCGGCGTGATCGGGGAGATCTGCCGGCAGGCGACCGCCAGTCGTCGCTTCGCGTTCGTGCACGCCGACAACGCGTCGCTCAGCAAGCTCGTCGTGTTCGCCGACGGAGGCTGGCTGCTGCGAAGCTTCAACGAGACCACCCACCTGGACTGAGAGCGCCACCATGGCCGACAAGCTGACGCCTGCCTACCGTGCCGTGACCGGGGTCTCGACCCCGATCGTCACCCTGTGGGGCCGCCTGCGGGTCGAGGGCCTCGAGCACCTGCCCGAGGAGGGCCCGGTCATCGTCGTCGCCAACCACGACTCCTACTGGGACACGGTGACGGTCGCCGTCGCCGCCCGCCGCAAGCGCCAGATCCACGCGCTCGCCAAGGCGCAGCTGTGGAACAACAAGCTCGTCGGCTGGGTGCTGACCGGCATGGGCCAGATCCCGATCGAGCGCGGCAAGGGCGACACGGCCGCGATGCAGCGCGCGATCGACGGCCTGCGCTCGGGCATCTGCATCGGCATCTTCCCCGAGGGCACCCGCAGCCTCGGCCGCGAGCTGCGCGCCCGCAGCGGCGTCGGGCGCCTGGCCGAGGCGGTGCCCGAGGCGGCGATCGTCTGCTGCGCGGTGACCGGCACGACGGACGTGCCGCGCTTCCCGAAGCGCCCGCGACTGGGCGTGCGCTTCTTCCCGCCCAGCGGCGGCGGGCTGCAGCCGGGCGAGTCGCACGCCGACTTCGCCGCGCGGCTGCTGGCCGAGATCCGCGCGCAGGCGCCGCGGCAGATCGCGGGGCGCAGGCCCAAGCCGCCGGCCGAGACCGAGCCCGCCGCGTAGCTCAGTCGACGCGCCGGATCCGCAGGGTCACGGTCGTCGTCGTGCAGTCCTCGGGGCAGGTCCCGTGGCGCAGCGTGCCCCGGGCGGTCATCGAGCGTCCCACGCGCAGCCGCCGCAGCTCGCCGAGGCCCGTCAGCGGGACGCGGCGCGGCGTGTCGCGCTCGAAGCCCGCCGGCGTGCCGCAGAACCCCTCGAGGCCCGCCACGCGGCCGATCTGCACGACGAAGCGGAACGGCTGGTCCGGAGGCGCGCCCTCGACCGCGTAGTGCAGGCGCGAGCGCACCGGCCGCGTCTCGCAGCCCGGCCCGCGGGAGCGGCGCCGAGGGCGACGATCCTGGTCGCCATCGCCGGACTCTCGCACGCCGCGCGGGTACGGTGCCACGCGTGACGCTCGCCGGTCGGCGACCCGCGCAGGTCCTGGCGCTCCTGGCCGCCGCCGCCGCGCTGCTGGCCGGCGCGGCGCCCGCCGTCGCGCACCTGCCGAGCGGGCGCACCGGCTACCGCACGCTGGCCGACTACGAGGCCGACCTCGCGCGGCTGGCCGCCGAGGCGCCGCGGAGCGTGCGCGCGTTCGCGCTGCCCCGGCGCACGCTGCTGGGCCGCGAGGTGCGCGGCGTCGAGATCGCCCGCGACGTGCACGCCGCCGACGGCCGCCCGGTGCTGGCGGTCGTGGCGCTGCACCACGCGCGCGAGTGGCCGTCGGGGGAGCTGACGATGGAGTGGGCGATCGACCTCGTGCGGCGCCTGAAGCGCGGCGATCCGCGGATCACGCGGCTCCTCGGCGCGGCTCGCGTCGTCGTCGTCCCGGTGGTCAACCCCGACGGCTTCCACGTCTCGCGCTCGGTCGGCGGCGCGCTGGAGCACAAGCGCAAGAACTGCCGGGTCGCCGACGGGCAGATCCCCACCGCGACCCAGTGCGAGGACCCGGCCAACCGCGACCTCGGCGTCGACCTCAACCGCAACTTCGGCGCCACGTGGGGCGGCCCGGGCGCCGGCCTCGACCCGGCCGACGAGACCTACCGCGGCCCCGCGCCGTTCTCGGAGCCCGAGACCGCCAACGTCCGCGACCTCCTCACCGGCCGCCAGGTGACGGTCCTGCTCACGAACCACACCTACGGCGACGCGCTGCTGCGCCCGCCGTCCGCGTTCGCCTCCCCGCCGCCCCCCGACGCCGCGCTGCTCGAGCGCCTCGGCGAGCGCATCGCCCGCCCGGCGGGACTGCGCAACCTCACCGCCGCCGAGGAGGGCGAGGGCACCGGCGGCACCGACGACTGGGCCTACTGGTCGCTCGGGAGCCTCGCCTACACGCCGGAGATCGGGCCCGACCTGGGCGGGCTCGCGCTCGCCTTCCACCCGGAGTTCCGGACCGTCGTGGACCGCTACCCGGGGGTGCGGCGCGCGTTCACGGTCGCGCTCGCCGCCGCCGCCGACCCCGGCCGCCATGCCGTGGTCGCGGGCCGCGCGGCGCCGGGCGCGACGATCGAGCTGAGCCGCACGTCGACGACCGCCACGTGGCCGGTGCTCGACACGGACGGCATCGAGGGCGCGCCGGTCGCGTTCCCCGAGGTCGTGCGCACGACGATGCGCGCGCCGGCCTCGGGCCGCTTCGCCGTCCACGCCAACCCGTCGACCCCGCCGGCCGCGCAGGGCCATCCCGGCCGCGCGCCGAGCGGGCCGCTGCCCGACCCCGTCGCCGAGGGCATGACCGCGCTGGCGCCGGGCGCCGCCATGCGCCGGCGGTTCACGATCCGGCCGGGCGACGACGCCGCGCTCGGGGACGTGCGCGTGACGTGGGCGCAGCCGCGCCGGCAGCCCGGCTTCGCGGTGTACCGGCTCGGCGACGAGGGCGACGACGCCCGCGAGCGCGTCGCCGTCGGCATGCGCCTGACCGCCACGCGGCAGCACGCGACCCTCCACGGGCTGCGCTGGAACGCCCCGCTGCCGCCCGGCCGCTACGAGATCGTCGCCACCGCGGGCGAGCGCGCGAACGCGGCGCAGGCGACCGTGACGTTCCGCGGCCCGCAGCCGCCCGCCGCGGCGGCGCCCGAGGCGTGGACGCTGCGCTGCCTCGTCGGCGGCGCCGTCGCCGGCGAGCGGCAGGTGCGCGTCGCGCGCGGGGAGCGCGCCGACGTCGGCGCGCTCTGCTGAGCGTCAGGCCGCGAGCTTGGCCTCGAGCCGCTCCGCGAGGCGGTTCATCCCGCGCTCGCGCGCCGCGGCGGCCGCGCCGGCCCAGTCGGTCTCGCGGTCGGGCGGGCGCTCGACCGGCACGTGCACGAGCGTCGCGATGCGCTTGTAGACCCGCAGCTCGTCGGCCTGTTCGCGCAGCGCCGCCTGCACGCGCGGACGCTCGCGCACCGCGTTCTCGATCGCGCCCTCCAGCGAGCCGTACGCGAGCAGCAGGTCGCGGGCGGTCTTCTCCCCGATGCCCTTGGCGCCGGGGATCGAGTCCGACGGGTCGCCGCGCAGCGCGATGAAGTCGGGCACGAGCTCCGGGTCGATCCCGTAGCGCTTGCGCACGCCCTTGACGTCGATCAGCTCGGGGCCGCCCCGGCCGCCGCCGGGCCACAGCACGGCGACGCGGTCGTTGACGCACTGGAACATGTCGCGGTCGCCGGTGAACAGGAGGGCCCGCCCGCCCGCCTCGGCCTCGACCGTGGCGAGCGATCCGAGCAGGTCGTCGGCCTCCAGGGTGTCGTGGACGAGCGAATGCCAGCCGAACGCGCCCCAGAACGCGCCGGCCCAGTCGAGCTGCTGCTGCAGCGCGGGGGGCACCGGCGGGCGGTCGGCGTGGTACTCGGGCAGCAGCTCGACGCGGTACGTGGCCGCCTCGGCGCCCCAGCACAGGACGACCGCGCGCGGCTCGTGCTGCTCGACGGTCTGCAGGATCAGGTTCGTGGCGCCGAGCAGGCCGTTGACCGGCCGGCCCTCCGCGTCGGTGATCGAGTCGGGCAGCGCGAAGAACGCGCGGTAGATCAGCGACGGCCCGTCGACGGCGAGCAGGGGTGCGGGGTCGGCCATGACCGGCACCGTACCCTGGGAGGGGCATGGCCGACGACAAGCTGCCCGCCGGCCGCATCGGCCGCACGGCCCGGATCGGCGGCCTCGTCGCCGGGCAGGGGCTGCGCTGGGCGGGAACTCGCATCGCCAACCGCGGCCGCTCCGAGGAGGAGGCCGAGGCGGCCCGCGCCGCCCGCGCGCTCGCGACCGCCGACGAGCTCGTCTCCGTGCTCGGGCAGATGCGCGGCGCGGCGATGAAGTTCGGGCAGGTGCTCTCGACGATCGACTTCGAGGGCGTGCCCGAGGCGCAGCGCGAGGCGTTCAAGGCCAAGCTCGCCGCGCTCCGCGACGCGGCGCCGAGCGTGTCGTTCGCGCAGGTGCGCAAGGTCGTGGAGCGCGACCTCGGCGGGCCGCTGTCGGAGTTCTTCGCCGACTTCGGCGAGGAGCCGGTGGCGGCCGCGTCGATCGGGCAGGTGCACCGCGCGACGACCCGCGCCGGCGCGGACGTGGCGGTGAAGGTGCAGTACCCCGGCGTGGCCGAGGCGGTCGAGAGCGACCTGCGCAACGCCGGCCTGCTCGTCCCGCTGATCAAGCGGATGGCGCCGGGCCTGGACGCCCGCGCGGTGATGGGCGAGCTGCGCGAGCGGATCGCCGAGGAGCTCGACTACGAGCTCGAGGCCCAGAGCCAGCGGCTCGTCGAGCGCGCGTTCCGCGGCCACCCCGCCGCGCTCGTGCCGCGCGTGCACACCGACCTGTCGGCGCGGCGCGTGCTGGTGTCCGACTTCGTCGAGGGCGTCGGGTTCGAGGAGATCAAGCGCCGCCCGCAGGAGGAGCGCGAGCGCATCGGGGAGGTCATGTTCCGCTTCTACTTCGGGCTGCTGAACCGCGAGCGGCTCGTCGCCGGCGACCCGCACCCCGGCAACGTGCTGCTGTGCCCAGACGGGCGCGTGTGCTTCCTCGACTTCGGGCTCATGCGCAAGGTGCCGGCCGCCTACCTCGCGGGCGAGCGCGAGCTGGCGCGCGCGCTGGCCCGCGGCGACGCCGACGGCGTGCACGCGTCAATGGCGAAGCTCGGCTACCTGCCCGACCCGTCGCAGTTCCCGCCCGAGCGGCTGCTGTCCCAGCTGCGCGAGGCGACCGAGTGGTGGGGCGAGCCCGGCGACCGCCACCTCGACCCCGACTACGTGCGCGACCTGGCCGACCGCACCGGCCCGCGCTCCTCGCACTACGACCTCATGCGCAAGCAGACGATCCCGCCCGAGGCGCTCCTGCTGCGGCGCATGGAGGCGCTCCTGTTCGCCGTCCTCGGCGAGCTGCGCGCCCGCGGCGACTGGTCGGCCCTGGCGCGCGAGGTGCAGGGCGGCCCGCCCGCGGGGACCGCGCTCGGCGAGGCCGAGGCGGCCTGGCTGGCGGGACCCTGACCGGCACGCGCTCAGCAGCGGCCCCCCGCCGCCTCGATGGCGAGCGCGACGCGCTCCTTGCCCAGCTCGGCGTGGGCGAGCACGATGCGGCGGGCCTCCCCGAGGTCGCCCTCCTCCAGCGCGGCGACGAGATCGACGTGGTCGCGCGTGAACCGATCGCTGGTCCGCTCGGCGTGCAGCAGCGCCCGGGCCATCACGTCGGCCGTCGCCAGCCGCCGGTAGCCGTGCAGGAGCGCCAGGTTGCCGCTCAGGTGCACGAGCGTCTCGTGGAACGCCGCGTTCGTGGCGAGGTAGCGGTCGAGGTCGACGAACCGGTCGCCGCGGATCCAGGGGATCGTCGCTTCCGCCGCCGCGCGGAGCCGGTCGATCTGCTCGCGGGTCAGCCGGCCGCCGACCTGGTCGATGACTCCGCACTCGACCGCGGCGCGCGCATCGTAGGCCTCCCACGCCAGCTGCGCCGTCAGGGGCGCCGCGACGGTCCCGGCCTCGTCGATGGCGTGCTCGAAGCGTCCGAACGCGCCGCGGAAGTACGCCAGCGGCGCGCCCGCCCGGGAGCGCGCGTCCGCGACCTCCGCCAGGAACACCGTGTGCGTGGCCGCGTCCACGTGCTCGACGATGCGGCAGTCGAGGTGCGCGAGCGCATCGGCGATGACGGGCACCCCGCCGCGCGCCTCCCGGACGCGGGCGTGGCGGAACTTGTCGATCTGCCGCGTGGCGAACTGCATCGCCAGCTCGCCCTGGTCGTGGGCGAGGATGTTGACGACGAAGCGCCCCGCGGTTCGCACCGCGGCGCACGTCGGCAGTGCGCGGTTCAGGCAGACGAGGACCATCGGCGGATCGAGCGAGAGCGACGCGACGGCGCTCGCCGTCACGCCGTACCGGGCGCCGTCCCAGCCGGTCGTGACGACGGTGACGCCCGTCATGAAGTGGCCGACGACATCGCGGAAGACGCCACGGTCGACGACGCCCGCCGGCGGTTCCGAGACGCTCATGACGGCTCCGGGCGTTCGCCGGCCAGCGCCGCGCCGAGCAGCTCGAGCACGCCGTCCTCGTCGACGGGCCGGGGATTGGGCGGCGGGGCGGCTGCGACGGCGTTCGCGACCGCCACGCTCGCGGACGTCGGGAACCCGATGCTCGCCAGCGAGGTGGGCGCGCCGATGCGACCGGCCAGATCCCACAGGCCGCCGGCGGCGTCGTCGGCGCCCAGCGCTGCGGCGAGGCGCGACATCGCGGCGCCGGCCGCGTCGCGGTTGAACGCGGTGCTGTACGGCAGCAGGGCCGAGTGCAGGCCGCCGTGGGGGAGGCGATGGGCGCCGCCGAGGACGTGGCACACCCGGTGGTGGATGCCCATGGCCGCGTTGCCGAGCGCGATGCCGCCGAGCCAGGCGCCGTACAGCGTGAGCGCCCGCGCCTCGAGGTCGTCCGGTGCGTCGACGCACCGCGGAAGGCCCGCGGCGAGCGCGCGCACGCCCTCGATGGCCACGAGCCGCACGAGCGGCGACGCGCCGGCGGCGTACGCGGCCTCCACGCAGTGCGCCAGGGCGTTCATCCCGCTCGTCGCCGTGAGCGCGGGCGGGATCGACGTCGTGAGCTCGGGGTCGTAGACGGCGGTCCGCGGGCGCACCCGCTCGTCGCGTCCGGTCGTCTTGCGCGGGCCGTCGGTGAGCCCCCAGATGTCGGTCATCTCGCTGCCGGCGTACGTGGTCGCCACGGCCACGATCGGGAGGCCTCGCTCACGCGCGACGGCCTTCGCCAGACCCGTCGCCGAGCCGCCGCCCAGCGACACCGCCAGGTCGGCTCCGCACGCGTCCGCGCGCCGCACGGCGTCCCGGGAGACCTCGACGGGCACGTGCTCGACCACCTCGCCGATCACGTCGGCGAGCCGCGGCCCGAGCGCGCCCGCGAGGCGCTCGCGCGGGGCGGCCGCGTGCTCGTCGGCGATCAGCAGCACCCGCGTGCCGCCCAGACGGGAGACCTCGTCGGGGACGCGCGCGAGCGCCCCCGCCGCGAACACCGCGCGGGGCGTGACGAGGTCGTGCACGAACCTCATCCTGCCCCCGCCGCCATGCCGGGCGACGGCGCGCGCAGCCGGCCCGACGGGATGCTGACCCAGGCTTCCATCGTCCCCGGAAGCGTGCGCCCGAGCCGTTAACGGGCGGGAAACGGCATCCGGTATCGTCGCCGAGGGCTCGGTCCGGGAAGGAGAGAGCGTGGGCGCAGGCCCCAGGCCGGTCATCCAGCGCAAGCTGAGCGTGCCTCCCGTGGCGGAGCGCCTCGTGTCGCGGCCGCGCGTCAGCGAGCTGCTCGCGGGTCTCATCGCGGACCACGGGGTCGTGTGGGTCTGTGCGACGGCGGGCGCCGGGAAGACCACGGCGGTGGTGCAGGCGCTGGAGCGCGTCGACCGGCCGATCGCCTGGCTCACGCTGGACGAGACCGATGCCGCGCCCGGGCGCCTTCTCACGTACCTGGAGGCGGCGGTGGGCACCGTGGTCCCCGCGGCCGCGGAGGTCGCGACCGGGGCGCTGGCCGGGCGCATCCCGCACGCGGAGGCCGCGGGCCTGCTCGCCGAGGCCTGTGGCGACGCCGGGCTCCTCCTCGTCATCGACGGGATGGAGCAGCTGGCGGGGTCCGCCGAGGCGCTCTCCGTCCTCTCGGCGTTCGTGCGCTACGCGCCGGAGTCGAGCCGCGTCGCGCTCGTGACCCGCGTGGAGCTCCCGTTCCACCTGCAGCACCCGAGCTCGCTGCCGCGCGTGGCCTCCATCGGCGAGAGCGACCTCGCGTTCACGCCCGCCGAGGCCGCCGAGGTGCTCGCCAACGCCGGCCACACCACGATCGACCCCGCGCGCGCCGTCGAGGTCACGGGCGGGTGGGTCACCGGGCTGCTGTTCGAGGCCTGGCGGTCGAACGAGCACGTCGTCGGCGTCGGCGGCGAGGCCGACCCGCTCCACGGGTACCTGGCATCGCAGATCCTGCGCCAGCTCGAGCCCGCCGAGCGCGACTTCCTCGAGCAGACGTCGCTGCTGGACGAGGTCACGGCGCCGCGGGCCGAGGCGCTGGGCCTGCGCGCCGCCGGGGATCGCCTCATCGCCCTGCGCGCGAAGCACCTGCCGGTGTCGTGGGTCGCGGACGGACGCGGCATGCGCTGCCATCCGCGCTTCCGCGAGTACCTGCTGGAGCGCCTCCAGCGCCGCGGCGGCGACGAGGTCCGGCGCGTCCGCCTGGCCTACGGGGAGCTGCTGCTGGACGAGGGGCTCCACGAAGAGGCCGCCGACCACTTCCTGAGCCTCGACGCCCCCGACCGGGCGCTCGTCGCCGCGGAGCTGGCGATCGGCGGCGTGATCGCCCGGATGGACTTCGCCGTCGCGGAGCGGTGGATCGCGGAGCTGGCGACGGTGCCGGGATCGGCGGGCGGGCCGCTCACCGAGGCCGAGCTGATGCTGGCGATCGGCCGCGAGGACTTCGGGCGCGGCGGGCGGATCGCCGACGGTCTCGCCGAGGCCGGGATCCGCGAGGCGATGGCGCGCGAGTCCTCGATGGCGGCGAGCATGATGGCCTGGTGCTACTGGCACCTCGGGCGCATCGAGGACGCCCGGTCGGTCATCGCCGTGGCCGAGCCGAGCGCGGAGGTCGACGCGCTGCTGTACCTGCTCGCGCTCGTACGCCACGACGCCAGGGCCGGGGAGCCCTTCGCGCCCGCGCTGACGGGCAGCCCGCTCGACGCGCTCGTCATGCGCGTGCACTACGCGCACGGCCGCCTGCCGGAGCTGACGCGGTCCCCGACCTCCTCGTGGGCGGCGGCGGTGAGCGCGCCGTGGCGGATCGGCGCGCTGCGCGCGATGGGACGGCTGGAGGAGGCGCTGGAGCTCTATCGCGCGGCGCCGGACGGCCGGTGGTCGCAGGCGTGGATGCACGGCATCGTCGGTGCGGAGCTGATGATCGACCTCGAGGCGCTCGACGAGACCGAGGAGGAGCTCAGGCGCGGCGCCGAGCTCATCCGCGCGAGCGGCTCGATCGTGTTCGACATGCTGCACCGGCTCATCGACGCCAAGCGGCACCTGCGCCTGCGCGGCGACCCGCAGGCGGCGCTGGCGATCCTCGACGCGCTCGAGCGTGAGGGCCAGGCGCGTCGCTACGACTTCATCGCTGAGATCCTCGACACCTGGCGCGGGCTCGCGCTGCTGATGTCGTCGCCCGACGCGGATGCGGTAACGCCCCTGCGGCGCGCGGTGGAGAGCATGCTCGCGGCCCACCGGATCCTCGAGCTGCCCACGGCGAGCGTTCTCCTGGCCGAGGCGCACTGGCGCCGCGGCGACGAGGAGGCGGCCGACCGCGCCGCCGACTGCGCGCTCGCGGCCGCGCGCGAGCAGGGCTCCAACCACCAGCTGCTCCTGGCGCTCGCCGACTTCCCGGCGGTCCTCGCGCGCCGGCTCGACGCCGAGCCGGCGGCCGACTCGCCGTGGCACGAGCTCGGGCGCGCGCTGATGGCTCGCGGCGTTCCCCTCGATCCGCACGTCGCCACGACCGTGACGCTGGCCGAGTTCGGCAGGCTCGAGGCGATGGTCGACGGGCGGCCGGTCCGCCCGCGCATCGCCAAGAGCATGGCGCTCCTGGCCTATCTCGCCGGCCGGCCGCGGCACGAGGCCCGGCGCGAGGAGCTCCTCGAGGCCCTGTTCGACGGTCGCGCGGACGAGTCGGCCCGCGCCTACCTGCGCCAGGCGGTGCATCGGCTGCGCGAGGCGATGCCCGACGGCATCGGCCCGGCGTTCGAGAGCGGCGTCGTGCGGTTCCAGCGGCGGGTCGTCATCTCCGCGGACTCGGGCCGCTTCGAGTCGCTGCTCGTGCAGGCGAGCCGGCTCCGGGGCGAGGCGCGCCTGGCCACCCTGCTGGAGGCGCTGGAGCTCATCGAGCGCGGCGAGTACCTGCCCGGCCTGGACGCGTCCTGGGTGGCCGAGCGCCGCACGCGCCTGGAGATGCAGGCCGGCGACGTGCGCCTGGAGGCCGCGCAGCTGGCGTTCGCCGCGGGCCGCTACCAGGAGGCGGAGCGGCTCGTGACGACCGCCCTCGACGACGATCCGCTCAGGGAGAGCGGCTGGCGCCTGCTGATGCGGATCGCCAACGTGACCGGCGACGAGGACGGCGTGATCGCCGCGTACGACCGCTGCCGGACGGCGCTCGGCGACCTGGGCGCCGCTCCGTCCGGGTCGACGCAGCAGCTGCTCGAGCGCCTGCGCCGCTGACGCCACCGCCACCGCGCGCGGTTTCCGGGTGGTTAACGGAGGCCGAGCACCATCTCGCCGCACGACGGCGCTCGACGCGCTCCACGACCGAGGAGAGAGCAGCATGAGGACCGGGCAGCAGTACCTGGAGTCCCTTCGCGACGGACGCCGGGTCTACGTGGGCGGCGAGCTCATCGACGACGTCACGGCCCATCCGAAGACCAGGGGCTACGCGAACGCGATCGCCGAGTACTACGACCTGCACCTGGACCCGCAGCACGAGGACGTGCTCACGTTCGTCGACGACGACGGCACGCGCCGGTCGATGCACTGGTTCCTGCCGCGCTCCAAGGAGGACCTCCAGCGGCGCCGCAGGTACCACGAGTTCCTGTTCCGCCACTTCAAGGGCGGCATCTTCACGCGGCCGCCCGCCGGCATGAACGTCGTCATGTACACGCAGATCGACGATCCCGGGCCGTGGGCGGAGAACTCCCGCTTCCGGGGCAAGCCGCGCGACCTGAGCGGCAACATCGAGCGCCAGTGGGCCCGCGTGACGAGCCAGGACCTGTCGATCTCGCCGATGTTCCTCGACGTCCAGTACGACCGCGGGCGCGACGACGCGCTGGGCGAGACGCCGATGCTGCGCATCGTCGAGGAGACCGACGAGGGCATCCTCGTCCGCGGGTGGAAGGCGATCGGCACCTCGCTCCCGTTCGTCAACGACCTGCTCATCGGCAATCTCTGGCGCCCGGGGCAGACGCCGGAGCAGACCATCTACGCGCTCGTCCCCATCGCGACCGAGGGCGTGTCGGTGGTCGCTCGGGAGTCGCGCGCGACGCCCGACGCGGACCCCTACGACCGCCCGCTGGCCGCGATCGGCGACGAGCTGGACGGCATGGTCTACTTCGACGACGTGCTGATCCCGTGGGAGCAGGTCCAGCACATCGGCAACCCCGACCACGCGAAGTGGTACCCGCAGCGGCAGTTCGACTGGGTGCACACCGAGACGCAGATCCGCCACGGGATCCATGCGGAGCTCATGGTGGGCCTGGGGCTGCTGATCACGCAGGCGCTCGGCACGGCGAGCAACCCGATCGTCCAGTCGCAGCTCGCCGACCTCGTCCGCTTCCGCGAGACGTGCCGGGCGTTCACGCTCGCCTCCGAGGAGACCGGGTTCTACACCCCGGGAGGCCTGTACAAGCCCAACAACGTCTTCGTCGACTTCGGCCGGGCGTACTACCTCGAGCATCAGCACGAGATGGTCAACCAGCTCATCGACTTCTGCGGGCGCGGCGTCGTGATCCAGCCGACCGCGAAGGAGCTCGACGACCCCTACATCGGCCCGCGGCTCGAGGACGCGCTGAAGGGCGCGTCGGTGAGCGCGCGCGACCGCATCGCGATGTTCCGCCAGATCAGCGAGCGCTTCCTCACCGAGTGGGGCGGGCGTCACGAGATGTTCGAGAAGTTCAACGGCACGCCGCTGTACCTGATCAAGCTGCTCACCATGCAGCGGACCGAGTACCAGGTCGACGGGCCCCTCACCGAGCTCGCCCGCGACGTGCTCGGGCTCGGCGACACGGAGGAGCTGGCGCGGCGGGCCGAGGAGGCCGAGAAGGCGTCGCACTACGCGAACGTCCGCTACCAGCCCGAGTACGCCGTCGGCCAGGACGTGCGCGAGGGCTACATGCGCGAGGAGCCCGTCCGGTAGCGGGCGGCGCGATCGCGCGCGAGGAGATCTAGGGTGCCGGCATGAGCGCGCAGCCCGTTCCCGACCGCGGCGCCGTCGCCACCGCGCGGCGCCGGGAGCTCCTCGAGGAGGTGCTCGAGACGTTCTCCGGCTGCGAGGATCCGCGGCTGCGGGAGCTGCTCCTCGGGGCCGTCCGCCATCTCCACGCGTTCGCGTCCGACGTCCGGCTGACGGTGGACGAGTGGAAGGCCGGGATCGACTTCCTGACCGAGGTGGGCCACACGACCACGAAGACCCGCCACGAGCTCATCCTGCTGTCCGACACCCTGGGCCTGTCGACGCTGGCCGAGATGCTGGGCGCCGAGGGTCCTCCGGAGGCGACCGAGAGCACGATCCTCGGGCCGTTCTACGTCCCGGGCTCGCCGCATCGCCGCCTCGGCGACTCGATCCTCGAGGACGCCGACGACGGGCCCCGGGCGACGGTGCAGGGCCGCGTGACCGATCTGGCGGGCCGCCCGCTGCCCGGCGCTCTCCTCGACGTCTGGCAGAACGCGTCCAACCGGATGTACGCGGTCCAGGACCCCGGCCAGACGCCGACCAACCTGCGCGGCCGCTTCACCGCCGGCGACGACGGTGCCTTCGCGTTCCGCACGGTCCGCCCGGTGCCCTATCCGATCCCGCACGACGGGCCCGTCGGGCGGATGCTCTCCGCGACCGGCCGGCACCCGTGGCGCCCGGCCCACATCCACTTCATGGTCTCGGCCCCCGGCCACCGCACCCTCGTCACGCACGTGTTCGACTCGCGTAGCGAGTACCTCGACTCCGACGCCGTGTTCGGCGTGCGCGACTCGCTGATCGTCGACTTCGTGCCGGATCCGGCGGGCGACGGCTTCGTCGCGACGTTCGACATCGCCCTGGAGCCGGTGCAGGCCTAGCGATGCGCGCCGCGGGTCTCGCGCCGCCTTAGGGAACCCGGCCCCCTGGGCCGGCGTTCCCGAAGGCGCCGGGCCCCCTGACCTGCTCGTAGATCAGCGACGTCTCCGCGTGCGCGACCGCGGGATCGCTGGCGAGGTGCTCGACGACGAACTCGCGCAGGTCGTGCGCGTCCGCCATCGCCACCCACAGCAGGTAGTCGGTGGAGCCGGACATGTGGAAGATGCTCAGCACGCCGGGCAGCGCGCGCACGTGGGCGGTGAACGACTCGATCTGCTCGCGCGAGTGGACCGACAGGCGGATCGCCACCATCGCCTGCAGCGGGCGCCCGAGCGCGGCCAGGTCGACGTCGGCGTGGAAGCCGCGGATCACGCCGCGCTCGCGCAGCGCGCGCACGCGCGTGAGCGCGGTGCTCGGAGCCACGCCGGCGCGCTCGGCCAGGCGGCTGTTGGGCATCCGCGCGTCCTCGGCGAGCAGGGCGACGAGGCGGCGGTCGAGGTCGTCCAGCGGGATGTTCGCCACACCGCGCATGGTCGCACACGGGCGCGCGGAAGATTCGCCACAAGCGGGATCAATCGAAGGATCTTCGGAGTGTTCGGCCTTGGTCCGCATGAGTGCCACAATGCGCCCATGGCCACCGCAACCCGCACCACCGACATCCGCGACTCGATCCTCGACGCGGTCGGGTGCACGCCCCTCATCCGGCTGAGCCGCCTCGGCGCCGGGCTGGCGCCGACCCTGGTGGCCAAGGCCGAGATGCTCAACCCGGGCGGCTCGATCAAGGACCGCGTCGCCGTCAGCCTCATCGAGGCGGCCGAGCGCGACGGCCTGCTGAAGCCCGGCGGGACGATCGTCGAGCCGACCAGCGGCAACACCGGCACGGGCCTGGCGATCGCCGCGCGCCTGAAGGGCTACCGCGTCATCGCGGTCATGCCCGACAAGATGAGCCGGGAGAAGATCGACCTCCTGCGCGCCTACGGCGCCGAGGTCGTCGTCGCGCCCACCGAGGTTCCGCCCGACTCGCCCGAGTCCTACTACAAGGTCGCCGAGCGCCTGGCCGCCGAGATCCCCGGCGCGTTCCGCCCCAACCAGTACGCCAACCCCGCCAACCCGGCCGCCCACTACGCGTCGACCGGCCCCGAGATCTGGGAGCAGACCGGCGGCGCGATCACCCACCTCGTCGCCGGCGTCGGCACCGGCGGCACGATCACCGGCACCGGCCGCTACCTCAAGGAGCGCAACCCGGAGATCGAGATCATCGGCGCCGACCCGGCCGGCTCGATCTACACGGCCGCGTCGCCCGACGAGGTGCGCGGCTACCTGATCGAGGGCGTCGGCGAGGACTTCTGGCCCGAGACCTTCGACCCGTCCGTCGTCGACCGCTACGTCACGGTCAGCGACCGCGACGCGTTCCTGACCGCGCGCCGGTTGGCGCAGACGGAGGGGATCCTGGCGGGCGGCTCGGCGGGCATGGCCACCTGGGCCGCGCTCCAGGTCGCGCAGGAGATCCGCGACCCCGGCGCGCTCATCGCCGTGATCCTGCCCGACGGCGGGCGCAGCTACCTCAGCAAGGTCTACGACGACGCCTGGATGACCGAGCACGGCTTCCTCGAGCGCGGCGGCGCGCGGACCGTCGGCGACGTGCTGCGCCGCCGCACCGCCGACGGCGAGGTCCCCGCGCTCGTCACCGTCACCGCCCACCAGCCCGTGCGCGACGCCGTCGCGCTGCTGCACGAGCACCGGGTCTCCCAGCTGCCGGTCGTCTCCGCCCACGACGAGCACGCGATCGTCGGCTCGATCGCCGAGCGCGGCCTGCTCGCGCACGCGGTGTCCGACGCGCGCCTGCTCGACGCCCACGTCGTCGACGTGATGGAGCCGCCGCTGCCCGCGGTCGGCGCCGGCGACCCGATCGACGACGCGGTCGAGCTGCTCGTCGGCGAGCGCCAGGCGCTGCTCGTCCTCGACGACGGCCGGCCGGTCGGCGTCGTGTCGCGCAGCGACGTCCTCGAGGCGCTGGCGCGCTGATGGACCTGCAGACGAAGGCCGTCCACGCCGGGCTCGACCCGGACCCGACGTACGGGTCGGTCATCCCGGCCATCCACCAGACCTCCACGTACCGCCAGCCCGCGGTCGGGCAGTTCGTCGAGGACTACGACTACGCCCGCTCGGCCAACCCCACCCGCGCCGCGCTGGAGCGCGCGCTCGGCGAGCTCGACGGCGGGCGCGCCGTCGCGTTCTCCAGCGGCCTGGCCGCCGCGCACGCGGTCATCACGCACGTCTGCGCGGCCGGCGACCACGTCGTCCTCCCGGCCGACCTCTACGGGGGCACGTACCGCCTCGTCGACAAGGTGCTGGCCCGGTGGGGCCTGCGCTACGACCTCGTCGACCAGACCGACCTCGACGCGCTCGAGCGGGCGGTCGGCGACGGCACCCGCCTCGTGTGGGTCGAGACGCCGACGAACCCGCTGCTGAACGTCGTGGACGTCGAGGCCGTCATCGCGATCGCCCGCCGCCGCGGCGCGCTCGTCGCCGTCGACAGCACGTTCGCCACGCCGGTCAACCAGCGCCCGCTCGAGCTCGGGGCCGACCTCGTCGTGCACTCGACGACGAAGTACCTGGGCGGGCACTCCGACGTCGTCGGCGGCGTCGCGATCGCCCGTGACGACGCGCTCTACGACGGCCTGCGCTTCGTCCAGAACGCGATCGGCGCGGTGCCCGCCCCGCTGGACTGCTTCCTCGTCCACCGCGGCCTGCGCACGCTGCCGCTGCGGATGGCCGCGCACGCCGAGAGCGCCCGCGCGGTCGCGGGCGCGCTGCGCGAGCTGCCCGGCGTGCGCGACGTCCGCTGGCCCGGGTTCAGCGGCATGGTGAGCTTCCGCCACGACGACGCGGTCGGCATCGCGCAGCGCACCCGGCTGTTCACGCTCGCCGAGTCGCTGGGCGGCGTCGAGTCGCTCATCGAGGTGCCGCAGGCGATGACGCACCAGTCCGTGGAGGACAGCGCCGCCGCCGTGCCCGCCGACCTGGTGCGCCTCTCGTGCGGGATCGAGGCGCCGGCCGACCTGGTCGCCGACCTGCGCGCCGCCGTCGGCGGCGCCTAGCGCGACGGCGACCTGGCACGATCCGCGCCATGCTCACGCTCAACGGCATCGAGGACATCAAGGCGCGGGTGGGTCAGGAGCTCGGGGTCAGCGACTGGCTCGAGGTCACCCAGGAGGCGATCGACAAGTTCGCGGAGGCCACCGGCGACTACCAGTTCATCCACGTCGACCCCGAGCGGGCGGCGCAGACGCCGTTCGGCGGCACGATCGCCCACGGCTACTTCACGCTCTCGCTGGCGCCGCGCTTCAGCTACGAGATGTACACGATCGAGAACGTCGCGTTCGTGCTCAACTACGGCGCCAACCGCGTGCGCTTCCCGGCCCCGCTGAAGGTCGGCTCGAAGGTCCGCATGCGCGCGGTCCTGAGCAACGTGGAGGACGTCCCCGGGGGCGTGCAGCTGACCACGACGTGCACGTTCGAGGTCGAGGGCGGCGAGAAGCCGGTCTGCGTCGCCGAGACGCTCTCGCGCGTGTTCACGGCGTGAGTCAAGGGCGCGCCCCGTCGCGTCGATGACCGCTCCATGTGCACGCGCATCTTCTGGAACGACAACCCGGTGGCCAAGGTCGTCTCGCGGACGATCGACTGGGAGGTGAGCGACGAGCCGGGGATGTGGGTGCTGCCGCGCGGCCTGCGCCGCGGCGGCGACACCGGCCCCGGCGCCGCCACGTGGACGTCGCGCCACGGCAGCGTCTCGATGAGCGCCTGGAACGCCGGCACCGGCGAGTGCGTCAACGAGCACGGCCTGGCCGCGCACTGCCTCTACCTCGGCGAGGCGCGCTACGAGCCCGAGGACGGGCGCCCGACGATCTCCAACGTGATGTGGACGCAGTACGTCGCCGACAACTTCACGACGGTCGCCGAGGCGCTCGAGGGCCTGCGCGAGGTGCGCGTGGTGCCGATGCGCATCCACGGGCAGGACATGCCGCTGCACCTCGCGCTCGAGGACCCCAGCGGCGACTGCGCGATCGTCGAGATGCTCGACGGGCGTCCGGTGATCCACCACGGGCGCGAGCACACGGTCATGGCCAACGACCCCAGCTACGAGAAGCAGCTCGCCAACGCGCGCCGCTACGAGGTCTTCGGCGGCGACGAGCACCTGCCCGGCGACATCATCTCGGCGGACCGGTTCGTGCGCGCGAAGTACTTCCTGGAGCACCTGCCCGAGCCGGCCGACGAGCTCGAGGCGCTCGCCGGCGTGGTCGGGCTGGCTCGCAACGTGTCGATCCCGTTCGGCGCGCCCGACAACCTGTTCCCGTCCTACCCGACGTGGTGGCTGAGCGCCGCGGACCTCACCAACCGCGTCTACGGATTCCAGTCGACGCGCTCGCCGAGCTTCATCTGGCTCGACCTGCGCGAGCTGGACCTCTCCGAGGGAGCGGGCGTGCGCATGCTCGACCCGACCGACGCCACGCTCGTCGGCGACGTCCGCGACCGGCTCCGGCCGGCCGAGCTGCCGTTCGGGCTCCCGGTGGGCGCCGCCGCGTAGGCGTCAGCGCAGCCGCACGATCGGGCCGGGCGCGTCGCCGACCACCACGCGGTAGCGCCCCGGCCCGGGCAGCCCGATCTTGTAGCGGCGCGTCGTGCCCAGCCGCGTCTGGCCGACGCGCGTCCAGCGGTCGCCGGTGCGCCGCTGCAGGATCACGGGCGTGCCCGGCTTGGCCGGGTACGCGGAGCCGACGACGCGCGGACCGCGCAGGCCGGCGCGGGCGATCGTCGCGCCGCCGGAGCTCGACCTCCCGCGCTCGGCCCGCGCCTCGTCCTCGGCGGGCGCCGGCGCGTCGGTCTCGGCCGGCACCTCGACCTCGGCGGTCGCGGCGTTGAACGACATCCACGTGTCGCGCAGCCCGAAGCGGCTGCGCAGCTGGTCGCCCGTGACGGTCGTGGTGCCGCCGGTGCCGACGACGACGGCGCGCAGCACGCGCGGCGAGGCGCCGCGCTTCGTCACGCGGATGCCCTTCAGCCGGCCCTTGACGAGCGAGCCGAGCTTGCTCGTCGCGGCCGCGCGCGACATGCGGATCGGCCCCCACCGGTGGTAGGGCGAGAGGTCGTCGTAGGGGTCGGGGACGCCGCGCAGGTACGGCCGCGGCTCGGCCCCCCGCCACACGTTCTCGACGTTCTCGGTGTGGCCGCCGGAGGTCGAGAAGAAGTAGCTCGTGATCGGCTTGCCCTCGTAGGTGACGACCTGCCCGGCGGTCGCGTTGACGGCCTTGTTCGTGTTCGGGTGCTCGCCGGTCACGCCGCGGTACACCTGCGAGCGCGTGTCGGGGTACTGGTCCCAGCCCTTCTCGCCGCCCCGGCTGGTGGTGATCGCGTAGCCGCGCGCCGCGACCGCCTGCGCGCGCAGCGCGGCGGCCGGCCACGACGGGATCGCCTCGTTGGCGATCACGCCGGCCACGTACTGCTCGAGACCGACGGCGTTGATCGCCAGCACCTCGCCCATCGAGCCGGGGCGGAACTCGAACCAGCCGCGATAGGTGCCGTCGGGGACGCCGTTGCCGGCCGTGCCGAGCAGCTTGATCGGCTCGTCGGCGGCGTTCGTGACGCGCAGCGGCGCCTTGAAGCGCGCGAGCGTGCGGCCGCGGTCGCTGAGCAGCGCCACCTGATCGCCCGACGCCTTCGCCCCGTACGTCCGTGCGGGATCGAGCTCCTTGGTGCCGGCGTGCGTGGCGTTCGTGAAGCGGGCCGTGTGCGGCGACTGCAGGAGCACGCGCACCACGGTGTCCGCGGGCGCCTGGCCGATCTCGGTGCCCTGGAAGTAGTGGGCGAGGATCCGCGGGTGGTCCCAACCCTGCTTCGCCATCCCGGCCGCGCCGTACTGGCTCATGCCGATGCCGTGGCCGAAGCCGGCGCCGTTGATCGTCAGCGTCGCCGCGGCGCCGGCGGGAGCGGCGGCGGCGAGCGTGGCGGCGACGGCGAGGAGCGGAGCGGTACGACGCATTCGGCCTTGGGAACTCACGGGATGGTCGGGAGTTTCGGTCGAAGGAGTACTGTCCCGGGCGGATGAGCACGCGGCGCGCGTCGGACCTGTTCGTCGAATGCCTCGAGGCCGAGGGCGTGCGGCACGTCTTCGGCATTCCCGGCGAGGAGACCCTCGACCTCAACGAGTCGCTCGAGGACTCCACCGTCGCGTTCATCCCCGTCCGGCACGAGCAGGGCGGCGCCTACATGGCCGACATGGTAGGGAGGCTCACCGGCCGCGCGGGCGTCTGCCTCGGCACGTTGGGCCCGGGCGCGACGAACCTCGTCACCGCGGTCGCCGACGCCTACCTCGACCGCGCGCCGCTCGTCGCGCTCACCGGCCAGGGCGACCTGGAGCGCATGCACAAGGAGTCGCACCAGTACATCGACCTGGTCGACGTGATGCGGCCGATCACGAAGTGGAACGCGCGCGTGAACGCGCCGGACATCATCCCCGAGGTCGTCCGCAAGGCGTTCAAGATCGCCGAGTCCGAGAAGCCCGGTGCCACCCACCTGGAGCTGCCCGAGGACGTCATGGCGCAGGAGGTCGACGGGCGGCCGCTGGAGCGCCGGCGGCCCGTCCAGCCCGAGCCCGGCGCGCGCGAGCTGCTGAAGGCCGCCGACGTCATCCGCGCCGCGCTCAACCCGGTGGTGCTGGCCGGCAACGGCGTCGTGCGCGCCGGCGCCGCTCCCGCGCTGCGCGAGTTCGCGCGCGCGACCGGCATCCCGGTCGCCGAGACGTTCATGGGCAAGGGCGTGCTCGACTACACCGACCCGCACGCGCTCGGCACCGTGGGGCTGCAGTCGCGCGACTACGCGATGGCCGGCTTCGAGGACGCCGACGTCGTGATCGCGGTCGGCTACGACCTCGTCGAGCACTCGCCCAAGCACTGGAACCCGCGCCGCGACAAGCGGATCGTGGTCATCGACTCCGTCCAGGCCGAGATCGACGCCTACTTCCAGCCCGAGGTCGAGCTCGTCGGCGACATCTACCACGTGCTGTCGCGCCTGGCCGAGGAGGGCCGGCACGTCCGCTTCGCCGACCGTCCCGGCTCGACGCAGCTGCGCGACGTCGTGCTCGGCCGCTTCGAGGCCGCCAAGGACGACGACGCGTTCCCGATGCAGCCGCCGCGCGTGCTGTGGGAGATCCGCCAGGCGCTGGGCCGCGACGACATCCTCGTCTCCGACGTCGGCCTGCACAAGCTGTGGATCGGGCGCATGTTCCCCGCGCACGAGCCCAACACCGTGCTCATCGCCAACGGCCTGGCCGGCATGGGCTTCGCGGTCCCGTCGGCGATCGCGGCCAAGCTCGTCCATCCCGAGCGCAAGGTCGTCACGGTCAACGGCGACGGCGGCGCGCTGATGAACTTCCAGGAGCTCGAGACGGCCGCGCGGCTGCGGACCGCGACGGTCAACGTCGTGTGGGAGAACCGCCAGTTCGGCTCGATCGTGTGGAAGCAGGACAAGAAGTTCGGCCGCCACTTCGGCACCGACTTCACCAACCCCGACTTCGTGAAGCTGGCCGAGGCGTTCGGGCTGCCGGGCTGGCGGTGCGAGGCCGTCGACGACTTCGGGCGTAGGCTTCGCCACGCCCTCACTCTTGACGTGCCCTCGGTGATCGTGGTTCCGATCGACTACTCGATCGACGTGGCGATGTCCGAGGAGCTGGGAACCGAAACGGTGGTGACGTGAACATGGCCGCAACCGCGAGCGCATCCGAGCAGGCGATCCTCGACGCCGTCCCCAAGCAGCTGCTGATCGGCGGCCGCTGGGTCGACGGCTCGGCGGGGACGCTGGGCGTCGAGGATCCGGCGACGGGCGAGACGCTGTGCGAGATCGCCGATGCGTCGGTGGAGGACGCGAAGGCGGCGCTGGGCGCCGCCGACGAGGCGTTCAGGACGTTCCGGGGCGTGGCGCCGCGCGAGCGCGGCGACATCCTGCGCCGGGCGTACGAGGCGATCGTCGCGCGCGCCGACGAGCTGGCGCTGTTGATGACGATGGAGATGGGCAAGCCGTTGGCCGAGGCCAAGGCGGAGGTCACCTATGGGGCGGCGTTCCTGCGTTGGTATGCGGAGGAGGCGGTGCGCATCAACGGTCGCTTCACGGTCAACGAGGCGGGCGCGGGCCGGGTGCTGACGATGAAGCAGCCGGTGGGGCCGTGTCTGTTCATCACGCCGTGGAACTTCCCGCTGGCGATGGGCACGCGCAAGATCGGCCCGGCGATCGCGGCGGGCTGCTCGATGGTGGTCAAGCCGGCCAAGCAGACGCCGCTGTCGATGCTGATGCTGGCCCGGATCCTGGAGGAGGCCGGTCTGCCGGACGGCGTGCTGAACGTGGTGACGGCGTCGTCGAGCGGGTCGATCATGGAGCCGCTGATCAAGGATCCGCGGCTGCGCAAGCTGTCGTTCACGGGCTCGACGGAGGTGGGTCGCACGCTCATCGCGCAGTCGGCCGACCAGGTGCTGAAGGTGTCGATGGAGTTGGGCGGCAACGCCCCGTTCCTGGTCTTCGAAGACGCCGATCTCGACGCGGCGGTCGACGGCGCGATGATCGCCAAGATGCGCAACGGCGGGGAGGCGTGCACGAGCGCCAACCGCTTCCACGTGCACGAGTCGGTGGCCGACGAGTTCGCGCGGCGGCTGGCGGAGCGGATCGGCGCGATGAAGGTCGGGCGCGGCACCGAGGACGGGGTGACGATGGGGCCGCTGATCGACGAGGCGCAGCGCTCGAAGGTCGCCGAGCTGGTCGAGGATGCGGTCGGCAAGGGCGCGAAGGTGCTGTGCGGCGGCCGGCGGGTGGACGGGGCCGGCTACTTCTACGCGCCGACGGTGCTGTCGAACATCCCCGACGACGCGAACCTGCTGCGCGAGGAGATCTTCGGCCCGGTCGCCCCGGTGACGACGTTCGCGACCGAGGACGAGGCGATCGCGCGCGCCAACGACACCGAGTACGGCCTGGTCGCCTACGTCTACACGCAGGACGTCAACCGCGCGTTCCGCGTGATCGAGCGCCTCGACACCGGCATGATCGGCCTCAACCAGGGCCTGGTCTCCAACGCCGGCGCCCCGTTCGGCGGCTGGAAGCAGTCCGGCTTCGGCCGCGAGGGCGGCCCCGAGGGCATCGAGGAGTACCTCGAGCTCAAGTACGTCGCCATGAACGTGGGAAGCTAGGAACGCTCGCCCAGGAGGCGCGGTTCCGGCTTCCTCAGCCGGTCAGCAGCGCGTCGAACAGCCGCATCGCGCGCTCGCGCACGTCGCCGGCCATGAGGCGCTCGGTCTCCTCCGCGAGGCCCTCGGGCACGCGCGTGGTCTCGCGGAACGCCTCGATCCAGCCGGCGACGATCGCGGCGTCGACCTCGGGATGGAACTGCAGGCCGACGTGCGGGCCCAGGCGCCAGGCCTGGACGCCGCTCTCGTTGCGGGCCAGGACCTCGGCGTCGGCCGGCGGGAGGATCTCGTCGCGGTGCCACTCCAGCCACGGGCCGTCGTCGATCAGCTCCGGGACCCGCGTGCCGATGCGGCGCCAGCCGATCTCCGGCCGCGCCGCACGTCGCACGCCGCCGCCCAGCGCCCGCGCCAGCGACTGGCCGCCGAAGCAGATGCCGAGCACGGGCACGCCCGCGTGCGCGGCCTCGACGAGCGCGCGCTGCTCGGTCGCCTGCCAGCGGACCGCGTCGTCGTCGGCGGACTCCTCGGACCCCAGCGAGATCAGCCGGTCGTGCTCGTTGAGCGACGCCGGCGGGTGCTCGCCGAGGTCGAGGCGCACGACGTCGAGCGACCAGCCGCGCGCCCGGGCCCACTCCGCGAGCAGGCCCGGCGGCGCGTCGGCGTCGTGCTGGAGGACGAGCGCCCTCACCTACGCCTGGTCGGCGTCGGGATGCGCGGCCGACCCGCGCGCCATCTTGCGCAGGTCCATCGCCTTCTCGTACGTCTCCTCGTCGACGCCGTGCTCGAGCGCGACCTCGCGCAGGTGGCGGCCGGTCTCGGCGGCGGTCTTGACGATGTGGCCGGCCTTGTCGTAGCCGATGTGCGGGTTCAGCGCGGTCGCGGCCGCGAGCGTGGACTCGGCCGACCGGCGGCAGCCCTCCTCGTTGGCCTCGATGCCGCTGATGCACTTGTCGACGAACAAGCGCGACGTCGTCGACAGCAGGTGGATCGACCCGAGCAGGTTGCGCGCGATCAGCGGGATGCGCACGTTCAGCTCGAACTGGCCCTGCATGCCGCCGATGGTGATCGCGGTGTCGTTGCCGATCACCTGGGCGGCGACCTGCAGCACGACCTCGGGGATGACCGGGTTGACCTTCCCCGGCATGATCGACGAGCCCTTCTGCAGCTCGGGGAGGAAGATCTCGCCGATGCCGGCGCGCGGGCCGGAGCCCATCAGCGCCAGGTCGTTGGCGATCTTCGTCAGCGACACGGCGACGACCTTCAGCGCGCCGGACAGCTCGACGAGCGCGTCGCGGTTGGCCTGCGCCTCGAACGGGTCCTCGGGGCCGCGGATGTCGAGGCCGCTCTGCTCGGCCAGCTTGGAGCGCACGAGCGCGGCGAACTTCGGGTGCGTGTTCAGGCCGGTGCCGGTGGCGGTGCCCCCGAGCGGGATCTGCGCGACCTGCGGCAGCGCGTTGCGCACGCGGCGGGCGCCGAGGCGGATCTGCGCCGCGTAGCCGGAGAACTCCTGGCCGAGCGTGACCGGCACGGCGTCCATCAGGTGGGTGCGCCCGGCCTTGACGATGTCGTGGAACTCGTCGGCCTTGACCGTGAGCGCGCTCTCGAGGTGCTCGAGCGCGGGCAGCAGCCGGTGGGTGGCCTCGTCGAGCGCCGCCAGGTGGACCGCGCTCGGGAACACGTCGTTGGACGACTGGCCCATGTTCACGTGGTCGTTGGGATGGGCCTCGTCCCCGGCGAGCTTGGCGATCACCTCGTTGGCGTTCATGTTCGACGAGGTGCCCGACCCGGTCTGGAAGACGTCGATCGGGAACTGGTCGTCGTACTCGCCCGCGCCGACCTTGTCGGCGGCCGCCGCGATGCGCTCGGCGACCTCGGCATCGAGCTGACCCAGCTCGGCGTTCGTGCGGGCCGCCGCCGCCTTGATGCGTCCCAGCCAGTGGATGACCGCGGCGGGGACGCGCTCGCCCGACACCGGGAAGTTCTCGATCGCCTTGGAGGTCTCGGCGCCCCAAAGCTGCTCTTCGGTCGTGCTCATGATGGGTCCACGTTACGCACTTTCAGCCGAGGAACGCGGCCAGCTCGCGGGCCACGCCGACCGGATCGTCGTAGGCGACCAGGAAGCCGGTCTTGCTGAGGACGCGCAGCTGTCCGTCGTCGAGCAGGTCGATCGCCTCCTCGGCCGTCTCGAGCGGGTGGCGCGGGTCCTCGTCGGCCCACAGCAGCAGCGTCGGGCAGCGCAGCGCGGCCAGCTCGTCGAGCGCCTCGCGCCGGGCCCCGCGGGACGGCCACACGCGCGCGAACTTCGCCCACGATCGCGCGAGGTTCGCGTTGCCGCCGGCGTCGGCGACCGCGTGGCGCACGAGGTCGCGCGCGGCCGGGTTGCGCTGCGCGGTCAGCCGCACGCCCACCTCGGGGCGCATCGCGAGCTTCGCGCCGTGGGCGACCGCCCGGTCCAGCAGCGGGACGGCCCCGATGCGGGCCGCCATCCGCCAGGCGCGCCGCGGCGGCGGCGGGCGGTGCAGCGGCGACGGCATCAGCACCAGCCGGGCCGGCGAGATGAGCCCGCGCGCGGCGGCGCGCAGCGCAAGCTCGGCGCCCAGCTCGTGCCCGGCGACGAGCGGGCGGGGCCCGCACGTGTCGCGCACGAAGCCGGCGATGACCTCGGTCATCCACTCCATCGTGTACGGATGGCGCGGGCGGTCCTCGGAGTCGCCGTGCAGCGGCAGGTCCGGCAGCACCACCCGGTAGCGCGCCGCGAGGTCCTCGACGATCGGCACGAACTCGCGGTGCGACAGCGTCGCCGAGTGGAGGATCGCCAGCCCGGGGCCGGTGCCGGCCTCCCGGTAGGCGACGCGGGCGCCGTCCGCGTGGTGGTAGAGACGGAGCTTCATCGCCGCCGACGATCGTAGACCCGCGGCGGCGCCGTCCGCCCGCGGCGCTCAGGCGTCGGGCAGCGTCACCGACCCGTCCGAGCCCAGCGCGAACGCGGGGTTGTGGGCGACCTCCCACACGTAGCCCTCGGGATCGGTGAACGCGCCCGAGTAGCCGCCCCACGACTGCGCGGCCCCGGGACGCACGAGGCGTCCGCCCGCCGCCTCGGCCTCGGCCAGGACGGCGTCCACCTCCTCGGGCGACGCGACGTTGTGGGCCAGCTCGAGGCCGGGCGCGCCGTGGCCGCCGACCTCCGTCCACAGGGCGAAGACCAGCGGCCCGGCCTGGAAGAACGCGACCTCGTCGTCGGGGCGGCGCGGCGCGCCCCAGCCGAGCCGCTCGTAGAACGCGGACATGCGGTCGACGTCGCGGACGCCGAGGGTGATGAGGCTGATGCGCGGCTGCATGGGGACAGTCTCCCGATCCCTCCCCGAACCTGCGCGTGAGCGACGCAAACCTGCGCAAAGCCGCGCACGGTCTCACGCGCGCGGGACCCGGCCGCGATGAATCGCCTCATGAGCCAGACCGTTCCCTCCACGCGCCTGGGGCTGACCGCCTCGCAGGCGGCGCGCCTCCTCGGCGTGTCGGTCAGCACGATCCGCCGCTGGTCCGACAGCGGCGCGCTGCCCGGCTATCGCACCCCCGGCGGCCAGCGCCGCTTCAGCCGCGAGCAGCTCGACGCGTTCGTCGCCTCGCTCGAGGGCGGCGACCGCGGCGATCGCCAGGCGTCGTAGGTGCGCCGCCACCTCCTCCCCGCGCACGGGATCCTGCGCGGTGCACGCCGGGTTGCGCGCCTTGCGCAAACCTCTCCGAACCTCGACAACTGTGGCGTGAGCGTCGTGCGCACCAACGCGGCCGCCGCCATGCTCGGCGTCAGCCCGAACACCCTGCGCTCCTGGGAGCGCCGGTTCGGCTATCCGCGCCCACGCCGCACCCAGGGGGGCCACCGCCAGTTCGACCTCGCCGAGATCGAGGCGCTGCGCCAGGCGTTCCAGGAGACGCACAACATCTCCTCGGCGATCTCGATCGCGCGCCAGCGCGGCGAGGGGCCGGCCTCGCCGGCGCGCCTGGCCGACGCGTTCGCCCGCTTCGACGAGCAGCGCGCGGACCGGCTGCTCGAGGAGAGCCTCGCCGTCCGCTCGGTGGAGCGCACGATCGAGGAGGTGCTGCTCGTCGCCGTCGACGCCTGCGCGGCCGACCACCTGCCGGCGGGGCGCTCGCCCGAGCTGGGCTTCGCGTGGCGCTACGCGACCGGCTGGCTGGCCGCCAACCAGCGCGTCGCCCCGCCCGCGCACCGCGCCGACGGCGTCCTGCTCTTCGACGCGACCGCCCCGCTCGACGTCGACGCGCTGCGCGTGCAGGCGCTCGAGCTCGCGCTGCGGCGCAGCGGCGTGCGCACGCTCACGCTCAGCGCCGACCTCGACCACGAGCGCATCTCGCGCGCGCTGCGGGCCCTGCGCCCGACCGCGCTCGTGCTCGCCGGCCGCGGGGCGCCGCTGGACCGCCTCGGCCAGCTCGTGTACGCCGCGCGCCGGCACGCCGCGGGCGTCGAGGTCCTCGACTACTGCGGGGCGCTGCCCGACACGGGCGCCTCGACCGTGACGAAGCTCGGCTCGGCCCCGGTGGCCGCCCGCGACCGCATCCTGGACCGCCTCGCCCACCGCGAGCAGCCGGCCAACCTGGACGACGCGTTCGCGGCGCTCATGGACGCGCGCTGAGCGCCGCGGTTCGCGCGGCTGAGCCGTCCGCCGCGCCGGATACGTTCCCGCGCGCGATGAGTCTCGTTCCGGGCGACCCGCTGGCCCACCGCGCGCTGGAGTCGCTGCTGCGCGCGGAGTCGCAGGTTCGCCGCCGGCTGTCGGCCGACCTGGAGCGCGAGGGGCTGTCGGCCACCGGCTTCTCGGTGCTCGTCGTGCTCACCACCGCGGGCGGCGAGCTGGAGCTGCGCACGCTGCGCCACCGGCTGCGCACGTCGAAGGCCAACGCGACCGAGGTCGTCACGACGCTCGAGGCCCGCGGCCTCGTCATCCGCCGGCGCCTGCCGCACGACCGGCGCGCCGCCTCGGTGCTGCTCACGCCCGCCGGGCGCGAGGTCGTCGACCGCCTGTTCCCCGAGCACACCGAGCGCGTCGCGGCCGCCTTCAGCGTCCTCGACGACCACGAGAAGCGCTCGCTCGCCGAGATCTGCCGCAAGCTCGCGGCGTAGCGGCTACAGCACCGCGACGCAGACCGCGGCGAACTGGAGCGCCGCCGCGGCGATGACGAGCGCGTGGAAGACCTCGTGGTAGCCGAAGACGTCCGGGATCGGGTCGGGGCGGCGCGTGGCGTAGACGATCGCGCCGATCGTGTAGAGCACGCCGCCCGAGGCGATCAGCGTCGTGGCGGCGACGCCGGCGTGCTCGACGAGCTGGGGGAACGCGACCACCGCCACCCACCCGAGCGCGACGTAGGCCGCGGCGGCGAGCCCCTTGGGCGCGTGGATCCAGACGAGCTTGAGCACGATCCCGGTGAGCGCGCCCGCCCACACGACGATGAGGATCGCGTCGGCCATCGGCCCCTGCAGCACCAGCAGCGCGAACGGCGTGTAGGTGCCGGCGATGAGCAGGAAGATCATCGCGTGGTCGGCGCGGCGCATCCAGGCGCGCGCGGTGGCCGACCGCCACGGGATGCGGTGGTACAGCGCGCTGACGCCGAACAGGCCGGCGACCGAGATCGCGTACACGGTCAGCGCCGCTCGCGCGCGGCCGTCGGGGGCGAGCGCGACGAGCACGATCCCGGCCGCGACGGCGGCGACGAACGCCCACGCGTGGGTGCGCCCCCGCCAGCGCGGGCGGGCGGCGACGTCGGGGATCACGGGCATCGCGGTCACGGACTGAACGGTAGAGATCATGCGCGCGTTGTTCTTGCCCGATTCGGCGCAGACCACACGCACGAGTCCCACATCGCGCCACGACTTTTGTGACACTCATGCCAATGCGCGCCGACGCGCCTGCCCGCGACCACCCCTGGGAGGACCTGCCGCCGGAGCTGGCCGGCGTCCTGCGGCCGGCGCTGCCGGGCCTGGCCGAGGCGATCATCGCCGCGATCGCCGAGCAGATCCCCGAGTACAAGCGGCCGATCGAGGGCGCCTTCGGCCGCGGCCTGCGGGTCGGCGTGGTCGACGCGCTGGAGCGCTTCGTGCGGCTCATCGAGGAGCCGCACCTGCGCGTCGAGGAGTCGCCCGTCTACCGGGCGCTGGGCCGGGGCGAGATGCGCGCCGGCCGCAGCCTCGACTCGCTGCAGGCCGCCTACCGCCTCGGCGCGCGGCTGGCCTGGCGCCACCTGGCCGACGCCGCCACCGCGGCCGAGCTCCCGCCCGAGACGCTCCCGACGCTGGCCGAGGCGATCTTCGCCTACATCGACGAGCTCGCCGCGCAGTCGGTCGAGGGCTACGCCGAGGCGCAGTCGCTGGCCGCCGGCGAGCGCAGCCGCCGCCGCGCCCGGCTGCTGGAGCTGCTGCTCGACGAGGCCGTCGCCGACCGCGAGAGCGTCGAGACGGCCGCCGCGCGCGCCGGCTGGACCGTCCCGCGCACGCTCGCCGCGGTCGCCCTGGAGCGCGGCGCCGACGCCGACGCGCTCGCGCGCCGCCTGGGGCCCGACGTCCTCACCGGGCGCACCGCCGACGGCCCCTGCGCGCTCGTGCCCGACCCGGCCGGCCCCGGCCGCGCCGACCAGCTCGAGGCGGCGCTGCGCGGCCGCGCCGCCGCGATCGGGCCGCTCGTCGAGCCGCTGCAGGCGGCCGCGTCGCTGCGGCCCGCGCGGCGCCTGCTGGCCGTGGTGCGGCCGGACGCCGCCCGCGCCCTGCGCGTCGACGACCATCTCGCCACGCTCGCCCTCGACGCCGCCCGCGAGCCCCTGGCCGCGCTCGCCGCCCGCCGGCTGGCGCCGCTGCGCGCGCGCACCGCCGCGTCGCGCCAGCGCCTGGCCGAGACGCTGCTGGCGTGGCTGGAGCTGCAGGGCAGCGCGCCCGCCGTCGCCCGCCGCCTGCACGTGCATCCGCAGACCGTCCGCTACCGGCTGGCGCGGCTGCGGGAGGCGCTCGGCGACCAGCTCGACGACCCGCAGGCCCGCTTCGAGCTGCAGCTCGCGCTGCGCGCCGAGGCGCTCGCGCGCCCCTCCTAGACTCAGCGGCCCATGCCGGTCGATCCCAACGTCAGGTTCCCGAAGCTGGAGGAGGCGGTGCTCGCGCGCTGGCGCGAGCGCGACGTGTTCCGCGAGTCGCTGCGCCGCCGCGAGGGGGCGCCGGCGTGGGTGTTCTACGAGGGCCCGCCGACCGCCAACGGCCGCCCCGGCAGCCACCACGTCCTGTCGCGCGTCTTCAAGGACATCTTCCCGCGCTTCAAGACCATGCGCGGCTACCGCGTCGACCGCAAGGGCGGCTGGGACACGCACGGCCTACCGGTCGAGATCGCCGTCGAGCAGCAGCTCGGCATCTCGTCCAAGCACGAGATCGAGGAGTTCGGCATCGCCGAGTTCAACCGGCGCTGCCGCGAGTCGGTGTTCGAGTACCTCGAGGACTGGAACGCGCTGACCGAGCGGATCGGCTTCTGGGTCGACCTCGAGCACGCCTACCGCACGCTGGACCCGACCTACATCGAGTCGGTCTGGTGGGCGCTGCGCCAGATCCACGACAAGGGCCTGCTCTACGAGGGCCACAAGGTCGTCCCGTACTGCCCGCGCTGCGGCACCGCGCTGTCCAGCCACGAGGTCGCGCTCGGCTACGAGGACGTGATCGACCCGTCGGTGTACGTGCGCTTCAAGGTCACCGAGGGCGCCGGCCCCGTGCAGCCCGGCGACGACCTGCTCGTGTGGACGACGACGCCGTGGACGCTCGTCTCCAACGCCGCGGTCGCCGCGCACCCCGACCTCACGTACGTGCGCGCGACCTACCCGCAGGGCGTCGCCGTGCTCGCCGAGGAGCTCGTCGAGCGCGTCCTGGGCGAGGACGTCGAGATCCTCGATCGCTTCCCCGGCAGCGCGTTCGAGGGCGCCCGCTACGAGCCGCCGTTCCCGTTCCTGCCCGCCACCGAGTACGGCGAGCGCGGCCACACGGTGCTGCTGGCCGACTTCGTCACCGCCACCGACGGCACCGGGCTGGTGCACACCGCGATCGCGTTCGGCGAGGACGACTTCCAGCTCGGCCTGCGCTACGGCCTCGAGGTCGTCAACCCGGTCCGCCTCGACGGCACCTACGACGAGCGGATCGGGCCCTACGCCGGCCGCTTCGTCAAGGACGCCGACGAGGACCTGATCGAGGACCTGCGCTCCCGCGGGCGCCTGCTGCGCGCCGAGCGCTACGAGCACAGCTACCCGCACTGCTGGCGCTGCGGCACCCCGCTCCTCTACTACGCCAAGCCGTCCTGGTACATCGCCACGTCGAAGGTCCGCGACCGGCTGCTGGCCGCCAACGAGACCGTCAACTGGTACCCGCCGCACATCAAGCACGGACGCTTCGGCGACTGGCTGGAGAACAACGTCGACTGGGCGCTGTCGCGCGAGCGCTACTGGGGCACCCCGCTGCCGATCTGGCGTTGCGAGGAGGGCCACGTCCACTGCATCGGGTCGCTCGGCGAGCTCGAGGAGCGCTCCGGCGTGCGCCTGGAGGACCCGCACCGCCCGTACGTCGACGAGGTCGAGTTCCCGTGCCCCGAGTGCGAGCGCACGATGCGCCGCGTGCCCGAGGTCATCGACGTGTGGTTCGACTCGGGCGCGATGCCGTTCGCCCAGTACCACGCCCCGTTCGAGAACGAGGACGAGTTCCGCGCGCACTTCCCGGCCGACTACATCTGCGAGGCGCTCGACCAGACGCGCGGCTGGTTCTACTCGCTGCTCGCCATCTCGACGCTGCTCTTCGACCGGTCCGCGTACCGCAACGTCGTCTGCCTGGGCCTGATCCTCGACGAGGACGGCCACAAGATGAGCAAGTCTCGCGGCAACATCGTCGTGCCGTGGGAGGTGCTCGACGAGCACGGCGCCGACGCGTTCCGCTGGTACTTCTTCACCTCCAAGCAGCCCTGGGACGGCTACCGCTTCTCGCGCGAGGCGATCGGCGAGGGCGTGCGCGGGTTCCTGCGCCAGCTCTGGAACACGTACGCCTTCCTGGACCGCTACCGGCCGGAGCGCCCGAGCAAGCACACCGACCTCGACCGCTGGATCCTGTCGCGCCTGTCGGGCACCGTCGCCGAGGTCACCGACAGCCTCGAGAGCTACGACGCCACGACCGGCGGGCGGGCGATCGCCGCGTTCGTCGACGACCTCTCCAACTGGTACGTGCGCCGCTCGCGCCGCCGCTTCTGGGACGGCGAGCAGGCCGCCTTCGACACGCTGCGCACCTGCCTCGTCACGACCGCCCAGCTGCTGGCGCCGTACACGCCGTTCGTCGCCGACGAGCTGTACGAGGGCCTCGACGGCTCCGAGCCGTCCGTGCACCTGACCGACTGGCCGGAGCCGGGCCCGCGCGACGAGGAGCTCGAGGACGCGATGCGCATCGCCCGCGAGACCGTCCGCCTGGGGCTGGCGGCGCGCAAGCAGAGCCACATGAAGGTGCGCCAGCCGCTGCGCGCCGCGGTCGTCGTGGCCGAGGGCCGCGAGCGCCAGGCGATCGAGCGGCTCGCCGACGTCGTGGCCGAGGAGCTCAACGTGAAGGAGCTGCGGTTCGTCGACACCGCCGACGAGCTCGGCTCCTACGAGGTGAAGGCCAACTACCGCACGCTCGGCCCGCGCTTCGGCAAGCAGATGCCGCAGGTCGCCGCCGCGATCGCCGCGCTCGACCCCGCGCACGTCGCCGCCGCGCTGCGCGAGGGACGCCCCATCGCGATCGCGGTCGACGGCAAGGACCACGAGCTCGGGCCCGAGGACCTGCAGCTCGCGATGCGGCCGCTCGAGGGCTACCAGCTCGAGCGGGAGGGCTCCCACGCGGTCGCCCTGGAGCTGGCGCTCGACCAGGAGCTGATCATGGAGGGCTACGCGCGCGAGGTCGTGCGCGCGGTGCAGGAGACGCGCAAGCGGGCGGGGCTCGAGGTCGAGGACCGCATCGCGCTGCGCCTCGGCGGCGACGCCGAGCTGCTCGAGGCCGCCCGCGCCTTCGAGTCCTACGTCGCCGGCGAGACGCTCGCGACGCGCGTCGACTACACCGGCCTCGACGGCGCCGGCGAGGCGACGACGATCGAGGGCCGCGAGCTGCGCGTGGCCGTCGCGCCTGTCTGATCGGGCTCCCGCATGGCAAGGTGTAGGGCGTGAGCGCCGCGCCGAACACGTTCGCCGGCGCCGCGCTCGACCGCGTGTCGGCGCGGCGAGGCGACGCCGACTGGGTCGCCCGGGCCGCCGCCGATCCGGCGGCCCGCGCGCTCGTCACCGTCGGCGGCGAGGTCGTCCTCGGCGCCGGCGCGGCGCCGCTCGAGGCCCCCGTCGGGGCGGTCGCGCCGTTCGAGGGCACGGCGCCCGTGCTGCTGGGCCTGCGCGACGGGCACGCGCTGTTCGCGATCGAGGCGGCGGCCCCGCCCGACGGCGGCCGCCTGGCCTCGCTGCGCGAGGTCGCGCCCGCGCTGTCGCAGGCCGAGGGCGCGACGATCGCCTACGCGACCGCGCTGGGCAACTGGCATCGCACGCACCGCTTCTGCGCCGCCTGCGGCGCACCGACCGAGATGCGGGAGGCCGGCTTCCAGCGCGTCTGCCCGGCGTGCGGCGCGCACCACTTCCCGCGCACCGACCCGGTCGTGATCATGCTCGTGGTCGACCCGCCCGCCGACCGCGTCCTCCTGGGCCGCCAGGCGGCGTGGCCCCCGGGGCGCTACTCGTGCCTGGCCGGGTTCGTGGAGCCGGGGGAGGCGCTCGAGGAGGCGGTCGTCCGGGAGGTCGCCGAGGAGGCCGACGTGGCGGTGGACGAGGTGCGCTACCGCTCGTCCCAGCCGTGGCCGTTCCCGGCGTCCCTGATGCTCGGCTTCACCTGCCGCTACGCCGGCGGCGAGCCGCGCAGCGTCGACGGGGAGCTCGAGGACGTCCGCTGGTTCCCGCGCGCCGAGCTCGTCGCCGGCGACGCGGTGCTGCCCCCGCCGCTCGCGATCGCGCGGCGGCTGATCGACGACTGGCTCGAGGAGGACCCTGCATGACCGAGCGCACGATGTCCGTCGCGACGCCCGACGGCGCCATGACCACCCATCTGATCGGCGACGAGGCCGACCCGCCGGTGGTCGTGCTGATGGCCGCCCCCGGCGTGACCGACGGGCTGCTCGGCGTCGCCCGCGAGATCGCCGGGAACGGCTACCTGGCCGTCGTCCCCGACCTCTACCACCACTTCGGCGAGGGGATCGTCTTCGAGGGCTCCGACCCGAAGATGCGCGAGACGATGGCCAAGCTCAGCGACGCGATGGTCGTCGAGGACGTCGGCGCGGTGCTCGAGGCGCTCGGCGACCGGCCCGCCGGCGTCGTCGGCTTCTGCATGGGCGGCCGCTTCGTCGTGCGCGCGATGGCCGCCTTCCCGGACCGGCTGATCGCCGGCTCGGCGCTGCACCCGACGCGCCTGCGCCAGGACGTCGACGACTCGCCGCACCTGGGCATCGAGCGGATCACCGGCCGGCTGTACATCGGCTTCGGCGAGGTCGACGGGGTCGTGCCGCCCGACCAGTGGGAGGCCGTGCGGGAGGTCGCGCAGCGCTCGCCGGGCGAGATCCGCATCGACGTGCATCCGGGCGCCGACCACGGCTTCGCGCTGCCGGGGCCGCGCTTCCATCCGGAGGCCGCGGCCGCCTCCTGGGCCGCGACCTACGAGCTGTGGGGCGACGCGCTGCGTCAGGCGAGCGGCACGCCCGCCTGACGCGGTCAGGCGGCGAGCGCCGGCTCCAGCTCCTTCTCGATCTTGCGCTTCGGGTACGCGCCGATGATCTTGGCGGCGGGCTGGCCGTTCTTGAACAGGATCATCGTCGGGATCGACAGGACCTCGTAGCGGGCCGCGGTCTGCTGGTTGTCGTCGACGTTGAGCTTGACGACCCGCAGCCCCTTCTCCTCGGCGATCTCCTCGAGCACGGGACCGACGACGCGGCACGGGCCGCACCACGGCGCCCAGAAGTCGACGAGCACCGGCTCGGAGGCCTCGATGACCTCCGCCTGGAAGTTGCTGTCGGTGACGTCCTGAAGAGCTGCCATGCGGTTCTCCTCGGTGGGGTTGGCGGACACACTATACAAAGTGAAGCGGCACGATCAGCGCCGTCCCAGGCGCATCTTGACCGCCATCAGCGCCGCCTCCGGGACGATGCGCCAGTGCATCTTCGACTGTCCGTGGAGGCGGTCGCGGAACACGATCGGCACCTCGAGGATCCGGAAGCCGGCCTGGGACGTGCGATAGGTCAGCTCCACCTGGAACGCATATCCCTTCGACTGCACGGACGGGAGGTCGATCGCCTCCAGGACCTCGCGCCGGAAGCACTTGAACCCACCGGTCAGGTCGCGGATCGGCAGGCCGAGGACGAGCGCGGCGTAGATCGACCCGCCGCGCGAGATCGCGCGCCGCAGCAGCGTCCAGTCGGTCACGCCGCCGCCCGCGACGTAGCGCGAGCCGAGCGTCAGGTCGGCGCGCCCGGCGCGAACCGGCTCCAGCAGGCGCGCCAGGTCGGCGGGGTCGTGGGAGAAGTCGGCGTCCATCTCCATCACGTAGCCGGCGCCGCCGGCGAGCGCCCGGGCGAAGCCGGCCAGGTACGCGGGCCCGAGCCCCTCGCGGGTCGCGCGGTGCAGGACCGCGACCTCGGGCAGCTCCTCGGCCAGCGCGTCCGCGATCCGCCCGGTCCCGTCGGGCGAGTCGTCGTCGACGACGAGGATGCGGAACCCGTCGGGCGCGGCGGCGGTCAGCACGCCGTGCGCGGCGCGGACGATCGCGTCGACGTTGGGAGCCTCGTTGAAGGTGGGAAGGACGAGCCAGGGAACGGCGGGCACGGGCGGGGTACTGTAGGCGAGCGCCGTGCCGGACTTCTCCAACATGGCCATCGCGGCCGCCTTCGACGAGCTCGCCGACCTCTACGAGCTGGACGGCGCGGTGGTGCACCGGGTGCTGGCCTACCGCAACGCGGCGCGGTCGATCCGCGAGGCGCCGGTGTCCGTGGCCGAGCTCGCGCGCCAGGGCCGGATCACCGAGCTGCCCGGGGTCGGCAAGACGATCGAGGAGAAGACCCTCGCGCTCCTGGAGACCGGCACGATCCCGGCCGCCGAGAAGCTGCGCGCCCGCTTCCCGGCCGGGCTGATCGAGATGACGCGGCTGCCGGGCCTGGGGCCCAAGCGCGCGCGGATGCTGTACGACGAGCTCGGCATCGACTCGCTCGACGCGCTGCGCGAGGCGGCCGAGGCCCAGAAGCTGCGCGGCATCCGCGGCCTCGGCCCGAAGTTCGAGCGCAACGTGCTCGAGGCGCTGGAAGCCGGGCTCGGCGAGGCGCCCGCCCCGCGGGTGCTGCTCCCGCGCGCGCTCGGGCTCGGTGAGCAGATCCGCGACGCGCTGCGCGCCCACCCGGCCGCCGTGCGGGTCGAGCTGGCCGGCGGGGTGCGGCGGCTGGCCGACAGCGTCAAGGACCTCGACGTCGTCGCGGCCGCCGACGACCCGGGCGCGCTCGCCGCCGCGCTGGGCGAGGTCGACGTCATCGAGTCGGCGTCGTCGGCGGGGCCGAACGCGGCGCGGGGGCGGACGCACAACGGGATGGCCGTCGACCTGCGCGTCGTGGAGCCCGACCAGTTCGGCAACCTGTGGCAGCACTTCACCGGCTCGGCCCGCCACAACGTCGCGCTGCGGGAGCTGGCCGTCCGCCGCGGTCTGCACGTCAGCGAGTACGGGATCCTCGACGACGCGACCGGCGAGACGCTGCGCTGCGCCGACGAGGCGGAGGTGTACGAGCGCCTCGGGATGGCCTGGATCCCGCCCGAGCTGCGCGAGGACCGCGGCGAGCTGCAGGCGGCGGCCGAGGGGCGGCTGCCGGAGCGGCTCGTCGAGCTCGAGGACCTGCGCGGCGACCTGCACATGCACACGACCGCCAGCGACGGGCGCAACTCGATCGAGCAGATGGCGCAGGCGGCGCTCGCGCGCGGCTACGAGTACGTCGCCATCACCGACCACTCGGCCACGCACGGCTTCGGCAACCACGTGACGCCCGAGCAGCTGCGCGCGCAGATCGAGGCGGTGCGCGAGGTCAACGCGCGCATCGACGGGATCGAGGTGCTGATCGGCACCGAGACGAACATCCTGCCCGACGGCTCGCCCGACTACGAGGACGAGCTGCTCGCCGAGCTGGACTGGGTGGTGGGCTCCGTGCACACCTCGTTCGGGATGAGCGAGGCGGAGATGACCGCGCGGCTGGTCGCCGCGTGCGAGCACCCGTGGATCGACTGCGTCGGCCACCCGACCGGCCGCAAGATCGAGCAGCGCCAGCCCTACGCGCTGAACGTCGACCGGCTCGTCGAGGCGGCCGCGCGGACCGGCACGATGATCGAGATCAACAGCGCCCCCGACCGCCGCGACCTCAACGACGTGCACGCGCGCGCCGCGCGCGACGCCGGCGTGCGCATCCTCGTCAACTCCGACGCGCACGGCGCCAACACGCTGCCCAACGTGCGCTGGGGCATCGCCACCGCGCGGCGCGCCGGGCTGACGCGCGAGGACGTCGCCAACACCCTGCCGTGGGCCGAGTTCGCGCCGCTGCGCAAGCGGGCGCGTCAGACGCCCAGCGGGTCGCGGTAGTAGGCGGCGGCCAGGCGGAAGAACAGCCCGCCGTCGGTCTGCGGCGAGGTCGTGCCCTCCGCGCCCCCGCCGTACAGGAGCGCGACCACGCCCGCGTCGCGCAGCTGCCGCAGGCGGTCGCGGCGGCCCAGCCACTCCTCGACCCGCGTGTCGCGGAAGCGGCCCCACTCGTCGGGCAGCGTCGAGTTGCCCAGCGGGATCTGCCAGATCGCCAGCGGCTCGCGGGTGCGCCGATGGAAGTCGCGCAGGTAGACGGCGATGCGGTCGTAGTCGTCGGCGTCCCAGCCGCTGTTCGGATCGCCGTTGACGTGGGCGTTGAAGCCCGCATCGCGGTCCTCGACGTCGAGGAAGGTGAGGTCGAAGCGGCGCGCGCCGGCCCTGCGCCAGAAGCGCGCGGACCGCTGGGCGAGCGTCGTCATGTGCGCGACCGGCGGGTTGGAGTACGTCGGGTCCTCGCCGGTGCCCCAGATCGACAGGTGCCAGGCGAGGACGACGTTGCGCGCGTGGCGGTTGCGCAGCGCGACGAACCGCCGGGCCAGCCGGCGGGCGAGACCGGCCTTGCCGGCCTGCTGCAGATAGCCCCACATATCGGGCTCGATGTGGGCGACGACGCGTCCCCGGCCGCGGGCGCGGCGCAGGAACAGCCGGTAGTCGCGCCAGTAGGCGCGCATGGTGGCGCGGTTGCGGAGGTTGGAGAGGTCGCGCGAGCGCTCGTCGGTGCCGGCGCTCGGCCGCGACGGCAGCAGCTGGTAGTAGGTGAAGACCGGGATGACGCCGGCGGCGCGGCTCTCGGCGATGTAGCGCGTGACGAACGTGCCGCGCTCGTTCCACGTCGACCAGCCGCTGCCGGTGTTCACGCCGCCGGTGAGGTACTGGTAGCGGAACCCGAACGGCGCGTGGCGGCGGATCTCGCCGGCGCCGCCGGGCTGGTCGGCGACGCCGATCTCGAAGCGGTCGGGCCAGGCGCGCGGGAGGGCGGCGCCGGATGCGGGCGCGGCCGCCGCGAGCGCGATCGTGAGGGCGGCCAGGACGGCAACGGCGCGGGTCACCCGCGCCAACATAGTGGCCCGTTGTCGGTTTGAGCTCGCTATGCGAGCGCGAGGCGACAACGGATCATCGAGGGCGCGTGGGCGGTCGCGTCGGTGCGCCGTGCTGCGTCCGGGAGCGCTGCGGGGTGCTTGCATCGCGAGAGGCGACTTGGCCCCGCTGAGCGGGGCTGAATCGCCATTCACACGCATCGCTCGCTGTCGCAGCGGTCAGGGGAGCAGGCGGGGCAGCAGGTCCCGGGCGACGCGCGCGTCGACGGCGGCGGGGGTGAACGGCTCCAGGAGGACGGCGGCGCGCTCCGCGTAGCCGGGGTCGGCGTGGTCGAGCGCGCGGCGGATCGCGGGCGCTAGGTCGTCGGCGACGAGGCGCGGGTCGAGCTCGCGGGCCAGCCGCAGCGCCTCGTACGGGCCGGGCGCCGGCGTGGTCACGAGCCGGCAGCCGTCGGCGAGCGCCTCGAGCTGGGCGATCCCGTAGTCCTCACGGCGCGGCGCGGTGACGAACGCGCGCGCGCGGCGCAGCAGCGCCCGGTACGCGTCGGGCGCCAGGCGCCCGGCCCAGCGCACGCCCTCGATCGGCGCACCCGGCTCGATCCCGGCGACCCACAGCTCCTCCCCGTCGCGGCGGGCGCGCGCCCAGGCATCCAGCACGCGGTCCAGGCCCTTCTTGTGCGGGTTGGCCGCGTACGTGAGCGCGGCGATGTCGCGCTCGCCGGCGATCGGGCCCGAGCGGGCGACCGGAATCGGCACCACCACCGCGTCGGCGCGCGGCGCCGGCGTCTCGTCCAGCGTCATCGCGCTCACCGGGATCAGCAGCGGCGCCTCGCGCAGCCGGCGGCGCTCCACCGGCCGCTGCCAGACGCCGTGGCGGCCAGGCCGGTTCGCCGCCATCGGCGCATCGAAGCGGATCGCGCCCGGCCGCGGCCACAGCAGCGCGGCGCCCATCGCGCCGTAGACGATCGCCCGCGGGCGGTGCGCGGCGATCCCGCGCTCGGCGGCGGTCCGCGCGGCGCGCGCCCAGACGAGATCGGTCAGCGCCAGCGTGCGCACCTCGCGCGGCGGGCGCGCCGCCTCGACGGCGACCTCGGCGCCCGCCCGCCGCAGCGCGCCCGCGAGCGCCTCGTCGGACGCGCGCAGGCCGGCGGTCGATCCGAGCGAGACGAGCAGCACGTCGGCGGGCACGGGCCGATGCTGTCACGCCTTCCGGCGCCCGTGCGCGCCCGGGTAGCCTGACGTCGTGGTGCGTCGCGTGGTCCTCGTCGCGCTGGGCGCCGGCGTCCTGACCGCCGCGGCCGTCGCCGCGCTGAACCTCTACGTCGTCGCGCGCGCGAGCGCGCAGACCGACGACGTCGCCGACGTCCCGCACGCGCAGGCGGCGATCGTGCTCGGCGCCGGCGTGCACCCGAGCGGCTGGATGAGCGGAATGCTGCGCGACCGGGTCGCCCGCGCGGTCGAGCTGTACGAGACCGGCCGCGTGGACCGCGTCCTCGTCTCCGGCGACCACGGCCGTTGGGGCTACGACGAGCCTGGCACGATGCGGGACGCGCTGCTCGCCGCGGGCGTGCCTGCGCACGCGATCTTCACCGACCACGCCGGCTTCGACACGTGGGCGTCGATGCGCCGGGCGCGCGAGGTGTTCGGCGTGCGCTCGGCCGTCATCGTCACCCAGGGCTTCCACATGGCGCGCGCGCTGTTCCTGGCGCGGGAGGCCGGGCTCGACGCGCACGGCCTCGTCGCCGACCGCAGCGGCTACGGGCGCCAGGGGCGGATCTCGGCGATGCGCGAGATCCTCGCGCGGGTGAAGGCGGTCGGCGAGGCGGTGACCGGGCGCGGCGTGCTGCTCGGTCCGCGGCATCCGATCACGGGCGACGGGCGGCAGACGTGGGGGCCCGAGCCGCCGGAGGGGCAGGGGCCGCCGCGGGTCTACCGGCTCGGGACCTCGTAGCCGCGCGCAGCGCCGGCGCCAGGTCGCCCCGGTCGCGCACCTCGACGCGCTCGAGGCCGAGCCAGCCGGCCATCAGCGCGAGCTCGGCGGCCAGCTCGGTCGCGGTCTCGGGCGGCGCGTGCGGCTCCGCCCACGCCGCCTGCACGAGCAGCGCGCTCTCGGCCCGCGCCGCCTTGAGGTCGACCCGCGCGACGAGGCGGTCGCCGAGCAGGAACGGCAGCACGTAGTAGCCGTGCACGCGCTTGGGCGCGGGCACGTAGATCTCGATCCGGTAGCGGAAGCCGAAGAGCCGCTCCGTCCGCGCCCGCTCCCACACGAGCGGGTCGAACGGGGCCAGCAGCGCTCGCGCGGACACCCGCCGGGGCACCCGCGCGTCGGGATGCAGCAGCGCCGGGCTGCGCCAGCCCTCGACCGTGACCGGCTGCAGCTCGCCCGCCTCGACCAGCTCGTGCACGCGCGCCCGCGCGTCGGCGGCCGGCAGGCGGAAGTAGTCGCGCAGGTCGCGCTCGGCGGCGATGCCGAGCGCGCGCGCGGCGATGCGCACGAGCTCGCGCTGCGCGTCGGCCGGGTCCGGGGTCGGCGTCTCCAGGACCGCGCGGGGCAGGACGCGCTCGGGCACGTCGTACCAGCGCTCGAAGCCCCGCCGCCACGCCGACGTGATCTGCCCGCTCCAGAACAGCCACTCGAGCGCGCGCTTGACGTCCGACCAGTCCCACCACGGCCCGGTGCGCTTCGGCTGCTCCTCGGCGGCGATCGCGCCGGCCGTGATCGGCCCGTCGCGGCGGACGTCCTCGAGCACCCGCGCGACGAGTCGCGGCTGCTCCTCCGCGATGCGCCGCACGCCCCGCCACGCGTCGCGGCCGGCGCGCGCCATGCGCCAGCGCAGCAGCGGCTGCAGCTCGACCGGGAGCAGCGACGCCTCGTGGCCCCAGTACTCGAACAGCCGCCGCGGCGCGCGCCAGGCGGCGCGGTCGAGGCGGGCGCGATCGTAGGGGCCCAGGCGGCTGAACAGCGGCAGGTAGTGCGCGCGCTCCAGGACGTTGACCGAGTCGATCTGGACGACGCCGAGCCGGCCGACCGTCGCGAGCATCCGCCGCGTCCCGGCCGGCTCCGTGCCGCGCGGGCCGCCGAAGCCCTGCGCGGCGAGCGCGATGCGCCGCGCCTGCGCGACCGAGAGATCAGGGCTCACGGCAGGTCTCCAACGTCACGCGATTGGCATCGGGTCGCGGCGGAAGCCCTGGGTGCGCACGAGCTTGATCGGCTTGAACGGCGACGTGCGGTCCACGAAGAACGCGACGCCGTCGCGCTCCTCGATCGCCGTCACCGCCTTCTCCTGATGGCGCCACGCGAGCGCCCAGATGATCGCGAAGCCGCAGGCGATCCCGGCCACCTGCGGGAAGCGGAACGCGAGCGCGCCGGCGGCCAGCGAGGACAGCAGCAGCGGCCACAGGCGGTTGAGGAGGATGAGCCCTGGCCGGTGCTCGGGCAGCATCGTCGCCTGCCTGGCCTGGGCCAGCAGCTTGGCGATCGGCGGCGAGGTCTCGTGCTTGCGCCCGAGCCACAGCCCGTACAGCGCGGCCGCGATCCACCAGCCGGCGATGACCGGCACGAGCAGCGACTCGGCCTGGTTGGCCGCGCCGGCGACCGTGACCGCCCCGAGGGCGGTCGCCGCCCCGGCGCTGATGAACACGGTTGCCTTGAGGAAGTCGGTGAACTTCAGAGCAGCGCCTCGAGGACGCGCCGGACCCCACGCGGGCCGTCGACGAGCAGGTCCGCCTCGCGCTCGAGCTCGGCCGGCGTCTCCTCGGAGCGCACGCCGACGCAGACCGCCGTCTCGAGCCGGCCGGCCGCGACGAGCTCGCGCAGGCCCCGGAACGCGTCCAGGTCGGTGGTGTCGTCGCCGACGTACACCGCCGCGGTCACGTCGGCGCCCTCCAGCAGCCAGGCGATCCCCGCCCCCTTGTCGACGGCGGTCGGCGGGCGCACCTCCAGCACCTTGCGCCCCCAGTGGACGGCCAGGCCGGCCTCCTCGGCCCGTCGCGCGACCTCGCGCATCGCCGCCTCGGCGGCCGCCTCGTCGGGTGTGCCGCGCCAGTGCAGCGCGGCGATCTCGCCCTTGTCCTCGGGCCGGATGCGCAGCCGGTGCAGGTTCCCGTCGTTGCGCCAGGTCTCCTCCGCGAACGCGCGCACGCGGGCGCCCTCGCGCGCGAAGCGCGGCTCCAGCTCCGGCTGCGTCTGACCGCTGCGCAGGAGCTCGCCGCCGTGGTTTCCGATGTAGGAGATCGATCCGATGGCGACGATCCGCCGCGCGGTCGTCGCGCGGCGGCCGCTGACGCACGCGACGATGCCGTAGCGCTGCGCGACGCGGATCAGCAGCGCGCGGGTCGGCTCGGGCACGTGCGCGTCCTCGGCGTGGCGCACGATCGGCGCCAGCGTGCCGTCCACGTCGAGCAGCACGGCCGATCGGCGGGGATCGGCGCGCAGCGGCTCCAGCGCGTCTTCGATGGTCAGCGCGGGCGACACACCTCTCAGTATGGCGTCGTCCGGCGCGGTCCGGATACTCGCAGCCGATGTCCCGCCGCGAGCCTGCCGCCGCGACCATCCTCCGAGCCACGCTCATCATCGTGGCGGTCGCGCTGACGCTCTACGTCGTGTGGCTGCTGCGCCGCCCGATCGGCTGGGTCATCATCGCCGGGTTCCTGGCGATCGCGCTCACCGGACCGGTCAACATCCTCAGCCGCGTGATGCCGCGCAAGCTCGCGATCGCGGCCACCTACCTCGGCGTGATCGCGATCCCGTTCCTGCTCGCGGCGATCGTCATCCCGCCGATCGTGACCGAGGCCACCGACCTGGCCGAGCACGCGCCGCAGTACGCCCAGGATCTCCAGAACTGGGTGAACGAGAACGAGCGCTTGCGCGAGCTCGAGGAGGACTACGGGGTCGTCACGAAGCTGCGGGAGGAGGCGCAGAAGCTGCCCGCCCGGATCGGCGACGCCGCCAGCGCGCTCGGCGACCTCGGCGTCGGCCTGGTGAACTCGATCTTCGCGCTCGTCACGATCCTGATCCTCAGCGTGTTCCTCGTGGCCAGCGGTCCGATGTGGGTGCAGCGGCTCGTCGAGCTGCAGCCGGCCGAGCACCGCGCCCGGCTGGAGCGCGCGTTCAGCCGCATCGGCCGCGCGGTCGCCGCCTACGTCGCCGGCGCGGTCATCCAGGCGACGATCGCCGGAGTCACGACGTTCATCGTCCTGACGATCCTCGGCGTGCCGTTCGCGGCGCCGCTGGCCGTCCTCACCGCGCTGCTGGACCTCGTCCCGCTCGTCGGCGCGACGATCGCCGCGATCGCCGTCGGGTTCGTGACCGTGTTCGAGGACTTCCCGACGATCACGATCATCTGGGTGATCTGGGCGATCGTCTACCAGCAGGTCGAGAACAGCGTGATCCAGCCGCAGATCCAGAAGCGCGCCGTCGACGTGCACGCGTTCATCGTGCTCGTCGCGGTGCTGTTCGGGTCGACGCTGTTCGGGATCGTCGGCGCGCTGCTGGCCATCCCGGTCGCGGCGACGATCCAGATCACTGTGCGGGAGCTGTGGCAGTACCGCAAGGAGGTGCGGGAGCGCAACGAGCAGGGCCCGCCGATCCTGGAGCCGCCGCCCGGTCGGGAGCCGCCACCGGGGACGGGGATGGCCGGTCCCTCCACGACCTGAGCGCCGCCGGGCCCCAGTCCAGGCCGGTGGCGGCCAGGACGACGAGCGGGATCTCGGCCGCGAGTCGGTAGCGGCTGAACCCGAACGTGGTCGCCGCCGAGATCGTGACGAGCAGCGCGGGGACGAGCAGCGGCCACAGCGTCGCGCGGGCGCGCCGCAGCGCGACGATGCCGCCGATCGCGGCGAGCACGAGCAGCGCGTACATGACGAGTCCGGCCTTGGCGACCGGGATCGAGCGGCTCCACAGCTCGCCGTAGCCGAGATCGTCCTGGTAGCGGTAGAGCTCCCACAGGCGCAGGATGCGCACGGCGACGACGACCGGCACGCGGTCGGCGTGGTCGCGCAGGTAGCGCCAGGCCTCGTCGCGCTGGCACGAGGCCTGCTCCAGCTCGTCGCGGATGCCGACGCACGGGCCGCGCAGCGCGCAGGCGTGGCGGACGAAGCCGAGGTACGGGCTGCCGGCCTCGAACGTCTCGTCGCACACGGTGGCCGCGGCGGTGTGGCCGCTGTTCGTGGTGAGGACGATCGGCTCGCCGATCGTGATCGCGTTGCGCACGACCCAGGGGGCGAGGACGAGCGCGGTGGCGGCGACCGCGACGACCGCCAGCGGCGCCGCCGGGCGCAGCGCCTCGCGCCAGCGGTCGCGGGCGCCGTCGGGGCGCCGGCGCGCGCCGGCCAGGCAGGCGGGGAGCGCGAGCAGCGCGACGAGCAGGATCGCCTCGGTGCGGGTGAGGGTCGCGAGGCCGATCAGCGCGCCGAGCAGCGCCGCCGACCGCCGGTCGGGACGGTCGATGAGGCGGTAGGCGGCGAGGAGGATGCCGGCGACGAGCGGCGCGTAGAGCGCCTCGGTGATGACGGTCCCGTCGACCATCACGAGCTGCGGGTACACGGCGGCCAGCGCGGCGGCGATCAGGCCGGTCCGCGGGCCGCGCACGCGGCGGCCGAGCAGCCCGACGAGGACGATCGCGACCGGTCCCAGCAGGCAGGAGACGGCGCGGTGGGCGGTGAGCGAGTCGAGCCCCACGGCCGAGAACGCCGACAGGAACAGCGGGTACAGCGGCGGGTAGCCGGCGGTCGGCAGCGCCTCGCCGAACTGCAGCTCCGAGAACGGCCGGATGTAGCCCTTTCCGTCGGCGATCCCGTTGGCGAGGAAGTGGTAGAGCAGCGTGTCGCCGCGCGCGGGCAGGTCGGGCGCGATCGCCAGCGCGTACACGAGGCGCGCGGCCAGTCCGACGGCCGCGATGGCGACCAGCCACAGCCCGAAGCGCCCGCGCATGGCCCGGCAGCATACGGGCGCCGCCGTGCGCAACCCAGGTTGACAGATCTCGCGTCGTCAACTATGGTTTACACATGACGACGATCGATCTCGAGGCGATCGAGGACCCCGCCGACGGCCTGCGCGCCGTCGTGGCCCTGCGGGCGCTCGCCGACCGCCTCGAGGCGCGCGAGGTCCGCCGCGCCCTCGACGCCGGCTGGACCTACGCCGACATCGCGGCTGCGCTCGGGGTCACGCGCCAGGCGGTTCACAAGAAGCACGGGAAGCGGAGGTAGGCGATGGCGTTCGAGCGATTCGGCAGGGACATCCGGCGCGACGTGCTGCGGCACGCTGGGCGCGAGGCCGACGCGCTCGGCGCCGCGGCGATCGGCGCCGAGCACCTGCTGCTGGGCGTCACGCTGACCGAGGGCCCCGGCCGCGCCCTGTCCGACGCCGGGCTCGATGCGCCGTCGGTGCGCGACGCGCTCGAGGCGGACCTCGCCGACGCGCTGGCGCCGCTGGGGATCCCGGCGTCGGCGGTCGAGGCGGTCGGGCCGCCGGTGCCCACCGGCCGGCGGCTGCGCCTGGCGCCGGCGGCGAAGCGCTCGCTGCACCAGGCGCTCCGGACGGCGCTCGACCGCGGCGATCGGCGCATCCACGCCGGTCACCTCGCCATCGGCATCCTGCGCACGCCGTCGGCGCCCGTGCAGCGGCTGCTCGACCGTCTCGGCGTCGACCGCGACGAGCTGGTGCGCGCGCTCTCGGCCTAGACGACCGCCACGACGTCGTCGGGCGACGCGTCGGCGGCGCGGACCCGGCGCAGCGCGAGCCCGGCCACCACGGCGGCGACGAGCAGGAAGCCGCCGGCCACCCAGTAGGCCGACGAGATCGCCGTGGTCACCGCGTCGCGCAGCATCTCGATCACCGCCGGGTCGGCCGCGGCGCTGGGGGCGGCGTCGGGGTTGGCGAGCACGGTCTGGATCTGGTCGATGTCGGCCTCGCGCGACGGGTCCGCCGCCACCCAGTCGCTGACCTGGGTGTGCTGGACGTTGGAGATGATCGTCCCCAGCACGGCGATCCCGATCGTGCCGCCGACCTGGCGCATCGTCTGGATCACGCCGGAGGCCTGGCCGCGCAGGGCGGGGTCGGCGACGTTCATCGCGTCGGTCGAGGCGGGGGTCATCACGAGCGCCAGGCCGACGCCCATGAGCACGTAGCCGGGCACGATCCAGCCGTAGCTGAGCTCGTGCAGCACGGCGGCCGACCACGCGAACGCGGCGCCGACCAGGAACGCGCCCGCGGCGACCGGCACCCGCGGGCCGATGCGGTCGTACAGCTTGCCGGTGGCGGGCGCGAGGACCAGCAGCGGGATCGTCAGGGGCAGCAGCGACAGGCCGGCGGTGATCGGGCCGAAGCCGAGGACGTCCTGGACCCAGATCGCGCCGAACACCGAGACGCCGATGGTCCCGAACTGGACGACGGCGAGCACGAGGTTGTCGACGCTGAAGTTGCGGCTCTTGAACAGGCGCAGCTGCACGAGCGGCTCACGGGCGCGCAGCTCCCACAGGACGAACAGCGGCAGCACGACCGCGGCGGCGATCAGCAGGCCGATGACGGACGGCGAGTCCCAGCCCCACGCGCGGCTCTGCATCAGCCCGAGCACGAGCGCGCCGACCCCGACGACCAGCAGCGGGACGCCCGGCCAGTCGACCCGGCCCCCGGCGGGCACGGGCGCGCGCTCCCGCGGCATCGTGACGTGCGCGAGCACGAGCATCGCCGCGCCGACCGGCAGGTTGACGTAGAAGACGGCCTCCCAGCCGATCCCCTCCACGAGCGCGCCGCCGATCAGCGGCCCGAGCGCCAGGAAGACCATCGACACGCCGGTGTAGATGCCCATCGCCCTGCCGCGCTCGTCGGAGGAGAAGGCGTTCATGACGATCGCCCCGCTCGACGGCGTCATCAGGGCGGCGCCGGCTCCCTCGACCGCGCGCGCGATGATGATCCAGGCCTCGCTCTGCGCCAGGCCGCAGGCGGCGGACGCGAGCACGAACACGATCGCGCCGATGCGGAACACGCGCTCGTTGCCGATCAGGTCGCCGATGCGCCCGCCGAGCGCCACGAGCACGGCGATCGCCAGCAGGTAGGCGTTGACGACCCACTGCACGCCGGTCGTCGACAGCCCGAGGTCGCCCTGCATCGTCGGCAGCGCGACGCTGACGACGGTCTGGTCGATGAGGATCATCGACAGCGACCCGGTCATCGTGACCAGGACCCACCAGCGGCGGTTGGCGTCGGTGATCCGCATGGGCGCGAGAACCCTACGGGCTGATGGCCGCGGCCGGGGCGATTCCGTGCTCGATCGCGCCCTTCACGGCGGCGTCGACCGCGTTGAGCCGGTACAGCGCGATCGCCTCCGCGGAGCCGAAGCGCCGCCCGGGCGCCGCGTCGGGCCCGTGGTGGGTGAGGACGCAGTGGGCCAGCGCGACGCGGCGGGCGTCGTCGATCAGCCCGTCGCCGCGCTCGTGCAGCAGGCGCAGGCCGAGCTCGACGTGGCCGAGCAGGCGGCCCTCGTCGGTGAGGCCGATCTCGGCGCCGTAGGTGAACTCGCGGGTCTTGCCGAGGTCGTGGACGATCGCCGCGGTGACGAGCAGGTTCTGGTCCAGGCGCGGGTGCAGCTGGCAGGTCTCGAGCGCGAGGGTCGCGACCGCGACCGTGTGCTCGAGCAGCCCGCCGAGGTAGGCGTGGTGGCCGTTGCGCGAGCAGGGCGCCCGGCGCCACTGCGCGCGCAGCTCGTCGTCGCCGAGCAGCGCGCTCAGCAGCGCGGAGAGCTGCGGGTCGCGGACCTCGCCGGCCAGCGACTCCAGGAACCCGTCGAGCTCGTCGAGGTCGCGATAGGCGACCGGCAGGAAGCGGGCCGGATCGGCGTCGGCGCCCTCGGCGCGGGCGATCGCGCGGACCTCGAGCTGGAGCGCGTCGCGGAAGCGCTCGACGCGGCCGGCGACGCGCACGAGATCGCCGCGCTCGAAGCGGCCGCCGAGCACGTCGGCGTCGCGGAACACGCGCGCCGCGATGGCGCCGGTGGCGTCGCGCAGCTCGAGCGCCAGGTACGGGCTGCCGGTCCGCGTCATCAGCCGGTCCTTGCGCGTGCACGCGAACACGGCCACGACGTCCTGGCCCGGTCGCAGTGTGGCGACGGAGGTGGGCGCGTCGGGGCTCGCGGCGGCGCCGGTGGAAGGGCCGGAGGACATGGACCCATGATGTACCGTGACTCGGATGCAGCCGCTCATGTGGGACCGGCGTCCCGACGGGCTTCGGGCTCCCGCCCTGGTCTGCGCGTTCAAGGGGTGGAACGACGCCGGCGACGCCGCGTCGGCCGCCCTCACGTTCGTCGGCGCGGCGCTGAACGCCACCCGCTTCGCCGAGATCGACCCCGAGGAGTTCTACGACTTCCAGGCGACCCGCCCGAAGATCGAGCTGGTCGACGGCACGACCCGCCAGCTGCAGTGGCCCAGCGTCGAGATCTGGGAGGCGCGCGTGCCGCGCGCCCCTCGCGACCTGATCCTGCTCAGCGGCCCCGAGCCGTCGATGCGCTGGCGCACGTTCACCCGCATCATCGTCGACCTCGCCGAGGCGCTCGAGGTGCAGCTCGTCGTCACGCTCGGCGCGCTGCTGGCCGACGTGCCGCACTCGCGTCCCGTCGGCATCACCGGCTTCGCCACCGACGAGCGCCTGCGCGCCCGCACCGACCTCACGCCGTCGTCCTACGAGGGCCCGACCGGCATCACCGGCGTCCTGCACTCCGCCTGCGCCGAGGCCGGGCTCCCGTCCGCGTCGCTGTGGGCGACCGTGCCCCACTACGTCGCGGCCGCGCCGAACCCGAAGGCCGCGCTCGCGCTCGTGCGCAAGCTCGAGGCGCTCGTCGGGGTCACCGTCGACGCGTCCGAGCTCGAGTCCGCGGCCGCCGACTACGAGCGCCAGGTGTCGCTCGCTGTCCAGTCCGACCCCGACGTCCAGGCGTTCGTCGAGCGGCTGGAGAAGGCCGCGGAGGAGGACGAGGAGCCGGTCGACCCGACCCAGCTCCCCTCGGGCGACACGATCGCGCGCGAGTTCCAGCGCTTCCTGCGCCAGCGCGGGCCCGACGACCAGGCCTAGCGCGAGGCCGACTCCGCCAGCAGCGTCACCACGTCGTGCATCAGCGCGGCCGCGGTGAGCGCCGTGACCTCGCCCTCGCTGTCCTTGCGCCCGACGAAGCAGACGACGTCGGCGCCGACGAGGTCGACGCCCCGCAGGCCCTGGACGAGCTGCTGGGCCTGGCGCGCGGTGAGCCCGCCGACCTCGGGGTCGGCGACGGCGGGCGCCCACGGCAGGTCGAGCACGTCGAGGTCGATCGTCAGGTAGACGGCGCGGTCGCCGACGCGCTCGCGGATCGCGGCGATCGTGGCCGCCACGCCGATCTCGTCGATCTCGTCGAGCGTGATCGCGCGGTAGGTGTCGTGGGCCCACCGGTCGAGGTGGAGGGCGGGGTGCGGGCCGTTGATGCCGACCATGACGCTGTGCTCGCCGTCGATGGTCCCCTCGTCCACGCCGAGCCGCGCCCAGGTCGCGGCGTGCTCGACCCCGCCCGAGTCGAGGTCGACCGCGTACGCGTCGGTGTGGGAGTCGAGGTGCACGACGGCGACGGACTCCCCGCGCGGCGAGCCGGGGCCCGCGATCGCCCGCAGGATCGGCGTGGTGATGGCGTGGTCGCCCCCGACCGACAGCGGCCGCGTCCCGGCGGCGGCGATCGGCTCGTAGAACGCGCGCAGGTCGTCCATGGCCTCGAACGGGTTGAGCCCGCGGATGACCGGCGCGTCCCCGAGGTCGGCGATGCGGCAGAGCGCGAACGGATCGAGGCGGAACTGGCGATGCTGGCGCCGGTGGCCCATCGTCGTGTTGCGGATCGCGCGCGGGCCGAGGTACTGGCCGCGCTCGATCATCCAGTCGATGCCGGCGCCTCGCGGAGCGACCCTACCTCGATCGCGCGTGGACGGCAGGGACGTCAGTAGCCGCGCGCCAGGTCGACCACGCCCAGCGGCTGCTCGCCCGCGATGATCCGCGCGACGTTCTCGCCGACGAGGTCGGCGAGCGCACGGGCCGCGACCGCGTCCGGCGACGCCACGTGCGGCGTGATCAGCGCGCGCGGGTGCGTCCACAGCGGATGGCCGTCGGGCAGCGGCTCGGGGTCGACGACGTCGAGGGCGGCGCCGGCGATCGCGCCGGCGTCGAGCGCGCGCACGAGCGCGTCGGTGTCGACCAGCGAGCCGCGGCCCACGTTCACGAGCCATGCGCGCTCGGGCATCGCCGCCAGCGCGGCCTCGTCGACGAGGTGGCGCGTCTCCGCGGTCGCCGGTGCGCACAGCACGACGACGTCGGCCCGCGGCCACACGCTCGAGCGCTGCGCGGTCGGCACGCTCTCGCGCGCGCCCTCGACCTCGCGTCCACTGCGCGTCACCGCGATCGCCTCGGCGCCGAGCGGGCCGAGCATCCCGATCAGCGCGCGGCCGATGCTGCCGGCGCCGACCACCGCCACCGTCGCGCCGCGCAGCCTCCCGCCCTGCATCGACGCGTCCCAGGAGCGGGCGCGCGCCGCCTCGCCCAGCCGCCGGCAGCCGGCGAGCATCAGCGCCAGCGCGTGCTCGGCCACGATCGGCGCGTACGCGTGGGAGGCGGTCGTCCAGGTTCGCCGGTCGTCGAGCACGCCCGCGTCGATCCAGCCGTCGATCCCGGCAGACGGGAGCTGCACCCAGGTGATCCCGGAGTGCAGGACGTGCGCGAGCTCGGCCTTGCGGTCGCGCTCCCAGTCCAGCCACGCGATCGTGGTCGCGTCGGACGCCGTCTCGACGATCTCGCCGCCGGCGCGGCGCACCGCCTCGGCGACCGCCGCGTCGGACGCCGGCCCCACGGGCCCCACGAACACCCGCGGGACGGTCACTTCTCCGCCGCCGGGCAGGCGATCCGGTAGTCGCACATCGAGCACGCGGTGATCGACGGCGTCGGCTCGAAGCCCTGGCCGAGGATGCCGTCGGCGACCTCGAAGACCGTCTCGCTGATCCAGTCGGGGTCGATCTCCTCGGTCGGCACCTGCACCTTCTCGTCGTCCAGCACGTACAGGTAGGCCTGCTGGGAGGCCTCCATCTCCCACGCCTCGCGCGCGCCGATCGCGTACAGCGACAGCTGCACGTCCTCGCGCAGCTCGGGCAGCGACCGCGGCCGGCCGGTCTTGTAGTCGATCAGCTCGTAGCCGCCGTCCTCGAGCCGGTCGACCCGGTCGACGCGGCCGCGCAGCAGATGCGGGCCGAGCTTGAACGCGAACGAGCGCTCGAACCACACCGGCTCGGCCGGCTCGTCGCGCGTGCGCTCGAAGTAGCGGCCGAGCGCCGAGGCGGCCTTCTCGCGCAGCTGGCGCTCCTCGTCGGAGTCGCCGAAGCCGCCGCGGCGCCAGCCGGCGTCGAGCAGCCGGTGCATCTCCTCGACGCCGCCGGCGCCGCCGCCCGCGTGCCAGCGCTCGAGCACCTGGTGGACGAGGATCCCGAAGCGCTGGTTCAGCGTCGGCTCGGCCGGGATGCGGAACACCCGCGCGAACTTGTACTTCAGCGGGCACGAGCGGTACGTCTCGATGTCGGAGGCGCTGAGCACGAGCCCGTCGCCGCGCGTGGGCAGGAACGCCTCGAGCGACGGCTCCGAGCGGCGCGCCACCGACGCCGCGCGCTGGCGGTCGTCGCGCTCGGCGTCCAGGAGCAGGTCGTCGAGAGCGCTCGTGAGGAAGATCTCGCGCTGCTCGGCGGTCGCGGCCGACAGCAGCCGCTGGTTGACGTCGGCGAGCGCGTCGGCGACCGACTGGCCCGGCGGCCGGCGCAGCAGCGCCGACAGCTTCAGCAGCTCGAGCAGGCGGACGCCCGCGTGGGCCACGTCGAGGTCGGTGTCGAAGCGCAGCTCCCCGAGCCGCCCGCCCACGATCTGCACCTGGTCGAGCAGCTCGTCGCGCATCATCCGGAACGTCGAGTGCAGCGTCTCGGCGGGGCCGAACAGCTCCTCCTCCCGCTCCTCCCACACGGCGCCCAGCGCGGCTCGCGCCTCTTCCACCAGCGGCGACGGCGGCTCCGGCGCGGCGTGCGCGAGCACGAGCGTCTCGCGCGCCCTCGTCATCGCCAGGTGCAGCAGGCGCCGCATCTCGGCCACGTGCTGGGCGCGGTTGTCGGGCGGCAGGCGCTCGCGCAGCAGCTCGTCGGGGATCGGCTCCATCGCCCGCCGCCGCGCGCCCGGCATCCGCGACGACTCCAGCCCGAGCACGAACACGTGGTCGAACTCGCGGCCGCGCGCCTGGCGCATCGTGAGGATCTGCACGGCGGGCGCGTGCGTCTCGGCGACCGCCTCCTCCTCGGGCAGGCCCGCCTCGGCGACCGCGGTGATGTAGGCGGCGAACTCGCGCGGGCTGGCCTGCGGCGCGCGGCGCGTGAACGCGGCGGCCAGCTCGCCGAACCGCGCCAGGTTCACCAGCCGCTCCACGACGTCGGCCTGGGCGGCGAAGAGCTGCTGGCGGCGCAGGCCGAGGCGCTCGATCAGCCGGTGCACGAACAGGTCGGGCCGGGCGACGTCGAGCTCGGCGACGAGCTCGCGGTGCAGGCGCAGGAACGTGAGGATCCGCTCGCGCGCCTCCGGGGCGATCTGCGGCGACTCGGTCGCCGCGGCGAGCCCGCCGACCATGTCGAGCTTGCGGCGCTTGGCGATCTGCACGCAGCGGGCGAGGTCCACCTGGCGCAGCTCGATCGGCGGGCGCGACAGCGCGCGCACGACCGCGCTGGCGTCGGCCGGGTCGACGAGGAGGCGCAGCCAGGCGAGCACGTCGCGCACCTCGGCGCGCTGGAAGAAGGCGGCCGCGCCGACGACGCGGTAGGGGACCGCGCGCTCCTCGAGCGCGACCGCGACCGGCTGGCCCTGCGTCTCGACGGAGCGGACGAGCACGGCGATCCGCTCCGGCCGGGCCCCGTCGCGGGCGATGAGGCGCTCGATCTCGGCGGCCGTCGCCTGCGCCTGCGCGCGCTCGTTCTCGCAGCGCCAGAAGCGCACGGACCCGTGGGGCGCCGGACGGGACGGGTCGGGCACCGCCCGCAGCTCCTTGCCGATGCGGTCCTCGTTGGGGACCACGACCGCGCGCGCCGCCTCCAGCACGCGCGGCGGGCAGCGCTGGGAGATCTCGAGGCGCACGAGCTCGCCGTCGGGGTGCTCGTCGGCGAAGTCGCGCAGGTTCTTCGTCGACGCGCCGCGAGGCCGCTCTACGGCCTGGTCGTCGTCGCCGGCGACCGTGATCGCGCCGTGCGCGCCGAGCTGGCGGACGAGCTCCATCGCCGCCCAACCGAGCTCCTGGACGTCGTCGACGAGCACGAGCCGGAAGCGCCCGAGGATGCGCTCGCGCACGTGCGGGCGGTGGCGCAGCAGCGCGATCGCGCCGAGCAGCAGGTCGCCGAGGTCCGGCGTGCCGCGCTCGCCGAGCATCCGGTCGTGGGCGGCGTACACCTCGGCGAACTCGCGCTCGCGCGCGGCGCGGGCCTGGGCGTCGACGTCGCCGGTCGGCAGCCGCTGCGCCCAGCGGGCGAAGTCGGTGGCGCTGACGCCCTGCGCCTTCAGCGCGTCGATGCGCTCGACCCAGCCGCCGACGAGCGCGGCGGGGCGGCCGCGGAAGTCGTGCTGGCGGACGGTCAGCTCGTCGACGCGGTCCAGCAGCATCGCGACGCGGTCGGCGGCGGTCGCCGGCACCGTCCACGGGTCGAGGCCGCTCTCCAGCGGCTCGTCGCGCAGGAGCTTGGCCGCGAGCGCGTACGGGTCGAAGACGCACAGCTCCTCGTAGCCGCCGTCGAGGCGGTCCTCGAGAGCGCGGCGCAGCGTCTCGGCGTCGGCGGCCGCGGGGGCGAGCACGAGGATGCGAGCGGGGTCGAGCCCGTCGGCGGCGAAGCGCGCGAAGCGCTCGACGAGCACGCGGCTCTTGCCGGTCCCGGCGCCTCCCAGGATCAGCAGCGGAGCGGCCGGATGGTCGACCGCGCGCTGCTGGGAGGAGGTGAGCCGGCCGGGCGCTGCGGGCACGCTGCAAGGATATGGGGCAGATGTCGGTCTCCCAAACCGTGCGCACGGTGGACTGGCTCGGGGCCTGCCGCCGCGCGGCGGCAGCGATCCGGGCCCAGCTCGAGGCGCCGCAGACGAGTTCCGAGCGCCTGGCCGAGACGGGCACGATCGGCGGCGGCGGCGACCGCACGCTCGTGCTCGACGCGGCCGCGGAGGACGCGGTGTTCGCCGAGCTCGATCGCCTCCATGCCGACGGCCTCGACTTCGTCGCGGTGTCCGAGGAGCGCGGCGAGATCCCGTTCGGCGCCGAGCCCGACGAGCCGCACGTGCGCGTGGTCATCGACCCGATCGACGGGTCGCTGAACGCCAAGCGCGGCCTGCCCCACCACGCGCTGTCGATCGCGGTCGCCGACGGCCCGACGATGGCCGACGTCGCGTTCGGCTACGTGTTCGACTTCGGGCCCGGCGAGGAGTGGTCGGCGTGGCGTGGCGAGGGCGCGTGCCTGGACGGCGAGCCGCTGCGCGAGCGGCCGATGGAGCGGCGCAGCGCCGACGGCCGCCTGGAGATGCTCGCGGTCGAGTCGGCCGACCCGCGGCACCTGCACCGCGCCGGCGACATGGCCGACGTCGCCCGGCGCCTGCGCGTGCTGGGCGCGATCGCGGTGTCGCTGTGCCAGGTCGCCGCCGGGCGCGTCGACGGGATGGCGTCGCTGTGGCGCTGCCGCGCGGTCGACGCGGCCGCCGCCCAGCTCATCGTGCGCGAGGCCGGCGGCCTCGTCGCGTTCCCGGCCTTCGACGACCCGCTCGGCGCGCCGCTGGACCTGGAGCCGCACTCGCCGGTGATCGCCGCGCTGAGCGAGAGCGCGCTCGCGCAGCTGTCGGTCGTCCCCGTCCCGCTGGCGCCGCGATGATCGACTGGTCCCTCGCCCGCCGCGTGTCGCGCATGGTCTCCGGGCCGATCGCGCCGTCGGTGCGCTTGCCCGGCGACCTCGACGCGCTCGCCCGCGACGCCGAGGAGCGTGTCGTCGCGTACACGGGCCTGACGCCGTCGGGCCCGCTGCCGCCGCCCGAGGCCGTCGACCGCTCGCAGTGGGCGGACGCCAACCTCGACAGCATGCGCAAGCTGATGGACCCGGTCACCCAGGACATGGGTCCGAAGTCCGGGCCGCTGCGGGGCCCGCTGCGCTCGGTCGCGGGCGCGGTGCTGGCGGTGGAGATCGGCGGCCTGACCGGCCTGCTGTCGCAGCGGGTGCTGGGCCAGTACGAGCTGGTGCTGCTCGACGCCGAGAGCCCGACGCGCCTCCTGTTCCTGGCGCCGAACCTGCTGGAGGCGGCCGGCAAGCTCGACGTCGACGCCGAGCAGCTCGTCACCTGGGTCGGCGTCCACGAGGTCACCCACGCCGTGCAGTTCTCGGGCGTCCCGTGGCTGCGCCCGCACCTCGCCGGCCTGCTGCGCGAGCTGCTCGACGGCATGGACGTCGACGTTGACCTCTCCGCGCTGTCGAAGCTGCGCTCGCGGGAGGACATCGAGGCGCTGGTGCGCTCGATCCGCGAGGACGGCCTCGTGGTCGCGCTGGCCGGGCCCGAGCGCCGCGACCTGCTCGAGCGCCTGCAGGCGACGATGGCGGTCATCGAGGGCCACGCCGAGCACGTGATGGACGCGGTCGGCGTGGACGTGCTCCCGGACCTCGACAAGCTCCGCGCCGCCCTGGACCGCCGGCGCGCGAACCGCAGCGGCCCGTGGAAGGTGCTCGAGAAGCTGCTGGGCCTGGAGCTGAAGCTCCGCCAGTACCAGGTGGGCAAGCAGTTCTGCGACGCCGTCGTCGAGCGCGAGGGCGTGGCCGTCCTGCACCGCGTGTTCGCGTCGCCCGAGATGCTCCCGTCCTGGGCCGAGCTCGAGGACCCGGACGCCTGGCTCGCGCGCACCGGGCGCGAGCTGCCGCCGGCGGCGCCGGCGTAGCCCGCCCGGCGGGACACTCGGTCGCCGCGGCGCCCGCGCGGGCGAGCGCAACGAACCCGTTCGCGCTGACTGCGGTGCCACCGCTGGCCCACCTTCAGCGAACCCGTGTTCGACCTGTAACCCTGGTCGCACCGCGGTTTACAAACATGTGTTCGCAGGGTAGGATCTGAACAAGCTTAGATCTAACAAACCGCAGCGCAGGGAGAGACGTCATGGCCAGCGACACCACGCCGAGCACCACCGAGACCACCGAGCCCACGAAGGCCGTCGAGGCCGACACGCGCGCCACCGCGCGCAAGTCCGCGGCCACCAAGCGCTCGACGACCGCCAAGAAGGGCGCGACCACCCGCGCCCGCACGCGCACCACCGCCGCCACGAAGCGCACGACGGCGGCGACGAAGCGCACCACGTCGCGGTCCGCCGCGCAGGCCAAGGCGACCGCCGCCAAGGCCGAGACCGCGGCCGCCGCGCAGACCCACAGCACGCTCGAGCGCGTCGGCGACGTCGCGGAGCGCGCCGTCCTCACGTCCGTCGGCGCCGCGCTCACCGCGCGCGACACGGTCGAGAAGACGATCGAGGAGCTGCGCGCCGCCTACGGGTCGCGCTCGGAGGCCGAGCAGCGCCTGCGCCGCGCGCAGCGCTCGCTGGAGGCCGACCTGCGCCGCTATGAGCGCCGCGGGACGCGCGCCCGCAAGTCGCTCGAGCGCGATGTGCGCCAGGCCCGCCAGCGCCTCGAGCGCGAGGTCCGCAAGGCCCGCGCGCGGGTCGAGCGCGAGCTGAAGGCCCGCCGCGAGCGCGTCGCGAAGGCCGTGTCGGCGCCCCCCGCGCCCGACGCGCTGGCCCGCAACGCGCGCGCCCAGGCCGACCTGGCCGCGGCCCGCGTGGGCAACGCCGTCGAGACGGCGCAGCTCGCCGGCGCGACGGTCGTCGCCAAGGTCAGCGAGCGGGTCGCGCAGCTGGCGTAGCGCGCCGCAGGCACGCACCTTCCGGGCAGGAGTCGCGGGGCGCCCACCGGGCGCCCCGCGCCGTGTCCGGGCCGGCCGGCGGCCCGGGCCGCGGGCCGCGCCCTCAGCGCATGTGGTCCCCGTCGCGGTCGCTGCCGTCCATCGCCGCGCCCTGCTGCTCGTCCACGCGCGCGATCGCGCTCGACGAGTAGTAGCGGCGCAGCCACGCCGCGAGGCCGTCGAGCCCGGGCATCAGGACCCGCTCGCTGATCGCCGCCTGGTCCAGTCGCCCGCGCACCTCCGCCTTCAGCTCCGCCGGGATCCGCCACGCCCGCCACAGGCCGGGGTGGTCGGCCAGCCAGTCCTGCAGCGAGCAGGTCGGGTCCGAGCACGTCGACAGCACCGCCGCCTGGTTGACGATCCGGTCGTCGAGCGACGGCGGCTCCATGAACGCCAGGAACGGCGCGCCCTCCTCCAGGCGCGCGAGGTCGGCGACGTCCGGCGCATGCGCCGCCATCTGCTCGGTCGTGAACACGAGCGCGCCCTCCTCGCGCAGCGCCGAGCGCAGCACCTCCGGCAGCTCCTCGTGGACGGCGGCGCAGTCGACGGCCCACAGGACCGCGTCGTCGTCGGGCCACGCGACGGTCGCGAAGTGCAGGGCCACGTACGGCGAGAACGTCCAGTCCAGCAGGCGGGTCGGCAGCCCGTGGTGCTGGCCCAGCGCCAGCCAGTCCCAGATCGTCGGCCCCGGCGCGGCCTGGTGGGCGTACTTGCGGAAGTTGCGGATCAGGTGCCGCTCGACGCCGGCGAAGTCGCCGCCGAGGCGCGCCAGCCCGGACTCGTTCGTGTAGACGGCGCGCGCCAGGCCGCGGAACACCAGCGTCGGGCGGGCGTGCCCGGGGTGCTGCGCCCAGTCGGGCGCCGCGATCGCGTCGTCGAGCTCGCGCCAGGTGGTGAGCGTCTCCTCCATCGGCGCGTGCTTCTACCCCGCCGTCCGGGGGCGGACTCGGCGACTTTGGGACAATGGGTCAATGACGCACGATGAGATCCGCAAGGCACTCGAGGCGGTCATCGATCCCGAGCTGCGCCAGAACATCGTCGAGCTGGACATGGTGCGGTCGATCGAGATCCGCGAGGGCGGCGTGGTCGACGTCGTCGTCTCCCTGACCACGCCGGGCTGCCCGATCCGCAACCACTTCCAGACCGGCGTGACGAATGCGGTCAAGGCGATCGAGGGCGTGACGCAGGTCAACGTCAGCTTCGACGTCCTCACCGATCAGCAGAAGGCCGCGATCCAGCAGAAGCTCGGCCGTGGCGGCGGCCTCCCCAACGGCGCGCTCGCGCAGGTCGCCAACGTGATCTGCGTCGGCTCCGGCAAGGGCGGCGTCGGCAAGTCCACGCTCACCGCCAACCTGGCCGCCGCGCTGGCCGCCGAGGGCAAGCGGGTCGGCGTGCTCGACGCCGACGTGTGGGGCTACTCGATCCCGCGCATGTTCGGCCTGGGCGCGCAGCGCCCGCCGGTGTCGGCGGAGCGCAAGATCGTGCCGCTCGAGGGCGAGGGCGGGATCAAGGTCATGTCGATCGGCTTCTTCCTCGGCCAGGAGGACAGCGCGGTCGTGTGGCGGGGCCCGATGCTGCACAAGGCGCTCACGCAGTTCCTGCAGGACGTCGCCTGGGGCGAGCTGGACTACCTGCTCATCGACCTGCCGCCCGGCACCGGCGACGTCTCGATGACGCTCGCGCAACTGCTGCCGCAGGCGCGGTTCCTCATCGTGACGACCCCGCAGCCGACCGCCCAGCGCGTCGCGCGGCGCGCCGCCGAGATGGCCGAGAAGGTCAACCTCGAGGTCTGCGGCATCGTGGAGAACATGTCCGGCTTCACGACGCCGGGCGGCGAGCGGTTCCCGATCTTCGGCGAGGGCGGCGGCCAGTCGCTGGCCGACGAGCTCGACGTGCCGCTGCTCGGCAAGGTCCCGCTCACGATGCCGCTGCGCGAGGGCTCCGACGCCGGTCAGCCGCTCGTGTTCAGCGACCCCGACGACCCGGCGTCGCAGGGCATCCGCCAGGCCGCCCGCGGGCTCATCGCGATCACGCCGCTGCCGCTCCCGTCGCTGCCGGTGCTCGACGTGATCCCCCCGTCCGGCCCCAAGCCGGCGGGCATGTCGCTGCCGATGGCCGGCTGAGCGCGGCGCCGCGCGCCGGGCCCTCGACGAATTAACCTGGGCTTCAGCGGATCTTCTGCAACCGCTGAGCCGTGGTGCCGATCATGCGGGCATGGAGCTCACCGTCGACCAGGCCCGCGAGATCGCCTGGCTGCGCCGCCGCCACCGCGGCGCGCAGCTGGTCGCGCACGAGCGGGACGCCGACGTGATCGTCGAGGTCCGCCGCGGCGGGCACGCGATCGAGGTTCGGCGCTTCGCCGGCGACGGCAGCGTCCAGGGCGAGCAGCCGCTGGCGCTCGCCGCCTGACTACCGGTTCGCGTAGTAGTCCGCGTTGATCTGGATGTACTTCGACCACTCCGGCGGGAGCTGGTCCTCGGCGAAGCAGGCGTCCACCGGGCAGGCCTCGACGCAGGCATCGCAGTCGATGCACTCCTCCGCGTCGATGTAGAGCTGCTCGACCGTGTCGTAGTCGGGCTCGTCCGGGGTCGGGTGGATGCAATCGACCGGACAGACCTCGACGCAGGAGTTGTCCTTCGTGCCGATGCAAGGCTCCGCGATGACGTAGGCCATGGGTGGTGAGGTCGTCCTTCTCGTCTCGAATTCGGTCCGGGTGGAACGCCGTACTCTAACCGCATGGCCGTCACGTCGAAGTTGCTGGCGGCGCGCGGGCGCCGGCAGGCCGCCGCGCGCGGCCTGGACCCGTCGCGCATCCCGCCGGGGCAGTACCTGACCGAGCGCTTCCCGGTGCTCACCTACGGCGACAACCCGCCGTTCGACCTGAGCACGTGGACCCTCACCGTCGACGGGTCGGTGGAGCGGCCGCTCACGCTGTCCTGGGACGAGCTCATGGCGCTCGAGCAGGTCACGATCACCGCCGACATCCACTGCGTCACGCGCTGGTCCAAGCTCGACACGACCTGGACCGGCGTGCGCGTGCGCGACCTGCTGGAGCGGGCCGGCGTGAAGCCGGAGGCGAAGTTCGTGCTGGCTCACAGCGACGGCGGCTACACGACGAACATGCCGCTCGAGCTGCTCTACGACGACGACGTCCTCGTCGCCCACGCCTACGAGGGCGAGCCGCTGGAGCCCGACCACGGCGCCCCGCTGCGGCTCCTCGTTCCCAAGCGCTACTTCTGGAAGTCCGCCAAGTTCCTGCGCCGCCTCGAGCTGCTGCCCGAGGACCGCCAGGGGTTCTGGGAGCTCAACGGCTACCACAACGACGGCGACCCCTGGCAGGAGCAGCGGCACTGGTTCTGAGCGGCGCGTGGCGGACCTGGTCCTGATCACGGGCGCGACCGGCCAGGTCGGCTCGGCGCTCGTCCGCCGCCTCACCGCGCGCGGCGTCCCGGTGCGCTGCCTGGTGCGCGACCCGCGGCGGCTGGGGCGCGAGCGCGTCCGCGTGCAGATCGCGCTCGGCGACCTCACCGACCCGCCGTCGTTCCGCAACGCGATGCGCGGCGTCGGCACCGTCGTGCACCTGGCGGCGTCGGCGCGCGACCAGCCGGGTGGCTCGATCGAGGAGCTGAACGCGATCGCCACCTGGCGGATGGTCGACGCGGCCGAGCGCGCCGGGGTCGAGCGCTTCCTGTTCTTCTCCGCGCTCGGCGCCACGACCCACCACCGCACGCGCCTGCGCCGCTCGAAGGCGCTGGCCGAGCGGGTGGTGACCGAGTCCGGCCTGGCCACGACGGTGTTCGCGCCGTCGATGCTCTACGCCGACGGCGGGCGCTGGACGACCGTGCACCGGCGCCTGGCGCTGCTGCCTGCGGTGCCGATGACCGGCCTGGGCCGCGCCCGCTTCCAGCCGCTGTGGGCCGAGGACGCCGCCGGCTGCGTGCTCGCGACGCTCGACGCGGCCGACCCGCCCGCGCGCGTCGAGCTCGCCGGCCCGCAGACGCTCACGCACGCCGAGATGGTGCGCCTGGCGACCGCGGGCCGCGCGATCGTGCCGATTCCGCCGCCGGTGGCGCGCACGGCGCTGCGCGCCGTCGAGGCCGCGCTCGCGGGCGCCGCGCCCGTCACCTGGGACGAGGCCGAGCTGTTCGAGGTCACGACGGTGTCCGAGCGCGGCAGCGCCGACGTCGAGGCCCTGGGCGTGCGGCCGCGGGCGATGGCCGACGTGCTCGGCGGCGCCCGGGAGCGCCCGGCGGCCTGACTACGCCTGCGCGAGCGGCGCGCGCCGGTGAACCCACGGCCGGGCGCGCTCGATCTGGGCGCCGAGCGCGAGCAGGACGTCCTCGCGGGCGGGGCGGCCGATGAGCTGGATCGCGACCGGCAGCCCGTCCTCCTCGGCGACGTCGAACGGGAGCGAGATCGCCGGCTGGCCCGAGGCGTTCAGCCCCGCGGTGAAGGGGGTGAAGCGCCCGCCGCCCGCGAACGCGGCCATCGGGTCGTCGGGGTCGTCGCTGTTCAGCGTGCCGATCGGCAGCGGCCGCTGCGCGAGCGCCGGCGTGAGGACGGCGTCCCACGGGTCGAGCTCGACGACGATCGCGCGCATCATGCCCTGCAGCTGGGCGTGCGCGGTCGCGTGCTCGAGCGCCGACCAGCTGCGCGCCTGCTCGTAGATCGCCCAGCTCATCGCCTGCATGTCCTCGGGTTGCGGCTCGCGGCCGGCGACGAGGCCCGACCAGGCGATCGACGTCGCGATCGCGGTCATGAACGACACCGAGAACAGCGGCAGCAGCGCCGGGTTGGTCCAGCTCGGCTCGATCTCGACGACCTCGTGACCGAGCTCCTCCAGCAGCGCGGCGGCGGCGCGCACCGCGGCCAGGTGGATCGGGTCGACGTCGGCGTCGGGGAGCGGCGGGTTCACCGCGACGCCGATGCGCAGCGGCTGCGGGTCGTGCTCGACGGCGGTCGCGAACGGGGCCTCCGGCGGCGGGGCCCAGCTCGCGTCGCCGGGCTCCATCCCGGCCAGGAGGTCGAGCAGGCGGGCGGTCTCGCCGACCGTGCGGGTCAGCACCCCGTCCTGCACGAGCGGGTGGTCGCCGAGCTCGGGTCCGAGCGAGATCCGGCCGCGGGCGGGCTTCAGGCCGACGAGGCCGCAGCAGGAGGCGGGGATGCGGGTCGAGCCGCCGCCGTCGTTGGCGTGCGCGACCGGCACCAGGCCGGCGGCCATCGCCGCCGCCGAGCCGCCCGACGAGCCGCCGGGTGTGCGGTCCGGGTCCCACGGGTTGCGCGCCGGCGGGAACCGCCGCGGCTCGGTGACCGGCTGGATCCCGTACTCGGGCAGGTTCGTGGTGCCGACGACGACGAAGCCCGCGTCGGTGAGCCGGCGCACGACGTGGCTGTCGAAGTCCGGCGTGAAGTCGCCCATCAGGTCGCACGCGAGCGTCAGCCGCCAGCCGTTGACGGCGCGGTTGTTCTTGATCGCGACCGGTACGCCCGCGTAGGGCCGCGGGTCGCCGGGGCCGATCGCGTCCGCCGCCGCGAGCGCGCGGTCGCCGTCGACGTCCACGAACGCGCCCAGCTGCGGATCGAGCGCCTCGATCCGCCGCAGCGACGCCTCGACGAGCTCGCGCGCGGTCAGCTCCCCGTCGCGCACCAGCGCGGCCAGCTCGTCGACGGGGCGGAACATGAGGTCGGCGTCGGACATGCGACCACCCTATGAGCCGCGGGGCCGCCCGTGCGGCCAGCCGGCCTCCGTAACCCTTTTCATGGCAGACTACCGGTTATGGATCTGCCGGACGGACTGCGCCTCCCGCTCGAGCGCGGCGAGCCGTACTGGTACTGGCTGGGCGGGCGCCCCGCGCTGGACCTCGTGAACACGCTGCGCGAGCGCTGGTGGCGCCGCGTCGAGACGCTCGTCACGCCCGAGGACCTCTCGCGCTGGCTGGTCGCCGCGGAGGTCGCCGACGCCCCGCCCCCTGCAGACGCCGGCGATCTGGAGCGCGCCCGCGACCTGCGCGAGGCGATCGACGCGGCCGTCGTCGCCGGCGTGGAGGCTCGTCCGGTCCCGGCCGACTCCGTCGCGGCGCTCGACGCCGTCCTGCGCCGCGCGCCGCTGCGGGAGCGTCTCGCGCTCGATCCCGCGGGCGCGGTCGCGCTCGCCGCGGAGCGCGACGGCGCGCCCGTCGACCGTGCGCTGGCGGCCGTCGCGCGCGACGCCGTCGCGATGCTCGGCGCCGGCGAGCGCGGACGGGTGCGCATCTGCGCGTCGGAGACCTGCAGCGCCCGCTTCTTCGATCGTTCGCCCGCCGGCGCGCGCCGCTGGTGCTCGATGCGGCTGTGTGGCAACGTGGCGAAGGCCCGCCGCCATCGACACCGCCGGCGTCACGCCGCGCCCGAACCCTCCTCCGCCGAATCCAGGAGCAGCACATGACCACCGACACCGACGTCCAGTCCGGTCTCGAGGGCGTCGTCGCCTTCGCGACGACGATCGCCGAGCCCGACCGCGCCGGCGGCGCCCTGCGCTACCGCGGCGTCGACATCGAGGACCTCGTCGGCCGCGTCCCCTACGAGCAGGTCTGGGGCCTGCTCGTCGACGGCACCCTGAAGCCGGGCCTGCCGCCCGCCGAGCCGTGGCCGCTGACCGTCCGCTCCGGCGACGCCCGCGTCGACGTGCAGGCCGCGCTGGCGATGCTCGCGCCCGAGTGGGGCTTCGAGCCGCTCATCGACATCAGCGACGAGCAGGCGCGCGACGAGCTGGCGCGCGCCTCGGTGATGGCCCTGTCGTTCGTGGCCCAGTCGGCGCGGGGCGTCGGGCGCCCGCCGGTCCCGCAGAGCGAGGTCGACAAGGGGTCCTCGATCCCGGAGCGCTTCCTCATCCGCTGGCGAGGCGAGGCGAACCCCGACCACGTGAAGGCGATCGACGCCTACTGGATCTCGGCCGCCGAGCACGGCATGAACGCCTCCACGTTCACCGCCCGCGTGGTCGCGTCGACCGGCGCCGACGTGGCCGCCGCGCTCAGCGCCGCCGTCGGCGCGCTGAGCGGACCGCTGCACGGCGGCGCGCCGTCGCGGGTGCTGAAGATGCTCGACGAGGTCGAGGAGATGGGCGACGCCGAGGCGTGGGTCAAGCGAGCGCTCGACCGGGGCGAGCGGCTGATGGGCTTCGGCCACCGCGTCTACCGCGCCGAGGACCCGCGCGCCCGCGTGCTCCGGCGCACCGCGCGCGAGCTGGGCTCCAGGCGGTTCGAGGTCGCCGAGGCGCTGGAGAAGGCGGCGCTGGACGAGCTGAAGGCGCGCAAGCCCGATCGCGTGCTGGCCACGAACGTCGAGTTCTGGTCGGCGGTGATCCTCGACATGGCCGAGGTGCCCGCCGAGCTGTTCACCCCGATGTTCACCTGCGCACGGGTGGCCGGCTGGTCGGCGCACATCCTCGAGCAGAAGCGCGAGGGGCGCCTGATCCGCCCGACGGCCAAGTACGTCGGCGAGGGCCCGCGGCCGGTGCCCGAGGCGTAGGCCGGCCTCAGTCGCGCCCGAGCGCCTTGCGCATGAGATCCCGCAGCTGGCGCTGCTCCTCGGGATCGAGGCGCTTGAGCTGCTCGGGCGCCTCCTCCATGCGCTCCTTGATCCGCGCGCGCAGCTCCTGTCCCTTCGGGGTCACGACCAGCATCTTCACGCGCCGGTCGTGGGGCGCGGGCCGGCGCTCGACGAGGCCGCGGTCCTCCAGGCGGTCGATGATGCCGGTGACGTTCGAGTTGTCGCACGCCAGCGCGGCGGCGAGCTCCCGCATCGGCTTGGGCGACTCCGGATCGAGCCACTTGAGGGCGTGCAGCTGACCCGGGGCGAGGTCGAGCTCCGAGCAGACGCACATGGTGCGCTGGCGCTGGCTCACCACGAGCTCGGCCATCAGCACCCAGGCCTCGCTCGCCGCGCTGCGGCGAGCCGGAGCGATGGAGGACATGACGCCGATGATACTTGCTTCAGGCGAAAGTTGACGACGGCAAGTTGTCGTGCACGACGACCCGATCGCCGCGACGGACGGCCGCCGGCCCCAGCGGCCGCGCGTTGATGCCGAAGATGCCGTCGTGCTCGCGCACGAGGTGGCGCAGCAGCTCGCCCCACTTCATCTGCGTGTCGGGGTCGCGCGTGGGGATGACGCAGCGCACGCACGGGTGCAGCAGCTCCAGGTCCAGCTCGCCGACCCGCATGCGCCGCCCCTCCCAGCCGTTCTCGGTGAACGGGGGCGCGTCGAGCTCGACGTGGATGTTCGTCCGGAACCGGCGCAGGTCGAGCGGCCGCCCGAGCTCCGCCTCCACGGCGGCGAGGGTGGCGGCGGTCGTGACGAGCAGCGAGTCGGGCAGGTCCTGCTGGCCGGCGACGTCGCGGCGCAGCGCCACGTCGCGGCCCAGGTCGGCCTGCAGCGCGGCGGTCAGCGCCGGGTCGCTCCACGCGTAGCGGGCGCCGTCGGGCGCGGTCAGCACCGGCTCCGGCGGGGCGTCGGGGACGACCTCGGCGCCCCGGTAGGTGGCCGACCACGCCAGCATGCGCGGCGCCTCGCGGGCGGTGAGGAGGCGGACGTCGCCCTTATGCACGTGCGTCAGCGCGTGCGTGCGGTCGCCGGCGGCGCCGCGCGCGTCGACGCGCAGGACGTCGACGGGCTCGCCGGCCAGGGACTTCACCGGCCAGCGGTGCAGCTCGGTCACTCGTCCGGTGCTTCGGGCGCGTGCGTCCACCGAACCTGGCAGGGTACGACCCGTGGAGACGCCAACGCCGTCGCATCCCATCCGGATCGTCGTGCGCGACCGAGCGCTCGAGCGCAGCCGGCTCACGGTCTTCTTCCGCCTGATCCTCGCGATCCCGCACTTCATCTGGTGGTGGCTGTGGGGCATCGCGGTGGTCGTCGTCGCGCCCGTCCTGTGGATCTGGGCGCTCGTCACCGGCGGCCCCACCGGGCTGCACGGGTTCTACGGCGCGTACCTGCGCTACAGCGTGCACCTGCACGCGTACCTGAGCCTGGCCGCCGACCCGTATCCCGGGTTCCTCGGCGACCCCGGCTACCAGGTCGACGTGGAGCTGCCCGAGCCGGCGCGCCAGAGCCGCTGGGCGATCGCCTTCCGCTTCGTCCTGTGGATCCCGGCCGGCCTGCTCACCGCGGCCCTCGTCGGCGGCGGGACCGGCGGCAGCAGCAGCTGGACCACGTCGAGTGACGGCGACTGGTCGTGGTCGGGCGGGGCGTCCTTCGTCGGCGTCCTGTTCGTCGTCGCGATCGGCGCCTGGTTCGTGATCATGGCCCGGGGGCGCACGAACCCCGGGCTCCGCGACCTCGCCGTCTACTGCCTCGGCTACGCCGCCCAGTCCTACGGCTACCTCGCGCTGCTCACCGACCGCTACCCCAACAGCGCGCCCGCGCTGTCGCGGCCCTGGCCCCAGCCCGAGCATCCGGTGCGCGCCACGGTCGACGACGACCTGCGCCGCAACCGCCTCACCGTGTTCTTCCGCCTCCTGCTGGCGCTGCCGCACCTCGTCTGGGTCACGCTCTGGGGCGTCGCCGCGTTCGTCGTGGCGATCGTCAACTGGTTCGCGACGCTGTTCGCCGGGCGCTCGCCCGACGCGCTGCACCGCTTCCTCGGGGCCTACGTGCGCTACCGCCTGCACCTCGGCGCGTTCCTGACGCTCGCCGCCAACCCGTTCCCGGGCTTCACCGGGGCGCCGGGGACCTATCCGGTCGACCTGCAGATCGACCCCAGCGCCCGCCAGAACCGCTGGATCACCGGCTTTCGCGTCTTCCTGGCGATCCCGGCCGCGATCCTGAGCTCCGCGCTGGGCAGCGCGCTGTTCGTCGCCGCGGTTCTGGGCTGGTTCGCGGCCCTGTTCACCGGGCGCATGCCGGCCGGGCTGCGCGACCTCCTCGCATTCTGCCTGCGCTACGACGCGCAGCTCTACGCGTACGGCAACCTGCTCACCGACCGCTACCCGTACAGCGGGCCGACGCTCGCCACGGGACCGGTGCCCGCCGACCTCGACGGCCCGCCGGGTGGCGACGCGTCCGCCGCCCCGCCGCCGTCTCCGGTCCCGGGCCCGTCCGGTCCCCCGCCGCCCCCACCGCCCCCTGACGCACCCGGCGCGCCGCCGTCCGGCTGGGAGCCCCCGGCGCCGCCGCGCGACCTGGGCCACCGGCCGGAGGCGCCGTAGGTGACGACGGGCGCCCGCCGCGCGCTGTGGGCGGCGGCGGCGCTGGCGGTGGCGGTCGCCGCCGCGCTGGCCGGCCGCGCGCTGTGGCAGACGATCGTGCCGGGCGGGCTGCCCGAGCCGGCCGTCGACGTCGACGCGACGTTCGGCGCCGATGCCGTGGCCGAGGCCGAGTCGTTCGAGGCGTTCCTGCGCGTGCTGACGATCCTGGGGATCGTCGTCACGCTCGTGACGCTGGGGCTCTACGCGTGGCGCGGAGCCCGCTTCGCGCGCGAGTCCGCCGCCGGCCCGATCGGCACCGGCTTCCTGCTGGGGATGCTCGGCCTGGCGATCCTGTGGCTCGTCGAGCTGCCGTTCTCGATCGTCGAGCTCTGGTGGCTCAAGCGCCACGACGTCACCGACATCGGCTACCCCGAGGCGCTGGCGACGCAGTTCGCCGGGCTCGGCGTGACGTTCCTGGCGATCTGCCTGGCGCTGCTGGTGGCGATGGGGCTGGCGCGGCTGCTGCGCGCCGCCTGGTGGCTGCCGGCCGCGGGCGTGTTCGTGGGGATCATGGCCGGCGTCACGTTCGTCTCCCCGTACCTGATGCCCGGCCAGGAGCGCCCGGAGCCGTGGGCCCAGCGCGAGGTCGACCGGCTCGCGCGCGTCGAGGGGCTGGACCGCGATGTGCCGCTGCGGGTCGAGAAGGTGAGCGAGTTCACGAGCGCGCCGAACGCGTACGCCGCCGGGCTCGGCTCGTCGCAGCGGGTCGTGCTGTGGGACACGCTGGCCGACGGGTTCCCGCGCGACCAGATCCGGGTGGTGCTCGGCCACGAGGTCGCCCACCTCGCGCGCCGCCATCTGCCCAAGTCGATCGGCTGGTTCGCGATCACGATCGTGCCGACCGCGCTGGCGATCGCGTTCCTGACGCGCCGGCGCGGCGGGATGGGCGAGGCGGCCGCGGTGCCGGTGGCGCTGTTCGCGTTCGTCGTCTGCGGGATGCTGGCGATGCCGTTCGACAACGCGCTGAGCCGCCGCTACGAGGCCGAGGCGGACTGGTCGGCGCTGCAGGCCACGCGCGACCCCGGCGCGATGGAGGACCTGTTCGTCAACTTCACCGAGCGCGGCCTGTCCGACCCAGACCCGCCCGGCTGGTGGCACGCCGTGTTCGACGGCCATCCCAGCGGGGTCGAGCGGGTGCGGATGGCGCGCGCCTGGGCGCAGCTGCACGGCGACGGATAGCCCCGGCCGGGTCCGGGCGATCCCCGGACCGCCATCGCGGCCATCGACGGATGCTCCGGCGGCGTGCGCGCATGAGGCTCGTCCCATGGAGCGCAAGGCGTTCACCGCGGCGATGGCGCTGATCGGCATATGGGTCGCCGACGACGCGTTCGTCAACCGCGAGCCGGGGACGAACGCCGCCGACCACCTCGTCGGCGGCCTGGTCCCGCTCGCGCTGCTGGCGGCGAGCGCCGCCGTCTACCCGCGCCTGCGCCCCGGATGGCGCGCCGCCCTGGCGCTGGCCTGGGCCCCGTGCGCGATCGCCGCGGGCATCGCCGACGGGGTGCGCCACGTCGCCATCGACCGGTTCGCCGGCGACGACGGCACCGCGATCCTGGCGGGTCTGGCGGGCGTGGGGCTGCTGGTCCTCGGCGTCTGGACGCTGTGGCGCCACCGCCGTCGCGACGAGCGCCCGCTGCGCCGGTGGCTGCGGCGCGCGGGGGTGGCCGCGGCGGCCGCGTTCGCCGGCGTGTTCGTCGTCATGCCGGTCTGCTTCGCGATCGTGACGACGCACCCGGCGCGGTCGCCGGTCTCGCCCGCCGACCTGGGCCGCCCGTACGAAGAGGTCACGCTCACGACGAGCGACGGGCTCGAGCTCGACGGCTGGTACGTGCCGTCGCGCAACCGCGCCGCCGTGATCGTGTTCCCCGGCCGTCGCGGCACGCTCGGCCACGCGCGGCTGCTGGCGCGCCTCGGCTACGGCGTCCTGCTGATCGACCGCCGCGGCGACGGCACGAGCGAGGGAGACGGCAACGCGCGCGGCTGGAGCGGCGAGCCCGACGTGGTGGCCGCGCTCGACTTCCTCTCCGCGCGAGACGACGTCGACCCGCAGCGGATCGGCGGGCTGGGCCTGTCGGTCGGCGGCGAGCTGCTGCTGCAGACCGCGGCCCACGACCGCCGCCTCGCCGCGGTGGTGTCGGAGGGCGCCGGCATCCGCTCGATCGCCGAGCAGATGGAGAACCCCGACGCGCCCGCGGCCCTGCGCTGGCTGTCGCCGACGACGGTCGAGACGGCCGCGACCGCGGTGCTCGCGAACGCGTTCCCGCCGCCGGGGCTCGCGGATCTCGTCGGGCGGATCGCGCCGCGGGCGGTGCTGCTGATCCGCGCCGAGGACGGGAACGTCGACGAGGGGCTCAACGAGGTCTACTTCGACCGGGCGGGCGAGCCGAAGGCGCTGTGGACGCTGCCGTCGGGCGGCCACACCGGCGCGCTGCGCGCCGACCCGGACGGCTACGAGCGCCGGGTCGTCGGCTTCCTCGACACCTGGCTGCTGGGCGACCGGTAGCGTGTGCCGGATGAGCGGCGAGGGTGGGACGACCGTTCTGGTCGCCGGCGCGACCGGCGTCCTCGGGCGGCCGCTGATGGGGCGGCTGGCGGAGGCGGGCCACACGGCCGTCGGCTTCTCGCGCCGGGGCGGCGACGCCGTGCGGTCCGTCGACGCGCTCGACGCCGGGGCGGTCCGGGCGCTGGCCGAGGAGGTGCGCCCGGACGTCGTCGTGAACCTGCTCACGGCGATCCCGGAGAACCTGAACCCCCGGCGCATCGGCGAGGCGTTCGCGCCCACCAACCGCCTGCGCATCGAGGGCACGGCGAACCTGATCGCCGCGGCGCCCGAGGCCCACCACGTGGCCGAGTCGATCGCGTTCGTGTACGACCCGGCGCCCGGGCTGGCGACCGAGGAGGATCCGCTGTGGGTCGACCCGCCGGCGGTGTTCGCGCCGATCCTCGACGCCGTCCGCACGCTCGAGCGCGAGGCCCTCGCCGCGCGCGGCGCGGTCCTGCGCCTCGGCTACCTGCACGGCCCGGGCACCGCGTTCGACCCGGCCGGCGGGACCTTCACCGATCAGGTGCGCAAGCGCCGGCTGCCGCTTGCGGGCCCGTCGACCGGCGTGCTGTCGTTCCTCCACGTCGACGACGCGGCCGCCGCGTTCGTCGCGGCGATCGAGCGGCGCTTCGAGGGCGTGCTCAACGTCGTCGAGGACGACCCGCAGCCGGTCCGCGAGTGGCTGCCCGCGTACGCGGCGAAGCTCGGCGCCAAGCCGCCCCTGCGGGTTCCGCGCTGGCTGGCCCGGCTGGCGTCCGGCGCGTACGGCGACGCGTTCTACAACGACCTGCGCGGCGCGAGCAACGCCGCCGCCCGCGAGCGCCTGGGCTGGGCGCCGGCGCACCGCTTCCCCTGACGCGCGTCGCGATACTCGGGCGCCGTGATCACCGTCTACGAGAAGCGCACCTGCACCACCTGTCGCCGGCTCGCCGCCCTGCTGGAGGAGCGCGGCATCCCGTTCGAGCGCGTCGAGTACCACGTCGAGGGCCTACGGGAGGACGAGCTGCGCGACCTGCTCGACAAGGCCGGCCTGCGCCCCAGCGAGGCCCTGCGCATGCGCGAGCCCGGCGCCCGCGAGCTGGCCGCGGCCGGCGACGAGGAGGCGATCATCGCCGCGATGGTCGAGCGCCCCGCGCTCCTGCAGCGCCCGATCGTCGTCAATGGCGACCGCGCGGTCCTCGCCCGCCCGGTCGAGCGCGTCCTCGAGATTCTCTAGCGCGAACGGCGCGGGCGGGCCGAGGACGCGGCCCGGAACGCAGAAGGGCCCGGCCGAAGCCGGGCCCTTCCAGGCAATGCGGTTTCCGTAGAGCGCCGAAGCGGCCTACATCATCCCCGACATGTCGGGCATGCCGCCGCCGCCCTGCTCCTTCTCCGGGATCTCGGCGACGACCGCCTCGGTCGTGAGGATGTTCTTCGCGATCGAGGCCGCGTTCTGCAGCGCCGAGCGCGTGACCATCGCCGGGTCGATGACGCCGGCCTTCACGAGGTCCTCGATCTCGCCGGTGGCGGCGTTCAGGCCCTCGTTGCCCTTGGCCTTGCGCACGTCGTTGACGACGACCGAGCCCTCGAGCCCGGCGTTCGCCGCGATCTGGCGCAGCGGCTCCTCGAGCGCGCGCAGCACGATCTTCGCGCCGGTGCGCTCGTCGTCCTCGAAGGCGTCGACCGTGACCGCGTCGGCCGCGCGCAGGAGCGCGACGCCGCCGCCGGGCACGATGCCCTCCTCGAGGGCCGCGCGGGTCGCCTGCAGGGCGTCCTCGACGCGGTGCTTCTTCTCCTTGACCTCGGTCTCGGTGGCCGCGCCGACCTTCACGACGGCCACGCCGCCCGACAGCTTCGCGAGGCGCTCCTGGAGCTTCTCGCGATCGAAGTCGGAGTCGGTGGTCTCGATCTCGGACTTGATCTGGTTGATGCGGCCCTTGATCGCCTCGACGTCGCCGGCGCCGTCCACGATCGTCGTCGTGTCCTTGGCGACGACCACGCGGCGGGCGCGGCCGAGCTGCGAGATCTGGGTGTTCTCGAGCTTCAGGCCCAGATCCTCGGTGATGACCTCGCCGCCCGTGAGGATGGCGATGTCCTCGAGCATGCGCTTGCGGCGGTCGCCGAAGCCCGGCGCCTTGACGGCGACGCCGGTGAACGTGCCGCGCAGCTTGTTGACCACCAGGGTCGCGAGGGCCTCGCCCTCGACGTCCTCGGCGATGATCAGCAGCGGCTTGCCCGACTGGATGACCTGCTCGAGGATCGGCAGCAGGTCACGGACCGAGCCGATCTTCTGGTTGGCGATGAGGATGTACGGCTCCTCGAGGACGGCCTCCATGCGGTCCTGGTCGGTGACCATGTAGGGCGAGATGTAGCCCTTGTCGAACTGCATGCCCTCGGTGAACTCGAGGTCGAGGCCGAAGGTCTGGCCCTCCTCGACGTTCACGACGCCGTCCTTGCCGACCTTCTCGATCGCGTCGGCGATGACGTCGCCGATCTCCTCGTCGCCGGCGGAGATGGTCGCGACGCGGGCGATCTGGTCCTTGCCGTTGACCTCGGTCGCCTGAGCCTTGATGTTCTCGACGATCTGGTCGACGGCCTTCTCGATTCCCTTCTTGAGGGCGAGCGGGTTCGCACCAGCCGCGACGTTCTTCAGGCCCTCGCGGACGATGGCCTGGGCCAGGACGGTCGCCGTGGTCGTGCCGTCGCCGGCGACGTCGTTGGTCGCCGTGGCGACCTCGCGGACGAGCTGGGCGCCCTGGTTCTGGAAGACGTCCTCCACCTCGATCTCACGGGCGATGGTGACGCCGTCGTTCGTGATGGTGGGAGCGCCGAACTTCTTGTCGAGGACGACGTAGCGGCCCTTCGGCCCGAGCGTGACCTTGACCGCGTTGGCCACGGCGTCCACGCCCGCCTGGAGCGCGTTGCGCGCCTCGGCGTCGTACTTCAGTTCCTTGTGAGCCATCGGTTCGCTGTTCTCCTAGGACTCGATCTTGGCGAGGACGTCGGACTCGCGAAGGACCAGAAGATCCTCGCCGTCGACCTTGATCTCGGTGCCGCCGTACTTCGAGTAGAGGACCTCGTCGCCCACGGCGACGTCGAGCGGGATGCGCTTCTCGCCGTCCTCGTCGTACTTGCCGTCGCCGACGGCGAGCACCTTCCCCTTCTGCGGCTTCTCCTTGGCGGTGTCGGGGAGCACGAGACCGCTGGCGGTCGTCTGGTCCTCCTCGATCGCCTGCACGATCAGCCGATCGCCCAGGGGCTTGAGCTTCATGGGATGTGACCTCCGGAAGTGGGACTTCTGCGTCCGGTTGGCACTCTCACCTCGAGAGTGCCAATCTCCGTGACGATGCTAGCAACGTCGGCACTCTCCCATCAACAGTGCCAACGCGTCGCTCACCGCCCGGTCACGAGCCGCCGAGGCGCACCGGGGTCACGGTCACCGCGAGGTCGAAGCGCAGCGTCCCGCGCATTCCCGCCGAGCGGATCCGGTGCGATCCGGTCGCGGTGAGCGTGACCGGGCCGGAGCGCAGCGCGTCGAGCGTCGTGGTCGCGACCGGCAGCGCCCGGGAGGCCTGCAGGTCGGCCGCGCGCGGCCCGGCCCAGCGCGTCGAGAGCGGGTCCTCGGAGCCCTCGGCGTCGGCGCCCGCGGCGACCGCCGGCGCCAGGAAGACGACCTCGACGGCGTCGCCGTTGCCGCGGAGCCCGAACGTCGTGACCTGATGGGCGATCCGGTCGCGGCAGAGCTGGCCGCGGTCGCGCACGAGCGCGGTCGTCTGCGCCGTGGCGTCGTAGAAGCCGCCGCCGCCGACCACCAGTCCGTTCATGGTCGTGCCGGCGAACCCGCCGCCCAGCGCGGTCCCGGTCGAGCGGAACCGCACCTCCCCGCGCAGGCCGCAGCGGCCGACGCGCCGGCAGGTGGCGCGGTCGCTGCGGAAGTCGAGGTCGAGGGTGACCGAGGCCGGGCCCACGGCGAGGCCGGTGCCCGCGGCGGCGTCCTGAGCCGAGGCGGTCGCGGGCGCGAGTCCGAGCAGGAGCAGGGCCGCGAGCCCGCCGACGATCCGTGTCGGTGCATGCGTCATCGCGGCGGGAGGCTAGCTAGCTTCCCGGGCCGTGCGGCTGCGGTTGATGCGACATCCCACCCGCGACGTCGACGCGATCTCCCTGCTGGAGACGTTCCTGGTCTCCGGCGCCGCCACCGTCCTCGTCATCCGCACGCAGCTGTGGGCGACGAACTACCCGCAGCTCGGCGGCGGCGGGCTGCACATCGCGCACCTGCTGTACGGCGGCATCTTCATGGCCCTGACGATCGGGCTGCTGCTGATGTACCTGAACCGCTCGCTGCGGCGGCCGGCGGCGATCCTCGGCGGGATCGGCTTCGGCTTCTTCATCGACGAGCTCGGCAAGTTCATCACCTCGGACAACAACTACTTCTTCAAGCCCGCCGCGGCGCTCATCTACCTGACGTTCGTCGCGATGTACCTGATCATCCGCGCGCTCGACCGCCGCCGCGGCCTCACGGAGCTCGAGCTCGTCGCCAACGCGCTCGACCTCGCCGCCGAGGCCGCCCGCCACGACCTCGACGAGCGCGAGAAGCGCCGGGCGCTGGAGCTGCTCGACCGGGCCGACCCGAACGACCCGCTGGTCGCGCCCGTGCGCGAGATGCTGATGCAGCTCGACGCGATCCCGGCCCGTCCGCCGGCCTGGCCCGCGCGCACCGCGCTGCGGATCCGGGACGCGTACCTGGCGTTCTCGCGCACGCCGATGTTCACGCCGCTCGTCACGTGGGTGATCGTCGGCTGGGGCGTGCTGAGCCTGGTGCTCACGTTCGAGCTCGTGCTGTCGATCGGCCTCCACCTCGGCGGCGCCCTCCCCGGGGCCGAGAGCGACGCCTGGAGCGACCTGTCGGTCGTGAACTGGCTCAGCCTGGCCTCGTCGACGACCTCGGGCGTGCTCGTCGTGGTCGGGGTCGTCCTGCTGCGCCGCGGCGAGATCGACGCCGCCTACCGCTGGTTCGAGCGCGCGCTGCTCGTGTCGATCTTCGTCACGCGCTCGTTCTCGTTCGTCGAGTCGCAGTTCGGCGCCGTGTTCGGCCTCGCGGTCGACCTGGTGCTGCTGGTCAGCCTCGGGCTGATGATGCGCGGCGAGCGCCAGCGCGCGGCCGCCGAGGCCGAGGGCGGGCTGGCTGGTCAGGCCGAGGCCGCAGCGCGTCCGCCGGCGGTCAACAGCGGCGCGTAGCCGCTGATCGTGAGACCGAATCCCTCCAGCCCCGGGAGCGGACGGGGGTTGTCCGACAGCACGCACAGCGACGCGAGACCCTGGTCGGCCAGGATCTGCGCGCCGACCCCGAAGTCGCGGAGGTGGGCACCGGGATCCCGGGCGTTGTGGCGGTCGCGCCCCTCGGGCGCCAGGTGGACGATCACGCCCTGACCGGCGGCGGACACGGCCCGGGTCGCGGCGTCGAGGCGCGCGCGGCAATCGCACCGGACGCTGCGGAACACGTCGCCCTCCCAGCAGGCGAGGTGGAGGTACACGAGCACGTCCTCCCGGCCGGCGACGTCCCCGCGCACGAGCGCGAGGTGCTCGCGCCCGTCGAGGACATCGGCGTAGCCGATGGCGCGGTAGGTGCCCGCGACGGTCGGGAGCTCGGCCTCGGCGACGCGCTCCACGAGACGCTCGTGGCAGCGGCGGTACGCGATGACCTCTCCGATCGTGATGAGCGGGAGCCCTCGCCGCTCGGCGAAGTCCACGAGCTCGCCGCCCCGCGGCTCGGTGCCGTCATCGAGCCGGATCTCCGCGAGGACCGCCGAGGGATCGAGCCCGGCCAGGCGCGCGAGATCGACCCCGGCCTCGGTCCAGCCGGCGCGTTCGAGGACGCCGCCCGGCCGCGCCCGGAGGGGATGGACGTGGCCTCCGCTGACGATGTCGCGAGCGGTGCTGCCGGGGTCGATCGCGACCCGGATCGTCCGCGCGTGCTCCTCGAGGCTGACGCCGGTGTCGATCCCCTCGCGCGCGGAGATGGTCACGGTTCGCGGCGGCCGTCGCATCGAATCGTCGCGGGCAGCGATCAGATCGAGGTCGAGGCGCCGGCACTGGTCGTCCGCGAGGGCGAGGTACACGGCCCCACGGGCGACGTCCGTGAGCGTCCGCAGGCGATCGGCGGTGGCGAGCTGGGCCGGGATGAGCACGAGCCCGGCGCCGTCGTCCGTCGTGCGATCGGCCACGACGACGGGCGTGCCGGCCGCGAACCGCTCGAGGGTCCGGCGCACGGAGGCGGTCGCCCGGTGTGCGTACGCGGTGGCGGAGTCGTGCGACGAGGACATCCGAACGAAGTGAGCGTATCAGTTAGCATCGCAGTGATGTATCAGTCGTCAGCTTCGGATCCGGTGGCCGGGTGCGCACGTACCTGAGGGTGCTGGGCCACCGGCCGCTGGGCGCATTGCTGGCAGCGAGCCTCCTGGCGCGATTGCCGCAGTCCATGGAGGGGCTGGCCGTGATCCTCTTCGTCACGCTGGGCGGCGGGTCGTACGCGACGGCGGGGGCGGCCGCCGGAGGCCTGGCGCTCGGCATGGCGGCGGGCGGGCCGGCGCTCGGCCGGATCGCCGACCGGCGCGGCCCGGGGATCCTGGTGCCGACGTCGTTCGTGCACGCCGGGCTCCTCGGCCTCCTCGTCGTGGTGGGCGTAGGCGCCCCGGGCTGGCTGGTCGTCGCGGTGTGCGCGGGGATCGGGGCGGCGTTCCCGCCGACGCACTCGGTCCTCCGCGGCCGGATGCCGCGCGTCCTCACCGACTCGCGCGACCTGCTCGTGCCGGCGTACGCGCTCGACTCGGTCATCATGGATCTCACGTTCGTCGGCGGGCCGCTGCTGACCGCGCTGCTCGTCACGGTCGCCGGGGCGCCGACGGCCCTGGTCGTCGCTGCGGCGGCGACGCTGGCCGGTCCCGCGGTGTTCCTGCGGCACCTGCCCGAACCGGCCCCGCTGCCGCGTCCGGCGGGACGTTCCGCAACGCCGCTGCGATCGCCGGCCATCGTCACCGTGATGGTGACCATGCTCCCCTTCGGCGTCGCCATGGGCGCGCTCGAGGTGCTGCTCCCCGCCTTCAGCCAGGCGGTGGGCTCGCCCGACCTGGCCGGCGTCCTCCTCGGGGTGTGGGCGGCCGGCAGCGTTCTCGGCGGCCTGCTCTACGGCGCGCGCACGTGGGGCGTCCCGGTCGCCACGCGGCACCTGCACCTGTCGGTCGTCTACCCCGTGTGCTTCCTGCCGCTGCTCGTTCCGTCCTCACCGGTTGCGATGGCGTTGCTGGTGCTGCCCGCGGGCCTGCTGATCGCGCCGATCTTCGCGTCGCGCAACGAGCTCGTCGGCGCGCATGCCCCGGAGGGGAGCGAGACGGAGGCGCTGTCGTGGCCGATCACCACGCTGCTGTGCGGCATCGCGGCGGGATCCGCGGTCGCCGGGGTCCTGATCGACGAGTACGGCTGGCGAGCCGCGGTCATCGCCTCCATCGTGGCCGCGTCGGCCGGCGCCGGGGTCGTCGGCGCGCGCCGTGGCACCCTGCGACGCGAGGTCGCCGCGCGATGACGTCACGGCGCGCAGCACGACAGGCGCCGGGACGGGAGAATCGGCCCGTGTGGTTGGAGGCGGACGATCCGGACGTCATGGCCGACGGCCGGCTGGCGCGCGGTCACCGGCGCCGGATCGAGATCATCGCCAAGACGCTCGAGGTCGTCGAGCGCGACGGGGTCGCCGGTGTCTCGCACCGCGCGGTCGCGCGAGAGCTCGGCGTGTCTCCGAGCGCGCTGACGCACCACTTCGCGACGCTCGACGACCTGCTCACGGCCGCCCTGGTGTCGGCGCTGCTGTGGACCGAGGAGCACTTCGCCGGCCTGCGGTCGGTCGACGACCTCGTCGATCTGCTGGAGACGCAGATGGGCCAGCGCAAGCGCCTCGCGGCGGTCTACGAGCTGTACCTGCTGGCGGCGCGCCGGCCGGTCCTGCGGGAGGCGGCGCGCGGGTGGGAGCGATCGCTGATGGCGCTCGCGCGCCGCCTCGGAGCCGGCCCGGACGGGGAGCTGGCGCTCGTCGCGGCGGTCGACGGGCTCGGCCTGCGCGCCCTGCTGTTCGACGTCGACGTGCCCCGGGAGACGATCCGAAAGGTGGTGGCGAGGGCGCTTGCCGGCGAGCCCTCGACGCAGATCTGACGTACTGATATATTAATCCGCCATGTGAGGGTGCATCAGCGCCCTTCTTCTTTGACAAGCTATTTGAACACCCGTACGGTTATCTCGTGATCCCTGATCGCACCGGCCGCCTCCACGTCTCGGTGGACATCGGCGGCACCTTCACGGACTGCGTCGTCCAGCGCGAAGGCGCGATCGAGCTCTTCAAGGCGCCGACCACGCCCGGCGATCCCGTCCAGGGGGTCATCGACGTCCTCCGGAAGGCGGCCGGCGACGAGCCGCTGGAGCGCTTCCTCCGCCGCATCGAGCGCTTCGTGCACGGCACGACGCTCGCCACGAACGTCCTCCTGACGCGGACCGGAGCGCGGACCGGCTTCATCACCACCGCCGGGTTCCGGGACGTCATCGAGATGCGCCGCGGCGTGCGGAACCTCGGCACGTCGATGTTCGACCAGTTCCGCCCGCCCTACACGCCGCTCGTGCCCCGGGCGCGGCGCCTCGGGGTCCCCGAGCGGGTGACGTTCGACGGCGTGATCGACACGCCGCTCGACGAGGCGGCGACCGAGGCCGCCGTCCGCCGCCTGGTCGACGACGGCTGCACGGCGATCGCCATCGGCTTCCTCCACGCGTACGCGAACCCCGAGAACGAGCTGTCCGCGCGCGCGGTCGTCGAACGCGTCGCGCCGGACGTCTACACGGTCTGCTCACACGAGATCTCCCAGACGCTGGGTGAGTTCGAGCGCTTCTCGTCGACCGTGATCAGCGCGTTCGTCGGGCCGTCGGTCTCGTCCTACCTCCGCGAGCTCGAGGATCGCCTCCGCGGCGCCGGATTCGCCGGACGTCTCCTGATCGTGCTCAGCAGCGGGCTGATGCAGCCGGTCGAGCGCTCCGCCGATCGTGCGGTCGAGCTCCTCATGTCGGGGCCGGCCGCCGCGCCGTGGGCCGCGCTCGCGGTCGCCGCGGACGGCGGATACCGCGACGTGCTCGAGGTGGACATGGGCGGCACGAGCTTCGAGGTGTGCGTGCTGCGCGACGGCACGGTCCCGACGACCAAGGAGGCGTGGATCGGCGAGGAGCGGATCGGGACCAAGATCGTCGACGTCGGCTCGATCGGGGCCGGCGGCGGCTCGATCGCGTGGATCGACGGCCTCGGGCTCCTCCGGGTCGGCCCGCAGAGCGCCGGCGCCGATCCCGGCCCGGCGGCGTACGGCCGGTCGGAGAAGCCGACGGTGACCGATGCCGACCTCGTGCTCGGCCTCCTGCCGGCGGACTACTTCCTCGGCGGCGACCTGGCCCTGGACGTCGACCGTGCACGTCGTGCGGTCGCGTCCATCGGCGAGCCGCTCGGGCTCGATGTCGACGAGGCCGCGGTCGCGATCTTCGACACGGTCGCCACGACGATGGCGGGGCAGGTCTCCGAGGTCTGCACCAAGCGGGGCATCGACGTGCGCGGCTTCGCCATGGTCGCCGGCGGTGGCGCCGGCGGCATCCACGGCGCCGCCATCGCCGAGCGCCTGGGCGTCCCGACCGTGCTCTTCCCGCTGGCCGCGCCGGTGCTCAGCGCGATGGGGATGCACACTATGGGCGTGGGCCAGGAGACGGCGAGGGCCGGCGTGTGGGACCGCCTCGACGTGTCGCCCGGGGCGCTCAACGAGGTCTTCCGCGCGATCGAGCGTGACCAGCGCGCGCTGTTCGATGAGATGGGCGTCGACCTCGGCGGCGTCTCGTTCGTGCGCTCGCTCGCGATGCGCTACCAGGGGCAGTTCCACGAGCTGCTGATCGAGACGCCCGAGGCCGACCTCGACGCCGCCGCGCGCCAGGCGCTCGTCGAGGCGTTCCACGCCCGCTACCGCGAGATCTACGGCTACGCGCTGCCCTGGCGGGGCGTGGAGATCCTGGAGTGCCACGTCCGCGCCAGCACGGGATCGGCGCCGATCCCGCCCCCGGCGAGCGCGTCCGACGACCGCGATCTGGAGTCCGCGCGGCGCGGCACGCGCACCTGCCTGATCGACGGGGAGCGGCGGGACGTCCCGGTGTACGCGCGCGACGACCTGCGTCCCGGCCATGCGTTCGCCGGCGCGGCCCTCGTCGACAGCGCGGCGAGCACGATCTACGTGCCGCCGAGGTTCGAAGCGCACGTCGACGGCAACCTGACCCTCGTGCTCGAGCTGCGGGGCGCGGAGAGGGTCGAGAACCGCGAGCTCCTGGAGGTCACCGCGGCATGACGCCGGATCCGACGACCATCAGCACGGTCTGGCACGGCTTCCAGACGGTGTGCCGCGAGATGCGCCACATGATGGGCCGCACCGCCCAGAGCTTCCTCATGGCGCAGCTCATGGACCTGTCGGTCGGCGTGTGGCGCGCGGACGGCGCGACGGTGGCGATGCCGGAGGGCCTGCTCGACCAGTTCCTCGGCACCCGCTTCGCGATCGAGGACATCCGGGCCAGGTTCGGAGACGACCTGCACGAGGGCGACGTCATCCTCACGAACGACCCGTTCACCGGACACGCCCCCCACCTGCCGGATTGGGGCTTCATCCGGCCGATCTTCATCGACGGGGAGCTGCAGTACTTCACGCTCGTCCGCGGCCACGTGATGGACACCGGCGGGTCCTTCCCCGGCGGCTACTTCCCCAACGCGTTCGACATCCACGCCGAGGGACTGTGCATCCCGCCGACGAAGGTGGTCGCCGGCGGGGTCGAGCGCACGGACGTGCTCGAGCTCATCTTCAACAACACCCGCTTCCGGGAGGAGATGCAGGTCGACTGCCAGGCGATGATCGCGACGACCGCGTACGCCGAGCAGCGCACGAAGGAGCTGTGCGCCCGGTACGGCGCGCAGACCGTCGCCGACTGCGTCGCCGAGATGATCGACCGGACCGAGCGGGCCGTCCGGGCCGAGATCGCCCGGATCCCCGACGGCACCTACCACGGCGAGTCGGCCACCGACGACGACGGGACGATCCTCGACGAGCCGGTGTGGGTGCGTGTGGCCCTCACGGTCAGCGGCGACGAGATGACGCTCGACTTCTCCGAGAGCGACGCGCAGCGGCCCGGGTTCGTCAACCGCATCTTCGCCGCCACCTACGGCACCGCCGTGGGGACCACGATCCTGTTCATGGATCCCGCCCTGGCCGACTACCACAACGAGGGATCGCTGCGGCCGATCACCGTGATCGCGCCGAAGGGCTCGGTGCTCAACTGCGAGTACCCCGCCACCGTCGGCGGCAGCCCCGTCGCGGTCGGCGAGCAGATCACCGAGGCCGTCGCGGAGGCGATGTCGAAGGCGAGGCCCGACCGGGCGATCGCGCCGTGGGGCAAGCATCGCGGCGACTACACGTCGGCCGAGGACCCGCGCACCGGCCGCCCGTACGTCCGCACGACGTTCGACTACGACGGGAGCGCGGGCGCGCTCGCGGGGTTCGACGGCGCGACCGGGCCGGCGTCGTTCGGCTGCCTGGGCTCCGTGATGCGCGGCAACGTCGAGGACGCCGAGGTGCGCTTCCCGTGGAAGATCCTCAAGCTCGAGGTCGTGCCGGACTTCATGGGCGCCGGGAAGTGGCGGGGCGGCGGCGGCGTGGACTGGCGAGCGCTCAACCAGGGCACCGCCGGGCGCATGGCGACCGGCAGCTCCGACGGCGACGAGATGGTGCCGCGCGGCGTGCTCGGCGGCCTGGACTCGCCGCGGTCGCGGACCTTCGTGCAGCGTGGCGACGAGCGGATCCGCGTCAAGCCGCACCGGATGCAGCCGCTGGAGCCCGGGGACGTCGTCATCAAGCTCAGCTCGGGCGGGGCGGGCGTCGGCGACGCCTACGAGCGCGACCCCGAGGCCGTCCGCACCGACGTCGTCAACGAGTTCGTCACCGTCGAGGCCGCCCGTCGGATCTACGGCGTCGCGATCGATCCGCATTCGCTCGAGATCGACGAGGAGGAGACCGAGCGGCTGCGTTCCGGCGCCCGGACGCCGATCGAGGTCGTCATCGACGAGGAGAACCTCACCATCGGCCTCAAGGAGCTGCCATGACCGATGTTCACGCTCCGGCTCTGGTCCGGGTGCCTCGCACCGACGAGCGATACGCGGCCTGTGCGGACTTCCTCGACGACGAGGCGGCCGCGCTGGACGAGAACCGGCTCGACGACTGGCTGGCGATGCTGCATCCGGACATCGACTATCGGGTCCCGATCCGCCTCTCGCGCGAGCGGGCCGCCGGCCTGGCGCTGAGCGAGGGCGGCTATCACCTCTTCGAGGACCACGCGTCGCTGCGGACCCGGGTCGAGCGGCTCGCCACCGACTACGCCTGGGCCGAGGATCCGCCCTCGCGGACGCGGCGGTTCGTCTCGAACGTTCGCGTCTTCGCCGTCGAAGGGGAAGACGACCTGGTCGTCCGGTCGGCGCTGATGCTGTATCGGGAGTGCCTCGACCACTCCCGCCCCGAGATGCTCTGCGGGGCGCGCGACGATCGGCTTCGCCCGGCGGAGGACGGCCTGCGCCTCGTGCGCCGGGTGGTGGTGCTCGACCACACCGTGCTCGGCACGCACAACCTGTCGGTACTGCTCTAGGAGGAGGGAGCGACTTGTCCGGGATCTCCGACACGACGCGGCGGCTCGTCAACGAGGTCGAGCGCGATCTCGAGCACGGCCTGCTGCCGATGCGGATCTTCAACGACGCCGACGTCCACGCCGACGAGCGCGACCGGGTCTTCACGCGCGCGTGGGTCTTCCTGGGCCACGAGTCCGAGATCCCCGCCCACGGGGACTACGTGCAGCGGTACATCGCTGGCGACGCGTTCATCCTCGTGCGCGGCGAGGACGGCGTGGTCCGCGTCCTCTTCGACTCGTGCCGCCACCGCGGCGCGCTGGTGTGCCGGGCCGATCGCGGCAACGCCTCGCACTTCCGTTGCCCCTATCACGGATGGACGTACAAGAACACGGGCGAGATGGCGGGCGCGCCGTTCTTCAAGCCGGCGTACGGCGGGTCGCTCGAGCGCGAGCACTGGGGCCTGCACCAGGCGCCGCGCGTCGAGTCCTTCCACGGCTTCGTGTTCGCCTCGCTCGACCCCGACGCCCCGTCCCTCGACGAGTACCTGGGGCCGATGCGGTGGTACCTCGACGCCATCTGGGGGCCCGCCCGCGACGGATGGGAGGTGATCGGCGACCCCCAGCGGTTCCTGGTCCCGGCCGACTGGAAGGCCGCCGCGGACAACTTCTCGGGCGACGACTACCACACGTTCTACCTCCACAGGTCGACCGTCGAGACCGGCGTGATGGAGACCCCCGAGGGGACCGACCCGAGCGCGTACTTCAACGGCTACCACGTCCAGGCCGGCAACGGGCACAACCTGTCGTGCTTCCTGCTCCCCGAGCCGGTCGACGGGCCCCCCGGTCTGCTCGGCTTCCCGCGCGAGCTCTGCTCGGGAGGCGCGATCGACGCCGAGGTGTTCGACTTCGCGCGACGCCTGATCGGCTGCGTCGGGAACGTGTTCCCCAACTTCTCGTTCCTCTCGTTCCCGTTCACCCAGGCCCGCGACCACCCGGCGGTGAGCACCATGACCGTCCGCGTCTGGCAGCCGGTCGCCGCGGGCGAGCTCGAGGTGTGGACCTGGGCCCTGTGCCCACGGGGCGCGTCAGCGGAGCTTCGGGAGCGGTCCTATCGAACGACCATGGGCACGTTCAGCGCGGGCGGGGTCCTCGAGCAGGACGACGCCGAGCCCTGGATCGGGCTCGCCCGGGCGGCGCGCAGCGGGTTCGCGCGCAAGATCGGCATGAAGCTCAACTATCAGATGGGTCTGGGCGAGGCGGGCGTCGCCCGGCGCGTCGAGGACTTCCCCGGCGGGGGCGTGGCGTACTTCCCGGTGTTCGAGGAGGGCGTGCATCGCGGGTTCCATCGCCGGTGGGCGCAGTTCATGCGCAGCGACGCGTACCCGAGCGCGATGACCGCAGAGCAGCAGGACGGCCGCGGGGCGCCGGTTCATGGCTGAGCGCGCCACTGCCGAGCAGGCCCTCGAGCGGGGCGAGTCGTTCGAGCTGGCCAACGAGTTCGCGGCCGTGACCCTGACGAAGGTCCGCACCCGCAACGGCGTGCGGCTGGAGATCCACTCGCCACGCGCCGGCGCGCTGATCCGGCTCGACCCCCTCGAGCTCGAGGCGCTCGCGCTCCAGGACCCCGAGCTGTTCACCCGCCTCGTGGGCGATCGCGGCGACGAGGTCTCCGCGTAGGCGCGCAGCCGCCGACCGCGATGGCGTCTGAAGGGCTCACCAATCGACGTCGCCTGCTCCTCACCGACGACGCCGGCCGCGTCGACGCCGAGAGCTGGCGGCCCCAGCCGCTGTCCGCTCACCGCCGCGAGTTCCCGGCCGCCGGGGCCTGCGGCCTCATCGAGGAGATCGACCGCGCGGGGCTGCGCGGTCGTGGCGGCGCGGCGTTCCCGACGGCGACGAAGTGGCGGTCCGTCGCCGGAGCAGGCCGGCCCGGGGTGGTCGTCGCCAACGGGGAGGAGGGCGAGCCGCTGTCGTTCAAGGACCGCTACCTCCTGCTGCGGCGGCCGCATCTCGTGCTCGACGGCCTGCTGCTCGCGCGGGAGGCGCTCGGCGCAGCTCGCGCGATCGTCTACGTCTCCTCCGCGGCCGGCCGGGCGGCCGTCGAGCGGGCGCTCGACGAGCGTGCGGACGCGGACGTCGAGGTGGTATGCGTGGAACCCGCCTACGTCGCGGGCGAGGAGACCGCCGTCGTCGCCGCGATCGAGGGCGACCGCCCGGTCCCGCGGGCCAAGCCGCCGCGTCCCGACCAGGCAGGGGTCGACGGGCTGCCCACGCTGGTCCAGAACGTGGAGACGCTGGCGCACGTGGCCTGGATCCGCCGCCACGGCGCGGAGGCCTTCCGCGCCGCGGGCACGCCGGAGGAGCCGGGCACGTTTCTGGTCACGGTCGGACGTGCCGGAGGCGCGCCGTTCCTGCACGAGGCCGAGGCCGGGCTGACGCTGGCCGAGGTGCTCGCGCCGACGGGCATCGATCCCCGGGACGTGCGCGCGGTGCTGGCCGGCGGCTACTTCGGCGGACTGCTCACGGAGGACGCGGTCCACGGGCCGCTCTCCGATCGCTCGCTGCGGGCGCTCGGCAGCGGGCTGGGCTGCGCGGCGTTCACGGTCCTGGGCCACGACGACTGTCCGGTCGAGGCCGCCGCGGCGGTGCTGCGGTACTTCGCCCGCGCATCCAGCGGGCAGTGCGGATCGTGCGTCCGCGGCACCGCGGCGATGGCCGACGCGGTCGAGCGGCTGCGGGACGGCGAGGCCGACGACGACGACGTCGCCAACCTGCGGCGATGGTCGGCCGGCCTGCGCGGCCGTGGCGCCTGCGCGCTGCTCGACGGCGCCGCGACGGCGGCGGCCAGCCTGCTCACCAACTTCGCGGAGGTCGTCGACGACCACCGCGCGGGCACGTGCGCGAGGTGCGCGCGCGCCCGGTCCGCGGCCGGCGCGGTCGTCGCGCCGGACGCAGCAACGACACGCGAACGAAAGGAGCGCCGGTGATCCTGCGTTTCGACGCCACGAAGTGCTCGGGGTACGGACGCTGCGCCGAGCACCTGCCCTCGCTCTTCGAGCTGGACGAGTGGGGCTACGCCGCCCTCAAGGGCGACGGCGTGGTGCCCGACGGCCAGGAGGAGGCCGCCCGGCGGGCGGTCGCCGACTGCCCGGAGCGCGCCATCGCGGTGGTGGGCGAGGCCTGACCGGAGCCCTCGCGCGGTGGGGCTTGACGGCGCCGCCGGAGTCTGGGACAGTGCCGGTACCACACTGGTACATCAGTTGTATATCAATGTGCGCACGGCGGACACGACCTGGATGCGTCGGGCCACGGGGAAGAGGAGGAACAAGGGGATGACCGGGAGGAAGCGGATGCTGCCGGCGATCGCGGTCTGTGCCGCCCTGCTCGCGCTCGCCGCCGGATGCGGCTCGAGCGACGACGCGGAGCCGGCCGCCACGGGGGGCGACACCGCGGGAACCACCGCGGGAACCACCGCGAGTGACGCCGGCGCCAAGAAGCCGCGGATCGCGTTCCTGCAGTACGTCGACGCGGGGTACCCGGAGGCGATGCGCGACGGCGCCGGCGACTACGCCGAGTCGGTCACGCCGTTCATCGCGAACTTCGACCCGCAGAAGCAGAACCAGCAGTGCCGCGACGCGGTCCAGAGCGGCCGCTACGACGCGATCCTGCTCAACGCGGTAGACCCGACGACCACCACGCCGTGCGTGAACGCCGCCAAGGCCGCGGACATCCCGGTCGTCGCGGTCGAGATCCCGATCGGCGAGGACGTGACGACATCCGAGCCGCAGGTGGACGGGGTCGTGGGCTCGGCCGTCATCAACTACGCCACGAACGCGGAGTCCGTCGCGGCGCTGACGAAGGACGCGTGCGCCGGCGCGGACCCCTGCAACATCATCGTCTCCGTCGCCACCCCCACCGACGTGCTCACCAACCAGGTGATCCCCGCCATCGAGAGCGACGTCCCGGGAGCGAAGATCGTCCAGAAGATCGTGACCGGGTACGACCCGAGCGGCGTCACGAAGGCGCTGCCGGACGCGCTGACGGCGCATCCCGACGTCGACGTCGTCGTGCTCACGGCCGACAACGCCGCGCCGCCGGCGGCGGACGCCGTGGAGCGCGCCGGTCTCGCCGACCAGGTGAAGCTCGTCGCCAACGGCGGCAGCCGCCAGGGCGTCGAGCTCATCGAGGAGGGCATCCTGTACGGGACCGTCGGCGGGTGGCCGCGTCAGATGGGCGCCGCCGCCGCCAAGATGGCGCAGCAGGCCTTCAACGGCGAGGCGGTGGACCCCAGCGGCGTCGACGTCCAGCGGATCGACGAGCCGCTGCTCGTCACCGAGGAGAACGTCGAGCAGTTCACCCCGGAGTGGTGAGCGCCGGCGTCCAGCGTGCTGGCGGGGCGGCCCTCCCGGGCCGCCCCCCACGACGGTTCCGGGGCACGGGCCGGTCGTGACCACGCCGACGCAGGCCGGAAGGGAGGCTCCGATGCACGGCACCGCGCGGATGGCGATGGCGCCCCACGTGGAGCTCCGCTCCATCTCGAAGGACTACGGCGGCGTTCACGCCGTCCGCGACGTGAGCCTGCGGATCGACCGCGGCGAGGTCCATGGATTCGTGGGCGAGAACGGCGCCGGCAAGTCGACGCTCAGCAAGATCGTCGCGGGCGCGGTCGCCCCGAGCACCGGCCAGATGCTGGTGGACGGAGAGCCCGTCCGCCTGCGCTCGCCGCGCCACGCCCTGGCGCACGGGATCGCGATGATCGACCAGGAGCTGGCGCTCGTGCCGGCACGCTCCGTCCTCGACAACGTGTTCCTCGGAGCCGAGCACCGGCGCCTCGGGCGGGTGGACCGGCGCTCGCAGCTGCGCCGGTACCGGTCGCTGCTCGAGCGGACCGGGTTCGACCTTGATCCCGAGCGCCTCGTCGGCACCCTGCGCGTCGCCGACCAGCAGAAGGTCGAGGTCCTGCGAGCGCTTGCGCGCGACGCGGAGCTCATCATCATGGACGAGCCGACCGCGCCGCTCACCCAGGTCGAGGCCGACCAGGTCTACGAGGTGATCAGGACGCTGACCGAGCGCGGGGTGACGGTCGTGTACATCTCGCACTTCCTCGAAGAGGTGATCCAGGTGTGCGACACGATCACCGTGATGCGCGACGGCCGGCGCGTCAGCACGCGGCCCGCGCGGGAGCACACGGAGGCGTCCCTGGTGACCGAGATGCTGGGCCGGTCCCTGGAGCTCACGTTCCCCGACCGGCCGCGCGCCCCCGAGGCGGCCGCGCCGGCGCTCGAGGTGCGCGGGCTCAGCGCCGCGGGACGCTTGGCCGACATCTCGTTCAGGATCGCCCCGGGCGAGATCGTCGGGATGGCCGGGCTCATCGGCAGCGGCCGGACCGAGGTCCTGCGGACCATCGTCGGCGTGGATCCGCTCGACGCCGGAGAGGTCTTGGTGGGCGGGGCGCCGATCCCGCGACCGTCACCCCGCGCGGCCATCGAGGCCGGGCTGGTCCTCTTGCCCGAGAGCCGCAAGGACGACGGCCTGGTGATGACGCGGTCCGTCGCCGAGAACACGGTGCTGGCCCGGCTGGATGTGGTCAGCACGGCCGGGTGCCTGCGTGCGGATCGCCAGCGGGCGCTGGTGGGCCGGATGATCGACGAGCTGAGCATCCGGACCCCGAGCCAGTCCACCGCCGTGTCGGCGCTCTCCGGCGGCAACCAGCAGAAGGTCCTGTTCGCGCGGTGCCTGGCGTGCGAGCCGCGCGTGCTCCTCGTCGACGAGCCGACGCGCGGGGTCGACGTCGGGGCCAAGAAGGCGATCTACGAGCTCATCGCGGGCCTGGCGGCCGACGGCATGGCGGTCCTCGTCGTCTCGAGCGAGCTCGAGGAGGTGCTCGGACTCGCGCATCGGGTCCTCGTCATGCGCCGCGGCCGCATCGCGGCCGAGTTCGCCGGCGACGAGGCCCGCCAGGACCTGGTGCTCGCGGCCGCGTTCGGCACGGCCGCCGACGCGCCGACCCGGACCTCCGACGCGTAACGAGAAAGGAGCAGAACCCATGTCCGCGAGCACCTCGACCCCTCCGGCGACGTCCGCGACGACCGTTGACGCCCCGCCGGGGCGCGGAGCGATGCTCGCCCGGCTGCGCGACTACGGCATCGTCGCGTTCCTGCTGCTGCTCGTGGTCGTGATGTCGCTGACGACGGACACGTTCCTCACCGTCGACAACATCAAGAACGTCCTCAACAACGCGGCCGCGGTCGGGATCATCGCCTGCGCGATCACGCTCGTGATCATCGCCGGCGGCTTCGATCTCTCGGCGGGCGCGATGTTCACCGTGGCTGCGATCATCGCCGCCAAGGTCGCCAACGAGACCAGCATCGCGGTCGGGATCGTCGCCGGCCTTGCGGCCGGCGCCGGGCTCGGCCTGGTCAACGGGCTGCTGTGCACCGTGGGCCGTCTCAACCACTTCGTGGGGACGCTGGGGACGATGATCGCGTTCGGCGGCCTGGCCACGCTGCTCAGCGGCGCCGGCATGGTCCTGATCGACGACCAGTCGTTCGCGGACGTGGCCAACACCGAGCTCCTCGGGTTCCGCATGTCGACGTGGGCGCTCGTCGCCGTGGCCCTGCTGCTGGGCTACCTCCTGAACCGCACCGTGTTCGGGAGGCACATCTTCGGCACCGGCGGCAACTTCCAGGCTGCGCGCCTCGCCGGCGTGCCCGTCTTCCGCACGCAGGCGCTGACGTACGTCATCTCGGGCGTGGCGGCGGCGGTCGCCGGGATCCTCGTGGCCGCCGAGACGCTCTCCGTCACGGACACGGGCGGGGCGGCGATCATCTTCGACGCGCTCGCGGCCGTCCTCATCGGCGGCAACAGCGTCCGCGGCGGCGAGGGAGCCATCTGGCGGACGATGGTCGGCGTGCTCGTCCTTGGCGTGATCGCGAACGGCTTCAACCTGAACGGCGTCGACCCGATCTACCAGCAGATCGTGAGCGGCACGATCATCATCGTCGCGGTCGGCGCCGACGCGTGGACGCGGCGACGCAGCGCCTGAGCATGGGGCGGCGCGCGGGATCGGCGGCTCGGGCCGATCCCGCGCCGGCCCGGTCAGTCGTGCCAGGGCGCAGCCGGCGGGGTGAGCGTCAGCTCGTGGGTCCAGGCCCGCTCGGCGGTCTGCGCGACCAGGAAGTCGACCGCGGCGATGACGTCCTCGTGGCGCATCGAGGCCGCCGGCGGCTTGCCCTCGAGCATGGCGGCGGTCAGGTCGCTCTCGATCAGCCCGCGGATCACGAGCAGCGCCACGTGGACGCCGTCGTCGCGGGCGTCGGCGACAGCGCCCTCGATCAGCGCCCGGGTCGCGTAGCCGGTCGCCGCGAGCGGGCCGGTGCCGCGCCGGGCCCGCAGGGCGAGTCCGCCGGTGATCTGGATCAGGGTGCCGTGGCCTTGGTCGCGCAGCAGGTTCAGCGCGGCGTCGACGACGTGGTGGACGGGCGCCACGGCCTCGCCGATCGGAGACGCGAGCGCCGGCTGCTCGCTGCGCTCGTTGCGCAGCGCCGCCGACGACACCGCCGGATCGGCGATCGCGTTGACGACGAGCTCGATCGAGCCGTGGAACGCCAGGACGCGGCCGAGCACGTCGGCGGCGGCGCCCGGATCGCCGACATCGGCGCGGATGCCCTTCGCGTCGGGGCAGTGCGCCTCGAAGGCGTCGACGGTCTCCTGACTGCGAGCCACGGCGGCGACCTGCCATCCCGTGCGAGCGAGGTGGGCGGCGATGTGGCCGCCGAGCCGGCGAGCGCCGAAGACGACGGCCGTGCGTTCAGTACTCATACGCGCTAGCGTACACGTCTGATCGTACGAGTGATATACTAGTCGCAATGAGCGCCGCAGCCTCCATCATCACGTACTCCCACTACATCGACGGGGCCTGGGCCGAGCCGTCCTCGGACGAGCGCTTCGACGGGCTGAACCCCACCACCGGGGAGGTCTGGTACACGGCCCCGCTCGGGAACGAGGTCGACGTCGATCGCGCGGTCAAGGCGGCGACGGCCGCCGGCCGCGACCCGGCCTGGCGCGACCTGTCCCAGACCCAGCGTGGCAAGCTGCTGCGCCGCCTCGGCGACCTGGTCCTCGAACGCGTCGAGGACCTCGCCCGCCTGGAGACCCTCGACAACGGCAAGCTCCTGCGGGAGACGACCGGGCAGGCCAAGCGCGCGCCCGAGTTCCTCTACTACTACGCGGGGCTCGCCGACAAGATCCAGGGCCAGGTCATCCCCGGCGCGCGGGTGGACCTCCTCAACTACACGCGCGTGGAGCCGCTCGGCGTCGTCGCCGCGATCATCCCGTGGAACTCGCCGCTGCAGCTGGCGATGATGAAGATCGCGCCGGCCCTGGCCTGCGGCAACACGGTGGTCGTCAAGCCCAGCGAGCACGCGTCCGCGTCGCTGCTGGGGCTCATGCCGCTGTTCGAGGAGGCGGGCTTCCCGCCCGGCGTCGTCAACCTCGTCACGGGCGCCGGGGCCGCCGGCGCCGCACTGGTGGAGCATCCGGGCGTCGCCAAGGTCGCCTTCACCGGCGGGACCGAGTCGGGGCGTCGCGTGGCGATGGCCGCGGCATCGCACTTCGCCGGCGCGACCCTCGAGCTCGGCGGGAAGAGCCCGCAGCTGATCTTCGAGGACGCGGACCCGCAGGGGGTCGCGATGGGCCTCATGGCCGGGGTGTTCGCGGCCGCCGGACAGACGTGCGTCGCCGGATCGCGGGCGTTCGTCCATGCGTCGATCTACGACGAGGTGGTGGAGCGCGTCGCCCGCCGCACAGCCGCGGTGAAGGTCGGCGACCCGCTCGACGACGAGAGCGAGATCGGCCCGCTCGCCATCGAGGCGCAGCGCGACAAGGTCGAACACTACGTCGCCTCCGCCCAGGCCGAGGGCGCTCGGCTCGCGGCGGGCGGCCGGCGGCCCCCGGACCGGCCTCGTGGCTGGTTCTACGAGCCGACCGTCTTCGCCGACGTCGACAACGGCATGACGATCGCCCAGGAGGAGATCTTCGGGCCGGTGCTCGGCATCGGCCGCTTCGAGTCCGAGGAGGAGGCCGTCGCGATCGCCAACGACACGCGCTACGGCCTCGCCGCCGGGGTCTGGACGAACAACCTGCAGCGGGCGCATCGCGTCGCGCACGCACTCGACGCCGGAACCGTCTGGATCAACACCTACCGGTCGCTGACGCCGCTGTCGCCGTTCGGCGGCTTCAAGGACAGCGGCCTCGGCAAGGAGAACGGCGTCGACACGATCCGGGAGTACACGCGCGTGAAGAGCATCTGGTTGAACCTGTCGACCGAGCCCATCGCCGATCCGTTCGTGGGGCGGTGACGATGGACGCCACGACAAGCCGCGAGACGAACTCGAGCTGGCTCTCGCTCGTCGCCAACGAGAAGGTCACCCCGCCGGAGCTCACGACCCTCCAGGAGGTCATCGACTTCCGCTCCGACCCGACGCGCGATCTCAGCCGCCACAACGTCGACCTGCCGGAGAACGTCACCGTCCACGAGGACGTCGTCCTCGGCGAGACGAGCGGCGCGCCGGTCCGGGCGGAGATCTACGTCCCCGACGGGGAGGGGCCCTTCCCGATGGTCCAGTACATGCACGGCGGCGGCTGGTGCTGGGGCAAGGCGCTCTACGTCCGCAAGCTCGGGATGAGCATCGCCGCGCGCGGGCACGTCGTCGTGAACGTCGACTACTCGCTCGCGCCCGAGCACCCGTTCCCCCGGGCGCTCGAGGAGTGCGTCTACGTCGCCCGCTGGATGGCTCGGCGCGGCGGCGAGTACAACGGCGCGCAGGATCTGCCGGTGTCGATCGGCGGCGCGTCCGCCGGCGCGAACCTGGCCGCGGCGACGATCGTCGCGCTGGCCGAGGACCCCGAGGCGTTCCCGGAGTCCGATCTCTCCGGGCCCGTCGACTTCGCCGCCGCGCTCCTGCTGTACGGGATCTTCAACTTCCCGCTGCTCATGCAGGAGCCGCACTCGCACGCGGGCGGCTTCGCCGAGACCCTCTACAACCGGGCCTATCTGGGACCGCACTGGTTGACCAAGCATCGCCTCACCCTGGTCAGCCCGGCGCTCGCCGACCTGTCGACGTTCCCGCCGGCGTACCTCGTCGTCGGCGACCAGGACGCGCTGTTCCCGCAGACCTTCGACATGGCCAAGGGCCTGATCGAGGCCGGCGTCTCGACCACGCTCGCCGTGCCGACCGGACTCAACCACTCGTTCGCCTACATCCCCCACCAACTGCCGGACGCCGCTCGCGAGCTCGACCGGATGTTCGAGTGGCTCGTTCGCCAGACCCACAAGGAGCGCAGCTGATGAAGATCGGTCTGGTCCAGGATGGGGCGCGCACCTTCGGGAGCGCCGAGCAGGTCTCGCCCCAGCAGCGGATCCACGAGGTCGTCGAGGAGGCGGTGTTCGCCGAGGAGATGGGCTTCGACTTCTTCGGGCTCGCGGAGGTGCACTTCAGCGACGTGATGACGATGTCGTCGCCGGAGGTGGTCCTCGCGGCGATCGGCGCGCGCACCAGCCGCATCAAGCTGCGGTTCGTCTCCACGCCCCTGCTGGCGTTCAACCACCCGCTGCGGGTGGCGGAGCGGATCGCCACCCTGGACAACCTCACGAACGGGCGCATCGAGCTCGGGACGGCGCGCTCGAACCAGGCGCACACGCTCGAGGCGTTCGGCATCGACGTCAGCGAGACCCGCACGCAGTTCGCCGACGCGCTCGAGCTGATCGTGAAGGCCCTCTCGCAGGAGACCTTCTCCCACGACGGGCCGGTCTGGCAGGTCCCCGAGCGCACGATCTACCCGCGCCCGCTGCAACGGCCGCACCCACCGGTCTTCGGCTCGGCGACGAGCATCGAGACGCACCGGTTCGCCGGCGAGCAGGGGATCGGGATCATGAGCGGCAACAGCCTGCCCGGCGGCTGGGACTTCGTGCAGGAGTGCCTGGACGTGTACCGGTCCGCATGGACCGACGCGGCCGACCGCGGCCGGGCCACCAACAGCACGTTCTCGGTGCTCGCCCTGCGCGCCCACTGCGCCGAGAGGAGCGAGCAGGCCATGGAGGAGGCGGCCGACGCGGCGTTCGACGCGATCGACCTCGTGACCCGCTGGTACTCGGCGATCGCCGCCAAGAGCGACGACTACGCGTACATGGCGAAGTTCCAGGAGCTCGACGACCACAAGCGGGACCTGCCCTGGATGATCGAGCGGGCGCCGTACCTGACGATCGGCGACCCCGACTTCTTCGTCGACCGCATCGCGCGCCTGGAGGCGATGGGGGTGGACGAGTTCATCCTCGAGATCGACGGCCTCGGCCACGCCAAGCAGATGCAGGCGATCGAGCTCATCGGCCGCGAGGTCCTGCCCCGAATCCGCGAGAAGGAGGAGATCGCGCGATGACGTACCGCGCCAAGATCGGCGTCATCATCCCGTCCACGAACGTGTCCGTCGAGCGCGACTACGTCGCGCTCGCGCCCCGCGACGTCAGCTTCCACACGGCGCGGATCTTCATCGAGAACAGCATCGACTCGGACGAGAAGACGGCCGACAACCTGCGCAAGATCCGCGAGGGGAGCGCCAAGGCCGCCCACGACGTGGGGACCTGCCGGCCCGACCACCTGATCATGGGCATGTCGTCGGAGACGTTCGTGGGCGGCCTCAAGGGCAGCATCGAGCTCACGAAGAAGATGGAGGAGCTCACCGGGCTGAAGGTGTCGACCGGGTCGCAGGCGACGAGCATGATCCTCGAGGAGATCGGCGCGCGGCGCATCGGCGTGCTGACGCCGTACCAGCCCGAGCTCGACGGCGAGGTCGAGCGGTACTTCGACGACCTCGGCTACGAGATGGTGGCGATGAAGAGCCTGCGGTGCCCGACCGCGGTCTCGATCGCCGAGACCAGCGACGAGGAGATCCTCGCCGCGGTCGACGAGCTGGCCCAGGCCGGCGAGGTCGACGCCTTCGTCCAGGCGGGGACCAACCTGTCGAGCTGGCGCGTCGCCGACGAGATCGAGCGTCGGCACGGCAAGCCCCACATCGCCATCAACGTGGCCACGCTCGTGCATGCGCTGCGCAGCCTGGGGATCAACGATCCGATCGAGGGCGCCGGCAGCGTCTTCGCCCGGCCGGCGGCCGCGGCCTGAGGCTCGATGCGAACGCACCGTGACGTGCGCGTCCCTATGCGGGACGGCGTCGAGCTGGCCGCGGACGTGTTCCTGCCCGACGGCGACGGTCCGTTCCCCGTGCTCGTGGCGGTCTCGCCCTATGGCAAGGAGATCCAGTCGCTCCCCTATCCCACCCAGCCGCCCACCTCGCCGGTGTACTACCGCGAGGTGGAGGCGGGCGATCCGCGGTACCTGACCGACCACGGCTATGTGCACGTGATCGCCGACGCCCGCGGCATCGGGAGCTCCGGCGGCTCGTACAAGGGCTGGATGTCCCCCGACGAGGCGCGCGACGGATACGACCTCGTCGAGTGGGCCGCCGCCCAGGCGTGGTCGGACGGCAACGTCGGCATGGTCGGCGTCTCGTACTACGGGGCGATCCAGCTCGCGGTCGCGGCCCTGCAGCCGCCCCACCTGAAGGCGATCATGCCGATCAACGCGCCGGCGGACTTCTACCGCGAGGGCACGCACCACGGCGGGATCACGCACGTGTTCTTCAAGTGGATCTACGAGACCTGCGTGGGCGGGGCGCTCGAGTCCGCGGTGCTCGCCGACGAGCAGCCGGAGCGGGTGCGGGAGATCATCGACCGGCTGCGGGAGGACCCGGACCTCCAGCAGTACGTCCCGCTGTACAACATCGCGTTGAACCCGTCGAGGCAGCCGGGCTTCTTCGACATCCTCGCCCACCCGCTCGACGGGCCGTTCTACTGGGAGCGCTCGGCGTACCGCCACTACGACCGGATCGAAGTGCCGATGTACACCGGCTCCGGCTGGTGGGCGTACGCGCACATGCACCTGCGGGGCGCATTCCAGCACTACGCGAACGTCGACGTCCCGAAGAAGCTCTACATCGAGAGCCGCGTCGAGGCCGACGCGCCGATGGACGAGGCCTACAACGCCGAGGTCGTGCGCTGGTACGACCACTGGCTCAAGGGCATCGACACCGGGATCATGGACGAGCCGCCGATCCGCTTCCACGTGCGCGGGCGCGGCTTCCGCGACGCCCACGAGTGGCCGCTGCCCGAGACGCGGTGGACCGAGCTGCACCTGCGCCGCTTCGGTGGCCTGTCGGCGGAGCCCGAGCCGGTCGAGGGGCACCCCGACGTCTTCGTCCAGCAGCCGGTCGTCGAGACGGCCCATGTCGCGCAGGCCGAGTACGCGACGGAGCCGTTCGCAGAGGACGTCGAGGTGATCGGGCCGCTGGCGCTGACGCTGTACGCCGCGATCGACGACGTCGACACGAACTGGATGGCGTCCGTGCTGGACGTCTTCCCCGACGGGACCGAGGTCGAGCTGACCCGCGGGTTCCTGAAGGCGTCGCACCGTGCCGTCGACGAGTCCCGGTCGGAGCCGTGGCGGCCCTGGCACCCGCACACCGAGGCCGTGCCGGTCCCGGTGGACGAGATCGTCGAGTACCGCATCGAGCTGTCCCCGATGGCCTCGGTGCTGCGGGCCGGGCACCGGCTGAAGCTGGCGATCTCGGCGATGGACCACGCCGGGTGGCCGCCGATCGATCCCGAGCTCGGCACCGGCCACCAGCCGTGGCACGTCTGCCGCAACGCCACGGTCACCCATCGGATCGCCCATGACCGCCGGCACCCGTCGCGGCTGCTGGTGCCGTTCGCCCCCCGCGAGCAAGGAGCATGATGTACCAACGCAGCGACAGCGCGTACGAGTCGGTCCGTGCCCAGGCCGTCTGGAACGCGATCGTCCCCGACCGCCGGCCCGACCGGATCGCGCGCCCGACGTCGGCCGCCGAGATCGCCGAGCTCGTCCGCGACGCCCGCGCGCGCGCCGACCGCATCGCGATCAAGTCGGGCGGCCACAACTGGCGCGGCGCGTGCCTGCGCGACGGCGGGCTGCTGCTCGATCTCGGTGCGATGAAGCGGGTCGACGTCGACGCCGAGGCTCGCATGGCCGTCGTCCAGCCCGGCGCGACCCACATGGACCTGGCCCACGCGATCGTCCCGCATGGCCTGGGCTTCCCGATCGGCCACTGCGAGACCGTGGGGCTCGGCGGCTACCTGCTCGCCGGGGGGTACGGCTGGAACCCGCGGGAGTGGGGGCCGGCGTGCTGGAGCGTCGAGGCGGTCGACATCGTGACCGTGGACGGCGAGCAGCGCCGGATCGACGCCGAGCACGACCCGGAGCTGTTCTGGGCGGCGCGCGGCGGCGGAAGCGGCTTCCCCGCGTTCACCACCGCCTACCACCTCCGGCTCAAGCCGCTTCCGGCGATCGCCACGCGGCGCGTCCACTTCCCGCTCGACGACCTGCCGGCGCTGCTGGCGTGGTCGGCCGGCGTCGAGCAGATGGACCCGGGTCTCGAGATCTCGCTGATCGCCCACCGGATCGCCGACGGCCCCAGCGGCCGGGCCGACGAGCCGGTGACCACCGTCCAGGCGACGGCGTTCGCCCCGACCCAGGAGCGGGCGGGCGAGCTCCTGCTGGAGGCGCTCGCCGGCGCATCGCAGATCTCCAAGCCGCTGGCCCCGGCGCGCACCGTCGAGGTGCAGCTGAACGCCCTCGAGGCCGAGGCGGCATGGGTGCACGGGCGGCGCTACTGCGTCGACATGTGCTGGGTCGCGGACTCGTACGAGGAGCTCGGCGAGCTGTGCCGGTCGGCGATCGAGGACGCCCCGTCGAAGCTGACGCGGATCGTCTTCGCCTGGGGGTTCGCCCCCGACGGGGGCCCGGACGTCGCGCAGACCCTGCACGGGACGCTCACGATCAACGTGTATGCGATCTGGGAGCACCCGGACGGCGACGACGCCAACGAGCGCTGGACCGCGGACGTGATGAAGGCGATGGAGCCGCGCATCACCGGCTTCTACGCCGGCGAGAGCGACCTGTCGGTCGATCCGCAGCGCAAGGTCCGGGCGTATCCGCCCGAGATGTGGGAGCGCCTGCAGCGCGTTCGGGACACGTACGACCCCCAGCGGGTCAAGCACGGATTCATCAGCGAGGAGTGACCGAGGCGATGCCCGAGATCCAGACGATCGAGGCCGAGATCGCGCCGATGTTCTCAGCCGACGCCATCCGCTACGGCGACCTGCTGTTCGTGTCGGGCTGCATCCCTGCCGACATCGACGGCAACATCGTCGAGCGTGGCGATCTCGGCGGGCAGATGCGCCGCGCGCTGGAGAACATGCGGACGGTGCTCGAGGCCGCCGGCACCGACTTCTCTCACCTCATCAAGACCACCGTGTTCGTCACCGACATCAGCCGCAAGCCGGAGACCTACCCGGTGCGGACCGAGTTCTTCGGCGACCGTCCGCCCGCGAGCACGATGGTCGAGGTGACGCAGTGCTCCGGCGGCCCCGACGTGCTCATCGAGATCGACGCGATCGCGGCGATCCCGGCGACGTGACGGATCGCGAGGCGGTCCAGGGCCTGGGGCCCGCATGATTGGTTCCGATTTCCAGGAGGAAGCGATGCGTCTGTTCGAGGATCTCCCCGAGGTCGACGAGGCCGAGCTCGCGAAGCTCGGCTCCAAGTCGCCGACGACGGATTACGTGCCGCTGCACGGCGGCTACGACAACCACAAGGTCATCTTTCCCAAGCGCCCCGGGCCGCGGCCGGCCACGACGACGTGGGAGCCGCACGAGCAGCTCGACCAGCTGGGAAGCGAAGAGATCTGGGACGAGCTGATGCGGCGCGCGCTCGCGCTGCCCGGCGTGACCGGCGGCCCGAGCAAGATCTCCGTGGAGGGGGCGCAGGCGCTGTTCCTCGACCCGTCGCTGGCCGTGGGTCCGCCGGAGTCGTTCGTCATCGAGAACGAGTTCGCGCACATGCACCCGCGTCCGGACAGCTCGTGGCACCTGCAGCTGCCGCTGCCGCTGACCGTGTTCGCGATCAGCGCCGGCTGGGCCGAGGTGCACACGACCTGCTGGCTGGGCGATGCGCCGGCGAACTCCGTGATGCTGTTCTCGCCCCGCAACGAGGCCGAGGTCGAGGTCATCTGGGACCTGGTCCAGGAGTCCTACCGGTTCGCGGCCGGGCAGGAGTCGCAGTTCGAGGTCAAGCCGCAGATCGTCGAGAGCTGACCGGAGCGCGCCGCCGCCACGGCCCCGAACGAGGCGGCGGCGCCACCACCCGTCAACCGGCGAGGTCGGGCAGATCCTCGCCGTGGTTCAGCCGGAAGGCGCCGTCCGGGTCGTAGGTCCGCTTGAGGTCCCGGAGCCGGCGGTAGGCGTCGTCGCCGTACGCGCGGCGCACGGCGCCCGGACCGGTGACCGAGTTGTAGTTGAGGACGGGGATGCCATTGCCGACGCCGCTCTCGTGGACCGCGCGCGCGGAGTCCGCCGCCCACGCGTTCATCGGCGCGTCCATGTCGGGGTCCGACCAGCAGCCGAAGAAGGCGATCTGCATCAACCGGCGCCGCGGAACGGGCGTCGGCAGGTCCGTCGGGCGGGCGAACGACGGGCCGGACGGCTCGAAGACGAGGTAGTGGTTGGGCAGGCCCGGCGTCGTCGAGGACGGCAGGCCGGCGGCCAGCTCGAGGAGCGACGCGGCAAGCTCGTGGACGGGGAGGTTGCTGCTCTGCTCGGCCCACACGAACCGGTCGAGCGGCGGGTGCTCGCTCGCGCGGAGGAAGTCCGGGTACGACCGGCGAGCAAGCCCGTCGTCGAGGGGCGCGGCCAGCGCGTCGATCCGCGCGATCTCCTGCTCGGCGACGTCGGCCGGGCCGACGTGCAGCAGCGCGAGCTCGAGGTGGAGCGCGCCCTGGTCGACGAAGAAGGTGAACAGGGCGTCGATGTCGTCGGAGAGGTCCGTCTCGAAGAGCTCGAGGAGCGGGGGAACGAGGCGCGGGACGGCGTCGGGCCCGTAGATCCGCGCGCCGCCCAGGATCGTGTCCGGGATCGGGTGCACGTCGACCTCCAGCTCGGTGACGATCCCGAAGCTCGAGCCGAGACCGCGCAGGCCGTAGAGGAGGTCGGCGTGTGCCTCGGCGGACACGACGAGGAGGTCGCCGTCGGCGGTGACGAGGCGCGCCCCGCGAATGTGGTCGCTCGCCCACCCGTGCCGGCGCCCGAGCGTCCCCCGGCCTCCGTGGATGGCGAGCCCGACGAAGCCCGGGTCGGCCTCGATGCCGGCGGCGGCGACGAGCCCGTGGGCGGCGAGCGCGTCCTGCACCTCCACGGCCGTCAGGCCCGGCTGGACGAACGCGCGACGGGCGTCGGCATCGACCCTGATGCCCTTCGACCGGCTCAGGTCGATGACGACTCCCCCGTCGACGACGGAGTAGCCGGGGACGCTGTGGCCTCCCGATCGGACCGCGATCGGCAGGCCCCGTGCGCGCGCGTGGCGCACGACCGCCTGGACGTCGGCCTCGGTGCGGCACATTGCGATCGACGCGGGACGACGGTCGATCTGCGGGTCGAAGTGCGCTCGGGCCTCGTCGTAGCGCGGATGCGAGGGCGCGATCAGCTCCCCGTCGAAGCCGGCCGGCGCGGCGATCGCCGTCATGTGGACTCTCCTCTCCCTGGGGTGCGGTGCATCGCGACGGCGGCCGGTGGGCTCACAGGCGGACGTAGCCGCCGTCGATCGACAGTGTCTGCCCGGTCATGAACGCGGCGTCGTCCGACACGAGATACGACAGCGTGCCGACCAGATCCGCGGGCTCCTGGACCCGTTGGATCGACTGCTGGGCGGCGACCTCGTCGAAGAACGCGGCGTGGGCGCTGTTCTCGATCGTCTCGGTGCGGACGAGGCTCGGCGCGATGGCGTTCACGGTCACGCCGGTACCCCCGACCTCGATCGCGAGGCCCCGCGTGTAGCCGACGACGCCGAGCTTGCTCGTGACGTACGCGCTGAAGTCACGGCTGGGGATCCACGCGCTGCCGCTCGTGATGTTCACGACCCGCCCCCAGCCGGCCTCCACCATGGCCGGCACGAACGCCTTGGTCGTCAGGAACATCGCGTCCAGGTTGACCGCGTGGATGCGCCGCCACTGCTCAAGCGTCATCTCGCTCCAGGGGATGAGCGGGTACACGCCGGCGTTGTTGACGAGGACGGAGACGGTCCCCTGCCGCGCCGCCACCGCGTCGCGCAGCGCGTCCACGGAGCCGGGGTCGGAGACGTCGCAGCGGTACGCCGCGGCGTCGCCGCCGGAGGCGCGGATCTCGTCGACCGTCGCGTCCGCGGCGTCGAGGTCGGCGATCGCGACCGCGAACCCGTCGGCCGCGAGCCGTGCGGCGAACGCACGCCCGAGCCCCGCTGCGCCTCCGGTGACGAGGGCCAGACGCTGGGAGGTGGGGTTCATCGCGGCGTCTCCTAGATGGGGATCAGGCCGCCGTCGACCTGGAACGTCTGGCCGGTGACGAAGGCGGCGTCGTCGGAGAGCAGGAACGACACGGTGCCGGCGATGTCGCCGGGGAGCTGGGCCCGCGGGATGGCCTGCGACTGCGCCACCTCCGCGAGGTCCGGGTCCGCGCTGCGCGCGTGGAGGCTCGGCGCGATCGCGTTCACGGTCACGCGCTCCCGGCCGAGCTCGCTCGCGAGGGCGCGGACGAGCCCGATCACGCCCATCGCCACGACCACGTCGAGGAGGCGGCCGGGACGCGACTGGCGGGCGACGGCGCTCGAGAGCGCCACGATGCGTCCTCCGCCGGCGGCGGCGAACGCCGGCCGGGCGGCGCGGGCGGCGTGCAGGAGCGCGCCGACGCCCACGTCCTGGGCCCGATGCCACTCGTCGTCCGTGAGGTCCGACAGGCTCCGGCGCGGGGGCGGCGGCGGGGCATGGACGAGCGCGTCGATCCCGCCGAGGCCGTCGCCGGCCGCGGCGACCGCCGTCGCGAGCGCATTGGCGTCGGCGAGATCGCACCGCACGTCGGCGGCGCCGTCCCCGGCGATCGTCCGCACCTGGGCGCCCTCCGCGGCGAGGCGGCCGGCCAGCGCGGTGGCCAGCTCGCCGGCGTCGCCGAGCAGGACGACGCGCCGGTCGGCGTGACGTGGGGTCATGACACTGATATATCACATGTCCGCCTGCGGGGGCGGCGTACGAGCGGCCGTCGTGCGCGGCGTGTCCCGCACACCAGTGGACATGGCAGTCATATATCAGTAGCGTTCCGCCACCACGCGAGAAGGGGAGCACGAGATGGCTACGACCGCGACCGAGCGGTTCACGCTGGCGGATTATCTGATCGGCATCGAGGGCCTCGCGATCCTGCGCGCGTCGTTCGCCGGCGACTACGCCGCCATCCTCAGGCGCAAGGCGGAGATCCAGCGGATCGTCGCGAACGCGGGGGCGCAGCCGTACTCCCAGCGGCGGGACCTGCCGCCGGGGACCATCGAGCAGGGGTACGCGGTGTGGTCGCAGACCTACGACCCGCCGAGCGCGGACGACGACGACCCGATCATCCAGACCGAGCAGCCGGTCGTGCGATCGTTGATCGACGAGCTGCCGAGGGGCCGGGTCCTCGACGCCGCGTGCGGAACCGGGCGCCACACCGCGTACCTCGTCGAGTCCGGACATGACGTCGTGGGCACGGACTGCGTGCCGGAGATGCTGGACAAGGCGCGCGCCAAGCTGCCCGGGGTCGAGTTCCATCTCGCCGACCTCGAGCGCCTGCCGTTCGACGACGCGCGCTTCGACGCGGTGGTGTGCGGCCTTGCGCTCCTCCACCTCGAGGACGTCGTCCCGGCGGTCGGTGAGCTCGCACGAGTGGTGCGTTCGGGCGGACGGGTGATCGCGTCGGTCCCGCACCCGTTCATCTACACCGTGCTCGGCTGGCGCGCTCCGGTGTTCGACGACCAGGGCAACGGCATGGTCCTGCCCGAGTACGGCCACTTGCACAGCGCGTACATCACGGCGTTCTCCGCGGCGGGGTGCACCGTGCGCCGGTGTCTGGAGCCCACGCTGTCGGCCGAGCAGGCCCGCTGGAACCCGGCCGGGCACGCGACTCCGGAGGACGAGGCGCTCGAGCAGGCGCTGATGGGCCAGCCGGCCGCGCTCGTCTGGGAGGTCGAGCGCACCTGACGCGCCAATCGGCATCGCATTGATATATTAATAATGTGACGACTGCTGTGATCTCGTTCGCCCGCGGCGCCGCCTCGGTCGACCTCATCGACGTCGCCGGCCTGCGGGAGTCGGCCCAGGAGGCGCTCGCCTCACCGGAGGCCGCGGCGGCGGCCGTCGCCTACGGCACGGCCGACGGCCATCCCGCGCTGCGCGCCTGGATCGCCGAGCAGCACGACACGGACGTCGCGAACGTCATCGTGACGAACGGGTCGATGCATGCCGGGTCCATGCTGATGGACGTCCTGATCCGTCCGGGCGACCACGTCGTGGTCGAGCGGCCGACATACGACCGGACGCTGCTCGGGCTGCGCGAGCGCCAAGCGGTCGTGCACGCGCTCGAGACCGACGCCGACGGGATCGACGTCGACGCGATCGCGCGGCTGGTCGCGGCGGGGACCGTGCCGCGGCTCGTCCACGTGATCCCGACGTTCCAGAACCCCGGCGGGTCGACGCTCAGCGGCGAGCGGCGAGAGCGCCTGTGCGCCCTCGCCGACGAGCACGGCTTCCTGGTCCTCGAGGACGACCCGTACCGGATGCTGCGGTTCTCCGGCGACGAGCAGCCGCTGATGGTCGACCGGTCGCCGAACGTCGTGCATGCGTCGTCGTTCTCCAAGACCGTGTGCCCCGGCATCCGCGTCGGCTACCTCGTCGGACCCGAGGATCTCATCGCGCGCATCCGCGACCGGGCGACCAGGACGTACATCTCGCCGAACCTCGTCGCCCAGGCGATCGTGCACCGCTTCTGCGTGACCGGGCGGCTCGAGGCCTCCATCGCGTCGTTCCGCAGGCAGCTGCGGGAGCGGATGGAGACCCTGACGACCGCGCTGTCGCGCGCGCTGCCCGAGGCGCGGTTCACGCCGCCCGACGGGGGCTACTTCCTCTGGGTGGAGATGCCGGACGGCTTCGACGCCGTCGCGTTCGCGGACGCGGCGGCGGAGGCGGGCGTCGTCATCGTCCCCGGCGCCGACTTCGTTCCCGACGGGGGACGCAACGCGTTCCGGCTCGCCTACTCGGGTGTGGCCCCGGAGGAGATCGAGGCCGGCGTGGCGATCCTGGCGCGTCTGGCCCGCCCGATGCTCGAGGGACTCCCAGCCGCCTCGTGAGCGCCACGCTCGCCGATCGCGCGTACGAGGAGCTGCTCGACCAGATCGTGACCCTGCGTCGCACGCCGGGCACGCTGCTCAACGAGGCGGAGCTCGTCCGCGAGCTCGGGACGAGCCGCACGCCCGTCCGGGAGGCCATCCTCCGGCTGGCCCGGCTCGGGCTCGTCGTGGCGATCCCGCGGCGCGGCACCTTCGTGAGCGAGGTCCACGTCGGCCAGGTCGCCAAGGTGTACGAGCTGCGTCGCGAGCTGGAGGGCCTGGCCGCGGCCTGGGCCGCGGAGCGCGCGGACGCCGACGGGCGCGACGCGGCGCGGGCCATGGCCGGCCTGCTGCGCGGGATCGACGTCCGGCCGGACGCCGACGCCCGGTCGCAGCACGCGCTCGATCGCCGTGCGCACTTCCTCGTCTACGAGCTCGCGGGCAACCCCTTCGCGCGTGAGCTCCTCGAGTCGCACTACCTGATCTCGGCGCGCATGTGGTCGCTGGCGGGCGGCCACGTGGCGATGGAGGAGCCGTTCGCGCTGATGATCGATCTGCTCGAAGCCGTCGCCGCCGGTGACCCGCCGCGTGCGGCCGCGCTCGCCCACCGACACAACGACCACGCCGTCCAGACCCTGAGGGCAGCACTGTGACCATGGATTCCCAGCGGTTCCCCGGCATCGGGGGGCGCTCCGGCTTCGGCGAGCGTCCCGCCGTCATCGTCGTCGACCTGAGCCTGGCCTTCACGGACCCGGCGTCCAAGCTCGGCGCCGACCTCGACGCGGTCGTCGCCGACGTGAAGCGCGTCCTGGATGCGGCGCGCGGCGCCGACGACGTCCCCGTCATCTTCACCACGGTCGCCTACGGGGAGCGGGAGCGCGTGTCGGCCAAGGCGATGCTGCGCAAGTTCCCGGCGGCGCTCGAGGTCGTGCCGGGGTCGCGCTGGATGGAGATCGACCCCCGGCTGGAGCCCCGGGCCGAGGAGCCGGTGATCACGAAGGTCTTCCCATCGGCGTTCTTCGGCACGACGCTCGGGACCTACCTCAGCGCGGCCGGCCGCGACACGGTCATCGTGACCGGGGCGTCGACGTCCGGCTGCGTGCGGGCGACCGCGGTCGACGCCGTCTCCCACGGGTACACCGTGGTCGTTCCGCGCGGCGCGGTCGGCGATCGCCTGCGCAGCGCCCACGACGCCAACCTCCTCGACATCGACATGAAGTACGGGGACGTGGTCGACACGGACGAGGTCGTGGCCTACCTGAACGACCGGTCCAGATGACCGTACGCCCGTTCAAGATCATCCGGAGTGATATATCGTCGCGGTCGTCTCGTAGACTGGCTGGGACATGGCCTCTACCCCCGCTCCCGCCAAGTCCTCCAAGCGTCGCGGCAAGCGAGCGGCCACGGTCGCGCTGACGGCCGACCTGCCCCCTGACGCGACCCTGGCGGAACGTGCGTACCACGTCATCCGCGACCGGATCGTCCGCCTCGAGCTGCCGCCCGGCGGGTTGATCCGCGAGGAGGAGCTGATGCAGGACCTCGGGATGAGCCGCACGCCGGTGCGCGAGGCGCTGCTGCGGCTGTCGCTCGAGCGCCTCGTCGTGATGGTGTCCCGGCGCGGGACGTTCGTCACCGACGTGAACATCGGCGAGGTCGGGCGCATCTACGAGCTGCGGCGCGGCCTGGAGGCCCAGGCGGCGGAGTGGGCGGCCGAGCGCCGGCAGGAAGCCGACATCGCGGAGATCGACGCGCTCATCGACGAGATGCGCAGCGAGCCGCAGCACCCGGAGCACACGGATGCGCGCACGCAGGTGCCGCTCGACCAGCGCGCGCACTTCCTCATCTACCGCATGTGCGGCAACCACTTCGCCGAGGACGTCTTGAAGACGCACTTCTTCCTCTCGGCCCGCATGTGGTTCCTGGCCGCCGACCATGTGACGATGGACGAGCCGTTCGACCTGCTGATCGAGCTCTTCGAAGCGATCAAGGCCGGCGACGCCCAGACCGCTCGCCGTCTGGCGATCGCCCACAGCGAGCACGCCGAGCAGTCGCTCCGGGCCGCGCTCTGAGCCGCCCACCGGCGGCTCTCTCGCCGCCCGGCGGATCCCGCTAGTTCTGGGCGCCGCCGATGCCGAGCCGCCGGTCGGTGAACTCCGACGGCGAGTCGACGATCTGGCTGAAGCGCACGACGGTCACGACGTCGTCCATCGAGACCGGCCGCCCGTAGATCTGCTCGAGGAAGTGGATCATCTCCTCGTGGCGGCGGAACTCGGGGTTGTCGTGCTCGATGTCGCGGGGCGACAGCTCCTTGACCCGCTTGACCTCGACCTGGTCGATGACCGCCTCGAAGATGCGCTCGCGCGGCGAGTACTGGTAGCCGATCGTCACCAGGACGAGCTGGTTCTTGCGGTACTTGTGCGACTTGTCGCCGAGGCGGATCGTCGCGGTCTTTCGCCCCCGCTTGAGCTGGTCGGCGAAGATGCGTGAGTAGAAGTTGAGTACCTGCACAGGCGGGGCGCCACTCTAGCGCGTCAGGGGCGCCTCGTTCAGCCCCGCACGCGCTCCAGCGCGCGCTGGACCATCTCCCGCTCGCCCCGGTAGGAGAGCTCGCGCGCGGCCCGCTCCAGCGGCACCCAGCGGGCCTCCTCGACCTCGGCGTCGTGGTCGGCCGGGTCGCCCGACCGGTAGTCGAACAGGTAGAAGGCGACGACCTTGGCGATCCGCTTGCCGTCGCGCTGGTACCAGTAGCGGACGTCGCCGAGCTTCTCGACGAGCTCGGCCTCGACGCCGGCCTCCTCGCGCACCTCCCGGACGGCCGCCTGCGGCGGCGTCTCGCCCGGGTCGACGTGCCCCTTGGGCAGCGCCACGACCGCGCGCCCGTTGGCGGCCCGGCGGCGCGGCACGATCACGATGGTCTCGTCGCCGCGGACGACGACGCCGCCGGCGCTGAACTCAGTAGACGTAGCCACGCAGCGCGGCGGGGTCGTTGACGACGATTCGGCCGCGGCCCTGCGTGATGACCCCGGCCCGCTCGAGCACGGCGAGGAAGCGGCTGGCCGACTCGCGGGAGGAGCCGGCGAGCTGGGCGATGTCGGCCTGCGTGATGGTGACGAGGACGTCGCGCTCGCCGGCGCCCTCCTTGCGGGCGTCCTCGACCAGGTCGCCGAGGACGGTGGCGACGCGGCTCTGCACGGTCTGGAACGACTGGCGGGTGAGGCGCTCGTTGGCCTCGCGCAGCCGGCGGCCGAGCGACACCGCGAGCTTCACCGCCATCGACGCGTGCTCCTCGAGGAGGCGCCGGAAGTCCGGGCCCGAGATCGCGATCGTCTGCAGCTCGTCGAGCGCCTCCAGCGTCGCCGAGCGCTTCTCGTCGTCGAAGATCGCCAGCTCGCCGAAGATGTCGCCGGGCCCGAAGTGCGCGAGCGTGATCGTGCGCCCGTCGGCGTGCTCGCGGGTGGCCCGGGCGTGGCCGCTGCGGATGACGTAGCACGTGTCGCTCGAGTCGCCCTCGCGGAAGATCACCTCGCCGGGCTCGAAGGCCCGGGGGACGGCGACCTGCGCGATCTGGCGGAGGTCGGGCTCGGCCAGGGTCTCGAACACCCCGACCCCGTGCAACAGCGCAACGGCCTCCTCGGTGGTGGCACCCATCACGACAGCCAGGATATGCGACCCGGGGGCGCTGCCAGGGCGCCGCTATGGTCGGGGCATGGCTCGCTCAGCGCTCGTCGTCGCGCTGGCGGCGCTGGCGCTCGCTCCGGCCGGGGCGGACGCCGCCGCGCCGAAGCCGTGGGCGACGGTCAACGTCTGCGACACCGCCAGGCACCCGAACACGATCGGGGTGCGCGCCTCGATGCCCGGCGCCAAGCGCAAGGGCGTGCGCCTGTTCATGCGCTTCCGGGTGCAGTGGCGCGACCGCACCGACGGCCGCTGGCACAACCTGCTGGAGGGTCGCGGCGGCGACTCCGGGTGGGTGTCGCTGGGCCGCTCGCGCAAGGGCCGCGGCCGTCAGGCCGGCCAGCTCTTCCGCTTCGCGGCGCCGGAGCCCGGCAACCCGCAGGTGCTGCGCGGGCGCGTGGACTTCCAGTGGCGGCTCGGGCGCGACGTCGTGCGCCACGCGACCGCGATCACCGAGAAGGGGCACCGCTCGGCCGCCGGGAGCGACCCGAAGGGCCACTCCGCGGCGACCTGCGTGCTGCGCGCGCCGTAGCGGCGCTCAGCGCTCGTCGATGCGGCGGGCGAGCCGCCAGGCCGACGGCAGCGCGATCGCGGCGATCGCCGCCTTGATCAGCCCGCCGACGATGAAGAGCGTGAAGCCGTTGTGGATCGCGGTCGACCAGTCCGAGCCGGCCCAGATCTTCAGCCACGGCACGCCGATCCCGAACACGATCAGCTGCGCGAGGCAGAAGGAGGCGAACGCGATGACCGGCCGGCGGTCGGCGCCGAGCTCGGCCAGGCGGCCGACGACGTAGGCGGCGATCACGAAGCCGATCAGGTACCCGCCGGTGGCGCCGAGCAGGTGGTCGATGCCCATGCCGCCGTCGGAGTACACGGGCATGAACAGGCCCATGACGACGTAGAGCGCGACGGCGCTGACGCCGCGGTTGGCGCCCAGCGCCGAGCCGATCAGGACGACGCCGAGCGTCTGGCCGGTGATCGGGACCGGGGACGGCGGGACCTCGATGGCGATCTGCGCCATCAGCGCCATGAACAGGGCGCCGCCGAGGACGAGCAGCGCGTCGCGGACGCGCGCTCCGGGCAGGACGTCGGCCAGCACCAGGCGGCGCGGCGCGGCGAATGTGGTCAAGACTGCTCCTTTCTCACAACGCGAGGGGCGTATTGGTATCGCCTCCGCGGCCCGCGCGTCGCGCGCTTCGACGTCGGGCGGGCGTGCGTCAGGCGTCGAAGAGGCGCGGGTCGTTGGAGATGACGCCGTCGACGCCCATCGCCTCCATCCGCGCGATCGTCGCGGCGTCGTCGACGGTCCACGCGTACAGCTCGCCGCCGGCGTCCTGGACGTGGCGCACCAGGCCCGGCGTGACCAGGCGCCAGTTGGCCATGAGCGCGTCGGCGCGGCCGTCGCGGATCGCCTTGGCGGCGTAGCGCGGGAGCGCGGCGCGGTAGCTCAGGCCCCAGGCCACCGCGGCCGGGCGCTTCCACCAGGTCGCCATCGGGTCGCGGCGCAGGCGCGGGACCGACCAGCCCAGCCGCAGCGCCGGCTCGGCCGCCCGCAGCAGCTCCAGCGACGGCACCTCCATCGTCGAGACGAGCACGCGGTCGAGCAGGCCGTGGCGGCGCAGCGCGTCGAGGACGCGCAGCTCGTAGCCCTGCAGCTTCAGGTCGACGTCCAGCTCCACGTCGGCGAACGTCTCGCTGGCCAGGTGGGCGAGCCCCTCCTCCAGCGTCGGCGCGGCGCCGGCGCGCAGGGCGCCGTAGTCGTGGGCCAGGTACAGCTCGCCGGTGCCGTCCAGGTTCTCCGACAGCACGTCGAACTCGATCATGTCGACGCCGTGGGCGAGCGCCGCGTCGAACGAGGCCGGCGTGTTGCCGGGCGCGATGTGGTCGGCGCCCTTGTGGCCGACGCGGCGGGGGCGGCGGTCGGTCAGCTTTGACATCCCGGACACCAGAAGGTCGTGCGATTGCCGTCGCCCATCCCGCGCGCGGCGATCCGCGTGCCGCAGCGCGGGCACGGCCGGCCCGCGCGATCGTAGACCTGCACGTCGCGGCTCGGGAAGCCGTCGACGGCCGAGCGCTGCATGCGCGGCCGCGTGGCGCGCACGATCGCCAACGCCTCGTCGTCGGTCACCTTCCCGGTCGGCCGCCACGGGTCGATCCCGGCCTCGAAGCAGCCCTCGGCCTTCCACAGGTTCCCGATCCCGGCGATCGTCCGCTGGTCCAGCAGCGCGTCGCCGATGGGCCGGGTGGGATCGTCGGCGCGCAGCCGGGCCAGGAACCGCGCCTCGTCGAGCTCGGGGGCGAGGATGTCGGGGCCCAGGTGCGCGATCCGCGGGTCGCTGCGCGTGCGCGCCTCGGTCATCAGCTCGAGCACCGGCCCGTCGAACTGCACGACCTCGCCGCCGCGGGCGCGGGCGACGAGCCAGGCGCGCCGCGGGGAGCGGCGCCACCGCTGGCCGGCCGCGTACGTGCCCCAGCTGCCGGTCATCCGCAGGTGCGAGTGGATGACGAGCCCGCCCTCGAAGCGCACGAACAGGTGCTTGCCGTAGGCGTCGACCGACGTGACCGCCTGCCCGGCCAGCCGCTGCGGCCACCGGTCGGCGGCGAAGCGCGGGTGCGGCGTGAGCAGCTCGTCGGGGACCGTCCCCTCCAGCAGCGGGCGGATGCGGTTGGCGGCGTGGTGGATCGTGTCGCCCTCGGGCATGCCTGCTTCCGAGGGTACGAGCCGGGCGCCGGCCTTCACGGGATCTTCATCTGCGGCTGAGGTGCGCCCGGCAGGGTGTCTCCACGACCGACCGCCTCCCCAGGCGACGGGCCCACCGAATCGTGGGCCGCGGGCAGGACCGCCGCGGCGCCATGCGCGGCCCGGCGCGTCTGGGGAGGGGCGGCTAGGCGCTGAGCGTGAGCTTGCGCGGCCCCGGGCGGAAGCCGAGCTCGATCAGCATCGGCTCCAGCTCGCTGCCGACGACGGGCTCGCCGTCGACCTTCTCCAGCGACAGGCGCCCGGCCCGGCCGCCGCGCACGAAGTCGGCCAGCGCCTCGAGGGCCGGCCGCACGCGCGGGTCGTCGCGGTCGGCGAGGATCTGCAGCCCGCGCCCGCCCTTCTCGACGAACACGATCGGCTCGGCGCCGGCGAGCGCGACGTAGGCGCCGCGGACCCGCCGCGCGCGCGGGGCGCTCTCGCCGTCGCGTCGCGGCCACGGCAGCGCGGCGCCGTACGGCTGGGCGGGGTCGGTGGCGGCGAGCACGAGCGGCGGCGCCTCCTCGGTCTGGCGCTGGCTGCGCAGGCGCTCGACCGCGCCGGGCAGCGCGAACTGGGCGCCGCCGAGGCCCTCGACGAAGTAGCCGCGGCGGCACACGCCGAGCGTCTCGAGGTTCGACAGCGCGTCGTACAGCGTCGAGAAGCCGCCGGGGATCCCCTCCGCCAGCACCTGCTCGCGGGTGACGATCCCGTAGCGCTCCAGCAGCAGCTCGGCCACGGTCCGCCGCCACGCGCCGGGCTCCGGCCGGCTGCGGAAGATCGTCGAGGTCAGCGACCAGCGGCCCTGGACCGTCGGCGTCGCGCCCCGGCGGCGGGCGCCGAAGCGCCGCGCGGTCGCCCGCGTCGGCGCCGAGCGCTGCGCGCGGGCCAGCGTGAGGCGCGGCGCGCGCAGGGGCGCCCACGCGTCGTTGGTCACCTCGCCGGCCCACACGAGGTCCCACAGCGCCTCCTGCACCTGCTCGGGCGCGAACGGGAGGTCGGCCAGCAGGTCGGTGAAGAAGCAGGGCGCGGCGGCGATCCGCTCGCGCACGGCGACGTGCTCGGGCTCGGACGGCCCGACCGCCTCGGCGAGGCGCTCCCACCCGCCGGGCGGGCCGATCGCCTCGGCGTCCTCGCGGAAGTACAGCGCGACCTTCCCGGTCGTGCGCCCGAGCGAGCCGGCGCCGACCCAGACGACCTCGCCGGCCGCGCACAGCTGGTCCATCCACGCCGGCGAGTACGCGCCGACGCGCCGCGGCAGCACGTCGCGCTCCCACACCTCGGCGGGCAGCGCGATCCCCTGCAGCGGGACGAGCGCCTCGCGCAGGCGGTCGACGCCCGCGCCCGCCGCCGGATGGCGGTCCACGCCCTGCCAGGAGGGCAGGAACGCCGCCAGCTCGCGCTGGTCGGCCGGCTCGATCTCCTGGCGCAGCACGGCCAGCGACGCGCGCCGCAGCCGCCGCAGCACCTCGGGGTCGCACCACTCGCGCTCGGTCCCGCCCGGCCGCAGCTCGCCGCGCACCAGCTCGCCGGCGGCCTCGAGCTCGCGCAGCACGGACTCCGCGTCGACGCGGTAGCGGGCGCGCAGCTCCGCCGTCGTGAACGGGCCGTGGGTCCGGGCGTAGCGGGCGACGAGCTTGCGCAGCGCGCCGTCGACGTCGGCGGTGAACGCGGCCGGCAGCCCGCCCGGCGGGACGACCCCGAGGGCGTCGCGGTACAGGCCCGCGTCGTCGGCGGCGATCCAGCGATCCTCGCCGCCCACGCGCACCCGGACCGCGCGCCGCTCGCCGGCGAGCGCCTCGAGCATCGCGCGCGCGTCGAGGTCGGGGAGCACGCGCGCCCGCGCCTCCTCGTCGGTGAGGTCGCCGACCCGGCGCAGGACGTCGGCGAGCGCGTCGCGCGACGCCGCCTGCGTGCGCGTCGACCGGTGCTGGAGGTCGTCCTCGACCTGCTGGAGCGCGTCGGCGTCGACGAGGTCGCGCAGCTCCTCCTGGCCGAGCAGCTCGCGCAGCAGGTCGCGGTCGAGCGACAGCGCCGCGGCGCGCCGCTCGGCGTTGGGCGTGTCGCCCTCGTACATGTACGTGGCGACGTAGTCGAACAGCAGCGACGACGCGTACGGCGACGCGGCCGGCGTCTCGACCTCGACGAGCGACAGCTCCCGCCGGTGCAGCGCGGTGAGCAGCTCGATCAGGCCGGGCAGGTCGAGCACGTCGCGCAGGCACTCGCGATAGGTCTCCAGGACGATCGGGAAGTCCCCGTAGCGCTTGGCCACCTCGAGCAGCGACTGCGACTTCAGGCGCTGCTGCCACAGCGGCGTGCGCCGGCCCGGGTAGGCGCGCGGGATCAGCAGCGCGCGCCCCGCGTTCTCGCGGAACCGGGCGCCGAACAGCGCCGAGGAGCCCAGCTCGGCGACGACGAGGTCCTCGACCTCGTCGGGCTCGACCAGCACCAGCTCGACTGGATCCCACCCACCCCGCTCGTCCGCGTCGGGGAGGTGGACGATGATCCCGTCGTCGGACCAGATCGCGTCGGACTCGAGTCCGTAGACGTCGCGGATGCGGGCGCTGAGCGCCAGCGACCAGGCGGCGTGGACGCGGCCGCCGTAGGGCGACAGCACGCACAGGCGCCAGTCGCCGATCTCGTCGCGGAAGCGCTCGACGACGATCGTGCGGTCGCTGGGGACGACTCGGGTGGCGGCCTGCTGCTCGCGCAGGTAGTCGAGCAGGTTCTTGGCCGCCAGCTCGTCGAGGTCGTACTCGCGCTCGAGCACCTCGGCGGGCTGGTCGACGGCCCAGCGCGCGAACCGGCCGATCTCGATGCCCAGCTCCTTCGGGCGCCCGACGCCGTCGCCCTTCCAGAACGGCACCGCGCCGGGGACCCCGGGCGCCGGGGTGACGATCACGCGGTCGCGCCCGATCTCCTCGATGCGCCACGACGAGGCGCCGAGCAGGAACGTCTGCCCCGGCCGCGCCTCGTAGACCATCTCCTCGTCGAGCTCGCCCACGCGCCGCCCGTCGGGGAGCGTGACCGAGAACAGGCCGCGGTCGGGGATCGTGCCCGCGTTGGTGATCGCGAGCGACTGCGCGCCCCGGCGCGGGCGGATCGTGCCGGCCAGGCGGTCCCACACGATCCGCGGGCGCAGCTCCCCGAACTCGGCCGACGGGTAGCGCCCGTCGAGCATGTCGAGCACGTTCTCCAGCAGCGGGCGCGGCAGCTCGGCGTACGAGTGCGTGCGGGTGACGAGCGCATACAGGTCGTCGACGGAGACCGGCTGGTCCTCGGGTGCGGAGGCGGCGATCGCCACGATCTGCTGGGCGAGCACGTCGAGCGCGTTGCGCGGCACGACGGTCGGCTCGATGCGGCCTTCGCGCATCAGCTTCGTGACGACCGCGCACTCGAGCAGGTCGCTGCGGAACTTCGGGAAGATGCGGCCCTTGCTGACGTCGCCGACGTTGTGGCCGGCGCGGCCGATGCGCTGCAGGCCGCGGGCGACGGACTTGGGCGACTCGACCTGCAGCACGAGGTCGACCGCGCCCATGTCGATGCCGAGCTCGAGCGACGAGGTCGCCACGAGGCACGGCAGCTCGCCGGCCTTGAGCATCTCCTCGACGACCGTGCGCTCCTCGCGCGCCAGCGAGCCGTGATGGGCGCGGGCGAGGTCCTCGCCGGCCAGCTCGTTGAGCCGCAGCGCCAGGCGCTCGGCGCCCCGGCGGTTGTTGACGAAGATGATCGTCGAGCGGTGCGCGCGCACCAGCTCGAGCAGCTGCGGGTACATCGCCGGCCAGATCGAGCGGCGGGTGGCCTCCTGGCCGGTGCCGTCGAGCGGGTCCAGCGTCGCGCCCGCGTCGGGCTCGACCATCGACTCGACCGGCACCTGGATCTTCAGGTCCAGCGGCTTGCGCACCCCGGCGTCGATGACCCGGCAGGTCCGCCGCGGCCCGACGAGGAACCGCCCGACCTCCTCCAGCGGGTTCTGCGTCGCGCTGAGCCCGATGCGCTGGACGGCGTGGTCGGACGCCTCCTCCAGGCGCTCGAGCGTGAGCGCCAGGTGCGAGCCGCGCTTGGTCGAGGCGACCGCGTGGATCTCGTCGACGATGACCGCCTCGACGCCGCGCAGCATCTCGCGCGCCTGCGAGGTGAGGATCAGGTACAGCGACTCGGGCGTCGTGATGAGGATGTCGGGCGGGTTGCGCCGCATCGCCGCGCGGTCGCGCTGCGGCGTGTCGCCGGTGCGCAGGCCGACGCGCAGGTCGGCGCCGATGCCGCGCAGCGGCGCGCGCAGGTTGCGCTCGATGTCGTACGACAGCGCCTTCAGCGGCGACACGTAGACGAGCCGGGTCGCGCCGGGGTCGGGCTCCCGGCTCAGCTTGTCGAGCGCCCACAGGAACGCGGCGAGCGTCTTGCCCGACCCCGTCGGCGCGGACAGCAGCACGTGCTCGCCGGACGCGATCGCCGGCCAGGCCTGCGCCTGCGCGGGGGTGGGCGCCTCGAACGCCGCCGCGAACCACTCGCGGACGCGGGGGGAGAAGTGGGAGAGCGCGTCCACCCCTCTCAGGGTACGCGCAAGGTCCGAAACCCTGGTTGCGCGCTTGAGGGAATTGACCAGATCGGTCGAATAGACATTGACCGTGTCAATCGGCAACGCATCAGAGGCGTCTCATCGGCCGGAAATCGTCGTGGGCTTGGTCGGCCCATTGGGCACCGACCTCCGCCTGACCTCTCGACTCGTTGAGGAGGTGTTGCGTGGGTTCGGATACGACGTTGCACCTGAGATCAGCATGAGCTCACTGCTCGACCGCGTTCCGATGCTTGCGCCGCTGCCCGGTCCTGACACGCCGCGGGACGTGTATGTCAATGAGCGCATGGATGCAGGCAATACGCTCCGCGAACGCACTGGGCGGGGTGACACGTTGGCTGTGCTCGCGATGCGCGACGTAGCACGCCACCGGGCGGAGCACCGGGCTCGCATTGGTTTCGATGACGGCGATCTACCGGTCGAATCGTTCGCGTACATCCTCCGCTCGCTTAAGCACGCGGACGAAGCCGAGGCCTTGAGGAAGGTGTACCGAGAGCGCTTCGTCCTCATCGGGGCGCACGCGCCACGTGACTGGCGTCTCGACAAGCTCGCTGACGACATCGCTGAGTCGCGTGGCTCGACGAGCCGCCGCAGGTTCAATGCGCGTGCCCATGAGCTTGCGCAGCGTGATGAGGCCGAAGACGGTGAGCAGTTCGGGCAGAACGTTCGCGGCACGTTCCCGCTCTCTGACTTCTTCGTGGACGTGTCAAATCGAGACCAGGCTGTCGGAGAGCTCGACCGCTTCTTCCGCGCATTCTTCGGCTACCCGTTTGCGACGCCGACGCGAGATGAGTACGCGATGTTCCACGCGGCGGCGGCTGCCGTCTGAGAACGGCCGCCGGAGTTGGCCCCACCGCGGACGCTTGATCTGGCCCCACCTCGTCCGACCGCGGGTCGACCGTTTCGCGTTCATCGAGCGCGAGCGGGAGGCCGGCAGAAGGAGTGCGATCCA